>Ga0105235_100026_pt1 | contig 75711 bp, 76 predicted proteins | sample Virmet3819_2500_FD_90059 | JGI IMG/M metagenome (GOLD analysis project Ga0105235, IMG submission 90059) | Marine viral communities from the Southern Atlantic ocean transect to study dissolved organic matter and carbon cycling - metaG 3819_2500 | ecosystem: Environmental > Aquatic > Marine >... | reverse complement strand
GTTCAGCAAATTCTGCGAGTAGTATGGGTATTCCCGTCGTCAGTGGCGGTTCGCTGGGCTCCTTAATACCGGTGGGTGTCTTGTCCCAGGTAGATGGATTGTTTATTGGCCGCGATATCCCGGTGTTAAGTGACCTCGTTTTGGTGGAAGACCTCCCTGTTATTGACGGCAGAGGCATACCGGTTATTAGAGGTGTTGATGAGTCGCTGAGGATTAGCGAGGGACTGGTTGCGGTAGTCCTTGGAAACCCAAACCTTGCAGCTAGAGAGTCGCTTCCGGCAGCTGACCCCTTGTTCATTATTGAGCTACTGTCGCCCCCCGATGCTCTGGTCAACGTAATTTCTATCAATGAATTATTTTTTTGAATAAACGTAAATAATGAGATGTTGGCATGACTGATTTTTACAGCTGCCGGCTGGTTCGGCAGGGTTTTTGGGCGCTGCTAGTCGCGTTAATTTCTGGGTTTACGCTAATTTTTTCAATGATAGGTGGGGTTTCGCTTAGTCCGATTCCCTTACACATTCCCGTTGACATTCCTGGCACGACCGAGGGCTGGAGAACGGTTCATACTGGAATGCTTATGAATGCATTAATGGCGATATCTATAGGCTCGTCGGTTAGATTGTTGGGCGTAGATGGCGATTCAAGTCGAAAAATATTTTTAGGATGCTCAATCGCCATTTGGGGGAATTTTTGCTTCTATGTATTTGGCATGTTCGCCCCGAATCATGGCCTTACACTGCAAAGCAACACGCTGGGTGCGGCATCGCTGTCAGGTGCACTGGCTTTCTTTCCCGCGTTATTAGGAGCTGTCTCATTGATATATGTGGTAGTCATTGTGTTGCTCTCTAAGCCCGGCAATCGCTTTTAAATTGGGGGTACCTATGTCTGTAGATAATTGCTTGATTATTGGCGGTAGCCACGCGGGTGCGGCCCTGGCTGCGTCACTAAGGCAGGAAGGTTGGTCTGGCAAAATAGCTCTTATTAGTGCCGAAGAATCCCTGCCGTATCATCGGCCGCCACTTTCAAAGAGTGCTTTGAATGGTGAAAAAGAGGATAGCGAAATATTAATTCGTCCAGCCGATTTTTATAAGAAGGCTGACATTGACGTGGTGCTTGGGGCGCGTGTACTAAAAATTGACCGCGTGGATAAAAAAATAGCTCTCGAAGGCGGGCGTGAGCTGTCATACAGCAAGCTGGCCTTAACTACCGGTGCCAGCGTACGGAGAATTAAACTTCCAGGCATTCATTTGCCGGGAGTGTGTTATCTGCGTGACCTTCAAGATGTTCATGAAATTCGTAAGTACATTGGCAAGGGGCGGTCAGCGGTCGTTATCGGTGGTGGCTATATTGGCCTTGAGGCTGCAGCGTCGTTAAGGGCATTGGGCATGGACGTGACAGTACTAGAGGCATTGCCGCGAGTACTGGCTAGAGTGACATCGCCAGAGATCTCCGAATTCTATGCCAGAGTGCATCGCGAAGAGGGCACTCGGGTACTCACAGATGTGTCCATTGATAGAGTCGCGGGAGAAGGCTCTGTGACCGGCGTTCACCTGGCCGATGGCAGTTACATTCCGGCCGACCTGGTATTGGTTGGTATAGGGGTTTCGCCGGCGACTGGGCTTGCAGAAGCGGCTGGACTAGATGTGGACAATGGCATTGTTGTAGATGAGTTTGCCCAAACCAGTGATGAGGATATCGTTGCCGCGGGTGATTGTACCCTCCATTACAATCCGATCTATAAAACCACCCTGCGTTTGGAGTCGGTGCAAAATGCCAATGATCAGGCCAGGGTTGCTGCAAGGACAATATGTGGTAAGTATCAGCCATATCGTGCCTTGCCGTGGTTTTGGTCTGATCAATACGATGTAAAATTGCAGATTGCCGGATCTTGCGCTGGTTTTGACAAGGTGGTCTTACGTGGTGATCCGAAAAGTGGTCGCAGCTTCGCTGCTTTCTATTTTAGTGGCGATACACTTTTGGCTGTGGATGCGATAAACCAACCTAAGGCATTCTTATTGGCCAAGCGATTTTTAAGTGAGGGAAAAACGGCGGATCCATTAAAGGTAGTGGATGAAACCGTTGATCTAAAAGACGTATTTTTCGACCCTAGATAGTGCCAGTGTAAATGGGGCGCTATCTTGATGCCGCCCTTCGCTGTCGGGAGAAGTTACCCTGCTTTGTATGTTGATTGAAAGCCAGCCAGATGCTTTCCATTTTCGGTGTGCCCAATAACTACGCCGCGTTGTGTACAATGTGTGTAATTTCATGTGCATTTCTTGGCAGTTTCTATGAGCGTCTCCGGTTACCGTATTGTCAACACGTGTTTCCAACTCGGGTGTTGGAAAAAACAGCTTCTTCGTGGCTTGGTTGTTCCTTTACTCATTCTTTCCCTTGTAGCCTGCGGTGGCAGCAGTAGCAGTAATAGCGCTAGTGCAGGCTCAGGCAGCAGCTTAAGGCAGTGGCCGGCCTCGCAGCCCGGTGAAGACCCCCCGGCTGCGCCGGAGGAATTGGCGCCACTGATCACCAATTTGTCGCTGCTGTCAGCGGCCCTGCCGCGCGATGTGGCCGCCCGCCTGTTCGACCCCGTGGCCTTTGGCTACACCATCAACGATATTAGCGACCCGGTGATTGTCGAGCACATGGTGCGATCAACCCTGGCACAGGGGCAGGATGGCTCGCGCATTGAGCACGCCTATCACTGGTACGGTCACCCTTACGAAAACCCCAATGTGGCGTTGGTGCCGGTGGAATTTAATAACCGCTATGGCACTCGCCTGCACGGCGAAATCGTGCTGCCCAAACAGGGTTTGGTACCGCCTACGCAGGGGCCGTTCCCGGTGATTGTTGCCCTGCAGGGCTTAAACACCAACACCGCCATGTATCGTTGGTGGCACCGCCTGTTCGCCGACAATGGCTATGTGGTGTTCGCCTTCGACTTCAGCGGCCAGGGCCGCTCGGATGATGCCGGCGAGTCCGACCCGGACAACAACTTGCACGATGCCCAAGATGCCATTCGCTACTTGTTTGAAGACTCGCCCGTGGCCGCCGCGTTGGATGCCGACCGGCTGGGCGTGATTGGCCATAGCATGGGCGCGGCTGCGGCGCTGCGCGTGCAGGAACAAGAGGCCGCCGATGCCGCCGAGCCCAACCCGGTTCGCGTTCGCGCGGTTGTGGCGGCGGCGCCGGTATTCGAGTCGGTCACTGCCAGCCCGGTACCGGTGATGATCCAAACCGGCGATCACGACGGCCCCATTGCGCCACTGCCCTTTGTGAACCCTGCCGTGGTGCGCCCGCTCTACGACAGCCTGAGCAGTGACCGCGCCTTTATTGTTGCCGAGGCAGCCAGTCATGCGCAGCACACTAATTATCCCTTGCTGCCCACCTCAACCTGGGGCCGCGAAATTGCCGCGAACTACTCGCTGGCATGGATGGAGTACTACCTAAACAACAACACTCAGGCGCTGTTGACCCTGCTTGGCGGCCATCCGCATTTGTCGTATTTGCACGACAGCCTGGTGCGTATTGGCGACAGCGAGCAAAGCTACCGCGGCAATGGTCTGGCGCCGTCAGGCGACGAGCTGTAGCGACCAATATTGCGTATGATGGTCGGCGCACCGCAACAGACTGAATAAGGAAGCATCACCGTGTCGCTAATGTTTGAAGAAATCGACAGCCAGGACTCTGCCCTGGGTGAAATTTCCCTGCGTCGGCGGCGCATTCCCGCACTGGGTGAGCGCGATATTTACGAGGTAAAACTGGGCGACGAGTTTCTGATGTCGAGCATGTTTTACGATGCCGAGGAAGCCCTGTCTACCCTGGGCTTAGCCGCTGTGCAGGGCGAAAACCTCAGCGTGGTGGTGGGCGGCCTGGGTCTTGGCTACACCGCCGTTAAAGCCCTGGAAGACGCGCGCATTGATGAGTTGTTTATCGTGGAGGCGCTGGACACGGTGATCGGCTGGCACCGCGACGAAAAAGTGCCGCTGGGTAAAATACTCAACGCCGATGCCCGCAACCACTATGTGCTGGGCAGCTTTTTTGAGCTGGCCACCCAGCCCGAACTTGGCTTTGACCCGGCGGTACCTGGCAAGCGTTTCGACGCCATATTATTGGATATCGATCACTCGCCGTCGGAGTTTCTCAACGCCGCCAACGCCGGTTTTTATACCACGCAAAACCTCTCCCTAATGGCTAGCCAGCTCAAGCCCGGTGGCGTGTTTGCCATGTGGTCGCAAAATCTTCCCGACGCTGAATTTGAAGCGCTGCTCGGCAGCGTATTCGCTAGCGTGGCGTCCCATGTGGTGTCGTTTTACAACCCCTTCCAAAATACCGAGTCCACCAACTCGGTGTATGTGTGCACCGTGGCGGCCGAATAGTCGTTAACCAGGGCAGCAATATGTTTGAAATTCGCTTTACCGAAACCGTGGCGGCCCCGGCCGAAAAAGTCTGGCAGGTTCTACTCGATACCGCCCACTACGCCGAATGGAATCCGTTTATCGTGGCCTGCGAATCCAGCTTTGTTGTGGGCGAGCCTATTGTTATGCAGGTACAACTGCTGCCCTCGCGCTGTATTTCTCAAACCGAAACCATCCGCGCAAACACGGCGGTCGAATACCTGGAGTACGGCATTCAATTGCCGCTGGGCTTGCTGGCCAGTTCGCGCCAGCACCGCCTAACAGCGTTGGATAACAGTAGCTGCCGCTATGAATCGGTGTTTATCCTGCGCGGCGCCCTGTCGCCGCTGGTGCGCCTGCTATTGGGCAAGCACTTGGCGCGCGGTTTTCAGGGTATGACTCGAGGCCTGGTTCGCCGCGCTGAAGCGTTGACGTAACTAACGCACCCCGTAAATGTGAGGAGCAAGGCCATTAAAGCTATCTGGATTGTGGTGTTTACGGCGGTGTTGCTGTGGTCGGGTATTGGGCCCCACGACCCCTTTACCTGGCTGCTGGAAGTCGCGCCCGCGGTTATAGGTTTCGTTGTTATGGCGGCAACGTACCGGCAGTTTCCGCTCACGCCGCTGCTCTATACCCTGATTTTATTGCACTGCGTGGTACTGATGGTCGGCGGCCACTACACCTATGCCGAAGTGCCCGGCTTTGATGGTTGGTTTGGCAGCGAGCGCAATAACTACGACAAAATTGGCCACTTCTTTCAGGGTTTTGTGCCCGCTGTCCTGGCGCGGGAAATTCTTATTCGCAAAAAGGCGGTGAACGGCAGCCGCTGGTTGGTACTGTTTGTGGTGGCTATCTGCCTCGCGTTTAGCGCCTTCTACGAACTTATCGAATGGTGGGTGGCCGAGCTAAGCGGTGAAGGCGCGGAAGCCTTCCTTGGCACTCAAGGCTATGAGTGGGACACCCAATCGGATATGGCAATGGCGTTGATCGGTGCCATCACGTCACTGGTTTGCTTGTCGCGCTGCCATGACCGTCAGTTGGTGAGTGGCCGATTTGTGTAGTCGCTGGGTGTTGGTTCACTGAGCTTTTCCATTTATAGCAAGTACTTACGTTCACCGCGCTGGTCGCGGTGGGCGGCATTCGTTACCATTCTCCTGTCGCCACGGTATTGAAGGGATCATCGGTGTCTTTAGAAGTCATTATCCTTGCAGCGGGTCAGGGTACTCGTATGCGTTCGGCCTTACCCAAAGTGTTGCACCCATTGGCGGGTAAGCCGATGTTGCAGCACGCCATTGATGCGGCTGCGCAAACTGATCCGGCCGCTATTCATGTGGTGGTGGGACACGGCGCCGAGCAGGTTAAGGCCGGGGTTTCGCACCCCAACTTACAGTGGGCCTTGCAGGCGGAGCAGAAGGGCACGGGTCACGCGGTGGCTCAGGGCTTGGCCGCGGTAGCCGAGGATGCCACGGTGTTAATTACCTACGGCGATGTGCCGCTGGTGCGCCCCGAAACCTTGCAGGCCATGGTTGCCCGCTGCCGCGACACGTTGGTGTTGCTCACCGCCACGCTGGACGACCCCACTGGTTATGGCCGCATTATTCGCAATACCGACGGTGCGGTGCAGGCCATTGTTGAGCAAAAAGATGCCAGCCCCGAGCAATTGGCCGTTCGGGAAGTGAACACCGGCATGATGGCTCTGCCAGCCAAGTATTTACGGGAGTGGCTGCCCGCGCTGTCCGCCGACAATGCGCAGGGCGAGTACTACCTAACAGATATTATTGCCATGGCGGTGGCGGCGGGAGTTGCCGTTGACGTGGCTCAGCCCGGGGCGCTATGGGAAGTGGAGGGCGTGAACAATCGCCTGCAACTCAATGCGCTGGAGCGCCAGTACCAGCGCTTGATCGCCGAGCAGTTAATGACCGATGGCGCGACTCTGGCCGATGCCCAACGTATTGATGTGCGCGGCACGCTGACTATTGGTCAGGATGTCAGCATTGATGTGAACTGCGTGTTTGAAGGCGAGGTCAAGCTGGGTGATGGCGTCGAGATCGGCCCCAACTGTGTGATCAGCAACAGCCGCGTGGCGGCGGGTACGGTCATCAAGGCCAACTCGGTGTTAGAAGATGCGGTGGTCGGTCAGCAGTGCACCGTTGGCCCCTTTGCGCGTTTGCGCCCTGGCACGGTGCTGGCCGATGCGGCGCGCATTGGCAATTTTGTGGAAACCAAAAACGCGCAGGTGGGCGAGGGCAGCAAAATCAATCACCTTAGCTATGTTGGCGATGCCAGCCTTGGCGCGGGCGTAAATATTGGTGCGGGAACCATTACCTGCAACTATGATGGAGTGAACAAGTCGCGCACCGAGATTGGCGATGGCGCCTTTGTTGGCTCCAATACCGCGCTGGTCGCGCCGGTGTCGGTGGGCGAGGGCGCGACGGTGGCGGCGGGCTCAACCATCACCGGAAATGTCGCCGACGGCGAACTGGGCGTTGCCCGTGGCCGCCAACGCAATATCAAGGGCTGGAAGCGGCCCGTTAAAACATCCTGATCGCTACTATTTATTAGGGCTCGAATATGTGTGGAATCGTCGGTGCTGTTGCCCAACGAGAAGTTGCTGGAATTCTGCTAGAGGGCTTGCGTCGCCTGGAATACCGGGGCTACGACTCAGCAGGTATGGCGGTTATCTCAGCCAATGGCGACAACGACTGCCGCAAGCGTGTTGGTAAAGTCGAGGCGTTGGCACAGGCACTGGGCGAGCAGCCGCTGCCGGGGCACACTGGCATTGCCCACACCCGCTGGGCCACCCACGGTGAACCCTCGGAAGCCAATGCCCACCCCCACAATTCCGGCAAGCTGTCGCTGGTACACAACGGCATTATCGAAAACCACGAAGCGCTGCGCAGCAAACTCAAAGCGCTGGGCTATACCTTTTTATCGGCCACCGACACGGAAACCATCGTTCATTTGGTCCACCACTATTACCAACAGCAGCGCGACCTGCTTGGCGCGGTCAAGCTGGCGGTAACGGAGCTGGAGGGTGCCTATGGCCTGGCCGTTATCCACGCCGACCAACCCGACAAACTGGTGTGCGCGCGCAAGGGCAGCCCGCTGGTGATTGGTATGGGTATTGGCGAGAACTTTATCGCCTCTGACCAACTGGCGCTGCGCCAGGTGACCGATCGCTTTGTGTATCTGGAAGAGGGCGATATTGCCGAAGTGACCGTTGGTCACTACCGCATTTGGAATGCCGACCTGGAGCCCGTTACCCGCGAAGTCAGCCAGATTGATGCCGCCGCGGAATCCGCTGACAAGGGCCATTATCGCCACTACATGCTCAAGGAAATCTACGAGCAGCCCACGGTTATTCAGCGCTCTTTGGCTGGGCGGCTGGGCAGCAAAAAAGTGCTGGCCGAGGCGATGGGGCCGCGCGCCAACGACATTTTACAGTCGGTGTCCTCGGTGCAAATCGTGGCCTGTGGTACCAGCTATCACGCGGGCATGGTCGCCAAGTATTGGATCGAAGGCATCGCCGGTGTGCCCTGCCGGGTCGAAGTTGCCAGCGAGTTTCGCTACCGCAAATTCAAAGTGCAGGAAAACACCCTGTTCGTCACCATCAGTCAGTCCGGTGAAACGGCCGATACGCTGGCCGCCCTGCGGCTGGCCAAAACCCTTGGTTACAGCGCCAGCCTCACCATCTGCAATGTGGCGCTCAGCTCGCTGGTACGCGAGTCCGATCTCTATTTAATGACCGAGGCCGGCCCGGAAATCGGTGTGGCATCGACCAAAGCCTTCACCACCCAGTTGGTGGCACTGTTGCTGCTTACTGTTGCGCTGGGTCGACACCACGACCTCACCGAAGAGGAAGAGCAAAGCATTGTTGCCGCCTTGCACCAACTGCCCGCTCGACTGGACGAAACCCTGACCCTGGATGCAGCGATCCAGCAAATGTCAGAAGCCTTTGCCGACAAGCACCACGCCTTATTCCTGGGGCGCGGTGCGCAGTGGCCGGTGGCGATGGAAGGCGCGCTTAAGCTGAAGGAAATTTCCTATATCCACGCCGAAAGTTATCCCGCTGGCGAGCTTAAACACGGTCCGCTGGCGCTGGTGGACAGCGACATGCCGGTTATCGCTGTGGCCCCCAATGACGAGCTGCTGGAAAAGCTGAAATCCAACCTTCAAGAAGTGCAGGCGCGCGGCGGACAGCTCTTCGTATTCGCCGACAAAGCCGCTGGCTTTAGCCCCGAGCCCAGCTTGCAGATTATTGAGCTGCCCCATGTCAGCGATATCGTCGCACCGATTTTGTACACCATCCCCCTGCAACTGCTGAGCTACCACGTGGCGATTTTAAAAGGCACCGATGTCGATCAGCCGAGAAACCTCGCCAAGTCGGTAACGGTGGAGTAAGCGCCCTTAGCGGAGCTCTCGCTCACGGCGCGGCGCGGCGACCCGGCCGAGCAGTGGGTTGGAGCCACACCGCTTTTTTATATTCACTAGGTGTTTTACAGGCCGCTATGAAAAGAAGATGCCCACACTGCAAAGAGACGTGCATCGCCCCGCAAGACTTTAAGGTGGGCGTCTTACATCGCTGTCCACGCTGTCAGACCGGGGTGGAGGTGGGGAGGTTTTATACGGTGGCGCTATCACTGGTTCTGGCGTTGTCCTGCGCTTACTTTTTCAGTGTGGGTAAGCCAGAGGTGGGATTTTTACTCTTTACCCTAATACTATTCAGAGCGTTTTATTCAAAAGCGGTGGATGCCCTTTTTCTGCCCTTACAAAAAAGTGTGGATAATTAGCATTTGGCTCATTGCCTAAGTTGCTGTTTTTCTGAGCGGCCTCGGCGCTGGTAGGCCGTATTTATCACAGCTAGATAAATACAATAAATGGTAGGGATTTCCTCTGTTTATTGTATTGATGTCGGTACTCGTTATAGTAGCGCCTACCTTGCGACGCCCTGGCGCAGTGCTGGTGGGGCCTGTACGCTACCGTTGACTAAACAGGAGAGAATTTCATGACCCAAGATGTTGTTGTATTGAGCGCGGCCCGTTCGGGCATTGGGACTTACGGTGGCGGCCTGAGCGGTATCGAGCCCCATGAGTTGGGCGGCCAGATTATGAAGGCGGCCATTGATCGCTCTTCTGTTGATCCTCAGAACATTAACTACGTGACAGTGGGTAACTGTATTCCCACTGACTCTCGCTATGCCTACGTGGCGCGTGTGGCGTCAATTCAGGCTGGCCTGCCGATGGATTCCGTGGCGATGGGTGTAAACCGCCTGTGTAGCTCGGGCCTGCAAGCCATTGTTACCACTGCTCAAAACATTATGTTGGGCGATTGCGACTACGGTATTGGCGGTGGTGTGGAAGTCATGTCGCGCAGCGCTTACTTGTCACCCACCATGCGCAACGGTGCGCGCATGGGCAATGTGGAAATGCTCGACGCGATGACCTCGGCGTTGACCGACCCCTTCGGCGTGGGCCACATGGGTATTACCGCTGAAAACCTGGCAGACAAATGGGAGATCAGCCGCGAAGAGCAAGACGCCTTTGCCGCCGAGTCTCACCGCCGCGCTGCCGCTGCCATTGAAGCGGGTTACTTCAAAGAGCAAATCGCGCCGGTGATGCTGAAAACCCGCAAGGGTGAGGTGGTATTCGATACCGACGAGCACGTGAAGCCCGGCACCACCGTCGACACGCTGGCGAAACTGCGCCCCGCCTTTAAAAAGGATGGCACCGTAACCGCTGGTAATGCCTCTGGCCTGAATGACGGCGCTGCCTTTATGGTACTGGCCTCTGCACAAGCTGCTGAGAAAGCGGGTCAGAAGCCCATCGCGCGTATGGTGTCTTACGCGGTAGCGGGTGTGCCCAACCATATTATGGGTGAAGGCCCGATTCCGGCATCGACTAAAGCGCTGGCCAAGGCCGGTTTGTCGATTGCCGATATGGACGTGATCGAATCCAACGAAGCCTTTGCATCACAAGCCCTGGCAGTGGCGAAAGGTCTGGATCTGGATTTGAGCAAAACCAACCCCAACGGTGGTGCCATTGCACTGGGTCACCCAGTAGGTTGTTCTGGCGCGTTCATCGCCACTAAGGCGATCTACGAACTGCAGCGCACTGACGGTAAATATGCGCTGGTCACCATGTGTATTGGTGGTGGTCAGGGTATCGCGGTTATCTTCGAGCGCGTATAAGCCTTTCAACACCGGCGGCTGCAATAGCCGCCGGTGAATTCCACGCTTACTTCTCTCCGTTCAGTTTCCCCAACACGCTTTTTCAGCAAGCAAGGCGCGTCGTCTTAGTGCGCAAACCAGTGGCGCGTGCGATTCGCAAACCACACCAGCGACAGCATTACCGGCACTTCTACTAACACCCCAACCACTGTGGCGAGGGCAGCACCGGAATGCAGGCCAAACAGCGAAATCGCCACGGCCACTGCCAACTCGAAAAAGTTGGAGGTGCCAATCATGCAGGCGGGGGCGGCGACATTGTGCGGCAACTTTAATTGCTTGGCGGCAAAATAGGCGATGGCAAAGATGCCGTAGGTTTGTATGAGCAGGGGAACAGCGATTAATGCGATCACCATAGGTTTGGCGATAATGGTTTCTGCCTGAAAACCAAACAGCAGCACCACGGTTGCCAGCAAGCCGATAATTGACCAGGGTTTCAGTGTGGCAACAAAGTTATTCAGGCGGCTGTGGTCGTTAGCGCTGTCCAGGCGGTGACGGGTAATGGCGCCGGCAATCAGCGGCAATACCACATACAGCACCACCGAAAGCAGCAGTGTTTCCCAAGGCACTTGAATATCGCTAATGCCAAGTAAAAACGCGGTAATCGGCGCGAAAGCGAAGATCATAATAATGTCGTTGATCGACACCTGCACCAGGGTGTAGTTGGCATCCCCTTTTGTGAGTTGGCTCCAGACAAATACCATTGCGGTGCAGGGCGCAACGCCGAGTAAAATCATCCCAGCGATATACTCGCCAGCGGATTGTGGGTCTACCCAGTCGGCGAATATCACCTTGAAGAACAGCCAGCCCAGCATGGCCATGGTAAAGGGCTTGATAAGCCAGTTAATGGTGAGTGTTAGCAGCAGGCCCTTGGGTTTTTTTCCCACGTCTTTTAGCGAGGCGAAGTCGATCTGAATCATCATCGGATAGATCATCAGCCAGATCAGCACCGCCACCACCAGGTTAACGTGGGCAAGCTCAAGGGCGGCAACCTGTGCAAATACTCCGGGGATGGTATTGCCCAGTACAACGCCGGCGGCGATACACAGCCCAACCCAAAGCGAAAGATAGCGCTCAAAAAGTCCCATGGTTTGTCTCTCTTGATTACAGCTTAATTGCGGCTTAAATAGAGCGTTGGTTAACGCGTTCCATTAATTTTTCGGCGCTTTCCACGCGCTCGGAATAGCGATCGACCAGGTAGTCACTGTTATCGCGGGTGAGCAGGGTGAACTTCATCAGTTCCTCCATGACATCCACAATGCGGTTGTAATAGCTGGAAGGCTTCATGCGGTTATTGTCGTCAAACTCGAGAAAGGCCTTGGCCACCGACGACTGGTTGGGGATGGTGATCATCCGCATCCAGCGGCCCAGCACCCGCAGTTGATTCACCACATTAAAAGACTGAGAGCCACCTTCCACCTGCATCACCGCCAGGGTTTTACCTTGGGTGGGGCGCACTGCGCCCTGCGACAGGGGAATCCAGTCGATCTGCGCCTTCATAATGCCGGTCATCGCGCCGTGGCGTTCGGGAGAGCACCACACCTGGCCCTCTGACCAGATGGCCAGTTCACGCAATTCTTTTACCTTGGGATGATTCTCGTCAGCGCCGTCAGGCAGTGGCAGGCCCTCGGGATTGAAGATACGCACTTCGCCGCCCATATGGCTAAGCAGTCGCGCGCATTCTTCGACCACTAAGCGGCTAAAGGAGCGCTCGCGCAGTGAGCCATACAGCAGAAGATAGCGCGGTTTGTGGCCGGAATAGTTCGCGTTAAATTGCGCTGTGCTCGGGCTGGCGAACTGGCTGTCATCCACATTGGGCAGAGACATATCATCAAGACTCATTACTTTGCTCCCAGGTCTGCCAGCGCGGCAGCCCATTCAGATTTGTCGAGGGTGGCAATGGTTTTTAACGCCGTGACACGCTCGCTGATCAGCGCAATGCTGGCGCGGAATGCCGCGTCGATCTCTTCCTCTGTGCCGGTCAGTTTCGACGGGTCTTCCAGGCCCCAGTGCACTTTCAGTGCCTTGCCGAACCACAACGGGCAGGACTCGCCAGCGGCCGAATCGCAAACGGTAACCACTAGGTCGGGGGCAAAGCTCTCCAGCTCGTTCCAGGACTGGCTTTGTAGGCCGCTGGTATCAATACCGGCGGCGCGCAGGGCTTTTAGTGAGGTGGGGTGCACTTCACCAGCGGGCTGGCTGCCGGCACTGCGCGCCTCGATAAGGTCGCTGGCAAGGTGGCGAGTGATCGCCTCAGAGAGGATGCTGCGACAGCGGTTGTGGGTGCAGATATATAAAATCTTCATAGTAGCCTCGTGACAATTAGCACTGGGAAGACAGCTCTTCCAGGCGGCTTTTAAGGTAGTTGGCATTGTTGCTAAGGGTGACCTTGAGTATGTCGTGGGCCCACTCAGGCAGCGCCGGGTGAAGTTGGTAGTACACCCACTGCCCCTGCCGACGGTCCTGAAGAATGCCGCGCTTTCGCAGCTGTGCGAGATGGCGGGAGATCTTGGGTTGCGACTCGTTAAGTGCTTCCATCAGGTCGCACACGCAGAGCTCGCCGCGCTCAGTAATTAACAGCATCGACAGCAAACGGGTGTCATCCGCCAAGGCCTTAAAAAAGTCCACAGGGCTGAGCGGCGGTGTGCTGACCGTTTTGCTGTTCACCAATAAAAACAGCCGAATGCGTTCGCTGATCTCCTGCAGGGTGTGAGCGAAGGCCTGGGGTTGGTCGCTGGCTTTCGGGTCTGGAAAATCCCAGGCCATGACAACACCAGCACCTGGCCACTGCTGACAGGCATTGTGCGCCTTGTCGCAGAGCGTAATGACATAGTCAAAATGCTGATCGGCGAAGTCCTCCACCGGCTTTGACGACAGCCCAGCCGTGGACACCCCGGCGTCGGCGAGGGTGGACAGCGTTCTCGGGTCGACGCTCTGCGGCGCAGTGCCGGCACTAAAGACCTCTATGCCTTCGACTGCCTGGTGGCGAAGCACCGCTTCGGCCATTTGCGAGCGCACGGAATTCCCCGTGCACAGAAAGAGTACTTTCATGATGATCTCAAGCTGAGAGATGACGTGGCATATGCTAACAACTATATATATGAAAATCCATATATATAGATTGGCGAATTTAAGCGGCCAGTTTTCGGCACCAGTTTTTGGTTCAGGAAGAGGCAAATAAGAGTTGAATAGTTAAACCAGTCGAAGACGGGCAAAAAATTTTGCAATGAATTCGCCTTAACTGAAGTGTTTTCTTATTGCGGAGTACGACTCGGTTACAGAGCAGTAACTCGATTTTTCGTGATAAAAGCCAGCCATTTCGCACTAGTTCACGATTGTTAGCGCCTGCTATTACTCAGCATTTTTATTATCGCTGCGGTAACTACGTATCCCATTAGGGGTTACAGATTATTAACTTGTGCGCCGCTGAAAAAGCAAAAATCCATAAAAATTAGAAGTTTAACAACCCACTGACAAAATACTGGCAGGGAGAGTGAAAGTGAAATCTAACGAAAATGATAAGGGGTGGCTGTCGCTAGTGGCATTGCTGGCTGCGCCAATGGCCATGGCACAACCCGGCGACACCCAGCGTTACGCATTGGAAGAGGTTGTTGTCACCGCGCAGAAAAAAGCCGAGTCACTGCAAGACGCGCCCATTTCGCTGACTGCGTTTGGCCAACAAGCATTGGAAAACAAGGGCATCAACAGCCTTGCCGATATTGGTGCCAATGTGCCGAGCATGAGTATTGAACCCTTCCCCATTAACAATGCGACCCTGCGTATTTTTATCCGTGGTATTGGTATTTCCGACGCGCAAATCACTCAAGATCCCCCAGTGGGCATCTACATGGATGGTGTGTACATCGCCCGTTCTACAGGCACCGCGTTGGACGTTGCCGACCTGGAGCGCATCGAGATTTTGCGTGGCCCACAGGGCACACTCTATGGCCGAAACACGACCGGTGGCGCCATCAATCTGGTTAGCAAGCGACCAAATACTGAAGCCTTCGAATTCGAGCAAAAATTCACAGTGGGCGACCGAGATCTATTCACCTCAAAAACCTCGGCCAATATCCCTGTGCTAGATAACCTGGCGCTCAAACTGGCCTATATGACGACCGAAAAAAGTGGTTTTGTCGAGAACGAAGGCCCCGGTGGCGACTTTGGCGATCGTGAAGTTCAGGGTTATCGGGTTGATATGCGTTGGGATCTCAGTGATCAACTGACTATGGATTATGCCTTCGATAAGTCCAACCTCGCGTATTACAACTCTATGTACCAAGCGATTACGCCGCCGAACGGTGATAAAGGTCAGGCGGAACCTATCAAAGGTCACGCCAGTAAGCGCACGGTATATAGCGAAAGCCGCTTAGACAGCTTAAAAACAACTAAGCCTCTGGAAGAGTCGACCACTGAGATAAGTGGACACGCTTTAACGTTTGCCTATCAGCATGAAGACTTTGACCTCAAATATATTGCCGCATATCGCGAACTGACTGATGAGTCTTATGCAGACCTTGGAGGCGGTAAGGGTCGCTCTAAATTCCGGCTGGATAGTCACAGTTACTCCGGGCCCGAGGGTACAACGCCACTGGTGAAGCCAGTAGTGACACAGAAGCAGCTCTCACATGAACTACAGCTCAGTGGTGACGCTATGGACTCTCGTTTCGAGTACATGGTGGGCCTGTACTACTTTGACGAGTCTGCCGAGGAAGATAACTCGCCCCTTCATCATCAAATGAGTTCGCGAACAGAGGTACCCTGGTATGCGGCAGGGTTTAAGGGCTTTTTGGTTAACTTCTTATCTCAACACTACGAAGTGGATAACCAATCTATGGCCTTTTTCGGTCAAGGTACGTGGACACCCAATATACTTGAGGATCGACTCCATCTGACCTTTGGCGCGCGTCATTCTCGCGATGAGAGGAAAGCAATTAAAAACCAGACTGACATCAATAAAGTAAGTCTTTACGGCCATTTGTTTAACATTCACTACGGCGTCATTGACGCGACTGACCCATCTCGTCAGTTCGACGACGTAAAAGCGGAAAAGGATTTCACCGATAACTCCTTCAGCTTTGTGGCCGAGTATGACCTGAGCGACACCGTGAATATCTACGGCAAAATCAACGAGGCCTATAAGAGCGGCGGCTTTAACACTCGCGATCCGCAGCGCGATGGTAATCAGGGGCCGGCCAGTGATGGCGTGAATTACGGCTTTGGTTTTGCTGAAGGCTTTGATGAAGAAAAAGTGCGCTCCATGGAGCTGGGTATTAAGAGCGAGCTGATGGATCGCCGCCTGCGGATCAACGCCGACATCTTCCGCAGTGTGTACAGCGATATGCAGCTGAACTTTATTCTGGCGGGCACCGTGGCGGACACCAAAATCACCAACGCGGGTGAAGCGGAAATGCAGGGCTTTGAGGCCGATATCACCTTCATGGCAACGCGCAATCTGCTGCTGATGCTCAACTACGCCTACCTGGATGCCGAGGTGACTAAAGCTGAAGACGTGTCTGGCAAGGATGTCAGCGACGAATTTGTATTCTTTGCTGCGCCTGAGCAGTCCTATACCGCAGCGGCGGATTGGACGCTGGCCGATGCCGACTGGGGCCGTACCTCGTTGAACCTGAGCTACAACTACATGGATGAGCGCAACGGCGGCTCGCGGGCAGAAAATGTGAAAAACACGCGCCTGGAAGCCTACGGTGTGTGGAATGCGCGCTTCGGTGTGAGCGACATGCCCTTCGCGGGTGGCAACCTCAGTGTCGCGGCCTGGGGTAAAAACCTCACCGACGAGGAGTACGCAATTACTGCCATCGACAATCAGCCGCAATCCGACCGCTCGGTATTGTGGGGCGAGCCACGCAGCTACGGCCTCGACCTGATTTACCGCTACTAATCTCCCACCCATCACCCTTCGCCGCCTACGGGCGGCTTTTTTTTGCCTGGGTGAAACGCGCGCGTCCATCGCCGCGGTGGCAGTTTAAAAATCTGCGCCCCGGGCGTATTTAGGCGCTGCGCGGCCGTTAAAGGTTTGACGGTGTTCACCATCGAAAATACAGTGCCGTAAGCAGATCAGGAATGGCCGCCCATAACCGAGTTCAATAGCTGAGCTCAATAATAGCTGCGCCAAATAATAATGGAGAATTGCGATGCAACTAGGCTTTACCTCAATGAACACCGTGCACGACCAACGCCCAGCGGAGCTGGCGCGCATTGTGGAAGATGCCGGCTTTGACTCACTTTGGTATGGCGAGCACAGTCATATTCCCATGTCGCGGAAAACGCCCTATCCGCCCGGTGGTGAGTTGCCCGAACCTTATAAAGAAATGATGGACCCCTATATTTCCTTAATGGAAGCCGCTTCAGCGACCACAACGCTAAAGCTGGGTACTGGCATCGCCTTGCTTATGGAGCGCGAATTGCTCTCCCAGGCCAAAACCATTGCTACCCTGGATAGGTTGTCGGGTGGCCGGGTGATTATTGGCACCGGGGTTGGTTGGAATGAAGAAGAATTTACCAATGCCACCTCACTGCCCTGGAAAAAACGCTACAGCGGCTTACGCGAAACCGTTCAAGCGACACGCGCCTTGTTTCGCGATCCTGCGCCGGAATTTCACGGCGACATGATCGACTTCGATCCCGTGTGGTTTGAGCCCAAGTCCGTGCAGGCGGGCGGCCCGAAGTTTCTGTTCGGTGCGATGGGGCCGCTGGGCATTAAACACGCTGCCGAATGGGCCGATGGCTGGATGCCGGTGGATGTGGTGATGCCCGATGTCGGGGAGGGTATTGCCCAATTTCGCCAAGCCGTGCGCGACAACGGCCGCGATCCCGACCAAATAGACATCACCATGGTGGCCATGGGCGAGCTTAGCGTCGACCTGCTCAAGCGTTATCGCGATATGGGCATCAGCCGCGTGAACATCGGTGTGGGCATGGAAAACTGGAACAAACCTGAAATTGTTATGCCGATGATCAGCAAGTTCTCAAAGATCATTCCGCAGCTATAAACCCCAGGCGGAACGCCGCGGCTCGACGGGTGTCGTAATTCCAACACCAGAGAGAGCCGCCATGACCTTATTCCGCCGACCCTGGTGTGGCCCCGTTATTTTATGGCTGGCCGCACTGTTCTGTATGCTGGGTTTTCAGCAAATTGGCTCCTATGTGGATGAGCAGGGTGTTCTTCGCGAACCCTTTGGCCTGATTCCCCTCGGCTACCTGTTTGCCACTGCCGCACTGTGTTGGACGGTGTGCTTAGTAATCAGCGCGGTGCGGCGCCGCAATTGACGTCAAAACAAGCCAAGTAAATGATTCGGTATTGGACGATTGCTAGCGGCACAGCTGTTGGTGCAGGGCGCGGCGATAGGCACTGATGCCGGGAATCAGCGCAATAACGGCGGTGCTTAATAGTAGTAGCGCCAATACGATCGCGGCGGGTTTTGCCAGCAGCGCATAGTCGATAAACAAACTGAATTTCTCGGCCAGTAGCGGCGCGGCGAGCACGGTAGTCGCCGTCAACGCGCCGCTCGCCAGGACAAAACCACTCAGCGCAATCAGTGTGGCCTCGCCTTCAATTAATAGCAGCAAAAACCACGGCGGCGCGCCAATAGCGCGCATAACGGCAATTTCCTGCTGGCGCTCGCGAATGCTGGCAAGCAGCATCGCCGCCAGGCCAAGCAGCGCAGCAAAAAACACCAGCGCGGAAATCAGCCGCAGGGTATTTTCCATCACCGACATTAACTGCCAGAGCTGGCTGAGGGTTACCCCGGGCAAAATGGCCAGCAGTGGCTCCGCCTGAAAGCCGTTAATTTGTCGCTGTAGCGAGAAGGTGGCCATCTTAGATTGCAGCCCTACCATAAAGGCGGTGATGCTCTCGGGGGTAAGGTCAACATGCTGCGGCGATTGATGTGCACTCAGATGGCGGGGCAATTGAACACCGTTTTGCCAGCCCAGATGAATCGCTTCGATCCCCTCGAGGCTAACGGTCAGCGTTTGGTCGACGGGGGTGCCGGTGGCGTTGAGAATGCCCACTACGGTAAAAGGCTTATCGCTGTGTTTGCTGAAACTGGTACGACCCAGGCCGTGGGCCAGAACAACCTCGTCGCCAAGCGTGTAGCCCAATGTTTTGGCGACTTCGCTGCCTAACACCAGGTCGAAGGTGTCGGCGAAGGCACTGCCTTTTGCAAAAGCCAGCGGTTGTTTTTGGCCGTAGCGAAAGTGCTGAAAATAGTCGCTGCTGGTGCCCATAACCCGGTAGCCTTTGTGCGAGTCGCCCAGGGCGACGGGAATGGTCCAGGCCACTTCGGGCTTGTCGGCGATCTGCCGATAGCTTTCCCAGGAAATAGTATTGGTGGCGTTGCCAAGGTGAAACACCGAGTAAAGAAGAAGGTTGATGTCGCCGGTGCGCGCACCCACGATGAGGTCAATGCCGGAAACGGTATTATAAAAGCTGCTTTTCGCTTGGCCGCGTACCAGCTCGACCCCTAGCAATACGAATACGCTAACGGCGATGGCCAACAGAGTGAGCAGGGCTGACCCTTTGCGATTCCACAAACTGGCGATGGCGAGGCGTACTAGCATTACAGTGCAACCTCGGCGCGGTTGATATCGAGCAGCGACTCCACGCGATCGAAGGGTTTGGCCAAACGCGGGTCGTGACTGACAAAAATCAGCGCGGTATCGCCCTCGCTCAACTGCTCCATTAATAGCCCCATAAACTTATCGGCATTATTTTTATCCAGCGCCGAGGTGGGCTCGTCCACAATTAATAGCTCGGGCTGATTGATTAGCGCCCGAGCTATGGCAATGCGTTGCTGCTGACCAATACTCAGGCGGCCCGTGGCGCGGTGCTGATCGGACTCCGCCAAACCCAGTGTGGACAGCAACGCTTTGGCGCGGGCCGTGGTGTTTTTGTTGCCGGCAAAATGCCCGGCGAGCTTGATATTGTCTACCGCGCTAAGAAAGGGGATGAGATTAAACTGTTGAAAGACCACACCGATATGTTTGGCGCGCAGCGTATCGCGCTGGCGGCCGCTAAGCTGTGTGGTGTTGTTACCGAGTATCTCGATGCGGCCCTGACTCGGCAATAATACCCCGGCGATCAGGTTTAGCAGGGTCGATTTGCCGGTACCGGAGGGGCCGTGCAGGAACACCTGCTCACCGCTGGCGAGCTGCCAGTGAGGAATATTAAGAATGGCGGCGTGATCGGCGCGGTAGTGAAAACGCAGATCGTCAATCGTCACGAGCAAGGTCTGACTCCGGTTCTGATCGTTTGGCAAACTATGATATAACATTTCTTTTGTGAGATATCTCGCCACATTGGCCCGTGGTTACGACGCACTGCGCGGCCGAGCTTCGGAGTTACTTTGATAAACACACTGATAAGGATGCTCGCGGCGGTAGTGCTGCTGCCTGGCTTGCTGGCGCCCAACGCCGCCCTGGCGAAGGACTACCGCACCATAGAGTGGACGGATCTCATGCCAGCGGACGATCTGGATGCACTGCTGAACCCGCCGGAGTACCTCAACGAGATTGAAGATGGCTCTGAGGAAGACCGGATTGCCAGCCAAGTGTATTCAGCAGTTAAGCAGGCGAATGACAGTGCTTATCAACGCGCGCTCAGCTCGACCAGGGTCCGGCCGGAGTTTGATGGCCAGTCACTGCGGGTGCCGGGATTCATCGTGCCACTTGAATTTGGCGCCACAGAAAAACACGTAACGCGCTTTTTCTTAGTCCCGTATTTTGGCGCCTGTATTCACGTACCGCCGCCGCCGCCGAATCAAATTATCTACGCCGAATACGACAAGGGCTTTGTCCTGGAGTCGCTTTACGATCCGTATTGGATCTCCGGCGTGCTGACGACCAGCCTCACCGAAAACGACACCGCCACATCCGCTTACTCGATAAAGGTCGAGAGGGTGGCGCCCTATACCGAGTAAAGTGTTGACGGGGCCTGCTCAATAACGCAGTTCAACAGCGCGGCTTCCATGCCCTCAAATACGGCTGGGTCGGCGCTAATGCATTCCACGCGGCTGTCCATACATTCATCCAGCGGCACCTCCGTTAGCACGTCGTCGGCTTTGTTGTAGGCGGTGATACCTCGGTCAGTAATAAACACGCCTTTTAGGCGCTCCGCGTTAATACCCAGCAGCAAGTCATAAAGCTGCTGACTGTTGAAGGTCCACTCCGGCTTGAATATCCAGCCGCGACTAAAGAAGCCCTCGCCCTGATTGTCGATACTGAGATAGCCCGCCTCGGGTATCTCCGGATCGATAACCGCCGCTTCGGCTTCATGGTGGTGATGGTGATGAGGGAGCTCATGTTCGCGGGCCGGTTCTGCCAACCACTCAAGCGCCAATTGCCCGTGGCTCACTTGAAAGACCGACTTCGCGTCCAGCCCGATGTCTGCTTCAAGAAAGCTCAACAGGGCAGGAAAGTCCTCTGCCTGGTATTGGTCGGCCTTATTGGCAACAATCACGTCGGCAATCGCTAATTGCTGTAAAAATGTCGGGTGCTGGGTGTAGCGCTCATCACTGACTTTGCGCGCATCTACCAGGGTAACGGTGGCGCGAAGATCGAGCAGGTCTTTGTAGTGGTCGGCAGACAACACCGCCAACACCTCTTTGGGGTGGCCGAGGCCGGTGGGCTCGATAATGAGTCGATGGGGCCGAGAGCGGGACAGCAGTCGATTCATCGCGATCTGCATGGGCAGCCCCGCTGCACAACACATACAGCCGCCGGGTACTTCGCTGATGAATACACCGGAGTCCTCCGACTCGCGGCCGCCTAATACACTGCCGTCGATACCGATTTCACCAAATTCATTGACTAGTACCGCCCAGCGCTCATCGGCGGGTTTTTGCTTAAGCAAATGAAGAATGGCGGTGGACTTGCCCACGCCGAGAAAGCCAGTAATGACATTCGTGGGGATGGCGCTCAGTTTTTCTTTGCGGGAACTCATTACATACCTTTATGGCGGGTTATCGTCGCGCCGTCGCTACAAAGACCGACCGCAGCATTTTTTGAATTTACGTCCATTGCCGCAGGGGCAGGGGTCGTTGCGGCCAACCTTGGGCTGGGCGCGGCGGCTGGGTTGGCTGGGGCAACAGCTACTAGTGCTGCAGCAAGATTGCGCGTTGGCCCCGTTGGGCGCGTTAGTTTGCGTGTTCATACGTTGCTCGCGTGATGAGTGGTTTTTTGCAGCGGGAAAGTCCTACTCGCCATCGAGGGTGACGCTATTTTTGTGGCGATCAACAGATAAATAAAAACAGTTGGATCGGCCGGTATGACAGGCAGGGCCGACTTGCTCAACGTCGCACAGCAGGGTGTCTCCGTCGCAATCGATGCGCAGCTTGACCAGGCGCTGGTGATTGCCACTGGTTTCGCCCTTGCGCCAAAGCTGAGCGCGTGAGCGCGACCAGTAAGTGACGTTGCCGCTCGCCAGGGTGTGTTCTAACGCCTCGCGATTCATCCAGGCCATCATCAACACCTCGCGGCTGACGTGATCCTGGGCGATCACCGGCAGCAAGCCATCGCGGTTAAACGACAGCTCTGCCAATAAGGTGTCCAGCGGAAACTCAGTGCCTTTGGCAGAGTTCTCAATAGACCGAAAATAGCGGTTCTCCATCAGCTTACTCGCAGGGGCAGTTCTGTTGCTGGCAGAGTCGATGATTTATCCAGTGCCCGACAGCAATAAGTGACGCGCCCAGTAGCGATGCCAGTTTTTCCCCGGTTTCGCCCGGTAGGTCGTGGCCCCACAGCGCGGTGAAGGAAAGAATCAACAAGCCGGGAATACCCCAGCGCAAGGTGCTGAAATTGTGATGCCGACGGCAGCCAAGGCCAAGCGCCACCACACTGATCGGCAACACGGCGATAAGTAGCCATTGGTGGAAGGCTTCGCTGGCAAAACCGGAGGCAGCCAGCGTTGGTGCCATGACCAGTGCTACAGGTAATAACAGGCAATGTATGGCGCAAAATAAAGAAAGGCCAATGGCCGTTTTATCCAAGCTGACAGCGGGTGTCTTCACATGGTCTCCAAAATCACGGGTAGAGGTATTTCGTATTCCCTCGCCACATCGTAGGTGGGGCTACTTAAATACAATGTGTTGTTGGTTGTGGTTTATGTTGGCCGCTCCCTGACGATGATTCAGTACCCACTGAGCGTTCAGCGAATGTATGCTGGGAAAGACGCGTTGGATGCTGGTAGAAAGCGACCGCAATGTCTCGGCGCGCTTGCACTGATACACATAGCTTGCGACCACATCGTTGTGACGCTGATGGGCGCTGTCGTTTGACGAGCCCGCGATGTCGATCGACACCGTTGCGAGTTGGCAAGCCCCGCCTTCTAAGCGAAAAAGTGAACCGCTGTCAGACAGCTTTGCCCGCGCTTGCTCGGCGGCCTGCAAGTAATCGGCGTGCTCTACCGGGTGTTCAAATCCTAAGATGTTCAGCGCTGGCGAGCGCAGCTCAATGCTCAGCATTTCGCCATCTTGTAGTAGTTGCAATTCCGCCACGCCATGAACGTGGGCATGGTGATGTTGTGCATGCAGCGGGCTACCCGCTAGGGCGCAGGCCACAATGGCGAGATACGCGGTGTATCTCGCCACGCGAGTTGCTAACCGGGAGCCCGCCGGCCTCACTTAGAAGCTACCCCGAACGCCGAGGCTAAAGCCGCGGCCTGGCAGTGGTGCGCGATCCTTCAGGAAGGAGGAGTGCACGCGCGCTTCTTCATCAGTCAGGTTGCTGCCCTTTACGTAGACAGTGACGTCGCCGGGGTATACCGCAAAGGTATAGGCGAGCTCCGCATCGATCATGGTGTAGGCGCCGGTAACGGTTTCCAGCTCGGCCACTTGATCTTGTTCCAGATAACGTGTGGCGCTGATCTCTGCATCCCAGCCATTGCTGCTGTAAGCCAACTGGCTGCCGAGTCGCGCGGGCGGAATGCGGGGCAGGTCACCGCCGTCGTCCAGCTTGCCCCAAATACGGTCAGCCCACAGGCTCAACTTAAAGGGAGAAGAGAGCTGCCATGCCAACTGAGCTTCCAAGCCGTAGAGGGTGGCATCGGCCTGTTCAAACACGTAGAGCGGGAGCGCGCCGTGGTCGTGCTCATGTTCATGCTCTTCCTCTGCGCCGGCGTCGTGCTCGTCATGCTCATGGCCTTCAATATCTTCGCTGCTTAGGCCGGTATTGCGCTCGTAGTAAAAGTTATCCACTTCGTTGTAGAACACATTCAGCACCCAGGCGACATTGCCGGTGTGTTTGCGAAGGCTTAGGTCAATGTTGTTTGAGGTTTCTTCTTCCACATCGTTTAGGTAGTGGAAGTGCGGGTCGTCGCCTTCGTGTAAGCGCAGCAGGGCGCCGACTTCAAAATTGCCGGTGGCAATGTGCGGGCCGTAGGAAAACAACTCCGCAGCACTCGGCGCGCGCTGGGCATGGGTAAGCGAGATACCGGCGTTGTAGTCAGGTGCGAAGTCCCACACTACGCCAGCGGAAACACTGTAGGGCGTGAAGTCGAGGTCGTCGAAGTGCAGTAACTCGTGGTCATGCTCTTCTTCCATTGCCTCTTCGCCGTGGTGGTGCTCCTCCCATTCAATGGGGTCGGCTTCAATGCTGACTTTCTCGACGCGTGCACCCAGTTGCCAGAGGAAATTGCCGACATGTTTTTCTTGCATCACCGCAATGGCAAAGCTCTCGGTGCGGCTCGGTGGCGTAAAGGCTTCCTCGCCAATCGCTTCGAAGTCAGTGCTTTTTGCTTCAAATGACAGCGCGCCTTTCCAGCCGGAAAATTCCTGCAGCAGTAAATCAATGCGGGCTTGCAGTGTTTCGTTTTTAAACACGGTGCCGGTTTCGCCGCCTTCAATTTCAGCGTGCTCGTAGTCGGTGTAACCAAGGCGGGTGTTAATACCGCTCAGCAGCGCGTTGTCCAGCGACAGCTCGCTGATCAACTGCCAGCGATCTTGTGTAAGGTCGGAGAGCACGCCTTCATCGTCGTGGTGCTCTTCGTCATGGTGCTCGTCTTCGTGAGCGTCTTCATGGCCTTCCTCTTCGTGCTCGCCATGACTGTGGCCGGGTACGCCATTCAGGCGCTCAAGGCGGCCATAGGAAACACCCACGTAGCCGTTGTCCAGCAGTAAGCTACCGCCAATATTGAAGCCCTCGCTCTCTGAGGCGCTGTCTTCAAGTACACCTTCGCGGTGCTCCTCGTGACCTTCTTCCTCGTGCTCTTCTTCGGTTTCCAGAACAGCGATGCCGGGAATCTCGTAGTCGTTCCCTTCGCGCCAGAAGCCATCAACATGAAAGGCGAAGAACTCATTGCCGCCGGTAAAGGCCAGAGACGCTTCGTTTTCGTCGGCGACCGTATTGTGACCAAACGAGAATGCGCCAGTGGGCTCGCTGGACGAGGGCACGCGATCATCGACGATGTTGACGACACCGCCAATGGCGCCAGAGCCGTAAAACAGGGTGGCAGGGCCGCGCAGAATTTCAATTTGCTGGGCGGTCATCGCCTCGGTGGCAACAACGTGGTCCGGGCCAACCCGGGATGCATCGCTGACATCCAGGCTGTTTTGGGTGATCAACACCCGTGGGCCGTTCAGGCCGCGAATAATCGGGGTGCTGGATACCGGGCCGAAGTAGCTGGAGTGAACACCCACTTCGTTTTTCAGCGTTTCGCCGAGGGTGGATGCCTGCTTACGGCGAAGTTCTTCGCCGCTGACAACGGTAACCGGCTGAGCCGATTCCATTACCGAGATGTGCAGTGGCAAACCCACAACATCAACCTGCTCAATGGGTGAGCGACGCAGGGTGATGCTCAGCTTGTCGCTGCCGGCATCCAGGTGCAGTGTCTGGTGGCTAAAGCCAGGCGCGCTGATGTGAATCTCTTCAGGCAGTTCCGCGCCGGTATCGAGGTTGAAGCGACCATCGGCAGACGTGCTGGCGGTTTGTTTGCTACCCACTGCTTCAATGGTTGCCCCGTAGACGGGTTTACCCTGGGTATCGCTGACCTGGCCGGTCAACGCATGAGCGGCACTGGATAGCGCCAGCCCCGAAATGCCGATCAGGGCGCAGTGCCCCAAAACTACTTTCATTGTCCGCTCCTATTGGTATTGGGTTTTGCCTGTATGTTCAGGCTTATAAAAAGTCGAGAGTTAACAGTAATCGCTGTTGGCCCGGCGCGACGGCGGGTGAGCGGTGAACCAGGCCAGCACCCTCGTTCCCCTCCCAGTTTTCGCCTTTTAGCAGGGCCACATGGTGTGTTTGCAAGGTATTGATGTCGCTTGCCGCGGGATACAAACCGCTATCGGCATCGCTGAGGCCGCGGCTACCCGCGCCCAATTTGCTGCGGTCTACGCAGTGGTGCGGCAGCCATTGGGTGCCGGGGCCGCTGTAGCTGGTTACCAGCCGACAAGCCACGTTGTCGGTGTGGAACTTGGGGCACATCTTGCCGCTCAGGGGGGTGAGCCGCAGGCCGACGGCGTCCAGTTCAAATAGCAGGCTAAACATATCGGCCAGAAGCTGGATGTCGCTGCTTAGTGCTGGATACGCTGTTAATACTGGCTCGGCCTCGCTCAGTGTACTGAGCTGGCTTGTTGGCAAAGAGAGACTGCAGCCGCGAAAGCGGCCTTCTTTTAATATGGCGTCGCACTCGGCGCTAAGCGCCGGGCTAACGGCGCGCTGCCAAACCGCCATATTGACGTCGGCCCGGTAGATATCGCCGAAGATTTCCGCGCTGTCACCGGCGACGGTGTACACCTCGGGCATCGATGTTTGCAGTGGGATAGCCATATTGTCGCGCCTCCGCGGTGGTCACGCCTATCAGCCTATTGCCGTCACCCGTTGTTTTCGCCGTGGTGTTCTGCGACGACGGACAAACAAAATGGGTTCTGCCAGTGAGTAATTGGGTCAAAATGATATGTTATAACATGTCTAAAGAAAAGAGGGAGGTGACATTTCTCAGATCGGGTATGGGTATTGCTTGCTTGTGAGGGGAGTGGTCGGGTCTATCAATAGGGTCTGTGAATAGGGTCTATCAATAGCGGCTGTGAACAGAGCCGAGGGGCCGCGAGTTGACCAAACGGTTGTTGGGCCGCCCTCTAAATTGGGGATTCATCTGCCGTTGAGCGCTGCTAAGATGATCCGCGCCGCTGAAAACGTTCTCTGGGAGCCGCCATGACTCGTATAAATACCCTGTTATCCAAAGGCTTACTCGCCCTTTGCTGTGCACTGCTCTCTGCCTGTGCCAGCTTCTCGGACTACACCACCGCTGCAAACCAGGGCGATATGGCCTTTATCGACAGCTACCTTGCCGAGGGTGGCGCGGTCGATGAGCGCGATGGCATGGGCTACACCGCCCTGCACCGCGCTGCACAAAGTGGCCAATTGGCGGTAGTGACGCGTTTGCTTGATGCCGGTGCAAACCCCAATGTGGAAATGGGAGAAAGTCGGGAAAATGCCCTGATTGCGGCCGCGGGTGCCAGTGCCAATAGTGCTGACATGGTGGCGGCTCTGCTGCGCAGTGGTGGCGACCCCAATCAGGCCAATGCATTTGGTAAAACGCCGCTGTGGGCCGCGGTGAGCATGAATAATGTTGAGGCCGCCCGCCAGCTGATGGACGCCGGTGCCGACCCCGACACGCAAGTGACCGGCTATACCCCCCTGATGTTGGCCGCCCATAACAAGTACAGCGAATTGGTGCGCTTGCTGCTGGTGCGCGGCGCCGATGTTGAGGCCGTGAGCAATGGCGTTGTGGCTGGTTACAACGCGCTGTACTTCGGTGTTGAACGCCGCAACTGGAAGCAAAACAGCGGCTGGCAGAGTGCAACACGCCTGGGGCCGGTGGCAGCCTCCCATCGCGGGGTAAACGGTGTTAATGAAGCCTTTTTGGTCAGCGAGCAGCAAAAGGTGGTGGATATGTTACTGGCTGCCGGTAGCGACCCCAATATCAGCGGCAAGTGGACGCCGCTGACACGAGCGGCACGTCAGGGCGCGGATGCAGGAGTTGTTGAGTCGCTGTTGCTGGCAGGTGCCGAGGCGGATAAGAAAACCCCCGACGATTACAGCGCCCTGTATCTCGCTGCGGGCTGGAACCGCGACGAGCAGGTCGGCCTGTTATTGGCGGCGGGCGCCGATGTGAACCTGGGCAATGACAACGAATTTGAGACCGCCTTATTCAACGCGGCGAACAACGGCCATGTTGGCCCGGTAAAACGCCTGCTGGCGGCCGGGGCAAATGTCGAGCTAGCCGATACGGAAGGCTTCACGCCGCTTTATTTGGCCAGCTATGAAGGCTATGCAGAAGTGGTTCGACTTCTGCTGGCGGCGGGTGCGAATACTGATACACGCAATGGCAAAGGCGACTGGAGCCCCCTGCAAACGGCAGCGGAAAAAGGCCATACCGACGTGGTTCGTGAGTTGGTGGCGGCCGGTGCCGATGTGAATCAACGAAGTAAGCGGGGTTCGACAGCGGTTTACTTTGCGGCGAAGTCCGGTAAGAAGGCCGCAGGCGATATTATCAAGATGCTGGTGGTGGCGGGCGCCGATGTTAACGCGCGCTGTGACGGCTATTACGCGTTGCATATTGCCGCTGACAACGGTTACTACGACACCGTAAAAACCCTGCTTTCCTTAGGTGCCAATCCCAACCTGCGCGACAAAGACAATGAGTCGGCGCTGGATATTGCCATGCGCCACGGTTACAAAAATACCACGGCCTATATTCAGCAGTACGGTGGCCAGACTAACTCCTATAAAAAGTCTAACAGCGGCGATATGTTCGGCAAAATCTTCGCCACGGTGGCGATTGGCGCCATTGCCGGCAGTGCCGATATTCCCATCGAAAACTCGCTGGATGTGATGGGGGCGGCCGTTGGTGATATTTGGGTAGACGACGGCAAGGGCACGCGCCTGGCGCAAATGCAGCAGCAGGTTGCTCAGGGCACTTACCAAATTAAAGACCCCGCGCTGCGCCGTTTGGCAGAAACCCGCGTGCAACTTGAGCAGCAGAATCGCGAGATTCAACAGCAGGTTGCGGCCTATAACGCCGAACAAAAGCGTCGCCAGGAAGAACAGCGAGCGCAAATCGCGATGAAGCAGGCCCAGTACGCCGAGCAAAAAGCGGCGTATGAACAACGCCAACGAGAAGCCGCAGTAGCGCGCCAGGAAGCTGCCCGCGCGGCAGAGCAGGCACGCCGCGAAGCGGAGCAGCGCCGCCGCGAGCAACAAGCCCAACAGCAAGCCCAGCAACAGCAGGAGGCCGCGCAGGCACGCGAGCGTGAGGCCGCCAAGCGCGCGGCAGAAGCGGCGCGCCCCAAACCGCGCTCGGGCAGTATTAACAGCGGCCGCATGAATACCGCAGAGAAGGCGAATTGTGATTGTGAGGGAACACTGACCAAGCAGAACTTCTCTGTTGGCGCGTGCCAAGTGGCCTCGTTGAAGGTGGCCTACGAAGTGAGCCACTTCTTTGGTGAGCCCTTGGTGAAAGGCGACTACAAATGGCAGAAGGGCGGCGCAGAAGATGACTGCCTGCCGAGCGACTTCACCCTATGGCTGAAAATCCAAAATGGCGATGCCTTTGGTTATGTGGAAATCGACCCTGCGATCCCTCGCGCGGGCCAGGTGTCTTTTTCTGGCACCGCCAGCAGCCCCGACTGGGACAGCTTCATCTGCGGTTATCAGGGCGGAACACGCACCGCCTGCTTCGACGCGGAAACCGCGAAAACCCTCTACAAACAGGGGCGAGTGGTTGGCTTTGAGGTCTCCCACCAATGATTGCCCCTTATGAACCCCGCGGCTGTCAGTATCTGGAGACATGGCGGCTTGGGGATTGGCGCATGAAGGCCTACGGCATTCGCTATGGCGACGCGCCAATCCAGCCGCAGTTGTTGCGCGCAGCAAAACAGCTAACTGCAGATAGGCTGGCAGAGAGCGCCGATGTTAGTGCTCACTATCACGTGGGTTATGTCGGCGTTCATCAGGGTAAAACGGCGCACTTTGTCTTCGTTGATTGGTGGGCCGATGAAAATGAGCTTCACCACCACGTGTACGTGGCACCGCTGGAAGACCCAACGGCCTTTCGTTATACCACGCCCTCGGGTTTAATCGCCTGTGTGTGGGATATGAAACTGATGGCCTTTGAGCGCGACGCCTGGGTGGACACGGTATTGGCAAACCCGGCGGGCAGCGTTGAGGACTACCTGGCTCGACACATGAACGGGCCGCTTTAACGGGAGCACGCGGTAATGGAACACCCCTTTGCAGAACATATCGGCTTGCAGGTGCTGGAGCAGCGAGACGGATACAGCGAATGCGGACTGACTCTGGACCCCGCCCGTCACATGAACCCCCATCAGGTGGTGCACGGCGCCGTGCTGTATGCGCTGGCCGACACCGGCATGGGGGCCGCGGTATACCCCGGTTTGGCGGCAGACGAGTACTGCGCCACCGTCGAGATCAAAATTAACTACTTTCGCCCAGCAACGGCAGGCACCGTGCGCTGTGTAACGGAAATGGTTAATCGTGGGCGCAGCCTTGCTAACCTTGAGTCGCGACTCTACTGCGGCGATAAGCTATTGGCGCAGGCCAACGGCAACTTCGCCATTATTCCCCGCCGCTGAAATTCCCCGCGCGCCCGGGGTGTACGGCCCACAGCAACCGGGCCACCAGCGTAGACAGTACCAGGCCCAGTGAGCTCAGCAGCCACACCAACACTGCGATATCGCGAATGGCGTGTTGGGAGAGGGTTGCCTGCACATTTATCGCAAAGGCCACGGCCGCGATGGGCGCCAGCGCAGCGGCGATGGCGACGGTGGTGTAGGGCTTGTGAAATAAAGAACGGCTGCGGAAATAGGGCTTGATGGCCACCGCCAGCACCAGGCCGATCAGGCTGAGCAATACGCCGCATACCCAGGGCGTGATCGCGAGCAGGGAGTCTGAGGGCATCCACAAACAGGCTGCCGCGCCGAGAAGCCCCCAGCTGGGCAGTAGTGTGCGGCAGGCAATGGTAAACACGATCTCTCCAAACCTTGGCGGTTAAACGTAGTCATACGGCGTATCGCGTTGGGAAGATTTTTCGCCGCAAGCCGGCGGGCTGGAGCCATTCAGTGCGTGTGAACAGGCCCTAGGTTCTTACCTTGGAGAACTCTTCATCCATTCGCATAAACATATACACGCCCATGCGGTTCTCGTCATCGTTGAAGTTGTCGGTGATATTGCGAATCACCTCGCAGGCACTGGCGATCATATCCTCGCAGTGCTGCTTGCCCGCCGGGGTCATGGTAATCAGTTTTTCGCGCCCGGAATTGGGTTCTTCGGTTAGCTCGATGTACTCAAGCGAGGCCTGTGCCAACGCTGACCTTTTTGCTTGCTACTTTAATCGGCACAGCCTATTGAGGCGCTGTGCGTTCTGCGTTTCACTAAGCGCAGCACGGTGTCGGGGTGGGCAAATGATCATTGCGCGAAAAACAGCTTACTTGATTGCTACGGGCACTCTCATTGCTGCGGCTGCGCTTTACCTGGGGCGCGGCGCTGATACCTCTCCCAGTGCGGTAACGCCCACTCCAACTGGCCAACAACGCAGCGACAAAAGCGTACGTCACCAGGCGTTGGTGCAAAGCCCCAGGGGGGATGCCAGCCAAACAACTGAGGGTTTGACCGACATGCAGCGCCGAGCCCAGCAGCGCGAGCAGGCATTCACGGCGGCGTTTACGGCGTGGTATCAACCACCCGCCGAGTGCGAAGACATTCAGTCGGACGCGCAAATGCTGAAATGCGCCAGCGATAAATTGGCCGCCAAGCGCCGTTTCCGCCAACACTATGAGGCCGCGGAGCCCTAGGCTGCGTGGAAGGCAAGTCAATATGGATTACTCATTGATCAAGGCGCTGCACATCAGCGCGGCGCTGAGCAGCTTTGCATTCTTTTTGCTGCGCGCCACGTGGTCACTGCGTGCCTCGCCTATGATGCAGCGGCGGTGGGTGCGGGTGTTGCCCCATGTGCTCGACACAGGCCTGTTGGCGCTGGGTGTCAGCCTGATGATTATGCTCAGTGCCTGGCCGCAGCAAACGCCCTGGCTGGCGGCAAAGCTCTCTGCCTTGCTGCTGTACATCGTACTGGGCAGTGTTGCGATAAAGCGCGGTCGCAGCCCTGCGCAAAAGGCGGCTTTCGGCGCGTTGGCGGCGCTGGTCTTTCTCTATATGCTCAGCGTGGCCTTTAGCCATAACCCACTGGGCTTCCTGGCGCTGCGCTAGTAGCGCTTTTATGCCACGCGTTGCAGCCGTCGCGGCGGCCTGCTGGGATAGTTGGGGCCGGTGGGTTCGGAGTGCTCCAGCAGATAGGCCTGCACCGCATCGCGTACCGCGCGCCCGCCACCCTCAACACCGTGATGCCCAAACAGCCGATTAAACTCCAATACATAGGGATGGTTGCCCACCATGGCAATATCGAACCCTGCGTGATTGATATCCAGGCTGCGCGCTAAGTGCAGGGCGAGCTGCGTGGCCGCCTCGGGAACGGCGCCGTGGTCGCACAAGCCGCCCTTGGCGACATTGTTGTAAAAGCCTTGTTCAGATTGCAGACGCCAGTACGCCGAGAGCACCTTGTCGCCGATCACCACCACGCGAATGTCGCGGTCGATCGGCAGGTACTCCTGAACGTAGATCACGTCGCTGCGTAGCAGGTAGCGCTCCCAGTCGGCGCCATCGCCGATCAGCCATACCCCGTCGCCCTGAGAGGCCTTGGGTAACTTGGCGACAAAGGGCAGCAGCATGTCTTGCCACACCCGCTGCGCGTTTTCGGGGGTGTTCGCCAGGATAAGCGTTTGTGGGCAATGCCCGGGGGCGACAATTTCAAAGGCGCGCGTCATCTCAATTTTATTGTGGCCGAGCCGATAACTGGCCTCGCTGGGGAAAACCCGCGCGTTCAGGCCATAAACCAGCGCGTTGAGCTGCCAGTACTCCGGGTAAAGCACCCAGTCGGCATTGCTTATATCTTCGCGACAACGAAAAATATCGTCGGGCTTGAGGACTTGTGTATCGGCGTAGCCGAGGCTGCGAAACACATCGAAAGAGATCCAGGCCATGGTATAACACACGCAATTGAACGGCGGGTTTTTACGGTGAAATGCCCGGTCCGTCAATAGCAGTAAAACGGAATTTTTAGCAGTTTTTTCAAGGAGTGATCGGCAGTGAAACAATGGTTATTCAAAGGGGTGATTGTCGTCACCGGGATGGCGTTGCTGTGGATGTTTCGCGTGGCAATTATCGAGCAATCTGGTCAGCGCATGATGAATAACGCCCAGCAGTTACAAACGCAAAATCTGGAGCGCATCGCCGCACACCAGGCGGCCCAGCAAGCGCAGCGGGACGCAGAGCAACAGCGCATTCTCCAGCGAAAAGCGGCGGCGCGGGCAAAGGCAGAGCGGCAGGCGAAATTAGAGCGGGCTTTCGAGCAGCAGTACACGGCGCCGGGCGGCTGCCATAACTGGCAATCCGATCGGCACATGGTTGAGTGCGTTAATCACCGCATGCGCGCCAGGCGGGCATTTTACGAGGCGCAAGATAAGCGCCTGCCGCCAACGCAACGTGACGGGGCGAGCGTGCGCAGCGCCGGCTAACGGCGAGCACGATATACCATCGACTAAGCCGTTTGTGCCTCGCGACGCTCCAGGTAGCAGGGCAGCATAACGAACCACTCTCACCGGACGAGCGCCGCAATGACCGCCTTTACCGACAGCAGCTACTACTCACAGACCTTCTCAGAGCTTGAGATGCAGGATCAATGCATCGAGGGTGTGGAGTTTGAGGGCTGTCACTTCAAACAGTGCAATTTCTCTCAGGCCAGTTTTCAGCGCTGCAATTTTGTCGACTGCGAATTTGAACAGTGCGACCTTAACTTACTGGACCTTGGCTACAGCAAATTTTCAGACAGCCTGTTTCGCGACTGCAAAATGCGCGGCGTGGATTGGTCGAAAGTTTCCTGGCCACGGGTATTGTTTGCCGCGCCGGTGCAGTTCTTTCAGTGCCTGTTAGACGACGCCTCGTTTTACGGCCTGCAATTACCGGAATTGATCGTGGAAGACTGCCGGGCCTGTCGCGCAGATTTTCGTGAGGCAGATCTGAGTCAGGCCAGTTTTCAACGCAGTGATTTAAGCGGTGCCCAGTTTTCAAAAACCGTTCTTGAGCGCGCAGATTTTCGTGACGCACAGAATTATCACATTGATATTTTTCACAATCGCATTAGCGGCGCAAAATTTACCCGCTACGAAGCGCTTAGCCTGCTCGACAGTTTAGATATTGAGTTGAGTGAATAAAATACTATCGCCTGAAAATAATTTTCTAGCTCAGTCATGCCCCTGCGGAATAAACATGCAAGATTAATTTTTACACTATTGCTAATGAGTCTTACCTAGGCGAAGAAAAGATGTCGACTATTTTATTTTTTGAAAATACCTAAAATGGGGAGAAGTTGACGCTACAATTATCATCACCAGCGAGCGCCTTCTATCTCATAAGATTCGTAATGTGCTCATACTTTACGATTAGCATACTCTAACATGTTGCACAACAACCCTCTGGGCTTCGTCGATGAATAATTTGAAAGAGTATTGCAGAAATTTTTATCGATTAAAATGGATATAAACCATAGAGGAAGTGAAATGGAAATAATTTGCGGGAAAAATGACAGTTATATAAATATAAGAACCAAAAAAGTTAACACTTCGTCAAAAAAAATCCGCATATTCGCGAAAAACCCAGAAAAACTTCATTATCCGAAATACACCCCAATCTCTACAAATGGAGTATCGGTTCTATACCAGGGAATGACAATAGATGTCATAGAATTTCTTCAAATTGAAGATATTGATTTCGGGAAATTGATTGTCTTAACACAAAAAGAAAGAAATTTAATCTTATCTCATTTGGTAGAGAATAATAAGGATGTAAAGGTATTTGAAATTCTATATCCGATATATTCTCATATCCGATATATTTCAGATATTGAAAAAAATTATTTTGAGCTTAATCGACTTCTTGATGATGTTTCTAGATTAAATATAAAGGGTCGGGGGTTGATGCAATTTTTAAGTTCGAAGCATCTATATCGAGTAGAAAGAAAGGTTCGTTTCAAAAACGAGCTTGACAAATATTTTGCTTTTTATCAGTCGTGGGGGTACCAAGAGGTTTTCAAACTTCGTGAAGAGAGAAGGGGGCGAGTTATATTGGCTTTTGATTTTAACTCGATGTATGCAAGCTGTTTGGGAGGGGGATTTGTAGAGCCTCGATCAATAAAGTACCAGAAAATTGATAAGGAGTTAAGCTGCATGGGTGAGCTAGATTATGGGATTTATCATGTGGCTTTCTCAAAACCTAAAAAGTCATTCTTCCGTCTATTCCACCCATTCAAATTGGTTAACCTTTCGCAAAAGTATGACTTTCTTATTGGGAGTGATGACTGTATCGAGGTATTGTTATTTAAAAATGAAATTGAAGAATATTCTCGTCATTTTGAATCAACTCATATTAGAGAAGGGTTGGTCAGTGAAAAAGCCATTAGTCATCCGTTGAAGAACGTCGCTCAAAAGACGTACAACGAAAGGCGGCACTTCATTCAGACGAATAACGAAAAATTGTCTGCATTTTCAAAACACTCGTTGGTGACTATTCACGGTTCGACAGCAGCTAGAAAGTTCCAAAAAAAGGTATTTAGAAGCTCCGAAGATCTCAAAAAATATCTTAAAGAAAATCTCATGATTTGTCCCGAAAGTCATGAGGCGGCAGGTTTTTCGCTAAATTTGCTGAATAATAAATCTGATTTTTATATTGGTCAGACTAGCGAAGGCCAGTACGTTTTGAAGCATCCGAAATATGATAGTGAAGGTACAGTTTTTAGCCTCACTAACCAAATAATCGCCAATTCAAAAATAAAGATGTTGAAATCTATTGAAAAGTTTATATCAATACCATCGGTTGAGTTGTGTTATGCTAATATCGATTCTCTCCATGTGTCAATTGATCGAAATCAGTTGGGCCGGTTCTTTAGTGAAAGCCGATCACTAATTTCAGGTGAAATGGGCTGTCTAAAATTGCAGTCTGTCGCAGACAAAGGGTACTGGTTTGATGTGGGCAGGTATTGGTTGTTGAAGGATGGTAAGGTTATTAAATATAAAAATAGGGTTTTTAATAATCCAATAACTAATTACCCATTTTCACGCAGTCGCAAGATGACCTATATTTACACTGGGAAAAATTATTCTTTCGTCAAAAATTCCTATTGTAATATAGAGAGCTCCTTCGCCTATACAAAAAGAACTGACAGTAGCCAGGATGCTATTGATCACCAAAACTTTATTCGTTATTCTTACTCTGAGGTCAAGAACCTCTCTGTAGCAGGCGATACCATTGAAGAAGAGATCTTGAGATCAAAATCACTCAAGATTAATTTATTCAACCGGATTGCTACCGATGCAGTTTACGCTTCGCGTAATTGCGCTCACGCGCACAGGAATGGGTAGAAAGTGCCCTTGCAATAAGTGGCGCTCTCGGGTCGCCCGGGAGCGCCATAATGTGGCTGCAAAAACTAACGATAATAGCTTCTTGGATACGGTGTTCGCCCTACTTTTTTATTAACAGGCTCCAACCCTGAGTATATATCTAATGCTCTCTCTTTAAATGAAGATAGGGGGGTGTCGTAACAATAATCTTCTCCTTGGCAGTTCAGGTTGATTATAGCTACAATTTTGTTCGCGATGCTCTCGTCGAAATATGCCAGTAAAGATTGATAATGAGCCCGCCTCCAGTTTCTTATATAGCTTTTTCTGGCAGGTATAAATGGTGAAAGCTTTGCATCAGTAATTTCAGAAAGTTTCTTTTCAATATTTAATTGGCTATTTAATTCTTCAGCTGATGTTTTACTTAAAATTTCCTTTACATACTGGGACTGACGGCATTTTAAATCTATAAAATTCAAGTGGAGTCTGACGGTAGAAAGGAGTATTCGCATTTCTTCAGATGGAAGATCTTGCTCAGCACCAGTACCGCGCATTTTTACCGCCAACTCATGAAGATATTTTTGCACACCTCTAACTCTAAGATATACTATTTCGTTACATTCATTCACATAAATACTGTGGCAGAATTCATTGACCTCATCGAATAAGGTTCGACTGAGATTTATTTTGAGAATGCTTAATATTGAATTTCTTAATAATATCGGGAGGGCATTATTTTGTTTTGCAAGGGTTACGTTTTCGTAGTTAAGGCCTTCATCCGCCATATATTCCAGTAGAGCTTTATCTACGCCAGAATCAAAGAGCTTCCTTAAAGTCCTATCCCTAACTTTTTCTATTGAATTGAGATGCGATATTGATTTCAGCAGCTCCCTTCTTAACTTCAAATGTGTCTCGAATTCTTTAGGGCCCAAGTCGTATTCTTCATCCCCGCCACCAGCAAGGAAGGGTATTCCTGCCTCGCGCTCTCCGTCGGTATAGGCGCCCCAATATTCGTTTTCATCTATTCCACTCAATGCTACGATCAACCTTTTAGTCTGAAATCAGGTGATTAATACGCTTATTTAATCAATCACTACAGTGTAGAGTGCAGGAAGTTAAAAAGTGTTGTATTAATTCTGCTTAGAATACGTTTCCTTGCATTTGGATTGCGCCTTCCAGATTTAATCGATTGCGCGGTGTCAGTCAAGGAAAAATTAAATCTGTCAACTGTGCAATTGTGAAACTAGTAATTTAGAATCATGCACATTAAGAATTATCATGTCATTTTTAAATTACAGTTTTAAGTTATTTTATAACTATTCAGTTCGTACTTTTCGCTACTCGGTGACCTTTCCCCAGATAGAGTCAGAAGCTATTGACAGGGTTTTCTCCTTTGAAATAGATTCGTTATCCGTAACCTCCGCATTGATTCACCGCTTCAATACTAATTATTGCTGCGCTGAATGCGTAAAATGTATGTATGATCGCGACATAAATAATGCGGTAGAATTTGTCCGTTTTTCCCTTGCGATCCGCTTTTTCAATCTATATCGTGCCCGACAAATTTGCTGTCGATAGGTGACGCGCGGTGTGTTTCACGCTCTGCATAAACTATCGAACAGCGTGTTCATTCCCCGGCGATGTAGAAGGAAAACACCATGCGTAACACATTCTCTGCTCTGGTTCTGGCAAGCGGTATTGCTGCAGCGAGCCCAGCGTTTGCTGAAGAAGACCGTTATTTTGGCGCCGCGGCGGGACAGTTCTCCGTAACCGAAAGCGGTGAAGAAGCGGAACCGGCGTTTGCCTTTTTGCGCTATGGCATGGAATTTAACGACTACCTGGCGGCCGAGTTCCGCGCGGGTATGGGGCTGGGCGATGACAGCGTCAATATCGAGGGAATGGCAGTGGAAACTGAGCTCAAGCAACTGCTCGGCGCCTACCTGAAAGTGGGTTACCCCGTAACAGAAAGCATTTATCCCTATGTATTGCTCGGCGCGTCGCACACTAAGTTTAATGCCTCAGTGGCGCAGCGCCTCGGCCGAGTCACGGTTAGTGAAAAGCGCGACAGTGTTTCCTACGGCCTGGGCGTCGCGTTTGAAGTGAGCGACCTGCTGGCGATTACCGTTGAGCAAACCCGCTACACCGATAAAGACGAGCTGGAAATGGACGGCTTGAGCATCGGTTTTAGCCGCAACTTCTAACGCAAGGCGGGCGTCGTGCCCGCTTACTGCCGCGTTTTCAGCAGGTAGTCAAAAATCGGCAGGGTGATGTTGAAATTGCACGCGGCCATTTTATCGCGCTGATGATGAACGCGGTGGCTGTGTCGCAGAGAGCGCCAGCCAGGAATACAGGCAAATACCCGTTCGGCCGCCGCGCCCTCGGGAATGTGATAGCTAAAGTGCAGCACCTCGTACAGCAGGTAGCCGCCGATCGCGGCGATCACATAGAGGTAGGCGATGTTCGGGCTGGCGATTTGGTTCAACACCAGCGCGCCGGGTATTGCCAAGCCGACAATAAACGCCACGATCAAATAGCTGGGAAACAGCACCACGCGCCAGTCCCGCGAGTTGGCGTAGTCCATATCGTCGTGCAGAAAAAAGCTGTGATGATCGCCGGTGTGGCGTTTGTAAAATAATCCGCCCAGTCGGGTTTTGCGGTGCCCCAGCCAGCGATGGGCGTAGTACTCGGCAAAGTTCACCACTATTAAGGTAATCGGCAGCGCCAGGTACTCGGCAGGGGAGGGCTGCTCGGTTTGCATAACGGCGTAGGCGATCACGGCTAGCCCCATCGCCGCCACAATAAACATGTGCAGCCAGCCGGAATAGTAGGGGCTGATGTCGCGGCGGTAGCGCTCTCTAAACGCCAGCATGGCATCGCGTTGCATGGTGTCTCCTCCTGTAAAGCTGCCCGGAGCATAGCTATTGAAGTGGGTCCTGGGTAGTGGCTTACGAGAGTTGTTTGAAGCACCGATTTTCAATCTTGAGCGTGGCGCGGGCCGGGCGGTAGTGGAAGTGGCGGCAGGCCGTTACTATAAGCGCTACATATTTATCGCCATGGACCCTGCCAGTGCCGAGCCAACCCGCTGATACCCCGTCGCCTGCCAGCACCCTGCGCCGCGTTGCGCTGCTACTCGGCCCTGGCTTGCTGGTTGGCGCGATGCTGCTGCCTGCGCCGGTGGGTATGAGCGATACCGCCTGGCTGTGTGCGGCGCTGGCGTTGTGGATGGCGCTTTGGTGGGGCACCGAGGCCATTGCCATTCCCGCTACGGCGCTGCTGCCACTGCTGTTCGCACCCATCATTGGTCTGTCGCCCCTCAAGGCGGTGGCGGCGGCCTATGCCCACCCGATTGTGTTTCTGTTTATGGGCGGCTTTATGCTTGGCCTGGCCATGCAGCGCTGGCAGTTGCACCGACGTTTGGCGCTGACCATATTGTGCCGCGTGGGCGCGGAGCCGCGTCGCCAAATTGCCGGCTTTATGGTCGCTACCGCCTTTCTAAGTATGTGGGTAAGTAACACTGCCACCTCGGTAATGATGCTGCCGATAGCGATGTCGGTAATTGGTCTGCTGCCTGAATCCCTGGGCGCCGCAAGGCGCAATTACGCTATCGCGTTGCTGTTAGCCATTGCCTACAGCGCCAGTATTGGCGGCATGGCTACCCTGATTGGCACGCCTCCCAATGCCCTGCTCGCCGCCTACTTGCAAAGCAGCCACGGCATTGAGGTGGGTTTTGCCCAGTGGATGGGCTTGGCGCTGCCGCTGTCGCTTGCAATGTTAGTGATCTGCTGGCGGCTATTATGTCGTCGCGACTTTAGCGGCGTTGCCGACTACAGCAATGCCGATATCAGCCGCCAAGCGCTGAGGGAAATGGGGCCGATCACCACTGCCGAGCGCCGCGTGGCCATTGTTTTTTGCGTGGCCGCTGCGGCGTGGATAGGCCGTCCCTTTGCCGAGCAACTGCTGCCGGGCTTAAGTGATACCGGCATTGCACTGGCGGCGGCGCTGAGTTTGTTTGTGATTCGCTCCGGTGTGCCGGGCAGCGCATTACTGGATTGGAAAACCACCGAAAAGCTGCCCTGGGGTGTGCTGCTGTTGTTCGGTGGCGGGCTTGCGCTGGCAGAGCTGATTGGCAGCTCGGGGCTGGCTGAGTGGATCGCCAGCCGTTTTGAACAACTGGCGGCGCTGCCACTGGCGCTCATATTACTGTTGATCGTGAGCGTAATGATCTTCCTCACCGAGCTAACCAGTAACACCGCCACCACGGCGGCGTTTTTGCCACTGCTCGGTGCACTGGCGGTGGCCCAGGGAATCTCACCTCTGCTGTTTTGCTGCGCCGCAGCCTTGGCGGCCTCTTGCGCGTTTATGATGCCGGTGGCCACCCCGCCTAACGCGGTGGTTTTTGGCAGTGGCGAGCTGGAAATTCGCGATATGATGCGCGCCGGTATCGCCCTGAATCTGCTGGGTATTGCGCTGGTGTCACTGTGTAGTTACGGTGTCATCACGCTGCTATGGCTGGCTTAGGAAAGCGCTGATGACGCGCACACTAACAACAACGATAACGAGGTAAACATGAATATTCCGATGATCTGCATCGCGGTACTGGGGCTGCTGTGTTTTGTGCTGGGTTTAAACGTGAGTATTGTGCGCACGAAGGCCAAACGCGGTAGCGGCTGCCCAGACGACCCGAAAGACCCACTGCACAAAGCCATTCGCGCCCACGCCAACACGGTTGAATACGCGCCAGCGCTAATGGTGTTGATCTACATTGCCAGCCAGGCGCAAATGGCCCTGTGGGTGATGTGGACCATGGTGGCCGTTACCGCCTGCCGCGTGCTGTTTGTGCTGGGCATTCTCACCACGCGCACCATGGCGCGCCCCAACCCCATGCGGTTTATCGGCGCACTCGGCACTTATGCGGGCGGTATTGCGCTAGCGGTAGAGGTGCTGTTTCAGGCGATGGGCTGGCGGGTAATGTAAGCCTGCCCTAGTCATCAAAGCGCGGCGGCCGTTTCTCAAAAAAGGCCGCTGCTGCCTCTTCAACATCCCCGCTTAAACCGTTCAAAATCTGATTGCGATTCTCCAGTTGCAGCGCCTGCTGCAGTGACTGAGCGTTAAGGTTTTCCCACATTGCCTGCTTGGTCGAAATCACGCCATAGGGGCTGAACTCAGTGAGCGAGCGCGCCAGTGCCCGGGCGTCTTCGGCCAGTGCATCATCGCTGGTCAGGCGGGTGACTAAGCCCCATTGCTCGGCGCGCTCGGCATCGACCACACGGGCGGTCAACATCATGTCGTGGGCGCGACTGGCGCCGATCAAACGCGGCAGGGTATAGCTCACACCAAAGTCGCAACCGGAAACCCCCAGGCGAATAAACTGGCTGCAAAAGCGCGCCGAGCTTGCTGCTATGCGCAGGTCGCAGGCCAGTGCCAGGGCCAGTCCGCCACCGTAGGCGTGGCCGTGCACGGCGGCAATAATCGGCTGCTGAATGCGGCGCATCAGCAGCGCAATATCGGCCATGTATTCCTGGGCGCGCATACCCGCGCGGCTTCCGGCTTTGATCTCGCCAATGGTGTCGCGCAGGCTGTCCGGGTTGTTTTGGTCGAGTAAATCCAGGCCCGCGCAAAAAGACTTGTCCGCGCCGCTGAGAATAATCACCCGCACGCGGTTGTCCTGATCAAGCAGGTGCAAAGCCGCCTTTAATTCGCGCATCAGTTCCCAGCTCAGAGCATTGCGGGACTGCGGGCGGTGCAGTTGCAGCTCGACAACCTGGCCTTCCAGCGGCGTGATGCGCAGGCAGTTAAAGTCGGGGTAGTTGCTCATCGTGCTAATCCTTTTACGTTGCCTTACAGCACCATAAAGCCGCCGTCGGCGACGACCGTGCTGCCCGTGGTGTAGCGCCCCAGGTCGCTGGCCAAATACAGCACCGGGCCGAGAATTTCGTCCGCGTCGGCAATGCGTTTTTGTAAATTGCTTTGCAGGGTGGCCTCTTCAAAGCCCGGTACCTGGAAGCTGTTTTTCACCATGTCGGTCAGGTAGGTGCCGGGGGCCAGCGCGTTAACGCGAATGTTCTTATCGGCCCACTCGGCGGCCATCACTTTTGTCATGGCATTCAGTGCGGCTTTGGTGGTGGCATAAAAGCCCATCAGTGCCGAGGGCTTTAAACCGCTAACAGAAATAACATTAATAATGCTGCCGCCGCCGCTTTTTGCCATATGGGGCGCCAGCCGCGAGGCCAAATACCAAGGCCCCTTCAGGTTCACGTCCACCATTTTGTCGAACATGGCAGGCTCCAGTGCCGATAGCTCGCCAAAGGCGGGGTTGATGCCAGCGTTATTGATCAAAATATCCACCTTGCCCATCGCCTCCAGTGCTTGGCTGATTAAGGCGTCGAGGCTGGCGCAGTCGCCAGCGTGGGCAGCAATGGCCACAGTGCGGCGGCCGCAGGCGCGCACTTCCTCGCACACGGCTTCGCAGGCCTCCAGCTTGCGACTGGCCACAATAATATCGGCGCCGGCTTTCGCCAGGCCGAGGCTCATGGCGCGTCCGAGGCCGCGACTGCCGCCGGTAATTAAGGCAACTTTGCCGCTGAGGTCGATGTTGTGCATGGTGATGGCTCCCTGTTTTTATCGTTAGTGGGCTGCGACCATAGTAGGTGGCAAAGTGGCGGCCCGCCAATGGCAGAGTCGGCCAAGCTGTTAGCCAACTACCGACCGTGCTATAAACCTTGGCATTGCCACTACCTTCTTTTTTGGGCAGCGCCAAACTGCCGCCAAAGGATTTATTCATGTCTGCACCGCTATACGACGAGATTCACTGTTTAACCTTAAACCTGCTGCGCGCCGCCGAGGGCAACGACCGCAAGGGCGAGGCCAAAGCCTTTCAGGCCTTAAAGGTGCTGTGCGCAGACAATGCCGACACCGAGGCCGACCACCCCCTGCAATGGGAGGCCCTGGGCGACTTTTCCAACAACGTGGAGCAGGCCATTACCGCCTACGAAACCGGCTTAGCCTGCGCCGAGCGCGCAGGCCTGGATGAATATATCGCCTCGTTAAATTTTGCGCTGGCAGAAGTGTTTGCCGAGCAGCAAGACCTGGCACGGGCGTTGAAGCATGCCCAGCAGGCCAGTGAGCTGAGCGAGCAGCTCGACGACAGCAAGTTTGCCGAGGCGGTCAGCGAACTGGTGGCGCAACTGGAGCAGGCGACAACCGAGCAGTGAAACTACCCCAAAAAGGAGAGTGTGATGGCCAGTGAAACGCAGCAACAAGGCAGTTGTTTATGTGGCAAGGTGTCAGTGTTTGCCACTCCGTCCTCTATGCATATCGATGCCTGCCACTGCGACATGTGTCGCCAGTGGGGCGGCGGTCCGCTATTGGCCGTGGAGTGTGATGGCGAGGTGCGGTTCGGCGGCGAGGAATATATAAGCCGTTATCAGTCTTCTGAGTGGGCCGAGCGCGCCTTTTGTAGCCAGTGCGGCACCCACCTGTTTTATCGATTAACGGCCGACAATCATTACGCTCTGCCGGTGGGCTTGTTTGGCGATGTGGACTGGCAATTTAGCAAGCAGATCTTCATCGACCAAAAACCAACCTACTACGCGTTTGCCAATGCCACCGAGAAGTTGACCGGCGAAGAAGTGTTTGCCGCCTACGCTGCTAAGTAGCGTTGCTACGGCGGCAAAAAAAGCACCCGCGGCGCAATGCCAGCGGGTGAAGGGGTTAGAATTGATAGCGCGCCTTGATCCAGTACTGGCGTCCGGGTTCGTTTACGCGAACGGCCGTTGGGTCGAAGGGATCAGATGAGGCGGTGTTAACGTGGTAGGCGTAGTTCTTATCCGCCACGTTTTCCACACCGGCTTCCAGCGATAGCGCGTCGGTCACTTCCCAGTTCCCGTAGATATTCACCACACCAAAACCGGCAGTTTCTTCCGGTACATCGTTGTCGACATCAATACGGTTTTGACGATCGGCAACAATCCACTGAACGCCCACCGACCAGCCATCGCGCTGATAATCAACATGGGTGGTGGCTTGCAGCGGCGAAATAGTCGCCAGGTCGCCGTTGTCGCCTTCACCCTCGGTATAGGCAATACCCACCCGCGCAGATACGCCGCCAAACAGTGGTTTGCCCGCCTCCAATTCCACGCCGCGCAACTGTGCGTTGGTGTTGCGGTACAGGGTGGCAGTGCCGCGATTGTAGCGCTCGATGTAGTCGGTCACTTCGTCCCAGTACACCGTGGCCGACCAGTGGCTGTCGCCCTGGCGAGACAGCAAGGTCAGGTCTAGCTGCTGGTGAATTTCCGGGTCGATATTGGGGTTGCCCACCCAGCTCTTGCCCATGGCGCTGCGGGCAATAAAGTTCTCGCTGGCATCCGGGTGGCGAACCGAGCGGCTAAGGTTGGTGCTAAACAAGGTGCTTTCGCTGAGCTTGCGGTCCCAGCCCAATACCAGGCCCAGGTCATTGGTAGTGGCCTTGTTGCTGCGCGTGCCGTAGTTAGCCTCATAAAGGTTGGCGGGGGTGGCCGTGCCCATCATGCCGGCGGGTTTTTCGCTGGAGGTAGCCTCAGAGCGGAATTGGTCATAGCGCACGCCTACACGCAGCTCATCCACCGCGTTGAGCTCGTAGTCCAGTTCGGCAAACAGGCCCGTTAGGCGCTGCTCAATATCGGGCCACATGCGAGACACCAGCATATCGAAGCTGCCGTCTTTGCCGGCATCCATAAACAGGTCGGCACGGCGGTCATTGGCGCGGTGGTCGATACCCAGTCGCCATTCGCTGTTGTCGCCATTTAGCGTGGCCATAAAACGGCCGCCCCAGGTGTCCGATGAACTGGGCGCTGCCATGCCGTTCGGCATCGCGTTGCGCGGGCGTAGCGTGTAATTGTCCATCAAGTGCGTAACATCGCTGCGATACAGGTTCAGCGACAGCGCATCTACCGGGCCGATCGAGGCGTTGTAATCCCACTTAAAGCGGCTGGTGGTGGAATCGGCATAGGGCGCGTCCATGCCGTTCCCGGCATAGAACAGGTCTTCCTCGTTGGCCACCTCATGAGAGGCTTCAAGATAGTGGTTGCCGATATCGCCACCTACAATCACGCCAAAGCTGTTGGAGTCGAAGGCCGACGACACGGTGTTGCCGTCACCATCATCGTAGTTGTCAGATTCAATATTCTCACCGAATACGCGAACAAAGCCGCGGTCATTGCCTGCGGCAAAATCCACCGCTGCGCTGCGCAGGTCGGAGTTGCCGGTGTAGCCGAGGCGAACATTGCCGCGATAACCGCTTTCATCAAATTCCGGGCGCTGGTGTTCAAACAATAGCGTGCCGCCGCTGCCGCCCGCGCCGTAAATCACCGAGCGATTGCCCTTAATCACCGAAACCTGATCAAAACTGTCAAAGCCGACATAAGTGGTCGGTGGGTCCATGCGGCCGGGGCAGGCGCCGTAGTTAAACGCGCCATCGGAAATAATATTCAAACGGTTCTGACTCTGGCCGCGAATAATTGGCTCAAAGCCGCGACCGCCCCGCCGCGTGGCACTCATGCCCGTTACCGAACGCAGCAACTCACCGGCGTCGTGCACCGGCTTAGTGAGCGGCGCATCGCTAAAAATCTGATCCACTGTCGGGTCCAGGTCGCGCTCAGCCGTCACCTCAACCAATTCAATAGCCAAGTCATGGTTGGCCAACCCCAGTGCGGGCGCCATTGCGAACGCCGTCAGTAAAAATTGCTTCTTCACAGAAAAATCGCCTAATTATAGATGTCGGCAATAGTCTAATGACTGACTCAACGCCTGAGGATGTGACATGGTGTCGCACCAAACCTGCCTACGTCGGCAATTAAATAACCCAATACAAAGAAGCTTGGCGATTAGCGCATCGATAATTCGCCGGTTCCAAGCCGCCAAAGAGTGTGGAATACTCAATGCAGCATGAGTACCTGATTATGGCGCTGCAGGCCGCAGCAAAAACGCCACCGCGTACTTAAGAATGGAAGCAATAAGTGACTACAACATGGATGTGAAGCCCCCCTTAAAGCACACCCTCAACCAGCTCGCCATTGGGCTACTTTGCCATTGGTCTCGCGGAGCGTTCGCGCTGTTCTCACAAGTGCGGTTTGTGTTGAGAAAATTCAATGCTAATTCAGTGAGTTGCAAGACTGAGAGAGTCATGTGCGGTGATTGCTGTGAATTCCCGATAATAATCACCTTGAGGGTGAAGTCCTCATTAGCAGGATGTTAGTGCTACAGGGGGAATCATGGACGAAGTAACAACGAATGACGTTTACGAGCGAAAGGTCAGTATCCTTCTGATTATCGGAATAATACTTATACCTTTTGTGTTTTCTTGGCCTTTGCTGCGCAAAGGCCATAGCACGCGTTCGAGGGTTCTTGGGTTTGGTTGGCTTGCCATAAGTCTTCTGATGGCATTTTCAGGCTACGGCGAGGAACTGAGCTCAAGAGAGCCTGACGCTAAAGCCACTTCAGCGAATCCATCAACTGCTGGGGGGCCAGAGTATTCGCAGCTGTCTGACTCCTATCCAGCTGAAGATATTCATCAAACGATTGAAGAGTTTAAGGACTCACTTCTGCACGAAGTTGGTAGTCTTCGGCCGAAATGGGACAGCATCAAAATTAGCGAAGCATCTGACAGGTCCTATCGTTTAGCGGTTATCTATAAAGAATCCGCCAAAGTCAGTGGATATGGCGAGGTGGCTACCGATACAAAGTTTATTGCTCGCAAAGTGCTTAGAACTCTCATGTCTCAGGGCAGAAAACCAACGGATGAATGGATATTCGTTTCTGTGCATGCCCGTCAACCAGCGGGAACCGGCGAAACAGGAACCCCTTTGACACGGATGCTCGGTAGCAGTACCTACGATTTCAGTAGCGACCAACTCGTTTTCAGAGGGCCAGGAAAGTAAAGGAATTTCTCACACAGTGGTTAAAATTTATATATTAGTTTTAGTTGTGGCTGCTGGTTTGGGTGTCGATAAAGATTTGATCAAAAAGAAAATGATCAGATAAGAGTATGGGGCCCTATAAACACAGATAAAGATTAGCGCTAAAAACACGTTAAAGGTGACTTTTCACTGGGTCATACTTACTCTTTCGAAAAAGCGGCCATCGCATCAAGAAAATATGAGTTTGAGTATTAAGTGCGAGAAGAGGAATCGGCGAATTGGTGCGTAGAAAAAATTGCAGAAGATATAGGTGTCACAAATCTCCATATTTAGGAGGTTTATGTGAGCAGCATTATATAGAAGAGGAAATAAAAACGAGAAGGAATGATTTAGCGATTCAAGCGTTACATACATCTAAAGTTGGGAATGAAATATTCAAAAATGTAGAAATACGAAAGGAGTTATTTGAAGTTCAGGCCTGGTGGAACCGTTGCTGCAATTATTTGAATTACAATATTAAGGATGAAGTTTTACAGGATGAAGCTGAATACGCAGCAAGTTGGTGTGAGGCTCTGGCTGCCGAATTGGTAGAAGCAGAACTTCGGTACAGGAAAGGAGAAGAAGTTACAAGCTCAAGTTTACGGAATACTCGAATTTGGGTTTGGGAGCGCTTCTCGAATTTAGAAAATGGTATGAAAAGCAATGGTGGAGAAAGGAAATAAAATTTTAATGCTTAACAAGCGCAAGCAGTTTTCTCTGAAATTACCCGAGTAATTAAGTAAATTACAGCTTTGATAAGCCGCCAACTTTTTATTTCGAAAACGCAGGCGTTAGATTTAGAAATTTATTTATGAAAAAATACAACTATAAAAACTGTCAGTCACTATTTGGATATTCCGCAGAGGTGCATATCCGCTGTAAAGGGCAGTGCCAACTATGTGGCTGCGGTGGTGCTCCGTTAGACTTTGACTTGTGGCGACAAATGACTGTAGAACATTTGATCGGGCGATCTCAGGGCGGCTATATGAAACAGATAATAGAGCTGGTTGAAAAATATTTTTCTTTGTATTCCAGCAAAGAGCGAGAATTATTGTCTAAGGAAATAGACTCAATAAATACCGTAACAGCTTGTCAATTTTGTAATTCGACAACTAGCCGAGATGTAAGTGATATTTCAATGAGTGATCTCTTCATCGTAGCAAATGGTAGTCGTGAATCACTAATAAAAGAAGTGAGCTCTGCATGTGGAGCCATTCTTAACAAAAAAAGGAAGTCGGTCGCGTGGAAGTTGGAGTCAATAAGGGAGGCTTTTGAAGGCCAGGTTAACTCTAAGATCGAACGGAAATAAAAGCAAAGGACCTGATGCCCACAGCGCTGTATTTGGCGCTAGATACAATCTAGGAGAAATATTTGGCTCTCACACAAATGCAAATAATCCAGTCTCTTGGAGAGTCAATGTCTTGGTTCGAGAGGGAGCTACAATGGGAAGTGGCTCCAACTGAGCTAAGGCACCTAATTGGCAGAATCGGTGAGTTATACGCTGCGTTGATTACAAATGGCCAAATGGCTACCGAGGTAAACCAAAAAGGCTACGATGTCGTTAGCGGCGACGGAGAAAGAATCTCGGTAAAAACCACCGCAATGATGGGTAGCCGCGGCCACATCTCCTTCAACCCAAACACGCTTGAGCAAGTAGATCGCATAATCATCCTCCGTGTAAATACAGATGAAATGCAAATTGAGACTCTTCTCAACGTCCCAAAAGACGAAGCTACTAGACTTATGGGTAGCCCTAATTCTCAGGGAAAAGCCGTTATTTCGCTTTCCAAGATCATCCGGCCCGAGAAGAATCCTTCTGATATGAAAGAGGTTAAGTCGGCGGCCTACGGCAAACACTTAGTTCGTGAATTGGAAAATGGTTCTATAGAAGTGTACTTGGATGGTGCTGTGGTTTCGCCCGCTAAACCTGAGTTGAGAAAACTTGCTTCGGAGCTAAACATCAGCATTGTGAATGGAAGCGGTAACCCATTTAATACCAGACAGTTAGGAAGCATTATCATTAAAACAATTCGAGATTTGTGATGGGGTAACCCCGCACCGTATGTTAGTCGCACCTTAATTTATCTATTAACTGGCTACGCCCTAATAAAAGAGCTAAGAAAATAAATGAATATTCTCGAAGCGTTCCAAAACCTAAACTACATAGCGATTGCTGTTGCGGCGATCGCTAGCTACGTGCTCGGTTTTACTTGGTATCACTGGGCGGTTTTTGGTGAGGCATGGGCAAATGCATTGGGCCTGACAAAAGAGGAGGCGGAGAGTACCGAGGGTCTCGGCGGCGCGTTTGCCGTTTCCCTGGTGTCAGGCTTGGTAAAAACACTGCTTCTCGCGTTGCTAATGTCGGCACTTCAGCTATCGGGTGTGCTAGCCGGAGCTGTATTAGGTGCCGCCTTGGCCATTGCATTCACCGGTACGTCGTTGGCTTACTACAACGGTTTTGCGCGTACGCCGTCTTCCCTAACGGTAGTTAATGCGGCGCATAGCCTCGTTGAGTTGGCGCTAATCGGCGCAATTCTCGGGGCATTTTCTTAATTGGCCTGATCCAGAAATAGTTGTTAACGGTGTCGGGAAAACAGGCGGCTTGAAGCCACTGTTGTGCGAGTGCTTTATTGTGGAATTTAGGTAAGTGATGACGATTCGATTTATCTTTGCAGTGTTACTGTTTCTGGCTCATGCCGCGTATGCAGAGAGCATTCGCGATTATGTGATGGGCCGAGAAGATGGTTCGACCATCCATTATTACCTTCTGCAAGCTTCCACCGCGTCAACGAGCGATACCTTATTGCTGATCCTCCAAGGTTCCGATTGCAACAGTGTTCTGCAGGTGGAGGCAATATTCTCCGACTACCGAAACGTATGGCCAGAAGCGGATGTTCTGCTGATTGAAAAATACGGCATTGATAAGGCGCTGAATTTTAGCGCGGATGTGGAGCGTAGCGATTGCCCTTACCAGTATTTGAAAAATGATAGCCCGCAACAGCGCGTGGCTGACATTGAGGCGGTTCTCGCTGGCGTAAGGCAGCGTGGTCGATACCCGAACCTGATTGTGCTCGGTGGTAGCGAGGGTGCTGCGGTCGCAAATATGGTGGCAGCAAAGGTTGATGGGGTAAGTGCTACGGTGGCGTTCAACGGTGGCGGGCGCTGGTTTATTGATGATGTGATTCACAGCATCGCGGCAAGTGCGGAAGACAGCGCCGATGTTGATGAGGCGGTTAACAGCTTTAGAGGATTTTCGCGCCATATCCTGAATAGTCCGCCATCTGACCTTGTGGTGAGTGGTCATGGTTACAAGTGGTGGAATGAAATGCTGTCTCTGGATCAACTGACGCTTCTCGACGCGGTCGATACCCCTTTGCTGATCATTCAGGGAGGGAGAGATGTCTCGGTATCGCCCAAGAAGGTGGATGAGTTAGTGGCTGCTCTCAGCAAGGCTGGAAAAGACAATATTGAATATCAAAAGTACGATGAGCTGGATCATCGCTTCAGGGATTTTCACGGAGACAGTCAGCGAAGTGTTGTGGTGAAGAATATCAATCGCTGGTTGCGCGCAAATATCGGTGGCTCAAAGGCGCGTGAATAGCCGGGCGCGTACGATTTTTCGACAGAGGTAGTGTGTAGTTCCTTATGCGATTTTATCGGTATAAACGAGAAGAGACTCTCAGCTACCACAGCTTTGGTGAGGTGCTGATTTATGTGTGCTATTTGAGTGATACCCGCGGAAATCGTTGCCCCGGTGTAACGCTGTTAAATTCGGACTCAATAATTGAAGTGCCTTATCCGTTGACGCCGTCCACCGCTAATTCGTTCGCGGAGCTCCTTGAGCGGGTGGCGAATGGTGATGTGCCAAGTAGATTCAAGTTGGCAGGGCGTGGGACTGCCCCCACATCAATTCGCTTTAGCAAGTTCGATCAGCGAGGAATAAGGAATAGTTTTTTTCACGGTATATTTATCTTTGGTCGTCTCGTATGGGGAACCGCGAGACCGGCATCGTTAAAGGCCTGTGCGAGTAGCCTGCGCAAGTTGGTGTGGTAGGTTTTTGGCCCGTGAGCGGTTCAGCGCGGGTGCTTCTTATATTGCCCAGGCGTTGTACCTGTCCAGCGTTTAAATGCATGAATGAAACTGGCGGTTTCAGCGTATCCCAGGCGTTCTGCAACAGACTCCACACTAAGATTTGCCGTGTTCAGCAATTCAATGGCGACGCCTTGGCGGGTTTCATCTAATAGTTCGCGATAGTGACTGCCATTCTCTTCCAGGCGCCGACGGAAGGTGCGCGGGCTCATGTGGAAATGCTTTGCGGCTTCGTTCAGCGAGGGCATAGCGTCGATGTGCGACAGCAGCAGGGCGCGAACCTCGCCAGAGAACCCTGATAATGCTTTGCGCTTATTGAGTAACTCTTCGCATTGCTGCACGCAGAATGCGGCGGTCGCCGGGTTGGCTTTCGGTGTGGCCTTGTCCAAAAGCGCCTTGTCCAGCACCAGGCGATTCATGCTGCTGTTCAAATGCACTTGGGTGCCTCGAAGAATATCGGGCAGTGTCGTAAACGGCAGTTCACCAATACTTAGATATAGCTCTCTGGGGCGCATAAGCGCTTCCCCGGTCATTTCCCGTATTAGCAAAAGCGTGGTGGCGAGTTGCCTCTCCAGCACAAATGTCCGCAAGTGCGGCGGGATGTGTTCGATGCCGATATGAATTTCGGCCGAGTCTTCCTTTTCGACAAAGTCATATTTCGCTAATACATGGGAAAGGTCGACGAAGCGAACCCCGACTTCGATTGCGGCGCGTAACGTTGGACTACTAATAATGGCAAACGCCCAGATGCCCAGTGTCGTGAGCTGGTAGCGCATGCCGGCCTGCAGCCCCAGGCCTTTGACGTCTGGCAGGTGCCGCACCAGGTTGTCGATGACTTGCAGCTCTTGGGAAACCGTAACCATTGCCTCGGGATCGGTGAGGTCTTGTACGGTGATAGCCGTGCTGTCCAGGCATTGGTCGAGGCTAAGGCCATATTCGATGCCAAGGTCGGTCATGGCCTTGATGCTTGAGATGGCGCGCTTGTTCGGCTGAGTATCCATGATCGACTTTTAAGTGATTTGGCCATAAATATCAATTAAATGACCAGCTTAATCATCACTACGCTGGCCCACTTTCCTTACAGTAGTGTGGCACTACAGGAGAGGCAGCCATGCGCAAAGCGTTGATTATTGTTCAAGAGCAGCAGCTATCCCAGACCGACATCCGCCGTCTGGATAGTTACATCAAGCAGCATTACCAGCGGTACATCGGCACGGAAAAGTTGCTGACGATCTGGAATCGCATTCCCGCTGGCCAGGCCTTCACTAAATACGAGGACTCGCGTTCATCGCTGGTGACGATGGAGTGCGAAAAGGGGCTTGAGCAAGCCAAGCGCGTTGCAATGATGAAGGCGCTGGAGAAAGACTGGCTGGCGTTGACCGCGCAACACCCCGACGAGCTAATGCTGGCTGTGGTCGAGGAGGATTTGTTTGCAGAGTTGTTTGAAAGCAGCCGGGAAAGGCTCGACTTGATTGGCCGTCTGCACCTCGTTTTTAAGATGCTCTGTTCTTTTTTAAGAGCGGCTCTCTCGGGTGCGCCCATTCAGTTTAACCCGAATCTTTAGGAGCCTTGCTATGCCCGTATATAACGTCGCTACTCGCAGGCCGCTGAGTTACGAAACGCGTAAGAAAGCCGCGGACGCGATTACCGATATTCACTGCGCTATGACCGGTGCCCCCGCTGAATTCGTCAATGTGATCTTCATGGAAGGCCATCGTATTAAGGGCGGCCATGATGTTGGTGTGGTGTGCAATGTTCGTAGTGGCGGTAACCGCAATGCCGAACTTACCGAGGATTTACGCCTGAAGATTCGCGACGGTATTGCTCAGGCGATGCAGTTATCCACCGAGAAAGTGTTAGCGACGCCGCTTGGCTTTCCAGCGAGTTGGGCGATGGAAGGTGGGGAAATTTTGCCAGAGCCGGGTGAAGAACAAGCGTGGCTTGAGCGATCACAGTCCGCAATATAGTTGAATGGTTAGTGCAATGTGTTTCACTCGCGAAAATCACCGGTTTGATAGCCACGGTCTGACTTGCGCCGCCTGGCTTTATCGCCCCGAGCAAGAGGTGGATAGAGAACAGGTAATCATCATGGCTCATGGTGTGGCTGCCGAGAAAAGCTTTTGCTTGCCAGCATTTGCTGAACGTTTTGCCGCTCTCGGATTCACCGTTTTCCTATTTGACTATCGCAACCTGGGCGACAGTGAAGGTGAGCCGCGAAACTGGGTGTCGCATTGGCGACACGCTCAGGATTGGGATAGCGCCATTAACTATGTGCGCCGCTTGCCGGGTCTGGAAGGCACCAAACCAATCTTGTGGGGGTCGTCCTTTGGCGGCGGTCACGTGATAAGCGCGGCTGCTCGGCATGACGGTATACGCGCGGTTGTGGCGCAGGTGCCATTCGTGGACAACATGGCCTCGATGTTTGCAGTCGGCTTACTGCACGCCACCAAGGGGCTGGCAGCAGCGTTGCTGGACGTGGGCTTATACCTGCTTACTGGCAGGTCGTTCACCGTGCCCGTGGTGGGTCGCCCGGGTCAATTCGCCGCAATGAACACAGCGGAGTCCTACGATGGCTATATGCGTATCGTGCCGGAGGGTTCTAACTGGCGGAACCGCCTGCCGGCGCGCTTTTTCTTATCGATTGGAGTGTTTAGCCCACTGCGCCGAGCCGCGAGGGTAACTTGCCCGGCGCTGATTATTGCAGGCAAAGATGACTCCCTGTCACCGCTGGCGGCGGTGAAAAAGACCGCCGAACGGATGCCGCAAAGTCGATATGTTGAGATGACCTGCAACCACTTTCAGCCTTATGTCGGTGAGTACTTCGAAGAGAATATTCGCCACCAAATCCGCTTTCTGAAGGAGCTTGCCCAATGAGTGGAGAACGTCGAATCAATGTGAGCGTGGACGAGCACATTGCCACCTTGTGTTTTAGCCATCCTGACGGGCACTACATGGTGGGCGAAACCATCAATGCCTTGCATGCCGCTTTCACCGTGCTGGAAAAACGCGATGACGTTCGCGTTATTATTCTGGCGAATCCGGAGCCGGGGGTATTCATCACGCATTACTCGCTGGATGAGATTCAGCGGGTGACAACACCAACGCTGGGGCTAAGGTCACTGCTGGGGAGATGGTTTTTGCCAGCCGTCAGCGTGACGATGAGTCTGGCGCGCCTGCTTATTCGCGTTGATGCGATGCGCCCATTGCGCGGTTTGATCGATCGTTTGGCGCGGGGTACACCCTTGGAAGGTGCGCTGGTCTATGCCCGCGCTAATCGCTTTGTGCTTCAAGTGCGCCGCAGTGCCAAGCCCGTAATTGCCGCCATCAGTGGTAACACTCAGGGCTATGGTATGGAGTTGTCATTGGCGTGTGACTTCCGGCTGATGGCGCGCGGGCCAGCCGACGAGCCCTATCACCTGGGCCAGATTGAGAGTTTGGTCGGCCTTGTTCCTGGCTCCGGCGGTATGCATAGCCTTACGCGCTTGATTGGAGAATCCAAAGCCCTGGAGCTCTCTATGCTGGGCAGGCGTTTAACGGCAGATGAGGCCGAGAAAATGGGCTTGCTCTATCAGGCCGTTGATGAGGCTGAGTTGGAAGCCGCGAGCAAGGCGCTGGCTACGCGCCTGGCCAGAAGAAGCCCATTAGCGCTGGGCTACATCAAACACTGTGTTCATACAGGGCAAAATCTCCGCTTTGCCGATGCCCTAAAGACTGACGAGCCTCGGTTTATGGACACAGCCTGTACGCAGCAGGCGCGTGTTGCCCATGGCTGGCAACGTGATGCACAGGCACAGGGCAAAACAGTGAATCAGGCCTTTGACGAACATGAGCTTATCGACCTGAATGGGTGATCACATAACGGCGAGTGAGCAGGGGGGTTACCGCAGATCATCCTGCTTGGAATCAATGCCCGGAAATCTGCGGTTGCGGCCCTGGCTCGCGCGAGCGTACTGCCTGTTACGCATGGTCAATTTCATAGCGCGCTACCAAATCGCCAAGCTGGCGAATTTGAATGGCCTCGATACCGTGGCTGGAGAGGGCGTCTGAAATCACCACCACTTTGTCGGTTTCACTGAATTCGTCGCGGCTCATCATTATGTGGGCGGCGTTGGCGAGCGTCTTCTCTGGGTCGGAGCTGAAGTTGATGCGGTAGCTAAGCACGTTGCGGTTTAACACCAACTTGCGGCGGGTGCGGCTGTCGTTGGTAAACGCGCAGATGATGGAGCTTTGGGGGTGGCAGTTGGTGACCAGGCTGGCCATCAGCCCGCGCCGTGTTGGCACAACAATCGCCTTGGCCTGAATGGACTCAGCCAGCTTCACCGCGGCGGCGGCAATTTCCTGCTTGTCGTTGTCCATGATCAGTTCATCGCTAAAGCGCAGGCCGCGATTCTTCTCAATGGAACGGGCAATGCGGTCTAACACCTCCACGCATTTCACCGGGTATTTGCCCACGGTGGTTTCCCCCGACAGCATAATGGCGTCGGCCTCTTCGTACACGGCGTTGGCAACATCGGTGACTTCGGCGCGGGTGGGCATGGGGTTTTCGATCATCGATTCCAGCATGTGGGTGGCAACAATCACGCGGCGGCCGTATTTCGCGCACTGGGAAATAATTTGCCGCTGCACAATGGGCAGTTCTTCAAAGGGAATTTCCACACCCAAATCGCCCCGGGCGACCATCACACCGGCGGCTTCTTGAATAATGGCGTCGAGGTTTTTAACGCCTTCCTGGTCTTCAATTTTGGCGATAATTTTTATCTTATCGACCTTGTCGCCCAGCAGGGTTTTCAGTTCCCGTATGTCGTCGGCGCTGCGCACGAATGACAGGGCGATAAAGTCCACCTCTTGTTCCATGGCAAACAGAATGTCGCGGCGGTCTTTCTCGGTAATGGCGGGCAGGTTAACGCGAATACCGGGCAGGTTAACGTGGCGCTTGCTCTTTAATACGCCGCCGTCGATCACTCGGCACTGCATGGTGCGCTGTTCCTTGCTGAGCACTTCCAGATTGATCAGGCCATTGTCGACGGTGATCTTGTCGCCGATATTCACATCGTTGATCAGATCTTCGTAGTTGATCTGGATCGAACTGGCTTCGACATCGGCCTCGCCCCGCGCGACCACCGAAATCACATCGCCGGTTTTCAAGCTGAGTTCGTTATTGATATCGCCGGTGCGAATCTCCGGCCCCTGTGTGTCGATCAGCACCGCGACCGGGTGGTGGAGTTTGCGGTTGAGGGTTTTGATGGACTTGATAATTTGCGCGCAGCTGTCGTGTTCACCGTGAGACATATTCAGGCGCACGATATTCATCCCGGCGTTGGCCAGTTTGTGCAGTGACTCGTAGTCGCTGGTTGCTGGCCCAATGGTGCAGATGATCTTCGTTTTGCGCATAGCTTGCCTGCTGTTTGATTGTCTATGCAGTGATTATGGCAAAAAACGCCGTGGGCGAAAGGCCACTTTAGGTGTGTTTATCGATTGATTCGCCGGTTTTTTCGAATCGTGATCAGGGCGTTAAGCGTGTTGGGATGATGGCGAGCGTCTTCGGTGGGACTTCGCTGCTCAGACTTCCTTTTTGCTCATATTTGCCTATTTGCGCAATAACAGGTCCACTGGTAGGATAAGTTACCTCAAGGGAGAGTAGCAGCTATGTTCAAGGCCATTCAGAAGCGGTCTGTGTCGGATGAAGTGTTCGACCAATTGCGCAATCGCATCGTCTATCAGGAACTGAAAGCCGGTGAGGAATTGCCCTCGGAGCGGCTGCTGTCTGAAATGCTGGGGGTGAGCCGCAATGCCGTTCGCGAAGCGATCAAGCGCCTGCAACAAGCGCGCTTGGTTGAGGTTAAGCACGGCGGCATGACAACGGTGCTGGACTACCGCAGGGAGGCCAGTGCCGACTTGCTCCCCAGTTTGTTGTTTGACCAGAACGGTCAAATCCAAGTCGACGCGGCGCGCAGCATTGTGCGGATGCGTCAGGTCTTGTCTCCGGCGATTGCCGCCGATGCCGCGGTGAATGGCGGCGCAGCTGCCGCTGATCGTTTAGATGCCTTGGTCGATGACATGGTGGCGGCAGTGGCCCCCGTCGACTTGCAGCGCCTCGCGTTTGAATTTTGGGAGGTGCTGGTTGATGGCAGCGGCAATATCGCCTACCGGCTGGCCTTTAACTCGCTGCGCAAAACCTACGAGCCGCTATGGGAGTTATTGACCCAGATGCTGGATCGAGACCTTCGCAAGCTGGAGTCATTCCGTGGCCTCGCGATGCTGGTGCGTGAGGGGAAAGCCGACGAGGCGGCGGAGTTAGCACGTGACTATATCGATGGCAGCAGCGACGCCATTAACCAGTTTTTAGATCTGTATGAGCAACACACGCAAAATCATTTAAATAACAATGCGTAGAGGACTATCTCATGACGAGCAGCGTTCAATCATCTGGCGGCGCGGCCCAACCGGCCAACCCGGCAACGGCCAGCGACTTTTTTAAAGCCTTTTATGGCCACATGAGCCCGATCATTCTTACGGCTCTGGCGCTGGGCTTTACCGGCTTTCGGGTTTACCTCGGCAACTGGAGCTATGCGGATCTAATCGCTCCGCTGTGCATTCTGGCTTTCTGGCCGATACAGGAATGGCTGATTCACGCTTACATTCTGCATTCCAAGCCGCGCAAAATTTTTGGTAAAACGATCGACCTCAGCGTGGGCCGCTCTCACCGTGCCCACCATGTAAACCCCTCTGACCTCAGTGATATCACCATCAACAAAGAGGTGTTCCCCACCGTGGTGCCGGTGCTGATTGCGCTTGCCTATCTGTTGTTGCCCAGTGTCGAACTGGCAACCGGTGCCCTTGCCATGTTTTTTACTTTGGCGCTGCACTATGAGTTTTGTCATTTCATGGGCCACACCACCTGGTGTATGCCAGTGAATTACTACCGTCGTCGCCAGCGAATGCATCGCCTGCACCACTACCGCGACGAAAAATTATGGTGGGGCGTGTCAACCGGATTGGGCGACTTGCTGTTGGGGACCGCGCCTGACCTGAAGGCCGTTGATAAGTCGCCAACGGTGCACAATGTTCACGGGCTGCTCTCGGACGAACCGCGCTGAACGCGATTGTTTCTAGCGTCAAAAGTATAAATACAATAATAAGCAGTAGGGGAAGCGTAAATGTTAGTCGACACACGAGGGTGTTTCAGCGCGCTCAATCAATTTTTATTTAAGCGGAACAGACCCTGCTTACAACCACTCCTTGTGGCGAGCCTACTGGCGACTCCGGCTCTGGGTTTCGCTGCGCCGGCCGCTAACCCTGAGGTTAGCGCGGAGGAGCAATCGGTTAAGCGGCAGCGCAATGCCCTTGAAGAAGTTGTCGTCACGGCGCAGAAGCGAGAGGAAGACATACAGTCCGTACCGCTATCTGTTACCGCGATTAGTGGCGATGATATTGTCGACAAAAACATGGCCGACATGAATGAAGTGGCGGTATATGTGCCCAACCTTGACGTGCTGGCAACACCGTCGTTTCCCAGTATTTATATGCGCGGTTTGGGGTCGAGCTATAACCGGGGTTTTGAACAATCGGTGGCATTGCTGATCGACGATGTTTACTACGGTCGCGCTTCGTATATTAATCAGGCCACCATGGACCTGGCGGCGATAGAAGTGCTGCGCGGCCCGCAGGGTACCCTGTTTGGTAAAAACGCCTCGGCCGGTGCGATACATTTTCGCACCGCCATGCCCGACACAGAATTTGGTTTTAAGGGTGACGTGCTACTGGGTGACCTGGACCAACAGCGCGTTCGCCTGATGGCCACGGGGCCCATAACGGATACACTCAGGTGGCGAGTCGCGCTGATGAGTCAGCTTCGCGATGGCAGTGTTTACAACACCACGGCAGAGATCGATGAAGAGAATATCGATACCCAAAATGCGCGCATGCGCGTCGTATGGGATGCCTCCGAGGATTTGACCATTGGCCTGACACTGAACGCAGCGCTGATCCGCCAGCACGGCGAGGGTAGTCAGCTTATTCGCGCGCGTGACCGCCATCTCGCGGCCATGCAGGTGTTTGACCCGGAAACCACAGCAGACCCTTTCGACGAGCGAACAGCGAAAGATACGCAGGGCCGTGTAGCGCGCGATGCCTATGACGTTACCTTGAAAGCCGACTGGAGTTTCGGCAATGACTACCTGCTTACCAGTATTACCAACTACACCTGGCTGGACGAAGAGGTGAGGTTGGATGCCGACTTTTCACCGATTCCTTTTCTTATCCTTGATAACAATGAAGTGCTGGAGCAGTACAGTCAGGAATTTCGCATCACTTCACCACCGGGGGATGTTGAGTTTGTCGGTGGGTTATTTTTCATGAAGTCGGACTTGCAGGCCGATTACAACATCCAACAATTTTTACTGCTGACCGAGTTGCTACAGGTGACGGGTGAAGGCGAGCGCATGGCCTGCTTGCAATCGCCCGACCCGGAAGCGTGTCAGGATCAGGTGCTCAACGATGCCAACAGTGGCCAGTTGGCAGGTCAATTGATCCAGGCGCGACAAACACTGGCCGGTGGTCCGTCACCCATCGAAACGGCGTTAACGCGCTTCGACCAGATCACCGACAGCGCTGCCCTGTTTGGGCAGGTCACCTGGCATTTCACTGAGCGCTGGTCGGCCACTTTTGGTGGGCGTTTAAATTATGAAGACAAAACCCTCGATACCGGCCACCGACTGATTAATAACGTTACCGGTGGCGAGGGGAATGCGGTTATCTCTGGCGCGGCGTGCAACCAGCTGCTGCCTGTGGATTTGCCTGGGCTTGGCGGCATCCCGTCCCCAGCGGGTTATTGCCTCGGCCCGAACCCTCAAGGGGCGACTATCTTTCCGGTGATTATTGCCGGGGATACACAGTTTGAAGCGGAGCGTGAGCGGGAAACCTTTAACTTCATTCCCAAATTCTCTGTGAAGTATGACTTTGCCGATGCGGCAATGGCGTATTTCACCGCCGCCAAGGGGTATAAGTCTGGTGGCTTCACCGGTCAGCCAAGCAACGAAATAAACCTGGAGTTTGACGACGAAACCGCGCTGACTTACGAGCTGGGCGCTAAAACTGAATGGTTGGGCGGCGCGGCGCGTTTGAATGCCTCACTGTTTTACACCGACTTTCGCGACCTTCAGGTATCGACCTTCAATGGCGTGGCCTACGTGGTGGAAAACGCGGCATCAGCAACGATCTACGGTTTGGAATACGAGGGCATGTTGATGACGCCCTACGGCATCCTGCTCGGCCTGAATGGCGCCTTCACGGAATCGGAATATTCTGAATTTAGCCAGGCCGCCTGTACGGCTGAGAATACCAACCCACCTCCGTGTGACCTCACGGGTCGACGCCTGCGGCTGGTGCCGGAAATCAAGTCCACCTTTACGGCGGGCTGGCAGGGGCAGCCCTTCAACTGGCCCTTCCTGACGCTGGCAGGCATTACCGCGAGCTACTCATCCGAGGTGGCCCTGGCCACTGACCTCGACCCAATCGATACGCGCATTTCTGGTACCACCTACGGTGTGCGGCTTGGCCTCAAGTCGATGGACGATACTTGGCATATTAGCTTTTTCGGCGACAACGTTACCGGCCGTGAATCGCTGGCTGCCGCTCAGGACACACCGGGTTTCCGGGGTACTCATTTCGGTGGCGCTTATGTAGATACAACCTATGAAGTCGAACTTGGCTACCGTTTCTAAACGCCGCGTGCGCGCCAGCGGCGCGCTTCGTCTGCTGCTTCGCTGCGCCGCAACAGTGGCCTTCTTCGCCCCGCTCAGTTTGTGGGGCGGGGAAACCATGACGGTGTGGCGGGTTGATAAGTATGAGGACGGCATAAAAGTCTCCAGCCGCGAGATCCATGGCTCGGCAACGCGTGAAGTGAAAGCCGAAGTTGACATTAATGCGCCCTTCGAAGAAGCCTTCGCTCTGTTACTTGATGCCAGTCAGCGGCCGCGCTGGGATAAGGTGTGCACCGAGGCATCGGTATATAAAAAACTGTCGGAAAGCGAAGATATTATCTACGTGGTTAATGACTTGCCCTGGCCGGTTAGCGACAGAGACATGCTGCTACGCCGACAGTGGTCGGTAGCGCCCGATGGTTCGCAGGCGCGCATCCTTTCCCACGCAGACAACACCATACCGTCAATTGTCCATGACCGCGTACGTGTGGAAAAAGCGGAGGGAACATGGACCCTGGTACGCACCGGTTCCTCTAGTGTTCGCCTAAGCACGGTGATCCACGCCGAACCGGGTGGGCCGATCCCAGGCTGGCTTATAAACGCGCTTTCGGTCAATGGGCCGTACAACGCCTTGCATAGTCTTCGCCAAATTCTCGAATCTGAAAATCAGGCCTTGGCGGCAAGTGGCGATAATTATAAAAATCGAAATTCGCAGCATAGTTATCATGTTGGTCGGCCGGAAGAAGCGGAGTGATGAGGAACCAACAAAAGCCATTTTCACTCGATCAGCGCAGTGAACTGTATACCCTCATTACCTTGAATCTACTGAAAGCCTTGACGGTGATGGCGGCACTCGTCGCGCTGCTTTGGCTAGTAAGGCCGTATCTCGCGGTATATCAGGAAGGCTTGCGGATTTATATTGAGCAGCGCTTGCCGCCGGCCTATATCTTCCCGCTGTTTTATGTTTCTGAATCCATTCTTGGGTTGTTGCCGCCCGACCTGTTTATGCTGTGGGCGAAGTCGCGATTCCCGGAAGCACCTTACCTGATGGTGACGGTACTCGCGGCTATCTCATACCTGGGTGGTATTACGGCGTACGGCATAGGCAGTCGTATTGAACACATTCCCTCGGTGCATCGTTATCTTTTTGAACGCCACGCCGAGCACGTCGAATTTATGAAAAAATGGGGCGGCGTTTTCATTATCATCGCTGCGCTATTGCCAATTCCGTTTGCGATGGCGAGCACGATTGCCGGGGTGATCGAGTATCCTTTCCGAATGTTCCTATTGATCGGCTTAACCCGCTTTCTGCGTTTTTACGCCTACGCCTTGGTGCTTTTCAATATCATTTAATCGCCTCGGGGCGAGCATATTGGTACTGCGTACGAAGCGTCAAAAATAGCTCAGCGCGATGGCGAAGTGGTAGTCATTTATCCTAGCCACGCGTTAACCGCGAGGCGGAATTCAAGCTTCTAAATCTTCTTCGGCGCTTTCTTGGGCGTCGCCGCTTTGCTCTTCGAGTAGCAGTTCAGGTCTTCTCTTCCCACCTGCTTTGCCCAGTCCTCACTCCATTGCGCTAGGGGCTCAATGGCTTGTAGCAGGCGCATTCCAGTCTCGGTGACTTTATAGCCGCCAGCCTCTTCAAGAACGACAATGTTTGCCTCGCGTAGCTCCTTTAAACGGGAGGTTAAAACGTTTGGTGAGGTGATTTCGCATTGCGACTGGATTTCTCTGAAGGATCTTTTGTTGCCGTCGCGCAATTGCCAGAGCACCCGCAGCGCCCACTTTCTGCCGAGTAGGTCTAGCGCGACCATAATCGGTTGCCCGGATTTGGAGTTTCTAACGGGGCGGCCGGGTATCAGAGCGTTGTTGGGCATTTGGTCTGTCTCTTGATATTTATCAGTGTTGCGCGCTATCGTAGTGATAGCGCTATCATATCGATAGCAAAATGGTAACTCAGCTTGGGTATGAACACTATGATTATCGACGCATGGGCACAACATCCAACACTGCGCCACCTCCAGGACCCGATATTTGATTCACTCCGTCGTTGGACGAAAGGCGGCATTCCCACATCCGAGGTTCCTGTGGCAGCGACAATTGCCATGATGGATGCGGGGCATGTTAGTAAGAGCCTGATCTCGGCGTGGGTCGCGCCACGAAACGTTATGATTTCCAATGACGAGGTCGCGGAGTTTGTTAAACAAGCGCCGGACAGGCTGGTTGGTGTTGGCTCGGTGGATATTTCAAAACCAATGGCGGCGGTCCGGGAGATTAAACGCTGTATCAATGAGCTGGGCTTTAAAGCGATACGAGTGCTGCCGTGGTTGTGGGAGGTGCCGCCAACCGACCGCAGGTTTTATCCGGTATATACCGCCTGCGCCGAGTTAGGTGTGCCATTCTGTACGCAGATAGGCCATACCGGACCACTAATGCCTAGCGAGGTTGGGCGCCCGATTTATCTAGACCAAGTAGCGCTGGACTTCCCCGAGCTGGTGATTGTTGGCGGCCACATTGGCTACCCCTGGACGGAAGAAGCGATTGCCGTCGCAACAAAGCATGAAAATGTCTACATCGATACTTCGGCATATACGGCGAAGCGTTACCCACCCGAACTGATCCGGTTCCTGCATTCGCACGGCAAGCGCAAGGTTTTATTCGGCACAAACTACCCGATGCTTACGGCTGAAAATGCCCTCGCAGGATTGGACGAACTCGCGCTTGATGAAGAGTCGAAAAATTTATTCCTGTATGAAAATGCCAAGCGGGTCTTTAAGCTGGATTGAAGCGCCACATTAGCGCAGTAAAGCAGAGGCCGCGATATGGGGTAGCAGGGGTACGCTCAGGCATTTTTATCTAATGACTTATTTGTCTAATGATTTGGCCCACAGCGCCAAGCGGTGGCGAATGCTTTGCTGGGAAACCTGTAGCTCAGGCATGGGCTGAATGAGTTTGTCGCGCACCAGCAGGCGATAGATAAATTCGAGTCGTTCGTTAGTGGAATCGCCGGGCTCAAACTGGGCGGCGCCGCGTTTCTCTGCGTAGGCGCTGCCAATATTAATGGCCTTGCGCACCCATTCCTTTTCGTTGTCGATCTTTTTCATTTGTCGCTCCTCTACCTACTCAGTGAATGCGTGACGCAATAGAAACGGCGCAGTCTTCTGCCAGCCTAGCAGATGGCTGCGTCTAAGGGGTGGTATTTCGTTGCTTGCCGAGGGCTTGATAGACTCAAAGTGCTAGGCAGAAGGAGAGAGCAGCATGAAGGTGGCGGTATTTGGCGCGAAAGACTACGACCGCGAGTTTCTCGCTAAGGCGAACCAGCCACACGGCCATGCACTGGCGTTTTATGATGCCCACCTGGGTGCGGCGACGGCAGGTTTGGCCAAGGGCTTCGATGCGGTTTGCGCCTTTGTAAACGATGAGTTGGGCGATGACTGTTTGGCGGAGTTGGCCTCGCTGGGCATTCATACGGTGGCGCTGCGTTGCGCGGGCTTTAACAATGTCGATCTCGACGCCGCAGCGGCCCACGGTATAACCGTGGTACGTGTGCCCAGGTATTCGCCGGAAGGTGTGGCAGAGCACGCGGTGGCCTTAATTCTGGCGCTGAACCGAAAAATTTATCGTTCATACAACCGCGTTCGCGAGGGCAATTTTTCATTGGAAGGGTTGCTGGGTTTTAACCTGCACGGTAAGACGGTGGGGGTGATTGGTACGGGCAATATCGGTGAGGCGTTTTGCCGCATTATGCGCGGTTTTGGTTGTACGGTGATTGCCGCCGACCCCTTTCCCAATGAGCGCTGTATTCGCCTTGGCGTGGAATACGCCGAGCTGAACGAGCTGCTAACGCGCGCGGATATTATCAGCCTGCATTGCCCGCTGACCCCGGACACCCACCACCTGATCGATGACCGCGCCCTCGCCAAAATGAAGCCGGGCGTGATGCTGATTAACACCAGCCGCGGCGCACTGGTTGATACCGTTGCGGTCATCGCCGCGCTCAAGACGATGAAAATCGGTTATCTGGGGTTGGATGTGTACGAGGAAGAGGGCGATATGTTTTTCGAGGACCTGTCGGGCAAGATTATTACCGACGATGTGTTCTCGCGTTTACTGACTTTCCCCAATGTGCTGATTACCGGCCATCAGGGCTTTTTCAGTGCCGAGGCGCTGGCGAGCATTGCCGCTACCACACTTCAAAACCTCAGCGATGTAGAGCAGGGAAAGGCCTGCAACAATGAAATTTCAGCCGCGCAGCTACGTGGCTGAATTGCCCTTTCCCGCTGGACTTAGATATCCCAGTTTTCGGTGTTGTCGGCCTTTTGTTGGTTCATTTCCTCAACAATGCCGGTAACGGCCAGGTGCTGCGACAACCACACTTTGCCGGTAAGTTGCTTGAGGAAGTGGGTTTTACACAGCACATCCATTACCGGCCCTTTCAGCTCAGATAAGTGCAGGGTGATATCGCGCTCGCCCAAACGCTCATTGATCGCTTCCAGTGCCTCCAGTGCGCTGAGGTCCACCTCGTTCACAGCGGTGCACATCAGCACCACGTGGCGGGTATGCGGGTAGTCCTCCAGCAGCGCATAGATGCGATCTTCAATAAAGCTGGCATTGGCAAAATACAGGCTTTCGTCAATGCGCAGCGACAGAATCTCGTCGTGGGTAATGACAGCGTGGCGGTTGATATTGCGGTAGTGCTCGGTGCCCGGCACCTCGCCGACCACGGCCATATGGGGCTTGGAGGTTTTGTATAGGTGAAGGGCTAACGAGGCAAATACCCCGCAGGCCACGCCGCTTTCAACACCGGCCACTAAGGTGACGAACAGGGTGCTGGCAACGGCGATAAAGTCGGAATAGCCGTAGTCCCAGGTCTTTTTCAAAATCGATAAATCGACCAGTGACAGCACGGCAACGATGATGGTTGCCGCCAGCGTCGCCTTGGGAAGGTAAGCCAGATACGGCGTGAAGAAGATTGCCGCCAGCCCGATGCCGATGGCGGTAAACATGCCCGCTGCGGGGGTTTCTGCGCCGGCATCAAAATTCACCACCGAGCGCGCAAAGCCGCCGGTAACGGGGTAGCCGCCCGATACCGACGACGCGATATTGGCAGCGCCGAGGCCGATGAGTTCTTGGTTGGGGCTGATCTTCTGGCGTTTTTTCGCGGCCAAGGTGTGGCCCACCGACACCGACTCCACAAAGCCAATGACCGAAATGAAGATCGCCGAGATCAACAGTTCCTGCCAGGCCTCGTGGTGCAGTGGTGGCAGGCGCAGGGCGGGCAGGCCGCTGGGCACATCGCCGACCAATGCCACGTTTTTTGCGCCGAGGTCGAAGGCGACAGCGGCAACACTGGTCATCACCACGCCAACAACGGGGCCCGCTTTACTGACCATGGCGGCGGCAAAGGGCGACAGGCCGGCTTTTTCCAGCAGCGGTTGCAGGCCTTTGCGCACCCAGAATAAAAAGATCAGCACCGGCAAACCGACCGCTAAGGTGTAGAGGTTAGTATGACTGGCTTGCTCGGCAAGGCTGAGCAAAATTTCGTAGAGGTTGTCGCCGTGGGCGTGCACGCCCAGTAGGTGACGAAGCTGGCTGACGGCGATAATAATACCCGAGGCGGTGATAAAACCGGCGATCACCGGATGGGACAGAAAGTTGGCGAGAAAGCCCATTCGCAGAACGCCCATCAGTAGCAGGAACGCCCCGGAGAACAGTGCCAGCAGCACGGCGGCATCGAGGTAGCCCATGCTGCCGACCTCGGCAATGCGGCCGACCGCGCTGGCCGTCATCAGCGAAACCACGGCCACCGGGCCCACCGACAGGCTGCGGCTGCTGCCCAGCAGACCGTAGGCGATGAGTGGCAACATACTGGCGTAGAGACCAACTTCGGGAGGCAAGCCGGCAAGCAGGGCGTAAGCCAGCGACTGCGGGATAAGCATGATCGTCACAATGACGGCCGCCAGCAGGTCGGAGGCGAGCTGGCCGCGGTTGTACTGCTTTCCCCATTCCAGGATGGGTAAGTATTGGCTGAGTGCGCCTTTCAAAATGCTGTCCTCTCCAGTCGCGGCTGTGGTGTTGCACATAAACGAAAAAACAGCGCCGCATCCGCGGCGCGAAAGGGTGGGTTATTTTTTCGCTGGTGCGTCTTCACCAATGGTGGGCTTAACCAGCCACTCGTGTCCCTTGAGCATGCCCTGCCAGTATATGGGCGGCAGAATTTTCTCTTTCAGCAACCAAGCCAGGCGAGACGGCTTGGTGCCGTCGAGCATCATTTTGGGGAAGCTGGGTAGCAGCTTGCCGCCGTAGCCAAATTCCGCCAATACGATCTTGCCGCGCTCTACGGTAAGCGGGCAGGAGCCGTAGCCATTGTAGTGGGCAATGTCGCCGCCGCGACCGCTGATATCGGCTGCGATGTTATTGGCAACAATGGGTGCCTGCATGCGCGCCGCCGCTGCGGTTTTGGCGTTAGGGGCGTTCATTACATCGCCCAGTGCCCAGATATTGGCGTACTTCTTGTGCTGTAGCGTGGCCTGGTCGACATCGACCCAACCGGCGCCATCGACCAGCGGGCTATTGCGGATGAAGTCGGGGGCGACTTGCGGCGGTACCACGTGGATCATGTCGAATTCGCGGCTGACCTCCACGTCGTTACCCTGTTCGTCTTTGGTGGCGAACCAGGCGGTTTTTGCCGGGCCGTCAATGCGGGTCAGGGTGTGGCCAAAGTTGAGTTTGGCCTGGTATTTGTCGATGTATTTCATCAGTGCTGGCACGTAGTCGGCAACGCCAAATAGCACCGCACCAGCGTTGTAGAACTCCACGTCGATATTGTTTAAGCGCCCCTGACGGTGCCAGTGGTCGCACGACAAATACATGGCTTTTTGCGGAGCGCCTGCGCACTTAATCGGCATGGGCGGCTGGGTGAATATCGCGCGGCCGCTGCGAACCTTGTTTACCAGCTCCCAGGTGTAGGGTGCGAGGTCGTAGCGGTAGTTCGAGGTGACGCCGTTCTTGCCCAGGGTTTCGCTCAGGCCGGGAATGGCGTCCCAGTTCAATTTGATACCGGCGGCTACCACCAGGCGTTGATAGTTCAGTAGGCGGCAGCCTTCAAGCACCACGGTGTTGTTGTCGGGGTCGAAGGCGGCGACGGCGGCCTTGATCCATTCCACACCCTTGGGAATGAGTGAGGCCATGCTGCGCCGGGTTTGCTCAGGGGTGAACACACCACCGCCGACCAGGGTCCAGCCGGGTTGGTAGTAGTGGTTTTCTGCGGGGTCGATAATGGCAACGGAGATGCCTTTGCAGCGTTTCACCAAACTGGCGGCCGTGGAGATACCGGCGGCACCGCCTCCGACAATCAGCACATCGTAGCTGGCAATGCCCTCGGCGGTATTGTCGCCATTGCGGGCGGCGGCGATACGCGCGGCCACGCCACTCATGTCGTAACCGGCCTTGGCGGCAGCATCGACGATGTCTGTCAGGCTCATCTCTTCACCGCGGCTCAATGCCCACAGGGTGGTGGAGCGCATGCCGCTGCGGCAATAGGCATGGACCGGCGCGCTTTGGCCGCTGAGCAGCTCGCCAAAGCTGGTGGCATCTTCGTCGCTGACTTTGCCACTGACGACCGGCAGGTAGTGACAGCTCATGCCCAGCTCGGTGGCTTTGGCTTCGATTTCTTTAAAGCCCGGCTGATCGCCGCCCTCGCCGTCGGGACGGTTGCAGATCAGCGTTTTTACGCCTTTTTCTGCCAGTGCCGGCAGGTCGTTAACGGTGAGCTGGCCGGAAACCGTCAGCCCCGAGTCTATTTGCTTGTATTCCATGCCTTGCCCAGCCCTTAGAGTACGTTCAATGGTAATTTTAGATACACCGTGCCGTTGTCGTCGGCGCCGGGTAGGTGGCCTGCCCGCATGTTTACTTGCAGAGATGGCAGGATCAGCCGCGGCATATCGAGGGTGGCGTCGCGGGCCTCGCGCATGGCGACAAATTGCGCCTCGCTGGTGCCGGTGTGTACGTGGATGTTGGCTTGTTTCTCGGCGCCGACGGTGGTTTCGTATTCGACCTCGCGGCCGCCGGGCATATAGTCGTGGCACATAAACAGACGGGTTTCATCGGGCAGCGATAGCACGCGCTGAATGGATTGATAGAGAACGCGAGCGTCGCCGCCGGGGAAGTCCGCGCGGGCAGTGCCGCCGTCAGGCATAAACAAGGTGTCGCCAACAAATGCTGCGTCGCCCATTACATGGGTCATGCACGCCGGGGTGTGGCCGGGGGTGTGAATGGCGCGGCACAGCATATTGCCCACGTGGTATTCGTCGCCGTCGTTAAACAGCTTGTCGAACTGCGAGCCGTCGCGGGCGAACTCTGTACCGGCGTTAAAGATTTTGCCGAAGGTTTCCTGCACCACGGTAATGTTGGCGCCAATGCCGATCTGACCGCCGAGCGCTTCTTGAATATAGGGCGCTGCTGACAGGTGGTCGGCGTGCACGTGTGTTTCGATGATCCATTCGAGGCTCAGTTTATTGTCGCGAATGTGCTGAATGATTTTGTCGGCACCCACCAGCGACAGGCGGCCCGCGGCATAGTCGATTTCCATTACCGAGTCCACGACCGCGCAGGCGTTGCTGCTTGGGTCTTTCACCACATAGGAAAAGGTGTTGGTGGGTTCGTCGAAGAAGGCGATAACTTCGGGTTTGTGGTCGAAATCGATGGAGATATTGTCGAGCATGATGCAATCCTCTTACTGTTGTCGCGAGCGGTATCGGTCCCTGATGCGTACAGCGATAACGCGGCCTCGGTTATGCGTAATTGGAATAACTATATTCCGTATGATTGTAGTAACAGGATTCGTGCCAAAACACGGTAAAAACGACTATTTAGCGTAAGCTGTTGTAATTACTGAAAATTAAATTTCATTCGGGTTTGCTTGAGCTGCCGTCGCAAATAAAACCGCTTTGCTTTTGCCAGATCTGGCAGAAACTTCGTCACATTTGGCAGAGTTGTGTTCTGTGGGGGCTGGAAGCGGCTGATAGTGACGTCGACTGAAGGTGCGGGCATAAAAAAGGCGGGCCCGCTTGCGCGCAGCCCGCCAATGAGCAGTGGCTGTTGCTGCTCAGTCGTAGGAGAGGTGGGTCGCCTTACCGTGGAAGATGCGGTAGACGAAAATGGTGTAGCCGATAATGATCGGCAGGGTCAGTACAACGCCAACCAGGGTGAATTGCAGGGCGTTGACCGAGGCGGCGGCATCCCAGATCGTCATTTGGCCAATGATGATGTTGGGGAACAGGCTGTAGCCAAGGCCGAGGCTGGCCAATACGCAGATGGCCACGGTGCTGGCATACAGCTTCCAGCCGTGGCCGCGGTAGATGCTGTTGTCGCTGTTAAGCAGGGCAACAATCGCGGCAAACGCGGCGAGAGACAGCACTGGAATAGGCGCCAGAATCAGGAAGTTGGGCCAGCTGAACCACTTCTCCGCAATCGCGTCGCTGACCAGCGGCGTGGCGATAGACACCAGCAACAGGCCCAGGCCCATGGGCCACACGGACTTGCGCGCCCAGCCAATGGCTTTGGTGAGCAGATCGCCCTCGGTTTTCATCAGTAGCCAGCCACAGCCCAGTGTGAGGTAGAGCGCGGGCAGGGTTAGCGCAATGAGGGCCGAGAACAGCAGGCTGGTGGTATTGGATTGCAGGCCGGTGACGTAGGCGCCGAGCATCCAGCCCTGAGCCATTGAGGCGACCAGTGAACCGACGAAAAAGGCGCGGTTCCACAGCGCTTTGCGGTGGTCACCCGCTTTGACGCGCAGGTCAAAGGCCACGCCGCGCAGTATCAAGCCCATTAGCATGATCGTTACCGGCAGATACAGCTCGGTGAGCACGATGCCGTGGGCCATGGGGAAGGCGATTAATAGAATCCCCACGCCGAGCACAATCCAAGTCTCGTTGGCGTCCCAGAAGGGGCCAATGGAGGCGACCATAATGTCTTTTTCGGCGTCGTTGGCCAGCGGCATAAGCATGCCAACACCGAGGTCGTAGCCGTCGAGAATAACGTAGATCAGCAGGGACAAGCCCATTGCCGCCATATAAATAATCGGTAGCCAGTATTCCATTACGATTCTCCCCCTTTCGCGGTGTTATCGTTGGTGTTGGCTGACGCCGTGCCAGCCGGGTTTAAGATCAACGAGGCAGCGGGCTTGGCTGACAAATTGCGCAGCGCGCCGATGTAAGAAGCCAGTAAGAAAAGGTATAGAAGGATATAGCCGAACAAGGTGCCGCTAACGGTGGCAGCGCTGTGGTCGGCGACAACGTCCTGGACTTTTAGTACGCCGTCGACGATCCACGGCTGGCGGCCAATCTCGGTAACGTACCAGCCGGCCAGCACCGCGATCCAACCGGAGAAGGTCATCGCTGAGAGCGCCGCGAGTACGGGTTTACTGGCCTGCCGGCCGTTTCGCAGTGCCCAGGCGGCCCACCACGCGACCAGTACCATTAGTCCGCCGATGGCGAGCATCACACGGAAAGACCAGAACACGATCGCGACGGGTGGGTGTTCGCCAACAAACTCATTCAGGCCCTTAACTTCGCCCTTGAGTTCGTGGGTAAGTACCAGGCTTGCGGCGTAGGGAATTTCCAGCGCGAATTTATTGCTGCGGCTCTCTTCGTCGGGAAGGGCGACAACAGTGAAGGGGGCGCCTTCCTCAGTTTCCCAAATGGCTTCCATGGCGGCGACTTTTGCCGGCTGGTGTTCAAGGGTGTTGAGGCCGTGCAGATCGCCGATGAAAATTTGCAGCGGGGCCAGCACCGCGGCAACCATCACGCCGGTGCGCATAATCTTCCAGGTGGCGGGGCCGTCGACATTCTTCAGTGCCCGCCAGGCGCTGACGCCAGCAACGAGGAAGGCGCTGGTTAGTACAGAGGCGATTACCATATGGAAAAAGCGGTAGGGGAAAGAGGGATTGAAGATCACTTCCCACCAGCTTTCCACCATGACCACGCCGTCTTCCAGGTAGTAACCGGTGGGGGTTTGCATCCATGAGTTCAGGCTGAGAATCCAGAACGCCGAAAGCGTCGTGCCGAATGCCACCAGAAAGGTACTGATCAGGTGCATGCGATTGGATACGCGATCTTTACCGAACAGCATAATGCCCAGGAATGAAGCCTCCAAAAAGAAGGCGCTCAGTACCTCATAGCCCAGCAGCGGCCCGGCGACATTGCCGGCTTTTTCCATAAAGCCCGGCCAGTTGGTGCCGAATTGGAAGCTCATGGTAATGCCCGAGACCACGCCCATGGCGAAGGTCAGGGCAAAGATCTTCACCCAGAAGTAATAGGCATATTCCCAGGCCTTGTCGCCGGTTTGGGTAAAGCGCACCCGAAAAAACAGCAGCAACCAGCCCAAGCCAATGGAAATGGCGGGAAACAGGATATGAAAGCTGATATTGGTGGCGAACTGTATGCGCGCCAGCACAAGGGGGTCGATATCCATAAGCTCCTCTCTCTCTATATATCTAAACGGAATTCCAATATTCCGATTTGTACTAAGATACACAGCAATGTGTGTGCCAGTGCGCGAAAATTCCGCAAGGCATTGATTTTGATGGATAAAAATCAGGCGAGCGGTTTGCAAAAGGCAATGTGTATCGCAGCGTGCCAGGTTTTGTGTCAGTCTTGTCAGAATACCTGTCATTTCTGGCAAAGACGATGCGACAAATTGCTACAGACCTCGACCTCGATTTTCGGTCTCTGCTCGACGGCTTAGAGCACCCGGCCATTCTACTGACGCCCGATTACCAGATTGTGGCGAGTAATCAGCGTTACCAGCAAAGCTTTGGCGATGTGCCGGTGGGCGATCACTGTTTCAGGGTGTCTCATGGCTACGACAAGCCCTGCGACCAGGCGGGCGAGAGCTGCCCCCTTCAGGCGTGTACCCACAGTGGCGAGCGCGAGCGCGTGCTGCATATCCACAATACCCCCCGTGGTCGCGAGCATATTGATGTAGAGATGCTACCCATTAAAGGTCGCAATGGAGAGTTGCGCTACTTTATTGAAATGCTCAAGCCAGTGCGCAGCGCCAGTGCGGAGATCAGCAGCGACCATATGGTGGGACGCAGTGCGGCGTTTAACACCATGTTGGAGCTGATAAATCTGGTTGCCCCCCACGACACCTCGGTGTTGTTGCTCGGCGAGTCCGGCGCCGGCAAGGAGCTGGCCGCGCAGGCGATCCACAGTACTGGTGGGCGCTGCGACAAGGCGATGGTTACCGTTGAATGTGCGGGTTTGACCGACACCCTGTTTGAAAGCGAGCTGTTTGGCCATGTGAAGGGCGCCTTTACCGGCGCGGTGAGCAATAAACCGGGCCTGCTTGAGTCGGCCCGTGGCGGCACCCTGTTTCTGGACGAAATTGGCGATGTCCCGCTGGGTATGCAGGTAAAATTGCTGCGCCTGCTGGAAACCGGCAGTTATCGCGCGGTGGGCAGCACCCAACCTCAGCTGGCCGACTTCCGCTTGATCTGTGCCACCAACAAAGATCTGCCAGCGATGATCGCCGAGGGCCAGTTCCGCGAAGACCTTTACTACCGGATTAATACCTTTCCCATCCACCTGCCACCGCTGCGTGAGCGCCGCGCCGACCTTGCGTTGATCTCCCGCTCGATCTTGAAAAAGCTCAGCCCCAATGGCGGTTATCGCCTCACCGACTCTGCGGTAAAGCGCCTGCAGGACTATGATTTTCCGGGCAATATCCGCGAGCTGAAAAACATCCTGGAGCGCGCCACCATCTTCGCCCATTCCAGTATTATCGACCTCGCGGTGCTGGAGCGCTGCTTTGGGCAAGAGGGTCGCCAGGCAGAGCCCGCGCCAAGTCCCGCCGCGCCTCACAAGGGCCCCTGGCTGGACTTAAAGGCGCAAGAGCAACAGTATCTCAAGTCGCTGCTGCAGCATTGCAATGGCGACAAGGAAAAAGCCGCCGACATTGCCGGTATCAGCCTGCGGTCGCTGTATCGGCGCCTGGAGGAGTAGGGCGTCGCGACCGGTGGCGATAATAAACGATTCATAGACAGGATGTTCCCATGCACGCCTTAAAATACACGGCACGGTTTGTACTGTGCTGTCTTGCGCTTCCGGCTGTTGCCGAGAGTTACAGCTATCAAGCCATCAGTCAGCGCCACAGTGGCGCGCAGCTCAGTGCCGCGGCGTTAAACGACGCGAAGATGCAGGGCGAGTGTCTGGTTGGCTTGAAGCAACTTAATTTCAAACGCCGGGGCAGTTTTGATCCCGTTGCTGAGTGGACCAACTATCGCTCGCTGTCCTTGCTGGAGCAGTTTCCGCCCTGCGAGGTCCTGGTCATGATGGAGGTTGCGCGCAGCGCAATCATAAAACTGGAGCCACCGGCGAAAACCCGCCCGTAGCTCCGCTTCTGCCGCGCTGGGTCGGCCTTATGCCGGCCACGCGGAATTCAGAATAGTGCAGCAGAAGTCCTGCCGCACAAACTGCTTGTCCTTCCTGGCCAGAACGTCGGCCTTCACATTGCCGAACGTGGTGTTCGGTTTGTGGCGAATACCCTCGTAGAACGCCTGAATAATATCGTTTTTAAAGTCGGCGCTACGCGGGAAGGCTTCCACCACCGCTTCGCGGTCGCGGGCACTGAACTGTTTGTAAGTCAGGCCCAGCACATCCATTTCCACGCCCTCGGTTACCAGCGCAACCAGGGGGTGCATATGGCAGGGAATGCCGGGGGTGGTATGCAGGGCAATGGCCAGCCAGACGTTGTTGGCATCCTCTTCTGAGATTCCCCGTGCGCGCAGAAAGGCGCGAGCCGCATTGGCGCCGTCAACTTCAAAGCGGTCGGCGTCACTGCTGTGGCTGGCAAGCAGGCCCAAGTCGTGAAACATGGCGCCGGTGTAGAGTAGGTCGGGGTCACAGCGCAGGCCCAGTTTTTCTCCCCTGAGGGCGGCGAAATAGTAGACGCGGCTGGAGTGGTTAAACAGTAATTCGGTGGAGGTGTCGCGAACAAATTCCCGTACGTCGCGGGCGAGCCGACTATTGGGAACAGCAATACCAGCAACGCTTCCGGCGTTGTGAGCGGTTTGGCACATGATTGAGCTTCCTGTGGTGTGTGGCTGGAGGTTTTAATCTAGCGATGTGGCATAATTGGCTCAATATGAATGTTCCGTCGAATTAAGACATTCCGCCAGATGATACGGCCAGGGGCCGCAGGAAGCCGCGTTATGACCGAATCTTGTCCGCTCACCATTGCAATTGTTATCCCACAGCAGGCGCAATCACTCGACATTGCCGGGCCGCTGGCGGTGTTTCGCGAAGCAAACCGCCTGGCCGAAGGACGCGCGCTGTACGACGTGCAGCTGATTGCTGCGCTGCCCGATGCTGCGGTGGAGATTGATGGGATGCGGGTGCTTGCCGACAGCTCGATTCAGTCGCCATTGCCTCCTACCGATACCCTGTTGGTGGCCGGCACCCATGCCTACCGTCAGGCTGCGCCTACCTCGGCACTGAGCGTGTGGCTGGGGCGGCATGCGCCGTCTGTCAGGCGGTTGGGGTCGGTGTGTACGGGTGCATTTTTTCTCGCGGCAGCGGGCCTGTTGCACGGCAGGCAGGTGACAACGCACTGGCAACAAGCCGACGAACTGGCGGCGAGCTACCCCGGCACCGTTGTTCACGGGGATGAAATTTATGTGCAGGATGGCAAGCTGTGTACCTCGGCGGGTGTCACCGCAGGCATCGACTTGTGTTTAAAACTGGTGGAGGACGACTACGGCCGTGAGCTGGCCATGCGGGTTGCTCGCCAACTGGTTGTGTTCCTGCGTCGGCCTGGCGGCCAGTCCCAATTCAGCGCCCAGCTTGCCGCGCAAACCGCCGACGACAACACCGTCCGCGGGATTCAGCAGTG
>Ga0105235_100025_pt1 | contig 76581 bp, 67 predicted proteins | sample Virmet3819_2500_FD_90059 | JGI IMG/M metagenome (GOLD analysis project Ga0105235, IMG submission 90059) | Marine viral communities from the Southern Atlantic ocean transect to study dissolved organic matter and carbon cycling - metaG 3819_2500 | ecosystem: Environmental > Aquatic > Marine >... | reverse complement strand
GTGTTAACCCTGACATGCCCGGATGGCAGCGCCCTGATTTTTAGTCGGCAGGCGGCGAACCGGGAGCTGTGGCTGGCGGCGCGCAGCGGCGGTTATCACTTTAGTTGGGATGGTCAGCAATGGTTCTGTCAGCGTGAACAGCAGTCACTGGCTGAGCTGTTTGAGCGGTGCGCCAAGGAGCAAATTGGTGAGACGCTAGATCTTTAATGCCGTCGTGAAGTGTGGAGCTTGTCGACTTCTCGCTGAATAAGCTCTTCCAAATAGCGTTTGTAGCGCATGTACACGGCGGTCTGTTGCGGCGGCTTATTCCCCAGGTTCACCCGGTCAATCGCAAAGTGCCGCTGTTTCGGATAGCGCTCCACCAGTTGCGTTGCCAGCCGGGTAAACAGCTTGGCACCCTCATCGCGATAATACAGTTGCTGGTTGTTCCAGCGAACATCAAATACCGGGCGAGCGCGCTGACGGGCGTGGGCGGTGGCCTCCAGATATAGCGGCGATTGCTGTGCTGGCGGTGCCTGAAGGGGGCGACTCTGCCAGCGGCCGTCGTGCTGAATGAGTTTGTAGAGCCGAACCCGATGGCGCAGTCCCTGCTCCTTGCGTGAATGCTGAAGAAATTGCAGCAGCTGATAAATCAGCGCGTCGGGGGCGCTGCTTTCGGCCGGCAGGTAGATTAGCGAGCCGCGTTCATCGCGCAGAAAAATATCCACCAAGGTCGCGCGCAGGTGCACAAAAATATAACAGTCGTCGCTGCGACAGGTGTCGATAATACTGGCCAGGGCTGAGTTGGGCAGGCAGTGGCGGTCCATGCGCAGCGGGCTAAAGCGGCTTTGGCCGCGCTCCAGGCACTGAATGAGCTCGCCATAGCTGTCGGCATTGACCACATCCAGCTCGTTATTGCGCTGCTGCAGAATATGAAAGCCGTCCGCCAGTTTCAGAATATAGCGGGTGTTGGCCTCGGTGTTTTCAAAGCAGGGCTGCACGCCCGCAGCCAGGCCCATCAGTCGCCGCGCCAGGCGTTCACCCGGATCATTGAAACACAGTATGTCGATTTTCGGCGGCGAGCTGCCGCTGGCGGCGGCAACCGTCAGCTGCTGGTAAGCATGCAGCGTGTTGAGCAGGGCCTCGCCGCCGGTAAAGGCCATCGACGACACTTCTCCCCAGCTGTTCAACACGACCATCTCCACATTGGCCACGGGATAGCAGCTGCTGTGCTGGCCAATGCCCTGGCTGCTGAGCTGGCTGAGGCTGTCCTGCCCGAGGTTAATGCAAAACAGGGTGTACAGTGGCACCTTGGGGCGAGTAAAAGCCGCGTGCTGGGCAGGGTCTGCGGCGGGCAGTCGTTTGGGTAAGTGGGCATGCAGCCAGGTGGCCAGGCGGTTCAAATCGGCCTCGCTCACGCCCTGGCTGCGGCTGCTAAGCCGCAGGCGGCTATTCTCTTTGACTAAGCCATTACAGTAACACCAGCACAACAGGCCGCTCAGGTGTTCGTCTTCCTTGAGAACGGCGCCGCTCTCGAAGTCGTGGCGGGCGCTGGCACTCACTGCCCAGCGACGCTGATTACCAAAGCCCAGGGTGTGGAAATACAATTGCTGCTCGGAAAGGTCGGGGGCGATGCCGGGGTTGAGCCACTCTACCTTGTGCCGCTTGCGCTCGAAGGCGGCATAGAGCTTGCGGCCGAGCAGGGTCATTTCCTCTGAGTTAATTAGCGCTGACTGCTGGCTGTGGGCAGCGAAATCTTGCAAGAAGCGGTAGCTGTTGGTCAGCTCTGCCACCAAAAAGCGGTGTTCGTCACGCACGCGCCGCAGTTTCCAGCGGTGGCGGGTGTCGAGGTTGAGTAAGGTCTCTGACTGCCAGTGCCACTGGCTGGCGAGGGCGCTCATGCGTTGATGGCGCTCGACTTGCTTGCTCGCCGCCGGCCGCGACAGGTGTAACCCGGTTTTGAAGTAAAAGGCGCGGCGCACCAGCTCCAGCCGGTCTTTCTCTCCACGCTCTGACAGGTAGTGCTCCAAGCGTTGGTATACAAGGATATAGGGGTCGAGCTGGTCGGCGTCGCATTCGCCGTTGTACACGCGTTCTTTTAAGGCGAGGCAGATCGGCTGCACGTTCGGGTAGTGGCGAGCGTAGGCCTCGGTGAGCAGCAGCTTCAAAAGCGCTTTGTAAGGCGAGGCGATGGCTTTGTAGAGCTGCCACACACCCGCGCCAATAAATTCACCGGCGGGAATGGCGGCAACACCGCCGAAGTTAATCGACTCATCAGGGCCGATATGCTGTTGCGCGTGGAGCAGGGCGGTGTATTCGTCGTAATTTTCCTCTTCTTCCGGCGGCACCAGCCACCAGATTGGATAACGACCGGCAACCACCACCACGCTGCGGTAGAACTCGTCCAGCAGCAAATAGTGCTGGCTGGTGCCCGCGCCCTCGGCGCTTAAGCGCTCGCGCTTGCCGCGCCGAAACTGCTCGTTGTCCATCAAGAAAAAGTGCAGCTCCAGGCCCAGCTCGGCGGCCCACTGACTAATATGCTCGGCTTTTTCCTGTAACTGCTTGCGCGACTCACTGGGCAGGGCATTGCGATGGCACAGCCAAACATCCAGGTCGGAGTCTTCGGCCTGCGCGATACTGCCGCAGGATCCCATAATGAAGATGCTGTGGATCAGGTGTTGCTCGGGGGGGCGGTAGTGAAAACCGCTGGCGATATATTGTTGCGCGCGCTCCACCAGTTTGGGCGTGGGCTCAAAGCGGTCGATGCCGCAGGGCGTGTCTTTGCTACTGTAGCCAGGCAGAGAGGGGTGGTTCACATGGAACAACAGAGGAACCAGGTCGAACAGAATACGCTGACGTTCCTGCAGAGCCGCGCGAGTGCGCAGCAAGCGCTCGGCGTTCAGCTGCAGAAAACGCTCGCGAACATCGGCGATGCGTTGCCGGCTAATGCCGCGCTCAAAGAGCGATGGAGGAGCGTGTTTTGCCGACATAAAAGCCTGTAAAACCGTGGGTGACGGCTTTCACTGTAGCGTGAGCCAACGCAGATGTCATGGCGCGATGCGCTTGAGCAGTAAGTGACCTTGTGGGTCGAGCTGGGCTTGCCAGCCCTCGGCTAGCCAGGTTGTGGCCACCGCCTCGCAAATAAGTGCGGGGCCGGCTAGTACGTCGCCGGGCTGCAGCTGTTCGCGTTGGTAGCGGGGCACCGGCTGGCCGATAAAGGCAACGCGCTGGTGGCTGGGTTCGCGCTGCGCCTGCCCTTGGTGTGGCGGCAGCGCCTGTAATGCGGCGGGGGCGCGCAGGGCAAGACGCAGGTTCACCAATTGTACCGGCAGCCCTAATCGGTGGCCGTAGCGCTTGGCGTGGGCGCGGTGGAAGGCCTCTTCGCAGTCTTCAATACTGCCGTCAAAAGGCAGGTTCAAGGTGTAGGACTGTCCCTGATAACACAGGTCCAAACTGGCTTGTGCCTGTATGGCGTCGCTTGCTACCCCTTCATCGGTGAGGGCCTTCTGGCCTTCATCGCGAAGGTCGGCAAAGGCTCGCGCTAAAGCATCGCTGGAAAGCGTGGCCAGGGCCTGGTTAAGCGTTCGGGAAAGTTGTCGCTCTCGCGGGGCCAGCAGCATTCCCAAAGCGGAAAATACCCCGCCATAGTTGGGAATAATGACTTCGTCGGTGCCCAGTGCCTCGGCCAGCGCGCAAATATGCAAACCGCCGGCGCCGCCAAAGCAGCACAAACTAAACTCAGCGGGGTCGTAGCCACGCTGCAGGGAAATGACCCGCAAGGCGCGCACCATGTGCTCGTTAGCAATATCAATAATGCCGGCGGCCGTGTCTTCCACCGACAAGCCAAGCTCACTGGCCAGCGCCGCGACGGCGACCGTTGCCGCGTCACGTTGCAGCGGCAGTTTTCCGCCCAGGCGGGCGTCATCGGGTAAGCGACCGAGCACCACATTGGCATCGGTCACTGTAGCGCGCAGCCCGCCCTTGCCGTAGCAGGCGGGGCCGGGGGAGGCGCCCGCCGATTCCGGGCCAACGCGCAGCAGGCCGCCTTCATCCAAGTGGGCAATAGAGCCGCCGCCAGCGCCGATGGTGTGCATGTCCACCATCGGTACCGCGACGGGGTAAGGGCCGATATGGCCCTCGGTGGTCAGGGCAATATCGCCATCAATCAACGCGACATCGCTGGATGTGCCGCCCATATCAAACGTAATCAGTGCATGCCGGTTCAGTATCCGGCCGAGTTGGCGGGCTGCCGCCAAGCCCCCGGCGGGCCCGGAAAGTAATAAATTTACCGCGCGTTTTGCCGCGTTCGTGGCATCTAAGGTGCCACCGGACGATTGCATGATCGCCAGTGGTGTGTGCGGCATGGCCGCCTGCAAACGCTGTAAATAGCCCTGTACCTTTGGCCCCAGCCAGGCATTGAGCCAGGTGGCCATGCCGCGCTCATACTCCTTGTATTCCGGCAGCACCTCGCTGGAGCGGGAACAAAACAGGTGGTCGGGCAGGGCGGCAGCAATGGCTTTTTCGTCGGCGTCGTTCAGGAAGGAAAACAGCAAATTAATCGCGACCGCTTCGGGCTGTAGCTCGGCGAGTTGTTCGCGCAATGTCTCCAGCTCCGATGCGGACAAGGCCTTTAGCGCTTTCCCCTGGGCATCCACCCGGCAGTCCACCTCCAAACACAGCTCGGTGGGAACCGGCGGCGCGACCGGGGGCGGGCATAAGTTATACAACTCGCGGCGGGTTTGTCGGCCAATGCTCAGCACATCGGCAAAGCCTCGGTTTGTTATGTACGCCGTGCGCACGCCCTTGCCTTCCAGCGCGGCATTAGTGGCCACCGTGGAGCCGTGGACCACGGTTAACGAACCATCTTGGATACGGTCTTCCAGGCCCAGTGCGCGAATACCCTGCAAGATTGCGCGTTCGGGTTGGTCCGGCGTCGACAAACATTTGTGCAAGCGTATGCCGCTGCCATCCACTGCAACAAAATCAGTAAACGTGCCGCCCGTATCGACGCCCAATAGACACAGTGATGACATAGGAATACGCGTATCCAAAAAAGCGATATTGTCGCGGCTTCAGCGCCATAAGTCATTATTGGATAGCACAGGTCAGGCACCTTCCCGCAAGGTATAAGGCACGGATCATGTGGTGTGCTGGAGCAGGGCATTGTTTTCGTAGGAGCGACTTCAGTCGCGAAAGCCTTCTGGTCGCGGTCAGGCCCGCTCCTACACTGCGTAAAGCACGCCGTTAGTCGCGAAGATTCGTCGCGCGAAACCTCAAAAGATCATCGGCAATATTTTCGGTAGAATTGGCCCACGCAAATATGAGGTAGCGCTGTGCCAGAACTTCCAGAGGTCGAAACGGTATGCCGGGGCATTCGCCCCCACTTACAGGGGCGAGTATTCACTCAGGCAACGGTACGTCAACCGCAGCTGCGCTGGCCGGTGCCCGACAACCTTAATGAATTACTGCGCAACCAAACGGTTCACAGCGTGAATCGACGGGCGAAGTACGTACTGGTCGAACTGGACCAGGGCAGTCTGATGGTGCATTTGGGTATGTCCGGGCGTTTGTATTTTGTGCCAGCCGGAACGCCCGCAGCCAAGCACGATCACGTGGATTTTGCCCTCGACAGCGGCCAACTGCTTCGCTACACCGACCCCCGCCGCTTTGGCGCGGTGCTATGGCTTGGCGGTGAAGCCTTAGAGCACCATTTACTCTCGCACCTGGGCCCTGAGCCGTTATCCGAGGATTTTAATGCCGACTACCTATTCGGCCGAGCAAAGGGGCGTAAGGTTCCGGTGAAAACCCTGTTGATGGACGGCAGGGTGGTAGTCGGCGTGGGTAACATCTACGCCAATGAAGCACTGTTCATGGCAGGTATACGCCCGGACCGCGAGGCAGGCAGTATCAGCAAAGCGCGCTACCAGCGCTTGGTCATGTGCGTAAAGCAAGTGCTGGAGAGAGCCATTGCCCAAGGTGGCACCACCCTGAAAGACTTTGTGGGCGGGGATGGCCGCCCCGGCTACTTTAAACAAGAACTGCTAGTGTACGGCCGCGCGGGCTTACCCTGCCCAACCTGCGCGGGGGCACTAAAAGAAATTCGCCAGGCCCAGCGCAGTACCGTTTTTTGCTCACGCTGCCAGCGCTAGCCGCGAGCAGTGCGAGACCTGCCTGATCGCGTAGCGTGTTTTCGTAGGAGCCCGCCCGAGGGCGACCAGAACGAACGCTAGGGATTGGAATCAATCGCGGTCAGACCCGCTCCTACAAAATCCTCGGCTGGTTTATCGCGCGAGCCATAATGACGACTTAAAACCCGGCAATACTGCCCTCGCGCCGGGGGTCGGCGCCGCCCAGTAAGCCCTGCTCGGTAATGTGAATAACATGCAGGCCGCTGGTTTGGTCGCGCAGTGTCACTGGGTGACCTCTGCCGCGCATTCTTGCCACCGTGGCGGGGTCGGCTTTGCCGCTCTCCATCTCTACGCCACGCCCCATGGCAATGATATGACCTTCGGCGATGGCCTCGCCCACGGGCATATTGAGCGCAAGGATGCGGTACAGGCTGGCGGCAACATAATCGATAATGCGCGCTCCACCGGGGCTACCCAGCGCTAACACAGGTTGCTGGTTTTTAAACACAATGGTGGGAGCCATAGACGAGCGTGGCCGTTTTCCAGCGGCAACCCGGTTGGCAACCAGTGCCCCGTCATTGCTGAGCGGCGCGAATGAAAAGTCCGTGAGCTGATTGTTCAGTAGAAAACCCCCTACCATCACGCGGGAGCCGAAGGCAGTTTCAATGCTGCTCGTCATACTCACCACATTTCCCCAGCGGTCAACAATGCTGAAATGGGTGGTGGAGGGGAGTTCAGGCGACGAGGCCGAGCGGCGTTTGGGGGCCGCTGCCGGGTCGCCGGGCTTCACGTCTGCGAGGACGGCGGCGTTATCGATCAGCATTGCGCGCTGGCGAAGGTAGTCGCTGTCTACCATTGCTTGGCTGGGCACCTCGACAAAGGCTGGGTCGCCCACATAGTGGTTGCGGTCGGCGAAGGCCAAGCGCGAGGCCTCAATAAAACCGTGCTGCCAATCGGTGCGCAAGCCCATGCGTTGTTCGTATGCATCTAGCATTCCCAGAATGGCCAGTACCGTGGTTGCCCCCGAAGACGGCGGCGGTGCGCCACATACCGAGTACTCCCGGAAGGGCGCGCACAGTGCGTCGCGCTTAATCGCACGGTAATTCGCCATGTCTTGCAGGGTGAGTTCACCGGCACTATTTGGGTCATTGCGAACGGCATCGACAATGGCCTGGGCAAGCTTTCCGCGATAAAAGTCCTCGCTGCCGTGTTTTTGTATGCGACCTAGTGTCGCAGCGTAAGCGGGGTTCTTCAGTACATGCCCCACAGGCTTAGGCTGCCAACCGCCGTCTGCGCGCGTAAAAAAGTAGCGTTGAATATAGGGGTTTACAGCCACCTTCGGCATGCGCTCAAGCAAAATATGCAGGCGTTCTGATACTGCAAAACCCTGCTTGGCAAGGCGAATTGCTGGCTCAAACAGTGTCGCCCAAGGCAGTTTGCCATGAGCGCGATGGGCAGATTCCAGCATTGCCAATACGCCGGGTACGCCCACCGAGCGGCCGCCAATCACGGCGTCGAAAAAGCGCATGGGCGTGCCATCGGCCTGTAAAAAATACGTATCGTTCGCGGTGGCTGGCGCGGTTTCCCGGCCGTCCCAACTCTCCAGCACCCCGCGCTGTGCCTGCCAATGAAGCATAAAGGCACCGCCGCCAATGCCCGACGACTGCGGTTCAACCAAGCCAAGCACCAATTGCGCCGCAATGGCCGCGTCGACCGCGGAGCCACCTTTTTGCAGCACCCATTTCGCGGCGTCACTGGCATGAGGGTTCGCGGTAACCGCCATTGCGGTTTGGTATCGCGCCGATTTAATTTGGCCGAAGCCGCTTGCCGCTTCAGGAACAATAAGGGGGTCGCTGGCGTGGGCGAACGTGCCCAGGCATAACCAAAGCAAAGACAGCAAGGTTTTGTGCGCTTTCAACAATTTATCCTCCAGTACCGCGGTGGGAAATGCTCGCCGTGGGCCAGTGTAGCGCAAACCCAGTGGTGCTCTCACAATTTTGTCAAGGGGTGACATAGCGCGCGAGCTTTGTTTATGATCAGTTTCACTTGCGGTACCGAACCGTTATCGCGCGCCACGAATTGGTGTCGGTATCCAGGGAAGGAAACGAGATCGGTACAACCATAACAATAAGACGCAAACGATAGCGACCTAGGGAAGGGATGACGATGTTAGAACAGCTCCCCGCTGTATATATTTTAGCGAACCGAGAAAGTGGCAGCCTGCACAGTGGTGTTGCCGCCAATTTACGACAACACCTCCATGACTATCGCCAGGCCTTGGGCGATATTCGCAAAGAGGTATTCGAGCTAGTGTATTTTGAGCTTTTTGAAGACCTCGAACAGGCCTATATGCGAGAGAAACAAATCCAGGAATACTCCCACCGCCGCAAAACCGCCTTAATCGACAGTATTAACCCCAAGTGGGACGATCTCTACCAAGCCGGGGAAGAAGCCTGAGCGCCGCGCTTGTTCGTATTCGGTGAATTCGATACCATCTGCCGCCTTAATTGCAATCCGGTGACTTATGAAACGCATCGTATACCCAGGTACTTTCGACCCGATCACCCGCGGTCATATCGATCTGGTAGAGCGCGCCAGCAAACTGTTCGACACCGTTGTGCTCGCCGTCGCGAACAGCGAGAAAAAGCAGCCGATGTTCGCCTTGCAAGAGCGCATGGAACTGTGTGCCGAAGCGCTTTCCCATTTGCCAAATATCGAAGTGTGCAGCTTCACCGGACTGACCGTGGAACTGGCGCAAGAACAAAACTGCCACAGTATTTTGCGCGGTGTACGCACCGTGGCTGACTACGAGTACGAACTGCAGTTAGCCAACATGAACCGCGCGCTGGCACCGGATCTGGAAACCGTATTCCTGACCCCTGGTGAGTCCCTCTCTTACGTTTCCTCCTCACTGCTGCGCGAAATTGCCAGCATGGGCGGCGACGTTTCACGTTTCGTGCCCGACAACGTCATGGTGGCACTCAACGCCCGCTTCTCACGCAAGTAACGGCAATAGCATGGCACTGCTGATCACCGACGAATGCATCAACTGCGACGTATGCGAGCCAGAGTGCCCTAACGAAGCGATCTATATGGGCGAGGAAATCTACGAAATCGATCCCGCCCGCTGCACCGAATGTGTCGGTCACTTCGACGAGCCCCAATGCCAGCAAGTCTGCCCCGTAGACTGCATTCCCCTCGATCCCAACCACATTGAAACCGAAGAACAACTCCTCGCCAAATACCAGAAATTGACCGATTGAGTAGAACTGGTCGCGGTCAGGCCCGCTCCTACGGTTGGCGTACATTTTGGTGTAGGGCATCGTGTCCCTTGTAGGAGCCCGCCTGAGGGCGACCGGAACGAACGGTAGCGTGTGGAATCAATCTCGGTCAGGCCCAATAAAACTGCGAATTACAATGGTTTCATAGCGGCCCTAAAGGCAGGTTTTCACCAAAACTGCTAATTTATAAAAAATACCTGACACAGGGACGTGTTGATGCCTATCAAATCACGACGTGGTTACGCCTTGAGAACTGGGCGACACTCCATGATTGGTCAAACTTATATGGTCACAACGGTGACGTGGCAGCGGCAATGTCTCTTCCACAACCTCCAGCTAGGTCGTTGCGTTTCACGATCAATCTGTTCATCACCCTACGCAGATACAGTGGCCCATGTTGTAATGCCTGACCACTTTCACTGGCTTTTTGAGCTAAAAGATCGAAGCCTTTCAGAAGTCGTTCAGCGAGTTAAAACCGAATCTGCCAAGCAGATAAATCACACTCTAAATCGCCCCTCAGCAAAAATCTGGCAACCCGGTTTCCACGATCACGCCGTGCGTCGCGACGAAGACCTGCGCGCAGCGGCGCGATATATCATTGCCAACCCACTTCGCGCAGGATTGGTTGACGATATTGGTCAATATGCACTGTGGGACGCGGTGTATTTATAGTTTAGGGGGGCGCGGTCAGGCCCGCTACCCAAAGCACTCCCTTCGGTCATGGGGCACGCTGTCCTACACGAACGGCGAACGTGGGTTGATTATAGGGTGGGTAGTGTGGCCCCTAGTAGGACAGCGTGGCCCGCGAGCAGAGCGAGTGCTGTGGCCAGCCCGCCCGAGGGCGACCGGAACGAATGGCACGGATGGGATTTTGGTCGCGGTCAGGCCCGCTCCTACACGAACGGCCGAGGTGGGCTCATTGTAGGACAGTGTGGCCCGCGAGTGGAGCGAGTGCTGTGGCCAGCCCGCCTGAGGGCGACTGGAACGAACGGCACGGATGGGGTTTGGTCGCGGTCAGGCCCGCTCCTACGGTGATAATTCGCGGCTACGGCCTACAATACGCAGGCCGCGCCGCGCCTGTACTACTTATCCGACTTATATTCGTAGTGGTAGTAACCATACCCGTAGCCGTAGCCATAACCCGACGCACGGCGCTCTACGGCGTTAAGGACAACGCCCCTCACGGTAATACCGTTTTGTTCGAAGCGCTGTTTAGTCACTTCCAGCTCTTTAATCGGGTTCAGGCCAAAGCGGGCAACGATCATGGTCACGCCACACTGGCGGCCCACAATGGCGGCATCGGTAACGGCCATAATTGGCGGGGTATCGACAATAACCAGGTCAAACTGTTCTTTTACTTCGTTGAGCAGATCAGTCAGTTGTTGGCTCATTAGCAATTCCGACGGATTGGGAGGAATCACCCCACGAGGCATGACAAACAGCTCGCCAACGCGTGTCGGTTTTATCGCTTCTTGAACGCTAATGCGCTTGCCCAAGACGTCGCTCACCCCGTTATCTGGCTGCATGCCAAACATCTTGTGCATATAGCCTTTGCGAAGGTCCATATCGATCAGCAGTACGCGCTGCCCCGCCTGGGCAACTACCGCCGCAAGGTTACCCGAAACAAACGACTTACCCACATTGGGACTGGGGCCGGAGATCATCATCACATTGTTTTCAGCTTCCAGCATGGCAAAGTGCAGGCTGGTGCGCAGGTTGCGCAGGCTTTCAACGGCGATATCCGTCGGGTTTTTGTGGGCCAGCAAGTCGTGTGGGTGCTGGTTCTTCTGTTTCTTGCGAATGGCTTGGCGTCGTTTGCCCGCACCATCGAGCTTACGCTGCTCATCGGAAAGCGGAATGCTGGTATATACCGGCAGGCCAATAGCCTCGATGTCATCGGGGTTTTCAACACCGCGATTCAGCGCTGAGCGCACCAATACCAAGGCTACGGAGAGAAATCCGCCCAGCAGGGTGGCAATCACTACAATCAGTGGCTTCTTGGGTTTAACGGGCTCTTCTACATTAACAGCGGCGTCGTCAACAATGCGCACATTGCCCACGGTACCCGCCCGCACAATATCCAGTTCCTGAATATTGTTGAGCAATTGCGTGTATATTTCGGTACCAACTTCTAGGTCGCGCTTAAGCCCAAGCAGCTCCTGCTGGGTGCCAGGCAAGCTTTTGATGCGCTCATCCAGCTCCTGCTTACGTGAGCGCAGCTCGGCCATCTGCTCCCGCCACGCCTGATAGGCGGGGTGGTCGCGGGTATATTTACGGTCCAGCTCGGCCTGCTGTAATTGCAGCTCGGCAACACTGGTTTCCAGCTCGACTACTTGTTCAAGCAGTGCTTCGGCCTCGGCAGTAATGTTTACTGAGCCCGCTTTTACTTGGTAGTCATTAAACTTGCGCTCGGCTTCTTCCAAGTCACGCTTTATGCCCGGTAACTGGTCGCGGAGGAAGTCCAGGCTTTTTGACGCCTCGGCAGATTGGCGTTCCACATTCTGACGAAGATAGTTCTGCGCCACCACGTTCAATACATTTTCAGCGTGGCTGGGGGTGTCGTCTTCTAACGACAGGGCGATAATACCTGAGTCTTTGCCGCGCTCAGAGGCGCCCAGCGTTTGTTGGAGCGCAATAATGGCGCTCAAGCGGCGCTGACGGACAATGCTAAATTCGGTGCCAGGGTTGGCGTTCAGCTCACTGACAAACAAGCTGTACCCCGGTGCGCTGGCACGCTGGCCAACGCGGCCCTCTAAAATCAATTCATCGTCGGGGGAATACAGCGCGTAGTTGCCATCGCCCAGGCTATGCAATACGTGTCCTTCACCGTAAAACGCCGCAGGTACCGAAAATTCACTCACTCTCAGTACTTCGCCGCCCCAGGCATAGCTACTCATACCCATCAGCGGGGCTGCTATCTCGCCGTCCAAACCGGCGAACCGGCGGGCAACCGCCGCGCCAATAACGGGGAAGTACTTCGGCTCGATAACTATGTCCAGGTTCAGTTTGTCTACCGCGCCGCCCAGTACGGTGCGGCTTTTAATCAACTCTATTTCTGTAACCGCCGCAGACTCGCCACCAAACATCTCGGTAATATCGCTCATGCCGGGTAAGCCGGGCGACTTCTCTTCTACCTGCACAATGGCGTTGGCGCGGTAGATCGGCGTTGCCAGTAAGGCGTAAGCCACGCCAAAAAACATGAAGATAGCGGTAATGCTGACAATCAGGTTTTTGTTGTCCCACAGAGTGGCAAAAAGGGCGAGCAAATCAATTTCATCGTCTGCCTGGCTGGGTTTGGCAGCATTAACGGGTGCTTGTGTACTCATAGTCATTTCCAACGGGCGCTATTACTCGCCTTGTTCTATTCAGTCCGGCCGCTAGGGCGCAATGTATGCGGTGCTATACCCGCGCCATCATTAATTCTGGTTTTCAATATCGCCCAGGGTGTCAGTGGCGATAATGCTCGGCAGCAACTGGCTCAAGAAGCGGTTCCAGCGTGTGATCGGCGCAGGTGACACATACACAATATCGCGCGGCGACAGAGTGAACTTATCCGCCAACATAAAGCCAACGGCAGAGGCTGCGTTTAGGTGGTAGATAGTGGCGTTATAAACGGGCATGCCGTCTTCGTCGCGGCTTACCCCGGTGTTGCGCAGCACGTATATGCCGCGGCCGTCGGCGCGGTTTTCATTAATACCGTTGGCGCTGGCCAGTGCCTCGGCCAGGCTGGTGCCTGTGCGGGACATAAGAATGCCCTGCGGCCGGTTAACTTCGCCGAGTACAAAGACTTTGTCGGCATCATTGCGTGGCACGTGAATCAGGTCGCCGTGTTGCAGCAGCAGGTTTTCACTCCAGGCGCCGGTTTCATAGAGCGAGCGCAGCGAGATGCTCTGGGTTTCGCCGTTGCGCGTTAGTTGAATGTCGCCCCACGAGGCGTTGTTGGCGAGGCCGCCGACACTATCAATTGCATCAATGAGCGTTAGTGGAATGTTTGTTATGGGTAAAATTCCGGGACGCTCTATGGCGCCGCTCACATACACTCTTTGGCTAGTAAAGTCTGCAACACGCACGTCGACTTGTGGGCGCTTAATCACCGATGCGAGTCGCTGTTCTAGCAAATTTTTAATTTCAGTAGTATTTAGCCCTGCTACATTCAAATCACCCGCGTAGGGATAGAACACTGTTCCGTCGGCTTTTACTTCATTCCCGCCTTCTGATGCATCCCTAAATGAACCCGCGGGAATCGTTAGTTCGGGGTGTTCCCACACGGTAATGGTCAGCACATCGCCGGGGCCAACGCGGTATTGGTAGTCGTTAAGTTGCTGCTCCAAGTCACTGCTCAGAGTTGCTTGGCGAGCGGCGGGGGCGTTCATATTGGCGAGCAGGGTCGCATTAATGGGAATGTAGCGAATCTCGGTTTCGGCGGGGGTGTAATCCTCGGGGGTATCGTCAAACCACACCGAGTTCATGCGGCTCATATTACTGCCCGGTACTACCGTGCATGCTGCGCAGCTCAGCACCAATGCGCTGGCAAGCAAATTTTTCACTTTCATTCCCTAACCCTTGCTTACACCGCTGGCCCCGTGGTGCCAGCTAGTCCATAAATAATGTTTTAATTTTCTGTACGAGTCGATCGTCGCGACTACCAGCGATAGCGCGCCTCTATGAAGGCGCTCTCAATGCCATGGTCGTAGTTATACAGTTGCAGTCCGTCATCCACCTTGATGTAGCCCACCTCGGCGTTCAAGCCGCCAAATTGCTGGCTGTAACTAATTTCCAGCGTATTGCCTTCACCCTGGCTGCGGCCAGCAGCGCCGCGACCGCCGCCATCAATATTTAAGGCAACGTCCGAGTAACGCAACGACCAACGGCTACCGTCCGGTAGCATCCAGTCCAGGCCGAGGGTATCCAGCTCGCTGTCGTTGTCGATGCTGGCGCCAATGGCGCGGCCTTTGTAGCGGTAGCCATTCTTGTAAATGGCATGTTCGTATACGTAGTTACTAATTTCATTACTACCGATTAGAGCCCCTGCTGTGGTTTGGGTGCGCTCTAAAAACCAGTGCAGGCGGTGTTTCTCAATTGCAAACAAGCCATTCAGGCCCACTGCATGAGTTAAGCGGGACGGTTGGTAGCCGCTTTCATCTTCGCCAATATGCTGGACGTAAGCGCCTTGATTGCCCCAGGGTGTCGCCCACAGCATTTTTACATCAAAACCGGCCAGCTGATTGCCCGGCTCATTTTCCTGGGTAAGTCCGCCGTCCCCGCGGTTGTCATTACCCAGCATAAGATCCTTAAAACTGGAAAAGTTCTCATCGCGGCCATCGCCACCCCACTGGGCGGTGCGACTGGCAGCAATTTCCAGCCACTGTGCAGGCTTAACCGCTACGCGCACTCCCAATAATTTTGCACCGGGTACTGCACGTTCCCCTTCCAGCTGGCCGGCAAAGGCCTGTAGTTGCCAGGGGCCAAGCCAGCTCAGCAACGGCGTTTCAAATTCATGGGCACGGTTGCGTTGCAGGCTAATGCCTGGAACCGGCCTCGCATTGTTGGAAAGCAACAAACTGCTTTGCCAGCCGACGCCCCACCAACGGTCAATGGCGCCCAGTGTTACGCCCCAATTGCCAAAGGCCCGTGCAAGATAGCTGCCATCTAGTCGGCGGTGTTCGCGCGGTGCATCGGGAATGTCATAGCTAAGGCGCAATTCGCCTGCCCAACTGCTGCTCATAAATTCAGCGGAAACAGCGCCGTATTCGGGTGCATTGTTGCTGTCGCCGAAGCCGGTTAAAAATCGACGTTCCTGCTCGCTGTGAGCAAGTTCAATACTGGCGCTAAAGGGTTTGCGCTCCTGCTCAAAGCGGGCCAGCAAAGCGTCCAGTGCTTGGCGTTCCAGTGCACTAATATTGCGGGATTGGGCACGTTTCAGGTCAGGTAAAATACTGCCCCACATCAGTGGCCATTGAGTGGTTGGCGCGGTGATAATGCCGGTGCTGGATAGCAACTCAATATGGTGGCGCAAATCCAGCTCGTTTGGCCCAATCCAAGGCTTTGCGCTGGCGACAGAAGGCGCCACAGCACTAGCGGCCAGTAAACAGGCAGACAAAGAAAACGCTTTACACCGCTGGCCAATCAACATGCCTTGGAATTCCATCCTTTTTAGTAATTACGCGAACACCCCACGCCGCTGTTCACAACGCCAATATTCCAAACAGGCGAATGCGCCGCAATCATACGCGTGACGTAACAAGAAGGACAAGGATCATGCCAACGAACTGTGACAATGTCACGACATTGCCAATATCGCCCCATAGCTACCGCGCGCAGCGTTCTCGTTGTAGGGCAGTGAGCGCCATGACCGTAGGGAATGTCTCGGGTAGCGGGCCTGACCGCGAATGATGTATCTGAGGGATTCCAGTAGGGCTGCGTACCCATGCCTGCGACCACGCTTTGCATCGGCCAACCCACTGCGCATTCACGCCCGCACCAAAACAACCCGCCCTCCAACCTCGCGCACCAGTCCGGTGCTATTTCTGTGGGGCGGCGCGCCCGCGACGTTGCAGGACAGCGTGCCCCATGACCGAAGGGGATGTCTTGGGTAGTGAGCCTGACCAGGACCTTTGCCAATGCGCACCTCCATTGCTACCGCCCTATATCCCCGCAGAACCTCTCAACACTCCACCCAAATTAACCAAACCGTAGCAATTCGCTGTCAAACTACGCACCGTAACAAAACGAGCTCGGCAAGCTGGGTGTCAGGTCAATATTGGCGCAAAACCTGCATGGCAATGTAATGCCAGGCGCATAGTGGGGGCGGCGAACTTAGCGTCTCTGCGCCGCGCTAATCTTGTCACTATGTCATCTTGTTAGAGATTTGCAGTTGGCTTTTGCACTGATGTGGCGCAAAATAGCGCCCCCTAAATAAGGCTACCTTGTAAGAAAACCGCGATTGCTATGTGTGCCTTCTACACAAATTTGGTGTGGGAGATCAACGCTTTGTGTCACGTGGCAGTACAGGGTATTCGGTCGTCCTCGCATTACGGACAATCTAGCGAGTGTGGGTAACGTCCCTGTTGTGCAGAGCTTGCAAGCAGTTGATGTAAAGCCACTGAAAAGCCCTTGGTACCGTCAAGGAGGAGCAAAGTCATGCATGACAAGCCATTTATTTCAGAATCTAAGCTAAGGCTGGCGCTACTTCACCGTGTAGGTGATATCTGTGTTATCCCTCTTTCGGCCTATTTTTGCCATGGCTTGGTGTATCAAAGCCTGAGCTTAAGTAATTTCTTAGGCTTGAGTGTGGCTATCAGCGTGTTAATCGCGCTTTGGCTGTATCCTGCCATCGGCTTGTACCGAGCATGGCGTGGTGAAAGCACGGGTAAAGAGCTGCTTAATGCTGCCCAGGCGTGGACCTTCAATTTCCTCATCTTGTCTTTCTTGCTCTATTTCACTAAAAACGCTGACTCCGCACGCATTGAATTTTTCTCGGCGTGGTTTATGGCTGGCTTGTTTGGCCTGCTGGGGGTACGAGCCGCTATTCGTGCGTTGCTCAACAATGCCCGGCGAAAAGGCCGCAATAAGACCCACGTTGTGGTGGTGGGCGATAACGGCCTCGCAACCAGCACAATCCATAATCTTAAAAAGGCAGAATGGGCCGGCTTCAGTGTAAAAGGCTATTTTGGCGAGGGTGAAATAGTCGGAGAGCGCCGCTTAGGTGGTTTTCACGAAATTAATGAGTATTTGGAAAGCGATAAAGACGCCGTCGATCAAATATGGATCGCTATGCCTCTTTCCAAAGAGAGGGAGATAAATCAGATACTGGAAGAGTTGCGTTTCGCTACACAAGATGTTCGCCTTATTCCTGGTATTGAGGGTTTCCGCTTAATCAATAATTCGGTGGCACAAATAGCCGATATGCCCGTTATCAACCTGCAAGTATCGCCAATGACGGGGATGAACCGCTTCGTTAAAGCTGTGGAAGATCGAGTTCTGGCCGGCATCATTTTGACTTTGATTAGCCCAATTATGATCGCCTTGGCTATAGGGGTGAAGCTGTCGTCACCGGGGCCTATATTCTACCGCCAAGAGCGGGTTAGTCGTGCGGGCAAGCCATTCATGATGTACAAATTCCGCTCCATGCCAGTGGATACAGAAAAAAATGGCGTTCAATGGGGCAATGCAGGTACTAAAGCAACGAATAAATTTGGACAGTTTATTCGCAAAACGAGTTTGGATGAACTGCCTCAATTCTTGAATGTTTTATTTGGTGATATGTCGATTGTTGGTCCGCGCCCCGAGCGCACCCAGTTTGTTAATGAATTTAAGCACGATATCGACGGCTACATGCAAAAGCACATGGTTAAAGCTGGAATTACTGGCTGGGCACAAGTGAATGGCTGGCGCGGTGATACAGACCTAAGCAAGCGAATAGAGTGTGATCTTTATTATATAAATAACTGGTCCGTGTGGATGGATCTGAAAATCATATTGTTAACTTTTTCTAAAGGTTTTGTACATATGAACGCGAGATAGATGATATTTCACCGTTATAAGGAAGAGTTATCGGTAATTTAATTTCTGAATTAGCTGGTTTAAAAATAGCCGGAATAAGCATCTAAGATTTTAGCTATTGATATGATTAACTTGGTAGATAGTAGGATATAGAATTGAAAACAGCATTAATATCCGGGGTAACCGGTCAAGACGGCTCATATTTGGCGGAGTTCTTGTTGGAGAAAGGATATGTTGTCCACGGAATAAAGCGGCGAGCATCCTCCTTAAACTCAGAGCGTGTTGATCATATCTATCAAGATCCTCACGTCGATAATCAAAACTTTATCCTTCATTATGGTGACTTAACAGATACGTCCAATTTAACTCGAATTTTACAAGAAGTGCAGCCTGATGAAGTTTATAATCTAGGGGCTCAATCGCATGTCGCGGTATCCTTCGAGTCGCCGGAGTATACAGCTGATGTCGATGCAATTGGTACGCTCCGTCTTTTGGAGGCAATAAGATTGTTGGGCCTAGAAAAGAAAACTCGTTTCTATCAAGCTTCAACTTCGGAGCTCTATGGCTTGGTTCAGGAAATGCCGCAGAAGGAAACGACCCCGTTCTATCCCCGCTCCCCATATGCGGCCGCTAAAATGTATGCCTACTGGATTACAGTGAACTATAGAGAGTCATACGGAATGTATGCTTGTAACGGGATTCTATTCAATCATGAATCGCCGCGTCGTGGCGAAACTTTTGTTACTCGTAAAATAACTCGTGGTATCGCTAATATCGCAATGGGCTTAGAGTCTTGTTTATATCTTGGGAATATGGACGCGTTGCGAGACTGGGGACATGCGAAAGATTATGTGCGTATGCAGTGGATGATGCTTCAGCAGGAGCAGGCGGATGATTTTGTTATAGCAACTGGCAAGCAAATATCGGTTCGAGATTTTGTTCGTATGTCTGCGGAGGAAGCTGGTATAGCCATAGAATTTACAGGCTCAGGGGTGAATGAGATCGCAACAGTAGTTGATGTCGATAGCAGTCTGGCGCCCAGCGTCGGTATAGGCGATATCATTGTTCGCGTTGACCCGCGATATTTCCGCCCCGCAGAGGTTGAAACTTTGCTTGGTGATCCTTCTAAGGCGAAAGAAAAATTAGGTTGGGAGCCAGAAATTACCGTTGAGGAGATGTGTGCCGAAATGGTTGCTTCAGATTTGGACAAAGCTAAACGTCATGCTCTATTAAAAACGCACGGCTTTGAAGTCGCCGTGGCTCGCGAAAATTAAGGTAGGTTGATATGAAGCGTATTTTTGTCGCTGGCCATAAGGGCATGGTGGGGTCGGCAATCTGCCGGAAGTTAAGTGCCGAGGAAAATTGCGAAGTTGTCGTTAAGGGACGCAATGAACTTAATTTGCTTGATCAGTCTGCAGTGAGGAGTTTCTTTGAAAGCAGTAATATAGATCAAGTCTATCTGGCTGCGGCAAAGGTGGGCGGAATAGTTGCTAATAATACCTACCCCGCTGAATTTATATATGAAAACCTTATGATTGAATCAAATGTAATTCACTCAGCTTTTAAGTCAGGTGTGCGGCAACTACTATTTCTTGGTTCGTCGTGTATTTATCCTAGAATGGCAGAGCAGCCTTTAAATGAAGCGGCGCTACTCACGGGCGCCTTGGAGTCGACTAATGAGCCCTACGCGATTGCAAAAATTGCGGGTATAAAACTTTGTGAATCATATAATCGCCAGTATGGCGTGGACTATCGAAGCGTGATGCCAACAAATCTCTATGGCGAACAGGATAATTTTCATCCAGAAAATAGCCATGTGATTCCGGCAATGATACGTCGTTTCCATGAAGCCAAGCTAAACAGAAATACCGAAGTTGTGGTATGGGGTTCGGGAAAACCCATGAGGGAGTTCCTTCATGTCGATGATATGGCTGAAGCAAGCTTGTTTGTGATGAGTCTCGATAAGGCAATATATAAGGCGAATACCGAGCCCATGCTTTCGCACATAAATGTTGGTACAGGGATAGATTGTAGCATCGCTGAATTGGCCGAAACTATAGCCGAAGTAGTCGGCTTCCAAGGAAATATTACTTATGATGCCAGCAAGCCAGATGGTACGCCGCGAAAGCTGATGGATGTGTCGCGTATAAATGGCATGGGCTGGCAAGCACAGATAAATTTGAAAGAAGGGCTCACTGAAACCTATAGATGGTTTAAGGATAATCTTCATAAATATCGAAGTTAAAAGGCTTTTCCTCCGTCCTTCCATTCTTAAATCATTACAAATATTTTTATCTAAACTGCCAGTTGTGCAAAATGGCGATAGATAAGCTGGGTGGTGGAGATGGTTGATCAATTGTCTCTTAGTAAGCCGTATAAAACTTCGCTAAATTACCCGAGATGAACGATGCGGTATGTGGGCTTGTTTGGAAAAAGTATTGTTGTGGTCGTTATAAAGGCGGGCGCTGCAGTTATTTCATTCTTCCTTGTGACGACAATAACTAAATCGCTAGGTGCTCGAGACTCTGGGTTATATTTCACAGCATTCAGTATGATTACAATATTAGCATTGGCTGCTCGTACTGGGTTAGATCAGGCGGCCTTAAAACTTATGCCTAGGAGTAAATGCAACCCCGGACTTTTGTGGAAGCAAAAAAACTATTTCACTGTTAAGACTTTAATAATAAGTGTGGGGTTGGTTGTTATAGTGGTTCTGTTGATTCGAACAATGCCGTTCAATATTTTGGCTCTAGTGGGGTTAGAGGGGCAGAGTGCTCTTTTTTACTCTATATTGCCAAGTGTTATTTTTCTAAGCGTTGCAATGGTCAGCGCAAACATAATGAAGGCTATTTCCAAAGCTTATATTGGGTCATTTGTTGAGAGTTTTTTTATTCCGGCGCTAACTATACTCATGATTCCACCGCTGACGCTAGATTATGGTGTTGTTGGGGCTGGTCTTTCATATACTGCCGCTACTTTCATAACATTTCTTATTGCGGTGGCTGCCTTAAGTCGAAATATACCGAGAGCAATATCAACTACTGAGCTGAACTCAAAGGAGATTATTGCATCTAGTAGCCCTCTCTTTGCCGTGACATTGTTGCAGTTGCTAATAAAAGAAGGTCCAGTGCTTCTTGCTGCAATTAAGTTAAACCCGATTGACGTAAGTATGTTGGCTGTGGCTTCGAGGCTTTCGCTACTATTAACAATATTGCTTATTGCCACCACTACAGTTTTAGCACCAATTATATCGCGTATGTATAGCGAAAATAAGCATATAGATATCTATAAGATTCTGACTAAGACAACTGGCGCACTGGTTGCGATTGGTTTGGTGATAATGTTAATTGCGTGGGTATTCGGAGAACTTCTGTTAGCAGAAGCATTCGGTGAAGATTTTCGCGGAGCTTTCTTGCCGATGATTTTATTAATGGCGGGGCAGCTAGTAAATATATCGACAGGTCCAGTACAAACTTTGCTTATAATGAGCAGTAATGAGAAGTTTGTTAAAAATTCTACGATAGCCTTCGCTGTAGTGACTTTAATACTGGCGACCGGAGCGTCGTTCTATGGTGTGATCTACATTTCTGCTGCAGTGTGTGTGACCACAGCTGTTTATAATATGTGGCTTATGAGGGCTGCATACACGAAGTGCGGGATGTGTCCTTTTGTTATTAGCAGAAAATTCTATGAGAAAACACTCTAAAGGCCAAATTTTTATTGGTCCATTTCCTGGGCCGATAACTGGCCAAACTAAGGCAACCGAGCTTCTTTTTGATATCTTGACAAAGGAGTGCGGGTGTAAATTAATTAAGCGAGATACCGTAAGAGGTGAAACTAAATATTCAATTTACAATAATCTAGTAAAATTGAAAAAACTATTAATGAATGTTGCTTTTTTGCTTTTTAGGGGTAATTCGGCTGGAAGAGTGGTCTACCTATCTTTAGATGCCAATAAAGGTTTGTATCTCTCTCTTTTATACTGTATCGCTGCAGTACTCAAGAAAAAAGAACTTATTCTCCACCATCATACTTACGGTCATATCGGCGGTAAGTCAATGGCTATGCTTTTGATAAACTGGTTAGCTGGAAATAACGCAATACATTTATGCATTTGTGACAAAATGGGTCGAGACTTAAGCCAGCAATATCCAGGGGTAAAGTATCGTACCCTGAATAATGCGTTCTTGCTAAGACGGGGAAAATTGTCAGAAAAAAAATATGTCCAGAGCCAAATTACAATCGGATATTTGAGTAGGATTACGCCTGAAAAAGGTGCGGACTTAGTCATAGATGCCGCTTGCCAGTTGAAAAAAAATTTTGACGGAGAAGTTAAGGTCGTTCTTGCAGGTCCAGTGCCAGACGCCGATTATTACAAAAGGCTATTGCGTCGATGTGAAGGTGTTGTTCAAGTGGTTGGTACGGGAATGATCAAAGGAGATGAGATTGACCGATTTTATGAAAGTATTGATTACTTTCTGTTTCCTACGCGTTACGAAAATGAAACTCAAGGGATCGTAAATATAGAGGCATTATCGCACGGAGTTCCAAGTGTGGCATTCGCTAGGTGTTGTATCCAATCAGATATAGGCGATGGTGGCCTTGCTGTCGGATTGTCTCAGGATTTTTCAAGCCAGGCAGCAGGGGCTATTGCTCAGTATCACGTAAATTCTGGCTCGTATTTAGAGATAAGAAAAAAGGCGATTATGCAATTTGACATAATTTATAGTCGGTCTCTCGATGAATTGAAGCTACTAGCTATCGCTCTAAATGGTTTAGATAATTCCAAGATTCGTTAATAATTTTTGCTTCTAAAATTTTTGAACATATAGGGGGTGTGGTGACAGTAATCTATGGTGCCTATGGCGGTTATAATGCTGGGGATGAGGTGATACTCGATACTTTGGTAGCCGAGCTTAAGGCTCTCGATCCAAAAGATACGATTACGGTCATTTGTAATCCCCGGAAAAACTACTCTCCGATAGATGTTTCCAGAGTCGTAAGTAAGAGCAATATATTTAGAGTTGTTCATTCTTTGAGAGGAGAGAATCTTGTTATTGGTGGTGGGCAGTTGTTAAATGGAACGATACTAAATAAAGGGCTTTTATATATTTTGTTTTTAATGGTCGTCAGCAAGATTTTGGGTGCACAGCAAATTATAGTTGGAGTTGGCAGTGAAAAGATCGTATCTCGAACGCATAAGGCTTTATGTGGGCTTATAATTAGATTGTCAGATTTTTTCCTATGCAGGGATAGCTATACTTATGGAATGACTAATCGGTTGGGTGAAGGGGTTAGCCAAGCTGCTGATTTAGTTTTTTTGCAGAACGCTGAAAAAAAGGAGAAGTCACATTTATATTACGAGTCGGGTTTGGTCGTAGGTGTGGCTGTCCATTCGGACCCTCGGTGGCGTTTTGCATCAACTGCATCTCTTATTGATATAATTAAAAATTGTACGGATTTAGATGTCGTGAGGCAGGTGGTGGTTATAGCACACGACAATAGGCCCGAATATGATAAGGGCTTAATTGAGGAGATTGAATCTAAAATATCTAACGATAAATTGACGTTTAGAGTTCTGTATTCTCCGAAACAGACGTACGAAGTTTATGAAAATCTTGACTATATTGTTTCAGCTAGAATGCATCCGCTCATTATAGGTGCGATTAAGGGTGTGAGACCAATCGCAATTTCTGAGTCTGGGAAGGTGAGATCGTTATTCGAAGGAACGGGGATGTTAGTTGATTTCACGAATGAAATTGCTAGAGATGTAAAGGGCATTATAGTGGGGTGGAATACATGCCTTCAGGAAGAGTTTGAGGCTTGGTTAGATAGCAAGCAAGAAGAAGCGCTTGGTAATCGGAAAGTGATACAGAGATTAAGATGACGTTAATTATCGTTATTTCGGTATTCTTATTAATCCCTGTTATTATATTTAGCCTCAGAGTAGATATATTTCACCCGGTTTCTTTTTTTTGCTCATATATGATTGTCGGCGTATATGTGCGAAGCTGGGTTTTAAACAACCCTGAGAGCAAGTTTGGTGGCACATTTTGGGAAACAGTAGAGTGGCAGCTTGAGTCTCATTTAAATAGTTCACTCATGTTGTTGAGTGTTACGATCGCATTTTCTTTGCTCTTATACATGGCTCCTCGTCGGCGCGCGCGTTCTAATGGTTTTTTTGGAGGAGTGTTTGGAGTTGATAGCGCGCTAATTTCGCCTAGAAAGCTATTATTTATCTCTGCCTTTCTTCTTATTAGTTATCTTTTTCTACTTGCTAAGTCTTTGGGAGGTCTTGCGGTAGCAATATCAATCTTGCAGAAGCGGTCTTTGGTCTTTGATTCTGAGGTTTTTTATATAAAGATAATAAATATCTATTTCTGTGTTTCCGTTTTGCTCTTGTATTATTGCAAGAGGAAAAATTCAGTGAGTTTTACAAGGCTTATGGGGTTGGGAGCCGTCTTACTGATTGTATTGAGTCTTATTATTCTGTTTTTGGTAGGTGGGCGTGGCGCATTTTTAACGCAACTTTTGTCGTTATTGTATATATATCATGCAACATCTTCACGCAAGAGTAGCTCGGCGTTTTTCTTGTCAGTGCTTATATTGGTTTCTATGCTTGGGACGATAGTAGTTGGTCTCGGGGTGAGGGAGTCTGCTCAAAAGGATATACCTTTCGGTGAAGCGGTCGGTAATAGTTCAAAACAATTAACCGAAGTGATAACTGGAACGTTTCCTATCATTGACCTTTTTACTTCTGCAAAATATTTTGCAGACCAGGTGGGCCATGATAATGGTCAGCAGTTTGTCAACTATTTGACTAGGGTTATACCAAGAAGTATTTGGCCTGAAAAGCCATTGATTTTGGGGCTTCAGATTCGTAAATATTACTCTGGGCATACTCTTTCAGGGGTTCCTCCTACGATATTTGGCGAGTTTTATATAGCATTCGGTGAAATAGGGTTAATTTTGTGCGCTGTTGTGCTCGCAGGTATATTGCGATTTTTGAGCTCACTACATGGTGCGGTAAAACTCAATGATGGACTTTCGCTGATTTATATAACTTTTCTTGTTCAGTTGATATTTAGTACTTTTCGTGCTGGCTTGGAAATATCGATATTTACAATTGCTTACTATATTTCTGGGATTATTTTTATAAAGTTTTTTTCTAGTAGTTTTTTCGTAAAGGAAAGAAAACTGAGTCGCTCTCCATTTTAAGCGGGCTAGATTTAAAAGGAAGTTGCGGAAAAGTTTATCTGTTTATTGCTGATTTTCTATCGCCAAAGTAGCTTTTTAAATTTCGGCAAGTTACTTGGTTTTAAGTTTATTGAATTGCAAGGGGAGGATGAAAATGACTGTAAAAGTCGCTTTGGTTTCTGGGTTTTGGGCACAAAATATCGGGAATGCCTATTTTAATGTTGGGGGTAAGTGGATTTTGGAGCAGGTATTTGGTTCGGATAACGTACAGTTTATTCAGGATCAGCCAGCGTATAGAACATTTTACCCTCAGCATAAGGGGGCGCCGAGCAATTATGCTCGTGTTTTGGACCGAGTTGATGTTGATTACGTCGTTCTGCAAGGACCTATGCTTACTTCAACTTTTAAGGATATTTGGGGGCCGACCTTCAAAGAGTATAAACGTCGGGGTATAAAGGTCATTCTACTGGGTGCAGCATTCTTTAAATATACGCCGAAGGAGATTGAAGATGTAAAGGTATTTTTGGATCAATACCCTCCGGCTCTGATTTCTACAAGAGATTCGGAAACATATAATATCGTAAAAAATTGGGTGCCTAGAACACACGATGGCATCGATAGCGCATTTTTTGTACCAAAAGCTTTTGAGCCGATAGCGTTTGTAGGTGACTACATGGCGTTAAATTTCGATCGATTTCCAGAGCCAACCATTACATTGGGCGATGCGTCAGTGAGTGGGGCGCATAATTTTCAATATAATGGTATGGAATGGTCTTTAAAAACCCCTGCGCTACAGAATTTTTTTTCCTATAGAGGTAAGGCGCAGGCTTATTTTGGGCACTTGCTAGATTTTCGTAAATTACCAAGCGAGCTGAACGGTATGGAGATAATCCGTCCAGAGCACCGTTACGCTCCACATATGACGCATAAGATTTATCAACATCCTAATTCTTTTGTTTCCGACGAGCCGTTTACCTATTTCTCGATATATGCAGGCTCCAAGTTGACTCTGGCCGATAGGGTTCATGCTTGTGTTATGACCTTAGCGTTCGGCAATCCCGCGATGCTATTTACACCATCGCCAAGGCAGGCTCTTTTCGCTCGTTTAGGTTTAAACGATATACGTAAGCGCCCTGTGTCGCTTGATCTCGGGTATCTTGAGGAACAGCGTCAGGCTGAACTCGAGTTCTTGAAAAACTCGATAAACTAGTGGTGTAGTATGCGTAGTGCAATTTCTCGTGATGGGCAGTATAAAATCCTCATGTTGAGCCCATTTTTTTTTCCTGAGCCAATTTCAACCGGGAAGTGGAATACTTATTTAGCGGATGCTTTGGCAAAAAAAGTAAATCTTGAGGTCGTTTGCTTCCATCCTTTATATCCAGCGTGGAAAATTGAGACTTCGTCAATGCAGCGTTACGGAATAAAGATTCATCGCTTTGGTGCTAGGTTGAAGTTTGGTAAGAGAGCTTTCATAAGGCGAATAGTTCTTGAATGCAGTTATTTTGTTTGTGTTGCGTGGTTTTTGCTTCGCAACCGTAAACGTTTTGATGCTGTAGTATCTGTTTTTCCGCCCAGTCTTTTTATGTTAGTGGTTGCGGCGATTTTCAAAGGTAAGTGTGTTGGTATTGTACACGATCTACAAGGTGTTTATGCAGCTCAAAAAGCGGGGCCATTATCAAGCATAATTCGGCGAATGATTTTTTTCTTTGAGCGCCGAGCGTTTTCAGCATGTGAAAAGTTAATATTTTTATCCAGGGAGATGCAGGAAAGATCCATCGAGAGTTATGGCTTAGACCGTTCGGTTTGTTCAGTTTCGTACCCTTTTGTTACAGTTGATAAATTCATTGATAGGAATAAAATTAAATTATGTGATTATGATTTGGGTGAGTGGAGTCTTGTTTATTCCGGCGCGCTAGGTGAAAAGCAGGCGCCTCAAAAATTAGTTGAATTGATGAAGCTTGTTGCCAAGAAGGACAAAAAATGTAGGCCATTTATTTTTTCTTCGGGTCCTGTTTTTGAGCAGTTAAAGAGTGATGCTGATAATTCAGCGATAGAGTTTAGAGGGCTGGTTTCAGAGGAGGACTTACCGGAGCTACTTATGAAGTCGAGTGTTCAAATTCTTCCCCAGGAAACGGGTACGTCATCGGGGTCCCTTCCTTCGAAGCTTCCTAATATACTGGCGGCCCGAAGTAAGTTGTTTGTAGTTACTGATGAGGGATCTGAGCTGGCTGATCTTTTAGAAGATATTTCTAGAGTATCGGTTGAGACTTCATGGGGTAATAAGGATCGACTTGTAAGAAGTGTTTTGGATTTGCGTAGGATGGAGATGTTAGAAGATGATGTTTCGAGCGTTCCGGAAAAATTCAAAATAGATGATTTGGTGAAGAATCTAACGGCGGGTTTCTATCTTTAGATGGACAAATATAGCAGATTTGATTGCGCGCGTTTAAATGATGGTTGTGCTACTGATTTATTTAGTGAGTTCTAAGCGGCGCGTATATATTGTCAATATTTGGCATTTCGTGACATTCCTGTCGTTGCGATCTCGTTTTCGAAAATTAGAAACAAAGTTAGTTATCTTATATGTTCTATAAGGTTTGATTATTCATAACATTTAGTCCGCGATAATGCTTAATTTGTGCTTTGGTTAGGTCTCCGCATGCCTCTAGTTATATACAGCTTGCGACTCTAAAGTCCGGCGTCGTTGACTAAGCTCTTGTAAGGTTATCTAATTAATAGGCTGGATTTATGAAAGTAACTGTGTTCGGCATCGGTTATGTGGGGTTGGTGCAAGCTGCGGTCTTGGCTGGCGTTGGTCACAACGTTGTATGTGTGGATGTGAATGCCGAGCGGGTGGAAAACCTCAAAAAAGGCATTATCCCGATTTATGAGCCGGGTTTAACGCTATTGGTGCAGGCTAATGTTGAGGCGGGGCGTTTGCAGTTCACGACGGATGCTGAGTTGGGTGTTAAGCATGGCCGTATTCAGTTTATTGCGGTGGGTACGCCGCCTGATGAAGATGGCTCTGCAGATCTACAGTATGTATTGGCCGTTGCTAAGACCATTGCTAACTACATGGAAGAGCACCGCATTATTGTCGACAAGTCTACGGTACCTGTCGGTACGGCAGACAAGGTCAGTGAGTGTGTTGCCTCGGTGCTGGCAGAGCGCGGCGTTGCTATTCCTTTTGACGTGGTGTCTAACCCTGAGTTTTTGAAAGAGGGTGCGGCAGTAGCCGATTGCCAAAAGCCGGACCGTATTATCGTAGGCACTGATAGCCCCGCTGTTGAAGAGAAGATGCGTGAGTTGTATGCGCCGTTTAACCGCAATCATGAAAAATTGATTGTGATGGATGTGCGTTCGGCGGAGCTGACTAAGTACGCAGCCAACTGCATGTTGGCAACCAAAATCAGTTTTATGAACGAGATCGCTAACCTTGCTGAGCGTTTGGGTGCCGATGTGGAAAAGGTTCGCCAGGGTATTGGTTCGGACCCGCGTATCGGCTATTCCTTCATTTATCCTGGCTGCGGCTATGGTGGATCGTGCTTCCCTAAGGATGTTCAGGCGTTGGTGCGCACCGCAGAAAAGGTGGGTTACACGCCGGAGTTGCTGCGTTCTGTTGAGGCGGTGAATAAGCGGCAGAAATGTAAATTGTTTGAGAACTTGTCTCAGCACTTTAATGGCGATTTACAAGGTAAGAAAATTGCCCTCTGGGGGCTTTCTTTCAAGCCGAATACAGACGATATGCGCGACGCGCCGAGCCGTGTGTTAATGGAAGCGGTATGGGCAGCGGGCGGGAGTGTTCAGGCCTACGACCCGGAAGCGATGAATGAAACGCAGCGTATTTACGGGCACCGAGCAGATTTGACCTTGATGGGTACCAAGGAGGCGGCTCTAAATGGCGCAGATGCCTTGGTGGTGTGTACGGAGTGGAACGTGTTTAAGGCGCCGGACTTTGAGCTAGTGAAGTCGTCGTTGACCCACCCCGTTATTGTGGATGGCCGCAACCAATATGAGCCAGAGCTTGTTGAGGGCTATGGCTTGGCGTATTACGGCATTGGTCGTGGGCGCAGTGTTAGGGTTGTTGAGGGGTAGGTTGACTTTATTGGGTCCCTATCGCGGTTGACAGTGTGCCCCGCGACCGCAGGGGGCGCTGTGGGTAAACCGCCCCTACCGCTCGAAGCAGACGTTGTTAGCTAGCGTTAAAATTTTGAAATTACATTCTTATACAGGACGAGAGGAAGCTCGATGTACGCAGTAGTTATGGCTGGTGGTAGCGGTAGCCGTTTATGGCCAGCTAGTCGGGGGCTGTATCCGAAGCAGTTTCTTTCGATTGCTGGCGAGCAAACCATGTTGCAGGAAACGCTGGCTCGGTTAGACGGTGTAGAGGTTTCCGGTAGCACGGTTATCTGTAATGAGGAGCACCGTTTTATTGTTGCTCAGCAAGCCCAGGATGCGGGGCGTGCATTGTCGTCGATTATATTGGAGCCGGTAGGGCGTAACACTGCCCCAGCCATCGCCTTGGCGGCGTTTGATCTGCTTGCGCGCAACGAGGGGCAATCACCATTAATGTTGGTGATGGCGGCAGACCATTTGATTCAAAATGTGCCCGCGTTTCATCAGGCAGTAGCCGAGGCGGCAAAGCAGGCTGAGGGTGGTGCTTTAGTTACGTTTGGTATTGTGCCTGAAAGTGCGCATACCGGTTACGGCTATATTCGCCGTGGCGATGAACAAGATGGTGCCTATTCGGTAGCGCAGTTTGTAGAAAAACCGGATGCAGAGACTGCGCAATCCTACCTGGATGATGGCGCATACTACTGGAACAGCGGCATGTTTATGTTTGCCGCGGATACCTATTTAGCAGAGCTAAAGGCCCATCGGCCCGATATTTATGCCGCCTGTGAGGCCGCATTTGCCGAGCGTAGCCAAGATGCTGATTTTCTGCGTGTGGGTAAGGATGCCTTTACTGCCTGCCCCGATGATTCTGTTGACTACGCGGTAATGGAAAAAACGACCAAGGCCGTTGTCGTGCCGCTATCGGCGGGTTGGAGCGATGTGGGTGCGTGGTCGTCGCTGTGGGAAGTGAGTGAGAGTGACGGCGACGATAACGTCGTGCACGGCGATGTGCTGACCCACAATACCAACGGTAGCTATATTCGTGCGGAGAGTCGCCTGGTGGCCACCGTCGGCTTGAAGGATGTGGTTGTGGTGGAAAGCAATGACGCCGTCCTGGTGGCAGATAAACACCAAGTACAGGATGTGAAAAAAATTGTTGAGCAATTAAAGGCGGAGGGGCGCAACGAGATTTTGCATCACCGCCATGTTCACCGGCCCTGGGGCGTTTACGATTCCATTGATAATGGCGAGCGCTATCAAGTTAAGCGTATTACCGTGAATCCTGGTGCGAAGTTATCGGTGCAAATGCACCACCACCGCGCTGAGCATTGGATTGTGGTGTCGGGTACTGCAAAAGTAACCAATGGCGATAAAGAAATTATGTTGACGGAAAATCAGTCGACCTATATTCCTGTTGGTGTTGTTCATGCATTGGAGAACCCCGGTGTGATCCCGCTGGAGCTGATTGAAGTGCAGTCGGGCTCTTATCTGGGTGAAGATGATATTGTGCGTTTTGAAGACCGCTATGGTCGTGCGCCAAAATAGTAGCACTTAAAGCCCTTCAAGAAGCCCGAGCTGCGCGCGTAGTTTGGGCTTTTTTGTGTTTGGTGCGGAGATGATTTTGTAGGAGCGACTTACCTAAAGTAGAAGCCCGCCTGAGGGCGACCCGAGCGAGCGGTAGGGTTGAGGATTGGTCGCGGTTAAAACCGCTCCTACAGGTCGCGGGGCGTGCGATGTTTGGCCGATGGCAATTATAGAAATACGGAGTTGTAAGGTATGGCGACGATTTTGGTAACAGGCGGTGCGGGCTATATCGGCAGCCATACTGTTGTTGAGTTGTTGGAGCAAGGCCACAGCGTGGTTGTGCTGGATAACTTGGTAAACAGCAATGCCGAGGTGTTGAATCGCATCGAGAAGATCACCGGTAAATCACCGGTATTTGTTCAGGGCGACGTGCGTGACGCGGGCGCGCTGTCGGCGTTGTTTGCGGAGCATGCGATTGACGCGGTGATTCATTTCGCGGGGTTAAAAGCGGTGGGCGAGAGTGTTGATCAGCCGCTGAAGTACTACGACTATAACGTGAATGGCACCTTGGTATTGTGTAAGGCCATGGCAAATGCCGGGGTGTTCAAATTAGTGTTCAGTTCATCCGCTACGGTGTATGGCCCCGACGCGCCGGTGCCGTACGTGGAAACCATGCCGCTGGGGCAGCCCTCCAGCCCATACGGCGCGTCGAAAGCGATGGTGGAGCGTGTGTTAGCTGACCTGTGCATTGCTGATGCACGTTGGTCAGTGGCAGCGCTGCGTTACTTCAACCCCATTGGCGCCCATAAGTCGGGGTTAATTGGTGAGGACCCTCTGGGCATTCCCAATAATTTGATGCCATTTATCGCCCGTGTTGCCGTAGGTAAATTGCCAGAGTTAGCAATTTTTGGTGATGATTACGACACCCCGGATGGGACCTGTATTCGCGACTATTTACATGTAGTGGATTTGGCCGACGGTCACTGCCGCGCCTTGCAGGCATTGGAAGAAACGGGTTTACATGCGATCAACCTGGGTACGGGCAACGGGGTATCGGTGCTGGAGATGGTGAATGCATTTACTGCGGTGACTGGTCAGAGCGTGCCTTACAAATTTGCGCCGCGCCGCAGTGGTGACCTGCCCGCTTTCTGGGCAAATGCCGATAAAGCCAAAAGCCTATTGGGATGGTCAGCTGAGAGTAGCCTTGAGAAGATGATGGAAGACACCTGGCGCTGGCAGAGCAATAACCCAGACGGATATCGGTAGGTAGAGTGGGTTAGGGGATGGTCGCGGTCAGGCCCGCTACCCAAAACATTCCCTGCGGTCATGGGGCACGCTGTCCTACGGGTCACGGCGTCGTGTTTTTGTAGGAGCCCGCCTGAGGGCGACCTGAGCGAACGGTATGGGTTGTGGATTGGTCGCGGTCAGGCCCGCTCCTACAAGAGACGCACGTTTTCGAAAAATGGTTTACTGTTGGCGGGTGTTGCCGCTAATGGGAACGGGGTGATGAAGAACCAGGAACTCAATTTATTGCATATTTTCAATGCGATTATGGTTGAGCGGTCGATCACGCGTGCTGCCGAGCGCTTGGGTATGACGCAGCCCGCGGTGTCAAATGCGGTGTCGCGGATGCGGTCGGTGTGGAACGACCCGCTGTTTGTGAAGAAAGGGCGGGCGATTGCGCCAACGGCCTTTGCACTAAGTTTGTGGAATCAGGTGCGTGGGCCAATTGATGAGTTGGCTGCGGCAGTGGATGTGCAAGCGTTTGAGGCGGCAAGTTCTACTCGCACCTTTCGGGTTGCGGTTACCGATTTAATTCTGGAAATGGTGTGGCAGCCACTGGTTTGTGCATTGCAGCGCAACGCGCCGGGCATTAATTTACATGCGGTGTCGTTTTCGCCGAGCACCGCGGTGGAGCAACTGCGCGAAGCCAGCGTAGACTTATTGGTTGGAATTATCGACGAGCAAGATCACAGCCTGTGCAGCCACTCGTTATTTTCCACCGGCTATGTGTTGGCAATGCGCAGTGGTCACCCTCTGGCTGAGACAGAAATTACGCTTGAGCAATTTCTACGCGCTCGCCATTTACTGGCAACGATGTCAGGTGATGCGCATGGTGTTGTGGACGATGCGCTGAGCGTGATTGGGGAGGAGCGTCGCATTGCCGTTACCGTTAATCATTTTTCGGCGGTGCCTGAATTACTGCGGCATTCTGATTTGATTGCGGCAATTCCCGAGGTGATCACCAGCGACTGTGCGTTCCGCGAGGGTATTACCATCGCTGAATTACCGCTGAGTGTTCCTGAGACTGCTATCCATCTTGCCTGGCACCGCCGCCATGACCGCGACGAGGGCATGGCATGGATGCGCCAGCAAATTGAAAGTATCGCCACAGCGTGTTGGCAGCAGGCAATGGCGGCGCGAGGGCGCGACTGTTCCCAGCACGGCTAGCGCCCCTTCACAGCGTTCGGCTCAACACCAGGCCGCCCCAACTTAGTAAGCGATCTCCCTTTCCGCCTTGTATTTCCGAACTTTGCACCCGCGCCACATAACTGAGTGTGTAGTGACGGCTCAATGCAAAGGTGTAGCCCAGCCAGGCCTCGGCCAATAGATAGCGCACATCTTCGTGGCTGATGGTGTGGCGACTTTGCCGAAACTGGCCTTGCAGAAACGCGTTGTAGGCGCGCGCCTTTAGGGATACTCCTGCCCAGAAATAGTGTTCGCGGCTCTGCCCGCCACCTGTATCGGTGGCGTGCTCACCGTAGTGGGCTAGCTCCGGGTTGAAGCGATTACTGGGCGAAGAGATCAGTCCGTCGCGAAAGGAAAGCGCGACACCCGTCTCGGTAAGATAGCCGAGCGACGAAAAATAACTGAGCTTTAGTTTTGTGCGCTGGCTGTTGAGGCTGGTGTAGTCGTGATAGGCCAGCGAGTAACGCGCGGTCAATTCGCCGCCGTCAGAGATTTGGTGCCGCCAACCTTCGGCCCGTTTGCTGCCAACCAGCCGGTGCACGGTGTTTTGTGAGGCTTTGAAAACATCAAGGCCCAGTGCCCCTACAGTGAGAGAACTCGTCCAGCCATTTAGGCTGTTCGCCGCCTGATAGGCGCGGCTGGCCGATAGATAAATCAGGCTGGAGTAGGGGCGGTCGTTGGGAATGATGTGCGCGTTGTCGATCTCTTCCGGGGTAATGCCGTAGAAGCCAAATTCCACCGCAGTGTGGTTTTGTTTGGCGGTAAGAATTGCACTGCCACCGGCAAGTTTGTCAGCAGCGGCTAACGCGCGGTCGAGGGCGGGAAGTTGAGCGACATTGCTGTCATCGAAAATTTTTACGGCAATGCCCGCCGTGTAATCTCGGTCGGTTTGTCTGGGGGCGAATAAGTCGTTGTCGAGTGACACGGCGATGCTTTTTTCGGCAAAGCTAATTGGTGTGTAGATGAGTAGGATCAGCGCACTGGCTAAAATAATAAGTGGTGTTTTCATGGCTCCGCTCAGCATCGGTAATGGGTCGATGAGCGGAGTTTCGTGCAGCGAATTGCTAATTAATAATAATTAGCGAGCATGGTTTTTATCACAATTTGTGATGTATAGACGTAGAGTTAAGTATTGAATAAAGCGCGTAGTAAAAGCGACGAATGGCCAATTATTCGCAACATTTTGTGAATACTATTCGCTACGTTGGCGGTAAAACCGCTTAGCTTATTCTAGGGCACCTCTGACTAATTCGATGATAACTCAGGCTTTGCCTTATTTCGTTTGGCAAGGCGCGCTCAGGCAGTAAGGCTGGTTGCCTTTCAAGTGGGCGCAACGCCGTCAGGCGAAATAAGGCAAAGCCCCGAAGGGCGGGTCTCTGGCGCACTCTGGTCGTCGTTGCAACACTCGTCAAGGAGAACCACCCTTGACCTTCGCGCTGCGCCTCGCCAGTGCACGCCAGAGACTCCGCTGAGCAGTCAGAGGTGCCCTAGGTTTTTTGAGTGATTACTGGATGCAATAAAGTGTAGTTTTTTCCATTCTCGTGGCGTGATGCCGGTATTTTTTTTGAACGCGCGCGAGAAGCCAGAGGCGTCGTCATAGCCGACGTTATGACAAATGACGGACATGGGTTTGTCTTTTAGGATGAGCTTTTTGGCGGCGGTAATACGTGCGTGTTGCACAAACTCACCGGGCGACGCGGAGAGTAGCGACTTAAAGTGTTGAATGAACGAGGAACGAGACATGCCGGCGATGTTGGCTAAGTGCTCTACGGATAAATCACCATTTAGCTGCTCGCCGATATAACTGAGCACGCGGTTTAAATGTGGGTCGGCCAGTGCTGCGAGCATACCCTTGGATGACTCCCCCTCAGAAATAATATGGCGCAGCACGGCAACAAAGATCACTTCCATCAGCCGGTTCATTACTGCCAGGCTACCTTCCTGCTGGGCATCGGCCTCGGCGAATAACACCTCAATAAACGTATCGAGCCCGCGCACAGATGCCAGCGGAAGGGTGACCAGTGCTGGCAGAGCATCGACAACCGGGCTGCTATTTACGGTTTGAAAGCGCACCGAGGCGCAGACCAGTTCCGCGCCATTGTTCTCCTGCCCCACGAGTTGGTGGCGATGACTACGGGTGGAAAAAATCATCGACGGTTCGTCAATGCTGAGCCTTTGTTTATCGCTGCCGATGACCTCCATCGTTCCTGAGCGCAGCACGTGGATATGGCCAACATCTTTCTCTTCAAAGTTGGTCAGGCCGCATAGCTGGCCAGTGAAGAACACGCCTGCACTCACGTTGAGGTGGTCCAGTAAATACGACAGCCTGTCCATGCGTGTACTCCGTATGAATTGCACAAAAGTTTGAACGATCTACCCATTAACACCAGCGGGCCGAGCGTAATGTATTCATCGTAGTCATCCATTAACGAACAGGAACAATCTTATGTCTACCATGAAGAAATTAAACACCTTATTGGCCGTGGCAACTTTCGGTGCGTCCTTATCAAGCTTTGCTGCAGACATTGATATGAACGCCGATGCGAATGATGTGGCCATTAAGGGCTATGACCCTGTGGCCTACTTTACCGTAGCGCAACCTAAAAAGGGATCGCCGCGCTATTCCGCAACTTACAAGAATGCCATCTATCACTTTGTGAGTGAGGGCAACCGCAATATGTTTCGCGACAACCCCGCTGCGTATGCGCCGCAGTACGGCGGCTTCTGTGCCTTTGGTGTATCGGTGGAAAAGAAGCTCGATACCGATCCGACGGCGTGGAAAATTGTTGATAACAAGCTCTACCTCAACCTGAACAAAGACGTTCAAAAGCGCTGGTTGACCGATGCGCCGGGTTATATCGACACAGCCAACGATGTATGGCGTGACATTCAAAATGTGGCGGCTTCTGAATTGTAATTTCGCGGCGGTGTTACTGCGCCGCACTTGAAAGGCTGTACTGCCCCGACAGCGGGGCATTAACCAAAAGAGGTAAATGCAATGAACCAGAAATTGATGATAGGCGCTGCATTGGCTGTCGCCCTGTCTGGCGCGGTGGTGAGTCCGGCCGCCTATGCTGGTGGCAAGGAAAAGTGTTACGGCATATCGCCAGTGGGCGGCAATGACTGCGGCAATATCGCGGGTACCCATTCCTGCGCGGGGCAGTCCAAGGTGGCGAACGACCCCGGCGAATGGAAGCTGGTTGCTAAAGGCACTTGCGAAAGTTTGGGTGGCTTCGACAAAACCACTGCCAAGAAAATCGTCGCGCAACAGGGCTAGGGCGATGCAGGTTCATCAGGGTGCCAGGGCTGTGGGCATCGGGCTGCGTCCCGAGCATTTCCTTCAAGCGGTGAAGACGGGTGTGTCGGTGGATTTTGTCGAGGTGCATTCCGAAAACTTTTTTGCCGCCGGAGGAATGCTCAAGGAGTTGTTGGTCGAGCTTTCGCAACATGTTGCGGTGAGTTTGCACGGCACGTCAGCTGGCGTGGGCTCAGCAGTGGCGATCCCTGATGACTACCTGGCAAAGCTGAAGGCATTGGTGGACGCTACCAACCCCGTGTTGGTGTCGGACCACCTCTGCTTTGCCTGGGGCGAAGTGAATGGCCGGTTGGTGCACGGCGGAGACCTTCTTCCCATTCCCTATACCCGCGAGAGTCTGCGACATGCTATCGCCAATGTAGACCGGCTGCAGCAAGCCTTGGGGCGGCAGGTGGCGATCGAGAATGTCTGCGCCTATCTCGATGTGGGCGCAGGTGAATTTAGCGAAGCGGAGTTTTTGAATGAACTGGTTGCAGGCACTGGCTGTGGGCTGATCCTCGACGTGAACAATGTGATGGTCAACGCCCGAAATGCCGCTGAAGACGATGTCGGTGCCGCTGTGCAGCGCTACCTCGTCGACTTGGATCATGAGGCGGTGGTAGAGATTCACCTGGCCGGCGCGACGGAGGTGGGCCCTAAGCAAACCCTTATTGATGACCATGCCTGCCCGGTTTCCGAGCTTGGTTGGCAGTGTTATCGACAAACGCTGCAAGGCATTGGCCCGCGCCCCACCTTGGTGGAATGGGATAACAATCTTCCGAGCCTGGAGCGATTGGTGGCCGAAGCGGATCAAGCGCGGGCGCTGATGCAGGGCATTCATGCCGAGGGGCGGGTCGATGTTGGCTGAGTCGCAAAGCCGTGTTCTGGCGGCAATCTATGGCGAAGCAGTGTCCGATAGCAGCGATTTACCAAGTGCGCCGTTGGCCTTCCCCCCGTCAAATAACGACGCTGGCTTAGCGCTTTATCGCCAAGGCGTTGAAGCGAGGGCGGAGCGAGCACTGGCAAGCCGTTACCCCACGGTAAAGCGATTGCTGGGCGAGCAGACTTTTGCGGCGCTGGCGGTGCAGTATTTGCGTGCAGCGGGGAATCGCGGTGGCGACTGGTCTGCGTTTGGTGAGTGCCTGGCAGATTGGTTGGTGGGCCACAGTTTGCAGCGACAGGTTCACTACTTGGTCGATGTGGCGCAGCTAGATAACGCTGTGATGAAGGTGGCGGAGTCGGCGCTTGCGCTGGCCAATGTCGACAGCTTTGCGCGGCTGGCACAGGAAGCTGAGACAAGCCGTTTGGTATTGAATACTGCGCTGGCTATTTTTGTCTCGCGCTATCCCGTCGCGCATATCTGGCACGCCCACAAGCACCCGAATCCACAAGAGACCGTCGCCTTCGGCCGCGCCAAGGTCATGTTGTCGCATGGGCAGGGACAAGCGGTACTGGTTACTCGCTCGGGCTGGCAGGTGCGGGTGGAAGAGATCTCTCAACAGCAGCTGCTTTTGCTCAAAGCCATCCAGCGCGGCGATAGCGTGGCGCGCTTGTTTGCGCAAAGCGCATGGCCGGAGGCAGAGCTGCTTGCATGGCTACAAACAATGGTCGCTAGCGGCGCCGTCGTCGGTGCTGAGGGCGTCAACTAACAGGAGAAGACAATGAAGACACTAGTCGTAACATCAGCAATGTTAGAACAACGAGTGCGGGGCTGGGTACAGCACCTTTCGCCGCTACTGTTACTCGCGGCGCGGCTGTATTTGGCGTCGGTATTTTTTAAGTCGGGATTAACCAAAATTGATGACTGGGAAACCACGCTGTTTCTGTTTGAAGAGGAATACAGCGTGCCCTTGCTCAGTGCCGGCGTGGCGGCATTCCTTGCGACCGCTGGCGAGCTGGTGCTGCCGGTGATGTTAGTGCTCGGGCTGTATTCGCTAACGGCCGCGGCGGGGATTTTTATTATCAATTTTGTCGCGGTTATCAGCCTGGAGGCGATCGCGCCAGCGGCCGAGTTGTATCACCTTGTGTGGGGTTTGCTTGCCGCCTACATCGTAGTGCATGGCGCGGGGGCAATCTCCGTTGATCGTTTAATTGCTAAGTGGTCGAAATAGCCGCTTAAGCCTTTCCCCTCTACCTCCCTGCTTGGCGTATGTGGTTTCCCCCTTTTCCATACGCCTTTTTTCTTTTTTGTTGATTACGAATTTGCCGTCGTTGTATCAACGACCTGCAACGCCGAGCTTGCGCAAAATGAGGCGCTTCAGGGCCTTCTTTAAACGTTTGGGCGTGTAAATGTTTTTACGGTAGTGACGCAGAAAGTACTCCTGATGCGCGCTTGGCATGGTCTCGCGGCTGAATTTGTACCACAGCTTAAGAATGCCGAGGGTGTCTTTTCTCATCATCCAGCAGCGGATCACGGCAGGTAAGCGTGAGGTATTGAGGGCAGATCCAAAGTCGATAATTAAAGGCTGTTGCGACGGCGAAACCAAAATATTTCCGGCATTGCCGAGGTCCAGGTGGACCAGTTGATGCTGATGCATCTGACGACTTGCAGCGATTAACGCCCGGAAAAATTCCGCGGATAGCGGAGTATGGCGCGGCCAGATTTTTAGCGGCGTGCCGCGTAGGTAGGAGTAACTCAAGGTTAAGCTTGCCGAGTTAAGGCGCGGCGAGCTTGGGGTAAAAGAAAAGTGGTCCATTTGTTTTAGCATGGAAAACGCGTGGGTGGCGAGAAAACGAAAATAGGTATTCGCGGCAGCCCCAGGCATTGGGTAGCGCTTGTACACTCGCGGAACACCATCGCCCGAGGTAGCCACGCGAATACGCGGCTTGTACCAACTGGGTGGTGTGGCGTTTTTTGGGGCTGGCGTGGCGGGGGAGTGGGTCAGCGACGAGCAATTTCGTTGGGTCATGGTAAATCCTCCTGTCGAGCAGAAGGGTAAACAGCCCTGAACTACGCGCTGTGCAGAACGTTTTTATTATTAGTCTGATAGTTGTGAAGGGCGTTTGTGGTCAGGCCCACCAGCCAAAACGCCCCTATTCTCGCGCAGGTTCTAGTGCCCAAAACGCTGATGTCGATGGAATCTGTTGGAGCCCTTATCGCGGTTAAAACCGCTACCCAAAGCACTCCCTGTGGTCGCGGGGCACGCTGTCCTACAAAGGCGGCGGTACGCTGTTCTCCAGGTGGTGCAGGTTTGTCGCGTTCAGGCCCGCTTGCTAATCATTTATTTGGGTTCGATGGCGCGGAGTTCTCGGCCAACGACGAGGAGTGCGCCGAGCAGGCCAAGGCCGGCAGCGCTGGCCCACATTATCAGGCTATCGAGTACACCGAGGCCGAGCAGGCTGAAGCTGCTGTTGTAGAGCCCGGCGAGTTCTTTGACCGGGCCGCTTAGCCAGAGCAGGCTGGAGGCGAGTAGCAACCAGGCGAGCAGTCCGCCGAACAGGCCGTACCAGAAGCCCATGTACAGGAAGGGGCGGCGGACGAAGGCGTTGGTGCCGCCGACCAGTTTCACAACCAGAATTTCGTCGCGGCGGTTTTCGATGGCCAGTTTGATGGTGTTGCCCACGATAAGCAGCACGCCTGCCGCGAGCATGGCGGCGAGGGCCAGGGTGAGGCGGCGGCTGATATCGGTAATGCGGTTCAGGCGTTGCAGCCATTCCATATCCAGCTTGACCAGGTCGGCCTGCGGCAGTGCGTTTAGTTGGTCGCGCAGGGCTTCTATTTTTTCAGGGCTGCTGTTTTCTGCGGTGGGGCTCAGTACCAGAACGCCAGGCAGGGGGTTGCTGTCCAGCTGGTCTAGCACGTCGCCAAAGCCGCTGCGGCGACGGAATTCCTCCAATGCCTCACTGGGTGAGATGTATTCGGCGCTGGCAATGTCTTTGCGGTCGGCGAGTTGCTGACGCAGTTTTTGCGCGTCTTGATCGCTGACGCTGAATTTTAAAAACACCGACAATCGCGCGGCGCCATCCCAGCCTTGGCTGACGGCTTCAACGTTGTTCAGGCCGACATATAAACCGGCGGGCAGCACCATGGCGATGGCGATCACCAGTGTGGTCATTAATGTGGCGAGGGGGCGTTTTAACAGGCGCCGCAGGCTTTCGCCGGCCACCTGGCGGTGGTGGCTGCGGTAACTTTGCCACTGATCACTGAAGCGGGTGCGGTGGGTTTTGGCACCGCTCAATTCGCGCCGTGAAGGCTTGGCCGGGGTTTGCAGTTGGCCGAGGCGGCGCTTGGGCAGTTTGCTGGCGCCGCTGCCCTTTTGTTTGGATTTACTCATGGCTGCCCCCGGCGCTAACCAGTTGGCCTTGGCGCAGACTGAGCAATTTGTAGGGCATACGCGCAATGAGCGAGAGGTCGTGAGTGGCGATGAGCACGGTCACGCCCACCTGATTGAATTGTTCAAACAGGTGCATGATTTCTGCGGACAGTTGCGGGTCCAGGTTGCCGGTGGGTTCGTCGGCCAGCAGCAGTTTGGGTTTGTTCACCACGGCGCGGGCGATGCCTACGCGCTGCTGTTCGCCACCAGACAGGGTGATGGGGTTCTGCCGTTCTTTGTCGAGCAGGCCAACTTTGTCGAGGGCTGCGCGCACCCGTCGGCCGATATCGCGATGGCCGTAGCCGGCAATGACCAGTGGCAGGGCGACGTTGTCAAAGACGCTGCGATCAAACAGCAGCTGGTGGTTTTGAAACACCACGCCCACCTTGCGGCGCAATTCAGGGATGTGGCGCGCTGGTAGCTTGGAAACATTACGTCCGTCGACCAGCACCTGGCCACTGTTGGCGCGCTCCATCACCATAATGAGTTTGAGCAGGGTACTTTTACCGGCGCCGCTGTGGCCGGTTAAAAAACGCATATCGCCGTGGGGCATGTGGAAGCTGAGGTTGTTCAGCGCCTGATGCCCGCCGGGGTAGCGTTTGCAGACCTGCTCGAATTGGATCATTGCTTGCGTTGCCAGCCAAACAGGGCGCCGACAAATTCATCGGCGCGGAATGGGCGCAGGTCGAGAATGCCTTCGCCAACACCAATAAAGCGAATGGGCAGGCCGAGCTGCTTGGATATGGCAAATACAATACCGCCTTTTGCGGTGCCATCAAGCTTGGTGAGTGTTAAGCCGGTCACACCTACCGCTTCCTGGAAGTGTTTGGCTTGCGACAGGGCGTTTTGGCCGGTGCCGGCATCGAGTACCAGCATCACTTCGTGGGGGGCATCGGGGTCGAGTTTCTTGAGTACCCGCACCACCTTTTTCAGCTCTTCCATAAGGTTGTCTTTGTTGTGCAGGCGACCCGCGGTGTCGGCGATCAGCACATCGACATCGCGCGATTTAGCCGCTTGCAGGGCATCGAAGAGTACCGAGGCACTGTCGGCGCCGGTGTGCTGGGCGATTACCGGCACATTATTGCGCTCGCCCCACACTTGCAGCTGTTCAACGGCGGCGGCGCGAAAGGTATCACCAGCGGCCAGCATGACCGAGCGACCACCGGCCTGGAATTGCTTGGCTAGTTTGCCAATGGTGGTGGTCTTGCCCACGCCGTTCACGCCTACCATCAAAATGACATAGGGGCCGGTTTTGTCGGGAATAACCAGCTCTTGTTCGGCAGGCTCCAGTAGCACCCGCAGCTCTTCTTGCAGGGCAACATACAAGGCCTCGGGGTTATCCAGTTCCTTGCGCGACATACGGCGAGTGAGATTATCGATAATCTCGGTGGTGGCATCCACGCCGACGTCGGCCATCAGTAGATGGGTTTCAATTTCGTCGAGAAGCTCGTCGTCGATCTCTTTGCGGCCAAGGAAGAGATTGGCCATGCCCTCGCCGAGTTGGGCGCCGGTTTTGCTCAGGCCTTCCTTGAATTTAACCAGCAGCGATGCCTGCTCTTCGGGCGACAGTTCAATGTGTTGCCAGGGCGCGATTTCTTCGTCGGCGATAAAACCTTCTGCCGCCGCCAGGTCTTCCTCAGAGCCGACAAAGGACTCTTTAAAGCGGGTGAAAAAGCTTTTCTTCTTGGGCTCTTGGGCGTTTTCCGCTTCAGTAACGGCTGACTTCTCGGTATCGGTCATGGGGCTCTGGTTGCAGGGTCTGGTTTACAGGGAAAAGAAAAGCCGTATCCTACCACTTCTCGGCCGTCACTGAGTAATGTCGTGGCGCGGTTTTACACTTCAGGATCCTCTTATGGCCCCTCGTTCCAAACGTGATCGCTCGGCACAGGTGACGCCACGCCAAGGTGCTGCGGGTGTGGTACGCATTATTGGCGGCCAGTGGCGCAGTCGGAAGCTGCACTTTACCAGCGCTGAGGGTCTGCGCCCGAGCAGTGACCGCATTCGTGAAACGGTGTTTAACTGGCTGGCTCCCTACGTTGCCGGCGCGCGTTGCCTGGACTTGTTTGCCGGCTCGGGTGCACTGGGTTTGGAGGCCTTGTCGCGGGGGGCTGCGCACTGCCATTTTGTCGAGAAAGACCGTGCCACCGCGCAGCAAATTCGCCAACATTTACAGACGCTGGCTTGCCGCGATGCCGACGTGGTCACTACCAGCGCCACACAGTTTTTAACCGGCGCTGAGCGCGGTTGGCATATCGTGTTTCTCGACCCTCCTTTTAATAAAGACTTGCTGATGCCAGCAATCGATGCGTTGCAAGACCGCCTGGGCGAGGGCGCCTTGGTCTATGTGGAAACCGCCAAAGGCGAGCCCGTGACGGTGCCGTCAAGCTGGCGGGTGGTAAAGCATAAAACCGCGGGCCAGGTTGAATATCGCTTGTATGAGGTGGAGGCGTAGCGGGGTTTTTCGTGTGAGTGACAGGCATCGCGCGAGGTCTGTCGCGGTCAGGCCCGCTCCTACGCACCTGCGTAGTCCTGCATGAACAACGCGGTGGTTTTTGTAGGAGCACGCCATATGGCGTGCTCCGTTTGGCTTATAGAATAAACTGGCTTAGGTCTTCGTCTTTGGCCAGTTCGCCAAGTTGTTGATTAACGTAGTCGGCGTCGATGTTCAGCGGCTCCGCCCGGTCGCCGGCGCTAAACGAAACGTCTTCCAGTAAGCGTTCCATCACGGTGTGCAGGCGACGCGCGCCAATGTTCTCAGTGCGCTCGTTCACTTCCCATGCGGTTTCGGCGATGCGGCGGATGCCGTCTTGGCTGAAACTCACATGCAGGCCCTCGGTGGCGAGCAGGGCTTGGTATTGCTCGGTCAGAGAGGCGCGGGGTTCGGTGAGGATGCGCTCAAAGTCGTCAGGGGTGAGGGCTTCGAGTTCCACGCGAATAGGCAGGCGGCCCTGGAGTTCGGGAATAAGGTCTGAGGGCTTGCTCAGGTGGAAGGCGCCGGAGGCGACGAACAGAATGTGGTCGCTGCGGATCATGCCGTGTTTGGTGCTGACGGTGCAGCCCTCGATCAGTGGCAACAGGTCGCGCTGCACACCTTCGCGGCTCACGTCGGCGCCGCCGGACTCCTGACGCTTGGCAACTTTGTCAATTTCGTCGATAAAGACAATGCCGTTTTGCTCAGCCGCTTCGATCGCGCGGGTCTTCAGTTCTTCTTCGTTAATGAGCTTGGCGGCTTCTTCGTCTTGAATTTGTTTATAGGCGGCCTTCACGGTGAGGCGGCGGGTCTTTTTGCGGTCGCCGCCCATTTTGGAAAACATGCCCTGCAATTGGCTGGTCATTTCTTCCATGCCGGGGGGCGCCATAATTTCCACACCGACCGGTGCGCTGCTGACTTCGATGTCGATTTCTTTGTCGTCGAGTTCGCCTTCGCGCAATTTCTTACGGAAGATTTGCCGGGTGCTGCTGTTGCGCTCTTCCTCACTTTGCTCGCCGCGAGCGGGTGGCAGCAGGGCGTCCAGGATGCGCTCTTCAGTGGCGTCCTGAGCGCGGTGGGCCACTTGCTCCATGGCTTGTTCGCGGTGCAACTTCAGGGATACGTCGACGAGGTCGCGAATAATGGACTCAACGTCGCGGCCGACATAACCCACTTCGGTAAACTTGGTGGCCTCCACTTTAATGAAGGGCGCGTTGGCCAGTTTGGCCAGGCGGCGGGCAATTTCGGTTTTACCGACACCGGTTGGGCCGATCATTAGAATATTCTTGGGCGTGATTTCAGCGCGGAGGTCTTCCGCCAATTGCATGCGGCGCCAGCGGTTGCGCAGCGCGATGGCAACGGCGCGCTTGGCATCTTGCTGGCCGACAATGTGCTTGTCCAGCTCGTGGACGATTTCACGGGGTGTCATTTGTGACATGGTGGCTCCAGTCGCCCGCATCGGCGAGCGTGTCAGGTGTTCGGATCAGTAATCGAGGACTTCGATGCGGCGGTTGTGGTTGGTGTAGATACAGATGTCGCCGGCGATGTTCAGGCCTTTTTCTACAATGTCTTGGGCGCCGAGTTCGGTGTTGTCCATCAGTGCGCGGGCGGCGGCGGTGGCGAAGGAGCCGCCACTGCCAATGGCGATCATATTGTCTTCTGGCTCAATCACGTCGCCGTTACCACTAATCACCAGCGTGGTTTCTTTGTCGGCCACAATCAGCAGGGCTTCGAGTTGGCGCAACGAGCGCTCGCTGCGCCAGGCTTTGGCCAGCTCCACAGCCGCCTTAACGAGTTTGCCCTGGTGCTTTTCGAGCTGGGCTTCAAATAATTCGAACAGGGTGAAGGCATCGGCGGTGCCGCCAGCGAATCCCGCCAGCACTTGGTCTTTGTACAGGCGCCGCACCTTGCGGGCATTGCCCTTCATTACGGTGTTGCCCATGGTAACTTGGCCGTCGCCGCCAACAACCACTTGATTGCCTCGGCGAACAGAAAGAATAGTGGTGCCGCGAAACTGTTCCACGCGGGACTCCTTTTAGATATGTGAACAGGCGCGCCGCCCCATGTGGAGCGGCTCGAGAAAATAGTTATGGGGGCGACGCTGCAATTTTCAAGGCAGCGCGGGGGATCGTTTTACGGGGTGGTCTTCTGGCGAATGACCAAGGTGTCGATGGCTTCGCCGATCAGTTTGGCGCGGGCACTGGCGAGGGTGTTGTGGGTCTGGAACGGGCCGACGTAAACCCGGTGCCAGAGGTCGCCATTGGCCTGTACGGACTCCACCTTGGCGTCGAGCCCCAGCAGCAGAATTTGCGCGCGACGACGGTCGGCGTCGTCATTGCTGCGAAAAGAGCCCGCCTGAAGAATGTAGCGCTCGCCAGTCTGAAAGGTTTTCTCGTTGGGGCGCGGCGGTTTTTCGTTCGCGGTGGTGACTTTGCTCTCGCGCTTTGGTGCAGGGGTTTCGTCGGGAACGATCACCTCGCGCTCGGGCAGCACCGTGAAGAAGTCGAACTTGGTGGTGTTTTCCGGCTTGCTGGTTTCTGCTTGTTTGCTCGCTTTTGGCTTGGCCGCCTGAGCGGTGGCCGCTGCACCGGCAGTATCGCGCTCGCCAATGGCATTGAAAACCAGCACCGTGCTGAGAATACCGGCGATAAAGCCCGTGCCCAGCAAAATGGAGGCAGGCATGCCTTTGTTCGCCGCCTTGCTGCGAGTGGCCCCGCGTGTTGGGCGCTTTTTCGCAGCCATGCTTACATTTCCTCGGGGGCAGAAACCCCAAGTAGGCCCAAGCCGTTGCGCAGTACTTGTTGTACAGCGACTGACAGCGCCAACCGCGCATCGCGCAGGGCGGCGTCTTCGCCGAGCATTTTGTGGGCGTTGTAGTAGCTGTGGAAGTCACCGGCCAATTCGCGCAAGTAATGGGCGAGGCTGTGCGGCTCGAATTGTTCCGCCGCGCTGGCAAGCACCTCGGGGTAGCGTGCCAGCTTCACCAACAGGGCTTTTTCCACGTCTTTGTCGAGCAGCGATAGCTGGGCAAGGCCCGCTTCCTGCGTCCACTGCTGGCCCTCTTGCTCCAGCTTGCGCAGGATGCTGGCCACGCGAGCGTGGGCGTATTGAATGTAGTAAACCGGGTTGTCTTTGCTTTCTGACTTGGCCAGCTCCAGGTCGAAGTCGGTGGCCTGATCGGCTTTGCGCATAATGTAAAAGAAGCGCGCGGCGTCATTGCCGACATCTTCACGCAATTCACGCAGGGTCACGAAAGAGCCGGAGCGGGTAGACATTTGCACTTGCTGGTCGCCGCGAAACAGCGAAACAAACTGCACCAGTCTTACCACCAGTCGCTCTGGGTCGATATCCAGTGCTTGCAGCGCTGCCTTCACGCGGGCGATGTAGCCGTGGTGGTCGGCGCCCCAAATGTTGATCACGCGATCAAAGCCGCGCTCAAACTTGTTCAGGTGGTAGGCGATGTCGGAGGCGAAGTAGGTGGTCTGGCCGTTGTCGCGTTTTACCACGCGGTCTTTGTCGTCACCAAAGCGGGTGGACAAAAACCACAGGGCGCCGTCGCGCTCTTCAATGTAGCCGTTGTCTTGCAGGCGGGCGATGGCGCGGCTGACTTGGTTGGGGTCGGCAGTCAGGCTGCGCTCGGAAAACCACTCCTGATAGTGCACGCCGAACTCGCCGAGGTCTTCGCGAATATCGCCCAATATGGCGTCCAGGCCTTTGTCGAAGACAACGCGGTAGTCGTCGCCGAGCAGGGTTTTGGCGCGATTGATCAGGTCGTCAATGTGCTTTTCTTTATCGCCGCCTGCGGGTTCATCGGCGCAAACGCCGTCGAAAACGTCCGCTGCGCTGCGCATTAACTGGTCGCCGTGGCTGGCGTGCAGCTCGCGGCCGTAGTCGGCGATGTAATCACCTTGGTAGCCATTACTGGGGAAGGTGAGGGTTTCACCGCAGGTTTGCAGGTAGCGCAGCCATACGCTGGTGCCGAGGATGTCCATCTGGCGGCCGGCATCGTTCACGTAGTATTCGCGCTGTACGTCGTAGCCTGCAGCAGCGAGCATGTCGGCAACACTGGCACCATAGGCGGCGCCGCGACCGTGGCCAACATGCAGTGGCCCGGTGGGGTTGGCGGACACAAATTCTACCTGGATGCGCTGGTTTTTCGCGTCGCCGCGACCGAATTGCTCGCCCTTGGCAAAGATGTCTTTGATCACGCGGAAGTTGGCGGCTTCATTCATAAAGAAGTTGATAAAGCCGGGGCCGGCGATTTCCACTTTTACCACGTCGTCGCTGGCGGGCAGGGCGTCGACAATTTGCTGGGCAATGGCGCGGGGGTTACTGCGCAGTGGTTTGGCCAGCATCATTGCGACGTTGCAGGCGAGGTCGCCATGGGCCTTGTCTTTGCAGCGCTCGAGTTGAATTGACGGCTGAAGATCTTCGGGCCATTCGGCAGTGCTGCGCAGGGTTGTGAGCGCCTGATCAATCAACGTGGCGACGATATCTTTCATGTCGAATTCGAACTCTCTTGAATATGGGGAATTTTGGGGCCGCGTATTATCGCTGTTTCAGGCGTCGGCCGCCACCATCAGAACATCTCGATGGGGTCGACGTCGACCGACCAGCGCAATTGGCCGCGCTTACTGAGGGATTCTGCCACATTACAGGCCACTGCCAACTGCTGATGCAAGGTGCGGCGCTCGCTGGCTTGCAGAATAAGTGAGGCGCGGAAGCGGCCCGCGCGGCGGGCCATGGGCGCGGGCAGGGGTCCGAGAAGTTGCCAGCCGGGTGCGGGCGGCTGCAGGGAGTTGCGCAGCTGCTGCAAAAACTGCTCGGCATCCTGCAGCTGCGGTGCATCGCAGCGAATTACCGCGCTGAAGGTGTAAGGTGGCAGGTCGAGCAGGCGCCGCTCTGCCAGCTGTGCGGCGGCAAAGTCGCGATAGCCGTGTTGGCTCAGGCTCTGTAAGGCGGGGTGAGCGGGGCAGTGAGTTTGCAGCAATACTTCGCCGGGCCGGTCTGCGCGTCCGGCACGTCCGGCGACCTGCAGCAGAAGTTGGGCGCTGTTTTCGGTGGCGCGGTAGTCGGCGCTGAACAGACCGGCGTCCATATCGACGATGCCGACCAGTGTCACGGCGGGGAAGTGGTGGCCCTTGGCGAGCATTTGGGTACCGACCAAAATGCAGGGTTCACCCTTATTCACCTCTTTAACGAGTTCGGCCATGCTGTCGCGCCCGGCGGTGGTGTCGCGGTCGATCCTCAACACCGGGGCGTCAAAGTGTTGGTTTAGAAACATTTCCAGGCGCTCGGTGCCGGGGCCGTCGTAGATCCACTGGCTGTTGCCACAGTCCGGGCAACTGGCTGGCATGGCGCGAACGGCTTCGCAGTGGTGGCAGCGCAATTGGCGGCGTTTGTAGTGAACGGTCATGCGCGCGTCGCAGGCGTGGCAGTCGGCAATCCAGCCGCAGCAATGGCATTGCAGGGTGGGGGCGAAACCGCGGCGGTTGAGAAACAGCAGGCTTTGGTTGCCGGCGCGCAAATTGTTGGCGACGGCGCTGAGCAAGGCATCGCTCAAACCGTGCTGTAAGGCTTGCTGGCGAATATCAAGCAGCCGTATTGGCGCCTCGCAGGCGTTGCCGGCGCGCTGGCGTAAGCGCAACACCCGATAGCGGCCCAGATCGGCGTTATGCAGGCTGTCGAAGCTGGGTGTGGCGCTACCGAGAATGACCGGACACTGGCTATCGGCTGCGCGCTTTACGGCAATGTCGCGGGCGGAGTAGCGCCAGCCGTCTTGCTGTTTGTAGGAGCTGTCGTGCTCTTCGTCGACGATGACCAAACCCAGGCGCGGCAGGTCGGCAAATACCGCTGAGCGCGTACCCAGAATAATGTCGGCACGGCCCTCGCGGGCGGCTTGCCAGTTGTGCCAGCGTTGCCGCTCGCTTAAACCGGAGTGCAGGCTGCGTACGCGACCGGGAAAGCGCTGTTCGAAGCGGCGCAGGGTCTGCGGGGTGAGGCCAATTTCGGGCACCAGTACCAGGGCTTGTTTGCCATTGGCCAGCGCGTGGGCGATGGCTCGCAGATACACCTCGGTTTTGCCGCTGCCGGTGATGCCGTCGAGTAAAAAGCGGGCGAATTGGCCGTCGCTATCAATAATTTGTTGCAGGGCGTCGGCTTGCTCGCTGTTGAGTGTGGGTCCCTGCTCGGCGGGGGCGGGCGTGCTGGAGGGTTCGGCTTCTTCAATCAGGGCATGCTGCTGCAAGGCGCGCACAATGCTGGCGCTAAAGCCCAGGGCAGTGATGTCTGCGCGCGTTAACGGGCCGTTTTCCAACAGGGCGTTGAACAGCGCGCGCTGCTGGTGAGCTCGCGGAGAGAGTTTGGCAATATCGGCATTTGGGCGGAGCTGCCATGCAGCGGTGTTTTCTGCCGTTGGTGGCGCGCTGCGCCGCAGCGCCAGAGGCAGCATTTGGTGCAGGCAGTCGCCAATGGGGTGGTGGTAGTAGTGTGCGGCCCATTTCCCCAAGTCCAGCAGCGCCGTGGATAAGCTGGCTTGCTCGTCCAGCACTTCAATGACGGCTTTTAGTTTGCTGGCATCGACGTCGGTGTTGTCGGTGGGGCCGAGGACAACGGCAATCACGTCGCGCCGCCCAAAGGGCACTTTCACCCGTGTGCCGGGCTGTATGTCGCGCTGCAACGACGCCGGCCACAGGTAGTCGAAGCGGCGTCTAAGGGGGCAGGGAATGGCGATGGATGCGAGAGTGTCGGCCATGGCATGGGCTTGTGCAAAAACCGCCAGTGTATAAGAATCTGCAGTGGGTTGAGAGCATAATTCTAATCGGCGCTGGGCAGTGCTTGCTTATATGCCCAGTTCTGCTAATATGCGCGGCCTGTTTTTCGGTGGTTTTTTGTTCAGTTGGTCGGCGCAAATCCCTGCTCTTCCCAGCTTCCACTGAGCGCATCAGCCCAGCGCGGTGCCCGGCAAGAGATCGGGTGGCGGCGTCCAAAGAGGATCTAATGATGAAAGCGGATATCCATCCAAAGTACGAAGATGTTAACGTTACCTGCAGCTGCGGTAACCAGTTTCAAACCCGCTCAACCCTGGCGGAAGACCTGCACGTAGACGTATGTTCTGCCTGCCACCCTTTCTACACTGGTAAGCAGAAAATGCTGGATACCGGTGGTCGTGTTGATCGCTTCCGCAAGCGTTTCGGCAGCCGCGGTGGTGTTAAAAGCTAAGTTGCTTACATTTGCGCCACAACCTCTGGCGTTGATGATCGCAAAAATGCCCGGGCGCCAGCGCTTGGGCATTTTTTTTAGTGAGTCGCAAGGCGGTACTACGCCTGCAGGCTTGCTTTGAAACCCGCTGATAGCGGGGCACTGGGCCACGGCGTGGCTTGTGAGTGGGGGCAGTTTTCTATATGCTTCCACGCCTTTATGAACGCACCTGACCACCTTTACGCGTTCGCCCTTCTGGAATGCACAAACCGAGAGCATGACAATGTCCAAAGATGTTAAGCAGGCGGCTCTGGATTACCACTCGATCCCCTCGCCAGGCAAAATTGGTATTAGCCTGACCAAGCCCGCCGAAACACAATACGATCTTTCGCTGGCCTACAGCCCGGGCGTGGCTGAGCCGGTGCGCGAGATCGCCAAGGACCCGCTCAACGCATACAAGTACACCAGTAAGGGCAACCTGGTCGCGGTTATCTCCAATGGCAGTGCAATTCTCGGTTTGGGTGATTTGGGCCCTGCCGCCAGCAAGCCGGTAATGGAAGGCAAGGCGTTGCTGTTTAAGCGTTTTGCCGACATCGATTCCATTGATATCGAGGTGGACGCAGAAGACTCTCAAGCCTTCATTGATACCGTGCGCCGTATTGCCGATACCTTTGGCGGCATCAATCTGGAAGATATTAAAGCGCCTGAGTGCTTTGAGATTGAGCGGATTCTGATTGAGCAATGCAATATTCCGGTTTTCCACGACGATCAGCACGGCACCGCCATTGTGACGGCTGCGGGAATGCTGAACGCTCTGGAGATTCAAGGTAAATCCATCGAGAGTGCGCGCATCGTTTGTCTGGGCGCGGGCTCGGCGGCCATTGCCTGCATGCGCTTGCTGATCAGCCTGGGTGCGAAATACGAAAACCTGTTTATGATCGACCGCCGCGGCGTTATCACGCCGGGCCGTGAGGGCTTAAACGAATATAAAGAAGAGTTTGCCAACGGCGCCGGTCCGAAGACCCTGGTAGAGGCGATCGACGGAGCCGATGTCTTTGTCGGTCTGTCTGGCGCCAACCTGCTGAGCGAAGACATGCTGCGCAGTATGGCTGCCAAGCCGATCGTATTCGCTTGTTCAAACCCTGACCCAGAGATTTCACCAGAGCTGGCGATGAGCGTGCGCGACGACTTGATTATGGCGACTGGGCGCTCTGATTATCCCAATCAGGTTAATAACGTTTTGGGTTTCCCATTTATCTTCCGCGGTGCGTTGGATGTGCGTGCCACGGAAATTAATGAAGCGATGAAAGTGGCCGCGGTTCACGCCATTCGTGAGCTTGCCAAAGAAGACGTACCACAAGTGGTGGTCGATGCTTGCCAGTGTGGTGAGCTGAGCTTTGGCCCGAATTATATTATTCCCAAGCCGGTGGATCGGCGCTTGCTGGGTTCGGTAGCCGCAGCAGTGGCCCGCGCGGCCGTCGACAGTGGTGTTGCTCTGCTGCCCTATCCCGAGCACTACCCGCTGAGCTAATCAGCTTATATTAGAGTCGCGCCCAGCGCGGCTTTTTTATATCTGCGCAGAGCAGGCATCTGTTTCGAGGTGACCATGACACAGGCAGTAACATTGGCGCTGGCGGCGTCGGGTTTGTTTTTGTTGGCTGGCCTGGTCGGCGGAGTACTTAAATACCGCGGCATTATGACCCGGCCGGGGCATCGTGCTCATCCCTATATCGATATCGCTCACCGTGCTGCGCTAATGTACAGCTTCACTGCCTTGGTGATGGCGGCGTTGCTCAAATACAGCCCCTATTCCGCGACGGTACAGTTGTGGATTACCGCGGTACCGCTGTTCTTCTTCGCCACCGCCATTGCCCGGTATTTTCAGCTGGGCATTCAAGGCCGGGAGAAGAATCAATTTAAGCAGCGTAACTTCATTACCACCTGGGGCATGGCGCTGCTGATAGTGGGTGAAGTCGGCGGTGTTGCCGCGATTGTCTGGGGGTTTTTCCGCAGCCAGGTTCTGGGCGGCGTCTAACAGCCCACGTCTTAACGGGCGAGGCCCTGGCATATGACCTGCTTGTCTCACATCGTGCTCAGCACGCTTGTTCCTGTGCAATAGTTATATGATAATGCTTATCATTAACCATCTGCTGTGGAATCTCTAATGTCACCTTTCTTCTCTGCCCGCGCCGCTATGCTGCAGGGTATCGCGCTTGTTATTGCCAGCTCCGCCGTTATGGCACAGGGCACAGAGTCAGCTGCCAGCCCACCAAAACTTGAGGAGATCCTGGTTACGGGTGACCCAATGCAGCGCAGCAGTCTGGATACTGTTGGCAGTGTCAGTATTGTTTCTGCCGACACCATTGAAGCCATGAATGTGCGCGATCTCTACGATTTGCTGCTGCGAAGCCCAAATTTGAATGCCGCAAGAGAGGACAAATTCTCTGTCCGCGGTATCTCCAATGAGGGCATTGGCCCGGGTGGTACAGGGCGGCCGACAGTAAGTGTCTTTATTGATGGCGCTCGCCAGCCCGGTCGGGGAGTGGGAAATACCTGGGACGTGAAGCAGGTGGAATTTTATCGCGGCCCCCAATCCACAGCTTTCGGCCCTGGTTCATTGGCGGGGGCGGTCGTGATCCAGAGTGAGTCGCCATCCAGTGAGGCCTATTCGGGCAAGCTTAAGGTAGGGGCAGCGAATTACGGTGGTCGCGAAGCCGGTGTCGCAGTGGGCGGCCCAATAGTGGGTGACCTGGCATTTCGCTACGCGGCTGAAACCAATCAAACCGACGGCGAGGTGACCAATATCACCTTAGACGATGACAAGTGGCAGGCGCGTAAACGTTATATGCAGCGCTTCAAACTGGGCTGGGCTGGCAGCGATTGGTATTCCTTCGAGTTCACCCTGCAGGACAGTAAGTTACGCGAGGGCAACGAATACCAGTCGCCGGACTTGGCGCGCAAAGGGCTGGCCAGCGATGATGTTGATGGCTTCTATGATGACAATAGCACGCTGGCCGTGCTCACCCAGCACGTGGATATTAATGCGGCGCTTCGCCTCAGCCTGATTGTGAGCGGCAGCAACAACGATAATATTCGCAAGGGCGACTATGATATTTCGGCTGAGGATGGTGGCTATTTCATCAATTCCGTCGAGGCTGAAAACCGAGCGGCTGAACTGCGTTTGCGATACCAGGGTGACACCCTGAAGGGCGTTGTTGGCGCCTATCTCGCCAAAGATGAATTACAGGGAAACTCGGCAAGTGTCGACCTGCCCTATGAGCTCGGTGCGGGAATCCGGGCGCGGGCTGATGCAGACTTGATCGCTGAGCGGGAGGCTGACACCCAGGCCATTTATGCCGAGGCTGATTGGGACTTTGCCTACGACTGGACGCTAACGCTGGGCATGCGCTACGAAGAGAATGACGCGGACAGTCGTAGTGCCTTTATTGTTAAGGGGGCTCGCCCCGTCGACCCGATTACCGGTACGACGTTGCCCGGTGATCTCAGCCCGCTTTTAAAACCGTTGTTGGACAGTGATGCACAGGCGCCGAGCAGCGACTCCGTGTTTTTGCCAAAGGTGGCACTGAGCTACGATCTCAATGACGCCGTGACCGCCTTTGTTGCTGCCAGCCAGGGATATCGCGCTGGCTCGGTAGACTTTGTCAGCGATGGCGAGTCGCCCAGTTATGGCCCCGAATACACCAATAATTATGACCTTGGTGTGAAGTGGCGAGGCGCGCGGTGGCAGGCGCAGCTAACGGCCTTTCGTATCGACTATCGCGATATGCAGATTGGTGTGCGTGTTGATGCGGCGAATTTCCGCACTGACAATGCTGGTGAGGCGCAGTCTGAAGGCGTTGAGCTGGAATTCAGTGGCGAGCTGGGGCGTGGTTTCAGTCTGTTCGGCGGCGCTGGCTATGTAAGCACGGCGTTCACTGAATACGAAGATGATGGCGTCGATTTTGCGGGTAATCGCTTTCCCAATGCGCCATTACGAAATGCCAATATTGGGCTTGCCTGGCAACAAAATGGCTACTTCGCCAATATCAATTGGGCCTATGCTGCTGACAGCTACACCGACCGTGAAAACACCGCCGGCTTGAAAGCCGATTCGCGGCGGCTCTTGGGCGCACGGCTAGGCTATCGCGGAGAGCGCTATGGCATAGAGCTCTTCGGTGAGAATTTGACCGATGAGTTTTATATTACCGATCGCTTTAATAGTCCGTCGTTAGGTATTGATGCTCTGTATGTCGGCGACCCGCGTGAATATGGTGTTCGCTTGAGCTATCAATTTTAGGGCCTTCGAGGCCCGCAGACGAAAAGCGAAATAGAGCTAAGTACAACTCGCGAGAGGGTAAGTGCGGGTTTTTCTCTATATTGAGGAGAAAGCCCCTTCCCTGCTTACTGATTGTGGGCGGGAATGATGTGTATCCCAATCTAGAGCGGTTATTGTGATGAGTGCTGAACGACGTCAAACCCAAGCTCCCATTCCCGATAATCTCGAAGAGCTACTTTCTGAGTTGCAACTGCTGACCATTCGCCGGGTTGAGGATTTTGGCGGTCGTCTGTGGTTTGTGCGCAGGCCGCTTTTTCAGGACGTTGTGCCGGTTGTGAATTGCTCGCTAAATCACGGTGCTGAGACAGCGGTTGTTGAGTTGGATGGGTCTCTGTCCACTCAGCATGGACTGATCATTCGAGAAGATTAAGCGCGACGGCAAAAAAAAGCGCGGCTTAAGCCGCGCAAATCTCGTACGTCTGGAGGACGAACAAGTACAACTTACATTGCCAGTTCCGCAGTAATGAACGGGATGGGTGGCAACAATGTGATTTGTGGATTCAGCAAAGTCCCGCCTTCAGTAAAGTAAGCCGGTACAGAGGCTGGGTCGTCGGCCATTACACCTACCACCGGAATCAGCGTGAATACCAAATCTGGCCCCAAGGTGTCCTGAAAGCCCGCTAATGACTGCGGATCAGCAGCGATTGCGGTACCAAAGTCCTGTAGGGCAACGACAATGCTCTCGATCTTCGCGGGGCTAAAGTAATCAACAAAGCCTTGGAACTGGGGTGGGATGCCACCGCTACCGCCGCCCATGCCCGGAATAGGCAGAGCATCTAAGCCAGGAATGCTCGGTGCACCGCCACCGCCGAGGCCAGCGAGGGCATCAAACAAGGGGGCTAAAGCGTCCAGTCCGGGTGCGCCGCCGCTACCGCCGTCCATGCCGGGAATAGGCAGAGCATCTAAACCGGGAATGCTTGGTGCGCCGCCACCGCCGAGGCCAGCGAGGGCATCAAACAACGGTGCTAAAGCGTCCAGTCCGGGTGCGCCGCCGCTACCACCGCCCATGCCGGGGATAGGCAGAGCATCTAAACCGGGAATGCTTGGTGCGCCGCCACCGCCGAGGCCGGCGAGGGCATCAAACAACGGTGCCAGGGCATCCAGTCCGGGTGCGCCGCCGCTACCGCCGCCCATGCCGGGGATAGGCAGAGCGTCTAAACCGGGAATGCTTGGCGCGCCGCCACCGCCGAGGCCGGCGAGGGCATCAAACAACGGTGCCAGGGCATCCAGTCCGGGTGCGCCGCCGCTACCACCGCCCATGCCGGGGATAGGCAGGGCATCTAAACCGGGAATGCTTGGCGCGCCGCCACCGCCGAGGCCAGCGAGGGCATCAAACAACGGTGCCAGGGCATCCAGTCCGGGTGCGCCGCCGCTACCGCCGCCCATGCCGGGAATAGGCAGAGCGTCTAAGCCGGGCAGGCTTGGCGCGCCGCCACCGCCGAGGCCAGCGAGGGCATCAAACAACGGTGCTAAGGCATCCAGTCCGGGTGCGCCGCCGCTACCGCCGCCCATGCCGGGAATAGGCAGAGCGTCTAAGCCGGGCAGGCTTGGCGCGCCGCCACCGCCAAGACCAGCGAGGGCATCAAACAACGGTGCTAAGGCGTCCAGTCCGGGTGCACCGCCGCTACCACCGCCCATGCCGGGAATAGGCAGAGCGTCTAAGCCGGGCAGGCTTGGCGCGCCGCCGCCACCAAGACCAGCGAGGGCGTCAAATAAGGGTGACAGGGCGTCTAAGCCCGGGGCACCACCGAGAGCATCGAGCCCGGGGAGGCCGCCGTCAGGTAAGCCGTCAAGCCCTGGCAGCCCGCCGCCACCCAGTGAATCCAGAGGCAGGGCGCTAAGGCCGGGAATGCTGCCCAACAGGCCCGTCAATGCGTCCAGTGGCAGAGGAGCGGTTTGCGCGTGTCCCGCGCTAGAGGCCGCGAGCGCAACGCTCAGGGCCAACGTGTTTTTAATCTTTTTAAATGGCATGAGAAGTCTCCCTTCATCCTTAATTATTACTTTGAGCGGAGCGAGATCACGACACCGCCTGTCTGCGAGATACCACTAGGTGTCGCTCTAGAAATATCACGGACAGCGCTTGTTGCGTCTTAGTTGTGATTTGAACAGGGGGTAGTACGAATGTACCTAAGTATTTACCCCTATATTGGTCGGGGTGCTGAGTGGGTCACATCTTTAACAAGCGGTGGCGTTCTTGATCGAGCGCATGTTTTGCTGGTGAGGGGCTGTGTTTGAATGGTTGCCTGGAAAGGAGAACCCCTATGCAAGCACTTCCCCATTTGTACACGGTCAGTGGTCGCGCCGAGGCGGCTTCCGACGTTAGCTTGAGCGCGGCAGGGCTGGAAACCCTGCTATCGGCACCGCCCGCTGAATTTGGTGGCCCGGGTGACAGGTGGTCGCCGGAAACGCTGTTACTGGCATCAATGGCCGATTGCTTTATTTTAACCTTCAAGGCGGTGGCCCGGGCCTCTCATCTTGAATGGTTGAGTCTGTCCTGCGAGGTGGATGGCACTTTGGAGAAAAGCGACGGTGCTGTCCGGTTTACGCGTTTCGTTACCCGCGCTCGCCTGGAAATACCGGAGGGCGTCAGTGTGGAGGTGGCTGAGCGCCTGCTGCACAAATCTGAGAAAGCCTGCCTAATCGCTAACTCTGTCGGCGGCGAGAAGGTGTTAGAGGCGGCTGTCAGCGTGGCGACATAGTCTCTGCGATGGCGGTGTTGTGCACCTCAGCGGGACGTTGGCAGGCTGAGCGGTTATGCTTGGGCGCTAATCACGTAGATGAGACTGCCAATGAAAACACCTGCTATATTGTTGTGCGCATGCCTATTCGCGATGCCGGGTTATGCGCAATCTGCCGATGAAAAACACGCACTGGTTGATAGCTTGCTTGAGCTGACGGGCCAGTCAGTGCCGACCATCGCCAGCCAATTTTCCCGCCTGTTTAACGACAGCCTGACCCGTCAGTTGCGGGCCAGTTACCCGAATTTACCCGCAGCGGCGAACAGCGTGGTTAAAGAAGAGGTTGATGCGGTGATATACAGCCAGCTCATTGCCAGCGATGCCTATGCCAATGCGATGCGCGAGATTTACACGGAGGCATTGACCGAGCCTCAGCTCCGTGAGCTATTGACGTTTTATCGTAGTGACCTGGGAAAAACGCTGCTGCGCGTCACGCCGGCAATCAATGCGCGCAGCAGTCAACTGGGGCGAGAGTACGGTGAACGCCTATCTGCGGAGATTCGTCGTCGCGTTAGCCAGCGGCTAGAGAAGGAAAAGCTCTTCTGACGATTCGCGCTAGGGGTTAATGCGAATACAACGGTTATTAATTTGCCCGCAACCTAAAAGGCCCGTTGTAAGTGATAAAAGTGGCATGCGACGGACGTCCTTTAATGGTGATGTTGGCATGGAACGGTCGCATGAATTCCTGAAAATGACCCTCGATACGATGAGCGAGCATATCGCCGTCATCGACGAGACTGGTTTGATCCTCTACGTAAACAGCCGTTGGCGGCAGTTTGCTGAGCAAAACGCTTGCACACCCCACTGCGAATGGAAGGGGCAAAACTACTTGTCGGTGTGCGACCGCTCGGCGGCATCGGGAGACGAATTAGCGGGGCGCGCGGCGGCAGGTATTCGCGATTTGATTGGCAGTCAGCGTAACCATTTTTATCTGGAGTACCCCTGCGACAGTCCCGAGCAGTCGCGTTGGTTCATGATGCGCGTCACGCGTTTTTCTCTCTGTGACGTCAGTTACTTTGTCATTTCCCATCAAGATATTACCGAGAGGAAGCAGGCTGAAGAGCTGGTAAGTAAGCTCGCCCGCTCGGATGGTTTAACTGGCGTGGCGAATCGACGGTGTTTTGACGAGTTTTTGCGCAATGAGTGGCGGCGCTGCGCCCGCCTTGGGCTGCCTGTTAGCCTGGCAATTATTGATATCGACTATTTCAAACTGGTCAACGACACCTACGGTCACCAGTCCGGGGATGACTGCCTGAGGCAGGTAGGGCAGTTGTTGAGTCAGTTTGCAAAGCGCTCCACAGACATATGCGCCCGCTACGGTGGCGAGGAGTTTGCGCTGGTGATGGGCAATACCTCCATTGAGCAAGCGCGGGCACTCCTCGAGCCGTTGAATGCCGCGATCAAGCAACTTGCCCTGCCAAACCGAGCGTCGCCAATAGCGTCGGTGCTCACCGCCAGTGTGGGCTTGGCCTGCTTGGCTCCCAGGCCTGACAGTAGCGAGGATGCGCTACTGGCCTTGGCCGATGCGCAACTCTATGCCGCGAAGGCTGCCGGGCGTAACCAGCTTGCGGCGGCGAGTTGAGGCGCTGCATAGCTTTCAAGTAATAGTCATTTGGCTAGCTCACAATAACGGGGCAGCTGAGTTTCGCTGAGCACTCATTGGCGCTCCTAGGTATTACCCCAGATAGTCTTATAGAGTCTAGCGATTAACCTAGGCCGGTATTTAATTTTACCCTTCTAAGGAAGTGATTTATGAAAGGATTCGCAGCGGTCGCGTGCTTGTGCGTGTGTTCTATTCAGGCAGTAGCCATTGAGCAAGAGCCGGTGGTTTATGGCGGTGCAGCGTATACCCACGTGAAGTATTCCGAGTCAGCCTTTGATGCAGATCTGGCGGGTGCGGGTGGCTTGATCGGCTTTCCAGTGAATGAAAATTTCTCAGTAGAATTTCGCTACATGCAAGGCGTCGAGGATGAGCGTGTTCTCGGTGGCCTGGATGTTGAGCTAAAGAAGATGCTTGGCGGTTACCTGCGAGCGGGATTGCCCATCACTCGGCGCTTTTACCCCTACGTTGTAGTGGGGCGGAGTAAAGGAGAGCTGGAGGGAAGCGGTAGCTCAGAAAGAAAATTTGAGAAAAGCGGTTTAAGTTATGGTGCTGGCCTGAACATCTCTTGGCCCGAGTCGGCGGCCATCTTAAACGTTGAGTATATGCAGCTGCTGGATAAAGACGACTTCGAAATCGAGGGCCTGACGGTCGGTTTGCAAGTTCAATACTGACCGCTGCGCCGTGAGGCCGTGTCACAACGTTGCCGCCAATGCGATGAGCTGTTCACGTAGCCAGCGATGCCCCGCGTCGGCATTGGCGCTGCGGTGCCAGTAGAGTGTCATATCGAGTGTGGGGGTAAGCACAGGCAAGGGTTGCAGCGCCAAGCCGAGCAAGTCGGCGTAGCGCTCACCCAGTTGCTGGGGAAGAGTGAGCAGCAGCGATGATGCAGCCACGACGTGGCAGGCTGCATGGTAGCTCTGACCGCGTACCTGCACCTGACGTTTGAAGCCCTGCTGCTGTAACTGTATGTCCTCAAACAGTGCTCCCTCCCGCCGCCCGGAAACACCGATATGCCGCGCCTGCAGGTAGCCTTCCATGGTGAGAGCTTGCGCGGCCAGTGGATGGTCGGCACGCATTAGTACGCAGAGTGGCTCGCTGCGCAAGGGGCGCTGCTCAATACTGCTGTCGACAGTCTGGGGAACATCCACCGCTAATGACAACTCCCCAAGGGCGAGGTGGCGGCTGAGTTGATCCCGACGCAGCCGGCGGCTGTGTATAGAAAGCCAGGGTGCACTTGCTGAAAGTTGCTTGATCAGTGGCGGCAGCAGCAGGAATTCCATGGTGTCGCCCAGACCTAATACAAAGCGCCGCTGTGAGGCGCTTGGCTCAAAATGCTGCCCGCGGTGCACGCTGTCTTGCAACAAACTCAGCGCGGATTGGATGTCGTCGGCGATGGTGTCAGCGACCGGCGTTGGCGCGATGCTACGACCACGCCTGATGAACAGGGGGTCGTCAAAATGTTCGCGCAGGCGCGACAGGGCGTTGCTCACCGCCGGTTGGCTTAGGTGGAGGTCGCGGGCGGCTTCCGTTAGCGAGCCAGCGCGGTAGATCGCGTCAAAAACGCGAAAGAGATTCAGGTCCATGGCGGTCACTCAATTCATTCATAATTAGAATAATAACTGATTTATAAAATAAATTAGACTGATGTTTTGAGTCGCCGTAATCTGGTTGGCTAAACCCGTAAGGAGCCGATCATGGATTTCAGTCTCAGCCCTCGTGCCCAGGACTTGCGCGACCAAGTTCGTCATTTCATTGATAACCATATTATGCCTGTTGAAGAGGCCGTACTGCCGGAGTTGCTGCTTAGCAAACACGGCGGTGACTGGGGGCAGTGGTCGGTGTTGCCGCAGGTGGAAGCACTGAAGGAGAAAGCCCGCGAACTTGGGTTGTGGAATCTGTTTTTGCCCGATGCCGAATTCGGCGCCGGCCTGTCAGTAAGCGAATATGCGGTGCTTGCCGAGCAAATGGGGCGTTCGCATTTTGCGCCTGAAGTCTTTAACTGCAATGCGCCCGACACCGGCAATATGGAGGTGTTGTGGAAGTATGGCAGCGAGGCGCAGAAAGCCCGCTGGCTCACCCCGTTGCTGAATGCTGAAATTCGGTCGGTATTTTTCATGACCGAACCGGATGTTGCTTCTTCCGATGCCACCAATATGGAAGCCACCATAGCGGTAGACGGTGACGAGCTGGTGCTCAACGGTAAAAAATGGTGGTCGACAGGGGTGGGTGATCCGCGCTGTGAAGTCGGCGTATTTATGGGGCTGAGCAACCCCGATGCCGCGCGCCACAGTCGTCATTCCATGGTGTTGGTACCGATGAATACGCCAGGCGTGACCATCAAACGCATGCTGCCGGTGTTTGGCGGCTTTGATGAGCCTATCGGTCACGGCGAGGTGTGGTTTGACAATGTTCGCGTGCCTAAAGACAACTTGATTTTGGGTTTGGGGCGCGGTTTTGAAATTGCTCAGGGCCGACTGGGGCCGGGACGTATTCACCACTGTATGCGCGCCATTGGCGCCGCTGAACGCGCATTGGAGTTAATGATTAAGCGCGGTCAGTCGCGGCAGGCCTTTGGCAAGCCGCTGATTAAGTTGGGCGCCAACCCCGAGCGTGTTGCCGACCTGAGAATTGCCATCGACCAAGCCCGATTGCTCACGCAATATGCCGCGTGGAAGATCGACCAGGTCGGCGCCATGGCGGCGCTCAGCGAAATTTCTGCGATCAAGGTGGTCGCGCCCAATGTGCTGCAAAATGTCGTGGATGAAGCCATTCAATTATATGGCGGAGCGGGTCTAAGCAATGACACGCCGCTGGCATCCATGTTTGCAATGGCAAGGGTATTGCGCATCGCCGACGGCCCAGATGCGGTGCACCGCAATTTGATTGCCCGACTAGAATTTGCCAAATACAACACACCCTAAGACGAGGAACAGAGATCACTATGGCAAGTATGACAACGCAGGCTCCGCGCGTATTTATTACCGGCGGCGCATCGGGATTGGGGCGCGCCTTGGCCGAGCGCTATGCGCAGGCGGGTTACTGGGTGTGCATCGGCGATATCCATAAGGAGCGCGGTGAAGAAACCCTGCAAGCGCTTCAGGCGGTTACCACCGCGCAATATTTGCACTGCGATGTGCAGCGCGAAGACGACCTGCAGTCTGCCGCTGATTGGCTGCGCCAGCACTGGTCCGGTGTGGATGTGGTGATCAACAACGCTGGGGTTGCCACGGCCGGTGCGATAGATGAGCAGAGCATGGAAGACTGGCAGTGGGTAATGGACATCAATGTGTTGGGTGTGGTGCGCGGTTGCAAGGTGTTCACGCCGCTGTTGCGTCAGCAGGGCGGTGGCCACCTGGTGAATGTGGCGTCGCTGGCAGGGGTGATTCATCCACCGAAAATGGCGTCCTACTGTGCAACCAAAGCGGCGGTGGTGGCGTTATCGGAAACGCTGACCCTGGAGCTGGATAGCGACAATATTGCCGTTTCGGTTGTGTGTCCGGCGTTCTTTCGAACCAACCTGGCAGAATCGCTGCGCGCCTCAGACCCGACATCGACGGTATTAACTCAGAAGTTGGTTAACAAGGCGAAAGTAAGCGCTGACGAGATTGCCGAGAAGGTATTTCGAGGGGTGGAGGAGAAGCAGTTTAAAATTCTTACCCACGACGACAGCAAGCGTTTGGTGATGCTAAAACGCCTGCTGCCCTATCGCTGGTTTCGTAAAATTATGCTGAAAAATACCGCGGGCATGATGCGCAAGCGCTGATTAGACCAGTGCCAGCAGTGCATTCACTGCCATGCCGAGCACGGCCAGACTGCTTAGCGCAAAAATACTGAATCGCAGCATCACCACGTTGCTGGTGCTTTGCACGATGCTGTGAGCGATGCGGCATGCCACATAAAACCAAGCGAGCGCCAGGTTAATGCCATCGCCCTGGCCAAGCATAGCCAGCATGATTGCCGTGGCATAAAAGATAGTCGGTTGCTCCATTAGGTGGTTGTAGTTGTCCGCCTTCCATTGGATGCGCTTGTCCATCATGGTTGCCAGCTCGGCGGTGCGCTCGCCAGTGCTGGGCGGCATGCGCGCTTTTCGCATTGCCGGGAGTCGCGCCATGGCCATCCAGCTGAGCATAACCATGCTCCACAGCACCAGGATGATCACCGGCAGTAAAATGGGAGAGGCGTCCATAGTCTTTTCCTTTGTTGTGATTTTTATCGATGTGGCCGCTTTGGCCTGAAGCGAATATAACAATATCCATGTGAATAGAAATGAGATCGGGGGACGTTATGTTTAGAAAGAATGTGTTGATTACCGGCGCCAGCTCGGGCCTTGGCGAGGGCATGGCGCGGGCGTTTGCTGCGAAGGGCTGCAACTTGGCGCTGTGCGCACGGCGGGTTGAAAACCTGGAGGCGATTAAATCGGACCTTGAGGCAAAACACCCCGATGTTCAAGTGCTGATTAAAGCCCTGGATGTGTGTGACTATGAGCAGGTGTTTAGCGTCTTTAATGCCTTTCGCGACGAATTGGGCAGTCTCGATCGAGTGATTGTGAATGCGGGGATGGGCAAGGGCGCGTCGATGGGTACCGGGTACTTCCACGCCAACCTTCGCACTGCTCAGACTAATTTCACGGGTGCCTTGGCGCAGTGTGAAGCGGCGATGACCATATTTCGCGAGCAAAATGCCGGGCACTTGGTCACCATCTCTTCAATGAGTGCGCTGCGGGGTATGCCGCGTGCCATCAATATTTACGCTGCTACCAAAGCGGGTTTGCGCACCATGACAGAGGGGCTGCGCGCCGATGTTATCGGCACGCCGATCAAAGTGAGCTGTATCCTTCCGGGCTTTATTCTCACGCCCATCAACGAAGACTTGAAAAAAGCGCCAATGCGGGTCGACCTGGAAACGGGGTGCAAGGCCTTGGTCAAGGCTATCGAGAAAGAGCCGGGCGAAGCCAAAGTGCCGGGTTGGCCCTGGGTGCCGATGGGGTGGTTAATGAAGGTGTTGCCGCTGAGTGTGGTTGCCAAAATGACATAGGGCCAATGCCATTCGGTGACGCGCCTGTCGCGCAGCACCGTCCCGCCTTGCTATTCTGTAGTGGCAATTCACCAGGATGCGAGTGCTGACTACATGCCGGAGAAGGATGACGCGCCACTGGCCTTCCATGTACGGGGGCTAACCAAAACCTATGGCGCTGGCGAATCCAAGGTATACGCGCTGCGGGGGGTTGACCTTGATGTGCCACGCGGCGAACTGGTGGTGCTGCTCGGCCAATCCGGCAGTGGTAAATCGACCCTGTTGAACATCCTCGGGGGGCTCGATTCACCCAGTGAGGGGCAGGTGTTTTTTAATGGCGAGGAGCTTACCGCCTTTAATGATCGTCACCTCACCGCCTACCGTCGCCAGCACGTAGGGTTCGTCTTTCAGTTTTACAATCTCATTCCCAGTTTGACCGCGCGCGAGAACGTGACCCTGGTAACCGAAATAGCCGAGCAGGCAATGGCGGCTGAAGAGGCGCTGCAGTTGGTGGGATTGGGTGAGCGTATGGACCATTTCCCTGCCCAGTTGTCTGGCGGTGAGCAGCAGCGAGTCGCCATTGCCCGAGCGATAGCCAAACAGCCGCGCGTGCTGCTTTGCGACGAGCCAACCGGGGCGCTGGACAGCAAGACCGGTGTCGTTGTGTTGGAAGCCTTGTCCAGTGCCAATCGCAGGCTCGATACCACGACCTTGGTGATTACCCACAATGCTGGCATCGCTGAGATGGCGGATCGGGTATTAATTATGGCCGACGGGGCGATTAAGGAAACCCGTGTTAACGCCCAGCCACTCAAGCCCTCGGAGCTGAGCTGGTAATGGCCGGTTGGTGGCGCCGGGCCCGAGGCTTACTGTGGCTGAAGCCGCTGGATCGAAAATTACTGCGCGACCTCTGGCATATTAAAGGCCAGGCATTTGCTATTGCGATTGTGATTGCTTGCGGTGTGGGCATGTACGTGATGTCCAAGGGGATGCTGGTCTCTCTGGAGGCGACTCGCAGCGCTTACTATGAGCGCTACCGCTTTGCTGATGTGCTGGCGCCGGTTAAGCGCGCCCCGCGTGCGCTGCTCGATGAAATCGCTGCTCTGCCCGGAGTGCGCCGTGCCGAGAGTCGCATTCGCGTGGCGGCGATATTGGATGTTGTCGGCGCGCAGGCACCGATCTCAGGGCAGATCATTTCACTGCCCGATGCGCCGCAACCCCGTATTAACGATATCGTGCTGCGCAGTGGGCGCTATTTAGATCCTCAGCACAGCAATGAGGTGTTGGTGTTGGAGTCCTTCGCCAATGCGCACAAGCTGACGCTCGGCGATCATCTCTATGCCATTCTCAATGGTACACAGCGACGCTTAACGCTGGTGGGAACCGTATTATCTCCCGAGTATGTCTATGCCATTGCTCCGGGAGAATTGGTACCGGACGACCGTCGTTTTGGCGTGCTGTGGATGAGTCGAAAAGCGCTGAGTGCGGCATTTGACCTCGATGGCGCGTTTAATGAGGCGCTGATTTTGCACTCGCCGGGCAGCAGTGAAGACGCTCTGGTTGATCGTCTGGATACACTGCTTCGACCCTATGGCACGCCGGGCGCGTATGGTCGCTCTCATCAAATATCAGATCAATTTTTATCTAACGAAATTGACCAGCTCAATACGATGGGAAAGCTGCTGCCACCGATCTTTTTGTTGGTCGCCGCCTTTCTGCTAAACGTTGTTGTGAGTAGGCTTATTGAAACCGAGCGCGAGCAAATTGGTTTACTCAAGGCCTTTGGCTACGGCGACCTGTTTGTCGGTTTACATTACTTGAAAATGGTTGGAGCGATTACTGCCCTGGGCATTGCGATGGGTTGTATGCTGGGGCTGTGGTTGGGGCAGGGTTTGGCGGCCCTGTATATGGACTATTTTAAGTTTCCCTTCCTGCTGTTTCGCGCGCCAGCGTCGGTATTTCTCGTTGCCGCAGGGGTAAGCCTGCTGATCGCGGTGTTTGGCACCTTCTCTTCCGTTATCAAGGTGGTCCGGTTGCGGCCCGCGGTGGCGATGGTGCCGCCACCGCCACCTGACTACAGCCGCTCTGCATTGTGGCTCGAGTCCTTGTCGCGTTGGCTGGACCAACCCTCGCGGATGATATGCCGGCATATCTATCGCTGGCCGAAGCGCTCCGGCCTGACCTCGCTGGGCATTGCCCTGTCCATGGCGCTGCTTATCGGTTCGAGTTTTTCCATGGATGCCATGGTGCATATGATTGATGTGAGCTTTAACGTTATCGATCGGCAGGATGTAACGGTGAGCTTTGTCGAGCCCCGTAACGAGCGAGCATTGCAAGATTTACTGCACGAGCCCGGTGTCTTGGCGGCCGAGCCGTTTCGGGCAGTGCCTGTTATTTTCAAGAACGGCCAATATCGTCGACGAGAGTCGATAATCGGCCTCGCCCAGGGGAGTGAGTTGAGCCGCGTGGTCGATACGCACTACCAGCCCGTGGTCATTCCCGCCGAGGGGATTGTGTTGTCTGATAAGCTCGCCGAGTTACTTCACGTGGATGTTGGCGACCTGCTGTCTGTGGAGGTCGCCGAGGGGCGGCGGCCGGTGCTGGATGTTCCTGTGGTGGCAGTGGTGAAAACCTACATGGGAACATCGGCCTACATGAACTTGGTTAGCCTGAGTCGCTTGTTGAAAGAGGAGGTCGCGATTTCCGGTGGCTACCTGCTGGTCGATGGCGATCAGACCGAGGCCCTGTATCGCGCATTAAAAAATACCCCCATCGTCGCGGGTGTCGGTTTACAGGAGGGCGCTCAGCAAGCGTTTAACGATACCCTTCAAGAGAGTCTCGGCACCTTTGTCTTTTTCAATACCTTATTTGCCGGTCTGATTACGGTTGGGGTGGTGTACAACAGCGCGCGCATTTCTTTGTCTGAGCGTGGGCGTGAGTTGGCCAGCCTGCGGGTGCTGGGCCTGACCCGTGGTGAAGTGTCTTATATATTGCTCGGTGAGCTGGCGCTGCTGACTCTGCTGGCGTTGCCGCTGGGCGCGGTACTTGGTTACGGTCTGGCTTGGCTTATGGTCGCCTCGTTTGATACCGAGTTATTCCGCATCCCATTGGTGATTAACACAGCGACCTATGGTTATGCGGCATTAGTGGTGGTGCTGGCCGCCATTGTTTCGGGCTTGTTGGTGAGGCGTCGTATCGATCACCTCGACCTCGTTGCCGTACTTAAAACAAGGGAATGAAAGCGATGGTAGCTCCCGCAGAAAGTAAAACCATTAAGCGCAGCATTATTGCGGTGCTTGTGGTGTCTTTGCTCGGTTTTTTTATCTACGCCTTTTCGCCCGACCCAGTGCCGGTTGATATGGCTGGTGTTTTTCGAGGCGATATGCAGGTGACTGTGAAAGATGAAGGTTATACCCGCATTGAGGATGTTTACGTGGTTTCAGCGCCGGTTGCCGGCCATTTATTGCGAATCGATCAACAAGTCGGCGATGCGGTGACGGCCGGCGAAACCCTATTAGCGAAGCTGCTGCCAAGCGATCCGGTGGTGTTGGACTCGCGCAGTCGTCGCCAGGCCGAAGCGAATTTGCGGGCTGCTAACGCCGCTCTGGTGTTGGCACGAGCGCAGGGCCAGGAGGTGGCCGCACAGCTTGATTTTGCTCGCAGTCAGTTGCAGCGCATTCGCCGAATGGCCGAGCAGGGCAGTGCCTCGGATGCGGAGCTGGATCGCGCCGAGTTAGCGCTGAAGTCCGCGCTTGCGGCGAGTCGCAGTGCGCAGGCGGCCGAGGGTATGCGCGCCGCCGAGCTGGAAAATGCCAAAGCGGTGTTGGCGACGGCGGACGATCGCGACGAGGTGCAAGTGGTACCGCTGGTATCGCCGATTAGTGGCCGCATCCTGCGTATCTTGCAGGAGAGCGAGAATGTGGTGGCAGCCGGAACCCCGTTGCTGGAATTAGGCGATCCAGCGGAGCTGGAGGTGGTGGTTGATTTACTGTCGCGCGACGCTGTCAGGGTGGACGACGGTGCCGAGGTCCATATCAGCGGCTGGGGCGGGGAGCAGCCGCTCCGAGGCCGTGTTCAGCGCGTTGAGCCCTATGGTTTTACGAAAATTTCCGCTTTGGGTATAGAAGAGCAGCGAGTGAATGTCATCGTGGAGTTGATCGGCGCGCAGTCGCTTTGGCAGGGGCTGGGCCACGGCTATCGGGTTGATGCTGAGGTGGAGCTTTGGCGCGGCAGCGATGTCGTACAGGTTGCCACTGGCGCATTATTTCGCAGTCAGGGGCAGTGGGCCGTATTCAGGGTGCTCGACAATAAGGCGGTACTGACGCCGGTCGTGGTGGGGCAAAATAATGGCCGCAGCGCGCAGGTGTTAGACGGGTTGAGTGTCGGGGAAACGGTAGTGCTGCACCCCAGTGAGCGCATCGCTGACGGTGTGGCGCTGGCCCTGAGAGAGCTATAGCGGCGCCGTCAATCGCGGTGAAGTGTGTGGCATCGCTGCTCTCGGATTGCCAATGCTCGCCCCTTTCGGTAACGTTCGCTCACATTTTGTTTGCCGCCTAGGGCGGTTTGTCGTGTATTCAGGAGTGACCATGGCGCAATTCGTCTACACCATGAATCGCGTGAGCAAAGTCGTGCCACCCAAGCGCGAGATTCTCAGCGATATTTCCCTTTCTTTCTTCCCGGGTGCCAAAATCGGTGTGCTGGGCTTGAACGGTGCCGGTAAGTCTACCTTGCTGCGCATTATGGCGGGGGTTGATACCGAATTTAATGGCGAGGCGCGCCCGCAGCCGGGTATCAAGATTGGTTACCTGCCCCAGGAGCCAGAGCTGGATCCGAGCAAAGACGTGCGCGGCAATGTCGAAGACGGCGTGGCAGAGGCGAAAGATGCGCTGGCCGAGCTGGACAAAGTCTACGCCGCCTACGCCGAGGCTGACGCCGACTTTGATGCGCTGGCCAAGCGCCAAGCCGAGCTGGAAGATATTATTCAGGCGACCGATGCCCACAACCTGGATCACAAGCTGGAAGTGGCGGCCGATGCCTTGCGTCTGCCACCCTGGGATGCCGACGTAACAAAAATCTCCGGTGGTGAGCGCCGCCGTGTCGCGCTGTGTCGCTTGCTGTTGTCGAACCCGGATATGCTGCTGTTGGACGAGCCGACCAACCACTTGGATGCCGAATCGGTGGGCTGGTTGGAGCGCTTTTTATGTGACTTCCCTGGCACCGTGGTGGCGATCACGCACGACCGCTATTTCCTCGATAATGCCGCCAACTGGATTCTGGAACTCGACCGCGGCCGCGGTATTCCCTACGAGGGTAACTATTCCGACTGGCTGGAAGCCAAGGAACAGCGCCTGGAGCAAGAGGCCAAGTCGGAGGCGTCGCGCAAAAAAGCAATTGCCACCGAGCTGGAGTGGGTGCGCAGTAACGCCAAGGGGCGTCAAAGCAAGAGCAAGGCGCGTCTCGCGCGCTTTGAGGAAATGCAGTCGCAGGAATTCCAGTCGCGCAGCGAGACCAATGAGATTTACATTCCACCGGGCCCCCGCTTGGGCGATAAGGTGATTGAGGTGAATCACGTTAGCAAGGGCTACGGTGATCGAGCGCTGATTAACGATCTTAGCTTCAGTATTCCCAAGGGCGCGATTGTGGGTATTGTCGGCGGTAACGGCGCCGGTAAGTCCACCCTGTTCCGCATGATCAGCGGAAAGGAACAGCCTGATTCCGGCAGCATTGAGTTGGGCGAGACGGTGAAGCTGGTATCGGTGGAGCAAATGCGCGATGCCCTCGATGACAGCAAAACCGTGTGGGAAGCGGTGTCTGATGGCTTGGATGTATTGCGCATCGGCAGCTACGAAATCCCCTCGCGGGCCTATATTGGCCGCTTTAACTTCAAGGGCAGTGACCAGCAGAAGCGCGTGGGTGAGCTTTCCGGTGGTGAGCGCGGTCGACTGCAATTGGCCTGCACGTTAAAAGAAGGCGGCAATGTGTTGCTGTTGGACGAACCGTCCAACGACCTCGACGTGGAAACCCTGCGTGCACTGGAAGACGCCATGCTGGACTTCCCCGGTTGCGCGCTGGTGATCTCCCACGATCGCTGGTTCCTCGACCGAATCGCCACCCACATTTTGGCCTATGAGGGCGACAGTGAGGTGGTGTTCTTTGAGGGCAATTACAGCGAATACCACGAGGACTTTGTGGCGCGCAAAGGCAACAATGCTGCGCCCAAGCGCATGAAGTACAAAAAACTAAAATAGTGCTGCCACCATGCGCGGCGGCAGCAATTGCCCCCGCGCACCGATAAAAGCCGCTTTTATTGGTCTAGCGGCCATTTTTACGCTCCTGATATTTGCTGTATCGCGCGGGGTAGGGGAAAATAGCGCCCTCTTTGCCGCCATCACAATTTCAGGAGCTCCCGATGCCTTCACGTAGCGACCTCGCTAACGCCATTCGCGCTTTGAGTATGGACGCTGTCCAGAAAGCCAAGTCCGGCCATCCGGGTGCGCCCATGGGCATGGCCGATATTGCCGAGGTGTTGTGGCGCGACTACTTGCAGCACAACCCGGCCAACCCTGAGTGGGCCAACCGCGACCGTTTTGTGCTCTCCAATGGTCACGGCTCCATGCTGATCTACTCGCTGCTTCACCTGAGCGGTTACGACCTGTCTATCGACGACCTGAAAAACTTCCGCCAGCTGCACAGCAAAACCCCCGGCCATCCTGAATACGGTTATACCCCCGGTGTCGAAACCACCACTGGGCCGCTGGGCCAGGGCATTGCCAACGCGGTGGGCATGGCCACGGCTGAGAAAATTCTCGCGGCGCAGTTCAACCGCGACGGCCACGATATCGTCGACCACTACACCTATACTTTTATGGGCGACGGCTGTCTGATGGAAGGTATCTCCCACGAGGTATGTTCACTGGCCGGTACCCTGGGCCTGGGCAAATTGATCGCTTTCTATGACGACAATGGCATTTCCATCGACGGTGAAGTGGAAGGCTGGTTCAGCGACGATACCCCCAAACGCTTTGAAGCCTACGGCTGGCAGGTGATCCCAGCGGTCGACGGCCACGACAGCGATGCCATTGCCGCTGCCATTGAGGCGGGTCGCGCCGAGCCGAACAAGCCGACACTGATCTGCTGCAAAACGGTCATTGGTAAGGGCTCGCCCAATAAGCAGGGCAAAGAAGAGTGCCACGGCGCGCCGCTGGGCGATGACGAAATTGCCCTGACTCGCGAAGCGCTTAACTGGCCCCACGGCAGCTTTGAGGTGCCTGAGGATGTCTACAGTGCCTGGAGCGCTCGCGAGCGCGGCGCTGCTGCCGAGCAAGCGTGGAATGAAAAGTTTGCCGCCTACCAGGCTGCCCACCCAGAGTTGGCCGCTGAATTTAAGCGCCGCCTGAGCGGTGACTTGCCCGCCGACTTTGCCCAGAAGGCCGATGCCTTTATTGCCCAGTGCCAAGACGAGGGTAAGGAAGTCGCCACCCGCAAAGCGTCGCAGCTGTGTCTGGATGCCTACGGTGAGATGCTGCCAGAGCTGCTTGGCGGCTCGGCCGATTTGGCGGGCTCCAACCTCACATGGTGGAAGGGTTCCAAGGCGGTTGAAGCCGACGATGCCAGTGGCAACTACCTGCACTACGGCGTGCGCGAATTCGGTATGTCGGCCATGATGAACGGTATTGCCCTGCACGGTGGTTTTATCAACTACGGCGCGACCTTCCTGGTGTTCATGGAATACGCCCGCAACGCGGTACGTATGGCGGCGCTGATGAAGCAGCGCAGTATCTTTGTTTACACCCACGACTCCATCGGCCTGGGTGAAGACGGCCCGACTCACCAACCAATCGAGCAAATTGCGTCACTGCGTGGCACCCCGAATATGGCGCTGTGGCGCCCCTGCGATATGGTCGAGTCGGCCGTGGCCTGGCGCAGCGCACTGGAGCGCAGCGATGGCCCAACGGCACTGATCTTTACACGTCAGGGTTTGCCCCACCAAAACCGCAGCAGCGCTCAGGTTGCCGCCATTGCTCGCGGCGCCTATGTATTGAGTGACTGTGAGGGCGAGCCCGAGGCCATTATTATTGCCACCGGTTCGGAAGTGAAACTGGCGATGGCTGCCCAGCAACAGCTGGCTGAAAATGGCCGCAAAGTACGCGTAGTGTCTATGCCCTGCGCCGAAGCCTTTGAAACGCAAGACGGCTACTATCGCGAGTCGGTATTGCCTAGCAACGTATTGGCGCGCGTCGCCGTTGAAGCGGCGCACAAAGACTATTGGTACAAGTACGTTGGCCTGGACGGCCGTATTGTCGGGATGGACAGCTTTGGCGAGTCGGCGCCGGCGGGTGAACTCTTCAAGCACTTTGGCATTACCACCGAGGCGGTGGTTGCTGCTGTTGAGGACTGCATAGGCGAATGATTCGACTGGCGATCAATGGCTATGGGCGCATTGGGCGCTGCGTATTGCGTGCGCTCTACGAGTCGCCAATGCGCGACGCCATGCGTATTGTGGCCATTAACGAGCCTGCCGATCTGGACACCATCGCGCACTTAACGCGCTACGACAGCACCCACGGCCGTTTTGTGGGTACGGTGGAAAAAGGTGTTGAGTGTTTGCGCATTAACGGTGACGAGATTGCCGTGAGCCACTGCACCGCGCTGCGCGATGTTGACTGGAGTCGGCACAACATCGATGTGGTACTGGAATGCAGCGGTACCCTCGGCAGTGAGGCCGCACTCCATGAACACCTGGAGCGGGGGGCACGGCATGTGTTGTTGTCGCAGCCGGGTGAGGCGAGTATTCCGACCTATGTGTTTGGCTTAAATCACCACGGCCTGACCAGCGAGCAGCGGGTGATCTCCAATGCCTCGTGTACCACCAATGGCATTACCCCGGTCATCGATGTGCTGCACCAGGCCTTTGGTGTGCGCTCGGGTTGTATTACCACCATTCACTCGGCAATGAACGACCAGCCGGTGTTGGACGCCTATCACCACACCGATCTGCGCAAAACGCGCGCGGCGGGCATGTCGATGATTCCGGTCGATACGGGATTGGCGGCGGGTATTGGTCGCATCTTGCCGGATCTGGATGGCCGTTTCGCGGCGCGGGCGGTGCGTATTCCCACACACAATGTATCGGCAATGGAGCTGAGCGTGACCCTGCAATCTCGGGTGTCACCCAGCGATGTGAATGCGGCCCTGCAAATGGCCGCGCGCGGTCGGCTGAGTGCTGTACTGGGGGTGAGCGAGGAGCCGCTGGCGTCCTGTGATTTTAACCACGATCCGCGCTCCGGTATTGTCGATGCTGGGCAAACGCGGGTGGCGGACGAGCTGGTGAGTGTCTTCACCTGGTTCGACAATGAATGGGGCTATGCCAACCGTATGTTGGACATGGTCGCACACTGGCTGCATTAGGCGGCACTGTTAGCGTGCCCCGGGCAATGTTGCTGTGGGTACACAGATCTGCACAAGCAGGCGAGTTTAGTTCGGTAAACGGATAGTGAAACGGGAAGTGTTATGAACGTATTGAAAATGCGTGATTTGGATCTGGCGGGCAAGCGTCTGCTGATACGTGAAGATCTGAACGTGCCCATCAAGGATGGAAAAGTGAGCTCCGACGCTCGTCTGCGGGCGGCCCTGCCAACCTTGAAACTGGCGTTGGAAAAAGGGGCCAAGGTGATTGTGATGTCTCACCTCGGGCGCCCGACTGAGGGTGAGTTTGAAGAAAAATACTCAATGCGCCCTGTAGCGGACTACCTCAGTGATGCCCTCGGCCAGCCGGTACCGCTGGTAGCCGATTGGCGCGACGGCGTAGAGCTGGAGGCCGGGCAGCTGGTGCTATTGGAAAACGTTCGCTTTAACCCCGGCGAAAAGAAAGATGATGAGTCCCTAGCCAAGGCCTATGCTGCGCTCTGCGACATCTTCGTTATGGACGCTTTCGGTACGGCCCACCGGGCGCAGGCGTCGACCCACGGCGTTGCCAAGTTTGCGCCAACGGCCTGTGCCGGCCCACTGCTGGCCAATGAGCTGGAGAATTTGGAAAAGGCCTTGGCTAACCCTGCGCGCCCGATGGTTGCCATTGTCGGTGGTTCAAAGGTTTCCACCAAGCTAACCGTATTGGAAACACTGTCTGACAAAGTGGACCAGTTGATTGTTGGTGGCGGCATCGCCAACACTTTCCTGGCGGCGGCGGGCTATAACGTCGGTAAATCGCTTTGCGAGGACGACCTGATTCCGCAGGCAAAAGCGCTAATGGAGAAGTGCGATATCCCGCTGCCCAGCGATGTAATGACAGGTAAGAAGTTCGACGAGAACGAGCCGGCAACATTGCGCCCAGTGGAAAATGTCGGCGACGACGACATGATTTTTGATGTTGGCCCGGTGACCGGCTCCGTGCTGGCGGCCATTCTGCGTCAGGCCGGCACCATTATTTGGAACGGTCCGGTGGGTGTATTTGAATTCGACCAGTTTGCCGATGGCACCGAAGACATTGCCAACGCGATCGCAGAGTCAGACGCCTTCTCGATAGCGGGTGGTGGCGATACGCTGGCGGCGGTAGACAAGTTTGGTATTGCCGACAAGGTGTCCTACATTTCGACCGGGGGCGGCGCCTTCCTGGAATATGTTGAGGGCAAAGTATTACCGGCAGTTGCGGTACTGGAAGAGCGCGCCAAGTAAGCGCGCTCGCTGATCAATAATTCATATTTAAAAGACTGAAAAGGGAACTCACATGGCACTTATCAGCATGCGTCAAATGCTGGATCACGCCGCAGAATACGGCTATGGCGTACCGGCATTTAATGTAAATAACCTGGAGCAAACCCGCGCCATTATGGAGGCGGCGAGAGAAACCGACAGCCCAGTGATCATGCAAGCCTCGGCTGGGGCGCGAAAGTATGCTGGCGCGCCTTTCCTGCGTCATATGATTCTTGCGGCGATTGAAGAATTCCCTGAAATTCCCGTAGTGATGCACCAGGATCACGGCACCAGCCCCGCCGTTTGTCAGCGCTCGATTCAACTCGGCTTCAGCTCCGTGATGATGGACGGCTCGCTGCGTGAAGATGGCAAAACACCCTCCGACTATGACTACAACGTCGATGTTACCCGCACGGTTGTCGACATGGCTCACGCCTGTGGTGTTTCCGTTGAGGGTGAGTTGGGTTGTCTGGGTTCACTGGAAACCGGACAAGCGGGTGAAGAGGACGGCGTGGGTGCAGAGGGCACCTTGTCTCACGAGCAGATGCTTACCGACCCCGAAGAAGCCGCTGACTTCGTTGCCAAAACGGGTGTTGATGCGCTGGCTATTGCCTGTGGTACCAGCCACGGTGCCTACAAATTTACGCGTCCGCCCACTGGCGATATTCTGGCGATCGACCGTATTAAAGCTATCCATGCGCGTATTCCCGACACGCATTTGGTAATGCACGGCAGCTCCAGTGTGCCTCAGGAGTGGCTGGCGATCATCAATGAGTTTGGCGGTGAGATTCCCGAGACATACGGTGTGCCCGTTGAGCAGATCGTCGAGGGCATTAAATACGGTGTGCGCAAGGTCAATATCGATACCGATTTACGCCTGGCGTCCACGGGTGCGGTACGTCGCTTTATGGCGCAAAACCCCAGCGAGTTTGATCCGCGCAAATACCTGAAAGAAACCATCAAGGAAATGAAGGCAATTTGTGTTGCACGCTACGAAGCCTTCGGCACGGCCGGCAATGCCTCCAAAATTAAACCTGTTAGTTTGGAAGCGATGTTTGGCGAGTACGAGTCGGGTCGTTTAAACCCAAACATTAAATAATCGCGGCGCGCATCGCGCACTGGTGATTAAAAAGCCCGGTACTGCCGGGCTTTTTTTTGCCCTTTATTTTGTGCCTGCAGACGGGGCACACTAGGGCCCGCTAAAAAGGATAAATCTAAGGACCTTGCTATGCCGTGGCCCGATAATATCGACCAAGAGAACCTTCCTTCGCTCAGCCCCTTGTCGTTGCAATCGACCGTCAACAGCCAGCCCTGGCTGCCGGAATACTGTGCTTACTATGGCATTGACCTTGAAAAGGATTACACAGGTTTGTGCCATTACATTGGCTATTTCGAGGCGGAGGGCGAACGCATTGCCACTCAGGTGTTCAAGTTGCCCAACGCGCAGCGCACCGCGTTTGTTTATCACGGCTATTACGACCATGTGGGTTTGTTCAACAATGTAATCAATTACTGCTTGAAACACGGTTGCAGTGTGGTGGCTTTCGACCTGCCGGGTCATGGCCTGTCCAGTGGTGAGCGGGCATCGATAGACAGCTTTTTTCGCTACCGCTCCGTATTGCGCGCCGCCTTTGCCGCGGTGGCCCCTTTCGAGCTGCCACAGCGACGCTTTGCCATGGCCCAAAGTACGGGTTGCGCCATTGTCGGTTCGCATATTCTGGATGGCGG
>Ga0105235_100024_pt1 | contig 76852 bp, 66 predicted proteins | sample Virmet3819_2500_FD_90059 | JGI IMG/M metagenome (GOLD analysis project Ga0105235, IMG submission 90059) | Marine viral communities from the Southern Atlantic ocean transect to study dissolved organic matter and carbon cycling - metaG 3819_2500 | ecosystem: Environmental > Aquatic > Marine >... | reverse complement strand
TAATAGAGAAGCGCTTCGCCGAGTTTCGGCAAGGAAATGCGCGGGTGTAGCTCAGCTGGTTAGAGTGCCGGCCTGTCACGCCGGAGGTCGCGGGTTCGAGCCCCGTCACTCGCGCCATTTCTCACGAAATGGAATTCACGCAAATCATTGAAATTAAACGGAATTATTGGTTCTGTTTGGATTTCTTTGTCTAAATTGGCCGGAAATTGTGGACCAAATTGGGACCAATTTGTGGACCAATGGTCGACGTCATGAAGCGCGTCGAAGACAATTCTTACCTCGAACAGAGAGGCCGGGTCTGGTGGTATAACCGCCGGGTACCGAGAAAGTTCGCACACCTCGATACCCGAAAACGTATCAAGGGGTCGCTCAGCACTACCTCGCTTGAACAAGCGCGTTACAAACGTGATCTCCTAGCGGAAGCCGACGATCATTACTGGGCATCATTACAGATTGCCGATGAGGCAGGTCCCTCTACCAATCGCGAAGTGTCTGAAGCTGTACGTCGCCGATACAAGATGGCGACCGTCAAGGCTTTGGCAAGCGGGTTCATCTATCAACCAATCGACCATCTCGCGACCGAAGCCCCCATTGAAGAAGCCCTGGCGAGGTTGCTGGCCGTTCAAACTCAGGCCGGTCCGCAAGAGATACCGAAAGAACGCGACGCCGAGGCTCTGCTGGGCGGGGCAACCAAACCCACAATAACTGTCACCGAAGCTTTCGAGATTTATCTCTCGGAGATTGCTTATAACGCGCAGCTCTACAAGTCGCCGAACCAGAGAGCGTCATGGGAAAAGACCAAGCGCACCTCCATCCAGTACTTCATCGATTTTGCCGGGGATATCGCACTTGAAAACATCACTCGAGAGCTGGCGCTCAAATATCAAAAGCACTGGGCTAGGCAGGTTAAACCGAAAGATTGTAAGACCAAGCCAATGGCCCCGAACACAGCCAACCGGCACATCGGCAATATCCGCTCGCTCTACACAGATTATTTCAAGCATATCGGTGAAGAAGAACGGCCCAATCCATTCCGCAATATGCACTTCAAAGCCAAAGCGCGAACCGAAGTGCCGCCATTCTCGTCCGACTGGGTTTGCAAAAAGATCCTGGCACCGGGCGCGACACGTCGATGGAATCCTGAACTACAGTTGATCCTTCTCATGCTAATCGAGACGGGGTGCCGCCCGAGCGAGATCATCAATTTACGGATCGAGGACTTCCATATGGATGGACCGGTTCCTTATATCGCTATTCGGGCTCGTACGGACCGCGAGGTGAAAACCGATACGTCTGAACGAGACATTCCACTTGTTGGAATTTCACTAGAGGCGGCAAAACGGGCGGCACCGAGAGCATTCTCACATTACTATGATCGGAACGAACTCGTTTCCGCGAACATGATGAAGAACCTGCGCAATCGAGGCTTGCTCGAGACGCCTAACCATAAGGTCTATTCACTCCGCCACGCCTTTGAGAAACGCATGCAGGAAGCCAATATCGACTATGGCTTGCGCTGCCTTCTCATGGGCCACAAGACGACGAGGCCAGTTTACGGTGATGGTGGCTCGTTGGAGTATCGACGGGATGAGCTGCTGAAGATTGTCCATCCGTTTGACGAGCGGGTGCTGGAGCAGTTTGAGCAGGAAAATCCCGAGTGGTCGATTTGGGGTTTGAACAGCACGAAATAACAAATTGGAGTATTAGCCAAATCTAGCTAGTGATATTAATCATGGGTTTAAGATTTCTGCATTCTGCTGATTGGCAAATCGGGAAAGTTTTTCGCTTTGTTGATGACAGCACTATGGGGCTGCTTCAGGAAGCGCGTCTTGCAGCAATAACAAGGCTCGGCGAGAAGGCTATTGAGCTTGGCGCTAAGCATATTCTAGTAGCGGGTGATGTCTACGACATGGAGGCGTTGTCTCCACGGTCGCTCAACCAGCCAATGGAACGCATGCGGAAGTTTGAGAGGGTGACCTGGCATTTGATGCCTGGAAACCACGATCCGCATAGACCGCACGGTCTTTGGGACCAGCTGATGCGTCGTGGGGTTCCCGATAATGTTCTAGTTCACCTATCTGCTCAGCCCATAGTATTCGAAAGCGAAAGGTTTGCCTTGCTCCCGGCACCATTGCGGTATCGGCGCACACTTCAAGACCCGACGGCTTACATGGATGATGCAGAGACTCCTGACAACATTATCCGGTTGGGGCTCGCGCACGGGACGGTCAGGGGGTTTGGTTCCGACGACAAGGATGTTCCAAACTTCATTAGCCCGAATAGGCCGGACACGGCGGGGCTTGCTTACCTTGCTTTGGGCGACTGGCACGGACAGAAGAAAATCAACGACAAGGTTTGGTATAGCGGCACACACGAGATCGATGCCTTCGATGTCGAAGGTGGCGGACAGGCGCTGTGCGTCGAAATCGAGGGTGCTCACGCCGCGCCGGAGGTCACACCTATCGAGATCGGCCACTACCGTTGGATCACATTCCGTCAGCAGATTAACAGCCGCGAAGAAATTGACGCCCTGGTTGCAAACCTTCGTGGGAGTGGAGAGGACCTTAGCCGGACTCTCGTGCGACTTCTTGTTGAAGGTACAGTTTCGCTTCAGGACCGGCAGTATTTTGAAGAACAAGTCATCGAGCGGGTCTCTGCTGCACTATGCTACCTGCGAGTCGATGAAGCGCGGCTATTCCCTAATCCTAGCGAAGAAGACCTCGACCAAATTGACCGGGGGGGCTTCGTACGAACTGCCGCCGATATTCTGCGGCACAAAGCTGAGGACATTAGTGATCCTGACCATGAGGTCGCGGTGCTGGCACTTCAGAGGCTATTTGTCGAACACATGAAACTGCAGATGAGGAGCCAATGAAGATACGCTCCATTGCAGTCAATCAGTTCAAAAAGTTCACGACGCCGATGTGTCTTGATGACATCGGCGACGGTCTGAACGTCATCGTCGGCCCCAACGAAATGGGTAAGTCAACACTGCTTGATGCGCTGCGTGCCGCGCTGTTCGAGAAATACAGCTCTAAGGCCCAACCGATCACCGCTTTACAAAATGACCGGAACCAGGCCGCACCTGTTGTCGAACTGGCATTTGAGGTCGACGAAGGGACTTATCGGATCAGAAAGCGGTTTGTTAAAAAGCCCTATGCTCACCTGTTTTGCCCGGACGGACGAAAGTTGGAGGGCGATGAAGCAGAGGACACACTTCGTGATCTTCTCGGATTCGATGAGCCTGGTAAGTCGGGTGCAAAACCCGAAACCCTTGGTATGTGGAACGTGCTTTGGGTTCAGCAAGGTCAATCCTTCGGCGCGCTTAATCTTCCAGATAGCGCGCGTTCAAACCTTCACAGTGCATTGGAGTCAGAGGTCGGCGAGGTTCTAGGAGGCAAACGCGGTAGGGCCTTGCCCGATGCGGTGGATAAACAACTCTCCGAGTTGGTAACCAAAACGGGTCGGCCACGAGGTGTTTACAAGGAACGGATTGACGAAATTGAGTCCCTACGCTCCGAACTTGAAGGGTTGAGAATCCGCAGAAGCGATCTTTCAACCACATTGGAAAATCTTGAGGCAGCGCAGGAGACTCTCGCCCGTATCTCATCAGACGAATACGATCAGACGGACAAAGAGAACCTCGACGCAACTCGAGCTCGGCATGCTGATCTCGCAAAATTGGAATCACGTATCGATGCAGCGTTGATTGAAATCGAGCTGAAAAAGCGGAATTTGGAACAGGCCCAGCAAGCCCTTGCTGCGCGCCGCGATCTAAAAGAACAAATAGAAGCCGAAGGGGAAGCGTTAGAGGCTGCGAAGAAGAAGCTCGACGAAGTCCGGCAGAGCGAATTGGACTTAAGGAGGCAGGTCGAACGGCTTCGTAACGATACTAGGCAAGCGGAGAATGCTGTGAATGAGGCAGATAATGCCGTCTCACAGGCCCGCCGTGTTCTCAACGCCGTGCAGCGAGAATCTCGTATTCGCGAACTTCAGGGACGTTATGACAAAGCGCACGCAGCTGAAAAAAAGCAAAGGGCAGCACTACAAGGTGCGGCGGCTATTCTTGTAACTAACGAAAACATCGAAGCAATCCGCGATGCAGCAAAGGAACTCGAAACCGCGCGTGCGCGTCTTTCCGCTTCTGCGACACTAGTTACGTTCGATATGGATTCCGACCAGTTGTCGCAAATCGAAGTCGACGGAGCTGCACTTGCCGACGACCAGACGGCGATTGAAGTAGTCGATGCGACGATTATAACCGTCCCAGACTACGGCAGCATCACTGTTCAACCCGCTATCAAAGATCGCAACAAGCTAATGGAGCAGCAGCGCGAGGCGAAACAAACCCTCAAGGCCGCACTTGAAGATTGCGGTGTGAAGTCCGTCGAGTTGGCCGAGAAGCAGCTAGCAATGCGCGAGAAGCTGCTCCGGGATGCCGAACTTGCAAGGCAGGAAGCTGAATTACACGCGCCGGCAAATGATAACTGTGACGCCGGTGCGCAACCTCTTGCCGACCATATTGCCGGTTTGAAGACAATCCTCGAAACAGAACTCGCCGATCTTGGCATGGATGGCTTGCCATCGGAAAAGGATGCGGAGGATGCTCTGGCCGCTGCTCAAGCTGATGCTCAGGAAACAAGAGATACGCTCTCCGCTGCCCGTGCAGGTTTGTTCGGACCGGAAGAGGAGATTAGCCGCGTCCAGACCGAGCTGGGTGGCGTAAAGACGCGATATGAAGACGGTAAGGAACGTCTAGACAGACTCAAAAGCGATCTGACCGAAACCGAAAAACAAACTTCCGAAGACGATCTAGATACCGCCGTATCCGCAGCTGGACAGGCTCTTGCCGATCAGGAGAGAGTAGTCTCCTCGCTTGAGGAACAGCGTGAGGGCGAGACCCTACTACAATTGGATGCGCGCATCTCAAGGCTTGAAAGAGCGCTTCAGGATAGGCGTGACAAACGTACCGATCTAAAAGAAAATATAGCTGGCTTCAGGTCACATATTGAAGCCCTTGAGGGGGCCGGTCTGGACGAGGCTATCCAGCAGCTAGAACGCGAGTTAGAGCTGGTTGAAGAACAGCTTCGGCGCTACGAGCGCGAGGTCACAGTGCTATCACTCCTTTCGACGACACTGCGTTCTGCCGAGACAGACGCAAAAGAGCGCTATCTTTCTCCGGTGCTGAAACGTGTTCGTCCTTACCTGCAGCTTTTGTTCCCCGGCGCCGAAGTCACCATAGATGAAAATTTGCATATTGTTGGTGTTGTTAGGCAGGATGGGTACGAAGAATCCTTCCACCATCTGAGTATGGGAACACAGGAGCAAATCGCCGTCTTGGTGCGTCTCGCCTTTGCGGAGATGCTGGTCGAACAGGGACATCCCGCTACTGTCGTGCTGGATGACGCGTTGGTGTTTTCCGATGATCGAAGGATGGACCGCATGTTCGACATACTGAACATGGTAGGGCAGCAAGTTCAAATTATTGTACTGACCTGTCGTGAGCAGTTGTTTGAAGGCGTTGGAGGTAAACACCTTTCTTTGAAAGCCGTAAACTCAGAAGACCTAGTATCAGCGTGAACAGATTTCAGAGGATGACCTGTTCTTAAAACATGATTTAACCGATCTCGAAAGTTTGTGATGAAGGCAATGGTAATACCCTCAATTACGGACCGTAAAATTGAAAAGCCGTCGATATGAGTACTCCTCCAAATCCAGCCTTTAAAATCCAGGCTACATACTTGGGGCCGATATTCTCCGTAGATGCAGAGCTCTCAAAGAATGCCCAAAATCTGGTATTCGCCAGAAACGGAACCGGTAAATCCTTTCTTTCCCGAGCGTTTCGCTATCTAGATCTACACAGGCAAGGAAAAGATGTTTCTAAAGCGGCCTTCTATCTGGTTTCAGACGAGTCGGTAGACGCTAAAGGTTCATTTTCGTTCTCGCGTGGAACGAATGCGCTGGGAACACTTAGTCTAGAGAAGCCTGGCGACATAGTTACCGCTAATGTATCTGACACCATTTTCCACGTTTTTTCGGAAGATTTCGTTCATGACGAACTGAGAGACCGTCAGTACGTCATTAATGGTGAGATCGAAAATCAGATCGCTGTCGATAGTTCAAACATCGAACTCAAGGACACGCAGGAGGAGCTAAAAAAGGCGCAAGAGGCAGAGCAAGCAGCGGACGCCAAGCTTCGAAGCCAACTCGATACGGCAAAAGTCGAAAGCCTCGTCGAGAAAGCGGGGATCAATAAGAATCTATCGGAATACAGGCGCCTTAATCTCGAGAACCTTTTGGAGCTTTTCTCCGAAAAACCCGACGTGCCGGAGAAAACTTTCGTCAGTATTCTCTCTGACTTGGACAGCCTGAAGTCTATTCCAGCAGAGCCTGTCTATCCGGAAACGTTAGATTTAGTTGGTAGCGAAGACATCGATCTAAAAGCGCTCGAAAAGTGCCTCCAGAAGGTTACGTCCCCTTCAAGCGTGTCCGAGGAGATCAAAAAGAAGATCGATGCCCATCACGGCTTCTATGAGACTGGCACCCAAATAATTCAGGACGAACATCGCACCACATGTCCGTTCTGTGAGCAAGGGATTACAGCTCCTGATCCGAAGACAATCATAGATGCCTATGTCAGTTACTTCGCCGATGAGGAGGAGAAACACAAAAAGGAGCTGAGGGCTTACTTCAGCAAGCTCAATCAAAAAGACTCTAGCCTGAAAGAAATCGAGACGCAGCTCACCCGGCAGAAGTCCCGCTATGACGAATTAAAGCACTATGTACCGTCAAAAAAGGATGTCGAAATCGCTGATGGCGAGGCCGCACTCAAGAATGCGCGCGCTGCCATTTCTGCAATCAAGTCAACTTTAGAACATAAGGCTAAGACGCTTGTCTCTGCACACTCGCTACCCGCTGAAGATCTTGCCGCACACCTCGCCACGATCAACGAGATCATTGAAGATAACAACACAAAGATTGCTGAGCTCACTAGCGCGGTCGAGAAAGCTGATGATGAACGGAAGGCCTTACAGCGCAAGGCCTGTGATGTCTTTGTACAAGAGTTTGCCATAAATGGTTGGTTCGAAATTGAAGCCCTCCGGAACCTCCACAAGGCCGTTCAATCAAAACAAAAGGAACTAATCGATCTGGAAAAGGCGGCTCCGTCAACGAATGCAAGAGATCGTGTTGCAGATACGTTTGAGCTGCTCCTCAAGGAGTTTTTTGCCGAAAAATACGTGTTTGATAGGAAGAATTTTGTCCTCAAACGTGGCGATAAGGAAATGGAGAGGGGGCCGCATCGCACACTAAGCGACGGCGAAAAGACAGCCATAGCATTTTGCTATTTCGTAGCCTGCATACATCGGAAAGTCGCATCGAACAGTGACTATAGAAAACTGTTTCTTGTTTTCGACGATCCAATAACTTCGATGTCCTATGACTTCGTGTTCTCAATTGCTCAAACGCTTAAGAACCTGAACATTTCAGATCAAGGTGAGGTTTCGATCAATCCGGCCAAAATAGATGGCAACAAAAATAGGCGTCCAGACCTGTTGGTGCTGACCCACAGCAGCTACTTCTTCAATATATCGCGGACCAACAGCGTCATTAAAAAGGACGCGACATTCTCATTTTACAAAGACGGAAGTACGCACAAATTAGTTCATTTGCACAGCTATGTTGCGCCCTTTGAGCAACAACTTGAGCACGTATATCGCGTCGCGAACGGTGATGATCCCGATCATGCTACTGGGAATGCGATTAGGCAGGTATTGGAGGCTGTCGGCCGTTTTTGTAGGCCTGACAAATCGCATGACTTATCGAACTTCATTACATTTTTGGCGGGTGACCAAGGCTTCCAAATAAAGAGTGTTCTGATCAATTCTTTGAGCCATGGAACGTACTATGATGAGACGCCATCGCCGGATGACCTTAAGTTGGCCTGCGAGGAGGCAATCGCTGTGGTAGAACGATTTGCGATTGGGCAGTTAGAGCTATTGAAGAAAACGGGCTGAAAACTCAACAGGGAGCGGTACCGAACCCAGATCTATATCGTCCAGCATTTTGGCCCTATTTTGACGGGTTATTCTTCGATTTCCATTGTTGGTCAAAACACCTGCTAATAGGGAATATTAGCTTAAGACCAAATGATGCTTTGCAGCCTTTCATCGCTTGCCCACTGCGTAGGCGAAACACTGAACTTCTCTTCGAGAAATTCACAAATCGCATGAACCCCGGCCTTGTTGAACCATAGACGCCAGGTCTGGTTTTGTGTCGGTACCGGTGCTGCGAAGGCTTCACACGTCAGGATGGCTGCATTGGGTTTGTGATCTGGGTCGCGGACGGACGCATAGTGGATGAGCTGTATGTCTTCTGCGCGCGCAGCCTTTTCGAGTTGCTGGCACGGTTCATAGTCTGACGGGTGCATCCAGATATCGCTGGCGTCTGAGAACGGCTTTGCTGTCAGGTTGATGGCCGCTTTTGTTTTGACGGGCACATCAAATGCTGTGTGCTCGCTTGGCTGGGCTGGAAAGGGCGTGCCCGGAGAGTCCGAATAGAAAAGTAACAGATGAAATGCGGTTTCGATGATCGCGGTCCTTGGTTCTTCAGAGACATAGTAGACGCCGGGTGTTGGTCCGGCTTTCCGGAAGCGCGAACCGTTCGGGTAAAGCCCGTAGCGAAACGGTGTCATGTAGAGATAATGCAAACCTTCGCATTCCGGCGGAACGGGCGTCTTGGTTTCTTCCAGAATGTCTTCCAGCAGGCGTTGCTCATCCAGCGTATCGACAAGCTGAAGCGTGGAGACGACATGTTGCGCCTCCACGCAGCGCCAGTAGGTTTTCTTTACGGGCGACTGCTCAGAGCGGAGCGCGTCTGGAATCCAGATAGGCAAGGCCATGGGTCAGTCCTTTAATCGTCTTGATCTGATCGAGAGGACGACCGCCAAGCGCCCGGTTGTCATTGCGCAGCCAGGCATGCGCCACTGTTCCATCGCCGCCCGTGATCGCATCGAGCGAGCGGAATAGCCGAACGAACAGCGCGCCGAGTTCAAAAGCCTTGGAGCCTTCTTCCAGCCTAAACTCATCTTTGCGCATCCGGGATATGGTCGGTTCCGAAACCCCCAGAATCGTGGCGAGATCCTTTCCGGAAAGCCCAAGCTTCTCAGCAGCGCGCACAACAGCCATGGTCATGACGCGTGCCCGTTCCGGGCTATCCGCAGCGAGTGTCTGTGACATCGAACCATCCTTTCTTTCGAAAGAATATGTATCATTTCTTTCTGTAGAAATCAAGGTGGTGGGCTTTCGCGTTGTATTTCAGGGACTTGCCGACCAATAGCTGCTTCAATCCGGTCGGCTGCGGATCGGCGCTTCTGCACCTCGCGGTCAAAGCGATCGAAGAGCGGAAAGTACTTCTCCCCACAATAACGCACGACGAGGGCAGCGATCCTGCGGCCTTCTTCGAGCTCTTTGAGGGAAATGCTCATTCTACCGCTCATTGATCCGTCAGTTGGATTTCGCCCGGTTCCAGACCATGACGCCTGTACCGTCATTTTCATTCTCGAAGAAGGCGGCACGCACGGGGCTCGCGAAGCTTGGATCATCAAGCTTGACAGCAAGATAAGGCGTTTCCCCTTGCTTGCTTTCCTGACGCCAGGCAGCGCCGAGTTCAGCGCCGCCCGCATAGAGTCGGAAGTCCGGTGCGCCATCGCTTGCCTTTTCCTTGTTAGGAACAAGCTGCGCTTTCACATTTATGGTCATGGTACGGATGGTGCCGGTATAGGCTCCATCCTTTGCGGTGAACGTTCCAATCTGTGCCATGGGTCTAATCTCCTGTATTGGCGTGAAGAGCGCGGCGCGCTCGTTTGAACCCGGCATCCGAGCCGAGAAAGCTTTCCAGCATGGCCGGGATCAGCGCTTCGGGTTTTTCCTCCGCGCCATAAGTCTGGCGATAGATTTCAGCATAGTCGCTGAGCGCGCTCGCAAGGTCTGGATCGACCGAAAGGCTCATGCGTACCGGCGTGCGGTCAGGGAGTTTGTCGAGGCGCAGGGGCATCAGTGCGCTCCCGTTGCAGGCCGCACATACTCAACAAACTGGGCATTGGAGGCCTTGGCAATTGCGCTCAGATGCTGATCGCTTACCTCATAGGCGACAATGCGAGCATATTCGATCTGCGCCGGTGGGCGTAAAGCCCAGTTCCAGTAGTCCCGGGTCAAGAGCACTCCGCAGAGCAAGCAGGCAATCGCAATAAAGACGCCATATGCTGACCCACCCGAGATCTGTGAGGCCTGAGATACCGCACTGAAAGAAAGTGCCGCGCCTTGCAGCGCTAATACCGCATATAGAGCTGATGCTTTTGCCGGTGTCAGCGGTGCTTGACCTTCACGTTCGATCAGCACCTGCCGATCGGCACATAAATCTGCGATCTGTCTTTGTCGTGGCGGTGGCGGGATGTGAAACATGATTTATCTCCTTTTCACTGAGGTCTGAGAATGAGGTCACGGGTGACAACGACGCGCACAGGCCAGCCAGGGCGCACACGGATAGTCGGTTGAATTCCAAGATTGCGGTCGACGACGCGCTGGCCCGCCTGATTGATCGTGTCTGTTGTCCCGCGCCGGATGGCGCGCTCAATGTCGCCATCACCATCCGCGCCAAGCTCTGCGCCAACACCAAGAATGGTGGCGAGCCCCGCTGCGATGAAGACGCGGTCCCAATGGTGATCCGTTCTGTCGGAGAGACCCGCATACCCTTGTGCATCTGCACCCGGCGCGGAGATGACAATCGACGACCCATCAGGGAAAATGATCCGATCCCAGGTCACCAGTGCACGGTTTTGCCCGAATGAGACTTCAGACTGATAACGTCCGATCAGGCGTGACCCCTGCGGGATCAGAACATATTGCCCAGTCACTGTATCGTAGACCGGCTGAGTAACTTGAGCGACGATCGTTCCTGGCAGGTCGGAGTTGATGCCGGTAACGAGTGATGCCGGGATTAGCGTTCCCGCCATGACCTGATAGGGCGAAGCGGGGTCTTCGACGCCGTGCTGGTTATAAATATCGCCGCCCGCACCTTCACCGGCAAATGCAAGCTTGCGGGATTGGAGATTTGTATCAGCGGCTTGACTGAACGCTGACGGCGCGCCTTGCGGCAGCGCGGCGAGCGCAAGAAGTTCCGATCCAAGATCAAGTGTAGGATCACGATATGACGGCCTGGAATCGGAAACGGTCTGGCCACCGGTTTCGGATTGAAGCTGAAAGAAGACCGGCGCGCGGGCCGCCTCATCGGCAAGCGCCGCTTCTCGCATGCGCCTCGCCCTCTCGGCTTCATCGACGGGACTTGGCCGGAAATCATCTTCCACCCTTGTAACGAATTCGGGTTCCAGCCCAAGTTCGCGCTCGGCGCGGAGCATGGTCGCTCCAAGATCGCCGGAGAGCGGCGGGCCAAGCCGGGTTATGCGGGTCTCAATCGGTGAAATGTCGCTGTAGCTGGCGGGCAGCGCCCCAAGCCCCTCAGGCGTTCTGGTGTTCGTAGTGTTGTAGAGTTCCCGTCTCGCATCGGGATCGACCGCAGTAGGCGGTTTTAGGGCGATGCTCATCGCTGCGAATAAGCCGAGCACGCCTAGACCTGCGCCCACCATTAGAACCTTGCGATTGATCCGGGTGACGGGTTTCGGGCTAGAGCGGATCTTCAACCGCTCAGCATGCTCGTCAAAGGGAATGGGCTCGGACATCTTCCTAGCCCCCAAAGATTGCGGCGAGCGGCGAACGGCGTTCATGACGGGAAATGCGGACCACGGTCTGGTTGCGCTCGCCGAGGCGCAGCTCGGCTGCGCGGAACAGTCGATCCACGACATAGTAATTGCTGCGCACACGATAGTTTACGAGTTCGGCGTCACCGTCTTCGCCGAGCACGAAGAGCGGCGGCATGTCGGTGGCCATGATGTTATCCGGCATCTGGATGAAGACTTGCCGCCCATCATCAAAGACGCGCACAGGTTTCCAGGCGGGGCTGTCACCGCTCATGCGGTAGTCAAAGTTTAGCCCCTCCAATGTTAGGCCACTTCCAATGCTACCAGCCTCACGGGCAACAGCACGCTCATTTCGGGCGGTAAGACCCGCCAACTCATCTGCAGGATAGCGCCAGGACAGGGCAGCCATATAGCCGCCTTCGACGCTTTCCAATTCAAGGTGATAAGTGCGACGGTCGGTGGCGATCATGAGATTGGTGCGGATGCCAGATGAGATGGGTTTGACCAGTACATGCGCTCGGGCTGTGTTGCCCGATCCGGAAACCGTATCTCCAACCACCCAACGCACTGTGTCGCCTGCAGAAACCGAGACCAGCTCTTCGCCCGGTTGAAGCGCAACATCACTGACCTGGCCGGGGCTTGCATATAACCGGTAGAGCGCCCCCTCAGTGTAGGGATAGACCTGGATCGCATTCACATAGCCGTCGACCGATGGTTCTATCAGCGCGCTTGTCCGACCTTCTTCAATAGCCTGGCGAGGCGAGACGCGCGGCGAAGAAACGGTTTCTATGGCCTTCATCTGCCCCGGCAATGGAAGTGGTACCGCCGTTTCTATGATCCGGGCAGGATATTCAGTTTCATTTTCTAATGGCATCGCGGCGACGAAGGCGCCGGAATCAATGGGTTCCAGTTCAGTCGTTGCGCAAGCAGTTGTAAGCGCGAGTGCGGATGTGGCGAGGATAAAGCGAAACATGGGAATCATTCTCCTGTGACAAGGTCCTGTCCCCAGTTGAGGGCATGGACATAAATGCCGAGCGGATTGGCACGGAGCGTCTCTGCGTCCGTCGGCGGTTGCGTGATGATTGTGAAATTTCCGGTGAAGCGCTGCGCCTGCATAAGCGCGCCATTTTCATAGGTCTTTTCGATCCAGCGAGCTTGGAAGCTGTCATCGGAGACGCGCACCACACTGACGACATCCACTGTGCGGGACTTGCGTCCGACATCGGCGAAGGGGTCATTTTCTTGCGCATACTGATTGAGCGTTGTGGAGGCGCGATCCGTCACGAATTCATAAGCGCGCAGCCAGTTCTCACGGACGACAACTGGGTCGACACTCAGGCCTCTGACATGCTCAATGAAGCCCGCGAGGTGATGCGCGATCTGCGCATCGGTTGGATTATAGCGCTCCGTTGCCGGACCAATCGCGCGGGCTGCACCTGTCTGATCGACTTCGATTACATAGGGCGTCACGGTTGATTGAAGGCTTCGCCAGACCAGCGCGCCCGAGGTCACGAAGCACAGCGCGAGGCATCCCAGCGCCATCAATCGCCAGTTCTTCGCCTGCACACGGGCAAACCCGATGCGTTCATCCCAGACCTGACCCGCCTTCTGATAGGGCGTTTCCGGAAACGGGCTTGGGCCGTATGAGTTAGAGGAGCGCTTGAACATCTATTCGTCCTTGTCATTAAGTTGCGGGGCTGCGCCGGACGAACCGCGATCACCGTCGCGAAGACTGTGGGCAGCCATCTGACCGGCCTGGCTGGCATTCTGACGAGCTTGCATCCGGCGCGCCCATCCCGGGCTTGAACTTGAAGTGGATGATCCGGACCCGTCGCTTCCACCGGAGCCGCCGGTTGCGCGCCACGCGCCCTGACTGCCGCGTCTGTGGGCGTCTCTGAGAGACTGAGCTGGTCGACCGGCGGTTCTGCGTATGGCGTCGCTCCCTGCGCGGGCCATGCCCGCAACGCCAGCGGCGACTGCGCCCACACCGCTTGTTCCCGATGCGACTGAGCCGAGCGTATAGGAGGTACGCGCAGCGCCAGCCATGCTGGCACCTGCTTTGACAGCGCTTGACGCGCCGCCCGCAGCCGCGCCAATCGCTGCGCGCCCACCAGCCCCTGCAACATAAGTCCCGGCAGCCGCACCTGCGACAGCGCCTGCAGCCGAGCCTGCACCCAGTTGCGGCGCGCCCGTGATTAGGCCGCTCGCCACGCCCGGCGCAAAGATGCCCATCCAGAAGAAGACAATCGCCGCAAGCACCGTCCCCATGACTTGTGCCAGCGTGACATCATCGCCGGTGCGGAACGCGTCGGTCACCGACGCAAAAAGCGTTGAGCCGATGCCGATGATGACGGCCAGCACCATGAGTTTGATGCCAGACGTGATGACATTGCCGAGAACACGTTCTGCCAGAAAAGCCGACTTGTTCCAGAGCGCAAAAGGCACGAGCACAAACCCGGCCAGCGTCGTCAGTTTGAATTCCAGAATCGTGATGAAGAGCTGAACGGCGAGCACGAAGAAGGCCACCATGATGATCGCCCAGGCGATGAACATGACCGCGATCATGATGAAATTGTGAAAGAACGAGATCGGCCCAAGCATATCGCTGATTTCGGCCAGCAGTGGCTGCGCCGCGTCGAAGCCAACGCCTGCAATAAACCCTGGACGGAGCAAATCTGCCGCCGTCATCGTGCCGCCGCCTGCCGTCACACCCAGCTGTGCAAAGCTGTCGAAGACAATATTGGCAAGCAGAGCAAAGTTGCCGATTACAAAGGCGAAGAAGCCGACATACAGCACCTTCTTGATTAGACCTGCGATGACATCGCTATTCTGGGAGAGCGCCCAGAAGAGGCCAGCCAAAGTAATATCGATCGCGATCAAGGTGGTCGTCAGATAGGCGACATCCCCCGCCAGCAGGCCGAACCCGCTATCAATGTAAGCGATGAAGGTCGCGAGGAAGGTGTCGATCACGTCCATTAGTCAGGCGATCCTAGGAAGGCGCGGGTGCGGGCGCGGCCACGTTCAGCTTCAGCAAGTTGGCGGGCACGCTCAAGCGCTTCGGCGCGGTAGTGCGAGGCCATCATGGCTTCCATCTGCATCAGCTGCTCGGTCTGCAGCGCCTCAATCTGATTGCCCGCTTGCAGGACTTGGAGGTTCCCAGCAGCGGACTGGCTATCACCAATAAGACGATCGAGACTTTCGCTATCCGCGCGGGCGGAAGAGACAACTTCAGCCGTGACGAGCAGGCTTTCACGATAGGCCGTACGCGACTGGCGCCACCTTGCGCGGGCGTCTTCTACAAGGACAGCCTGAGATGGCGGTTCTGTCCCATAATCTTCCGGGTAGATCTCTTCATAGTCGCGCTCGATTTCTTCGACGCCATAGCCGATACCTTCGGCTTCACGCATCAACTCATCGATGCGCCGCATACGACGCAATATGTCATCAGCGATGGAGTCCGGCAGGCTTTCCAGGTCACGCGCCATGTTCTCCAGCATCTCGATTTCATGGGTGAGTTGCTGAATCTGCTGATTGATCTGCTGGAGTGATCGAACCGCTGTCAGGATATTCTGGGTATGATTTGCAGGATCATAGACAATCCCGCCGCCAAATAGCTGCGCAGCGGCAGGTGGCGCGATGATCGCACTCATGGGAAGAGCGCAGAGGGTTGCGGACAGAAGAAGACGTTTCATGGGTGTTGCTCCTACTCTGCAGCGATGGCGTGTGAGGGTGGGAAGGGTTCGTTGGCGCCCGGCATGTCGCCCGGCCAACGGCTGAGCAGTTCAGCCGCCCAGGGCAGGCCCTTTTCGTGAAGCCAGCATTCTGCGAGCCCGTCGCCGTCCGTTTCGGCAAGCACACGGTCGAGCATCGCCTGATCTTCTGGCGTTGAGGCTCCGCAGACGGATAAAGCGATTGGGCCGAGGCCGAGATCGAAGACCCGCGCACCGAGCGGCGACTGATAGTAATAGTCGCGCTTCGGCGTCGCCCTTGAGATCAGCTCAATCTGGCGGGCGTTAAGGCCGAACCGCTCATAGGTTTCTTTCGATTGCGGTTCTTGGGCCCGCTCATTCGGCAGAAAGATGCGTGTCGGGCAGGATTCGACCAGAGCGGGCGCGATGCTTGAATTTGCAATGTCGGCGAGGCTTTGCGTCGCAAATACAACGGACACGTTCTTCTTGCGCAGGGTCTTCAGCCATTCGCGGGTGCGCGCTGCGAACATGGGATCATCGAGGAAAAGCCAGGCCTCATCGAGGATGAGTAGTGTTGGCTTGCCATCGAACCGCGCTTCAAGCCGATGAAAGAGATAGGTGAGAACTGGGAGGGCCGCGCCCTTGGTGTGCATCAGCTCTTCCATCTCGAAGCAAACTGTGTCGGCGAGGCTGAGGCTTTCCTGATCAGCATCGAGAAGCCGTCCATGCGGGCCTTCCAGCGTGAAAGGGTGCAGGGCTGATTTGAGGGTCTCGTCTTGTAGCATCAGCGACAGGCCTGTCAGAGTGCGTTCAGCTTCGGGGGCGCTGGCAAGTGACTGGATGCCTTCCCATAGCCTCGCCTTAAGGTCCGGCGTCATCGTCACGCCTTCATTGGCGCAAAGGTCAGCCAGCCAGTCTGCCGCAAAGCTCGCGCCGGTCTCGGTATCGATGTCCTTCAGGGGCTGAAGACTCGGAGCATTGGAGCTTCCGAGATCGACATGCGCGCCGCCCATACAAAGTGCTGCCGTGCGGGCTGAGCGGCCCTTGTCGAAAATGAAAATCTGAGCGTCTGTGTAGCGCTTCCATTGCAAGGCAAAGAGCGAAAGAAGAACCGACTTGCCCGCGCCGGTCGGGCCGACGACGAGCGTGTGGCCAACATCGCCAATGTGCAGATTGAGCCGGAACGGCGTCGTGCCATCGGTCTGCGCCTGAATGAGCGCTGGAGCATTGAAGTGGTGGTTCGTCTCTTCGCCGGCCCAGACCGCAGATAGCGGCACCATATGGGCCAGGTTCAGCGTGTGCAGGATCGGTTGGCGGACATTGGCGTACGGATGACCCGGTAAAGAGCCGAGCCAGGCGTCCACGGCATTCAGTGTTTCCCTGATCGCCGTGAAACCACGGCCATTTACGATGCGCTCTGCGATGCGGATATGCTCATCGACAGCGCGACGGTCTGGGTCCGAGACAGTGATCGTTGTCGTGACGTACCCGTATGAAACGAGATCGCTGCCAAGCTCTTGCAGCGCTGCATCGGCATCACCCGCCTTGTTGTCGGCGTCATTGTCGACGAGCGCTGCCTGTTCATTGAACATCGTCTCGCGCAACACCGCGCCGATCGACTTTCGCTTGGCGAACCAGTGACGGCGTTTCTTGCCAAGGACCTTTTCCGCTTCCGCCTTGTCCATGGCGATAAACCGTGTTGCCCAGCGATAGGCAAAGCCCTGACGGTTCAGCTCATCCAGAATGCCAGGTAAGGTGGAGGCCGGAAAGCCAAGAATGGTCAGGGTGCGCAAATGCGCGTCACCGATCATCGGCTCAAGCCCACCAGCGAAGGGCTCGTCTGCGAGCACCGCGTCAAGGAAGACGGGAAGTTCGGGGGTCACGACCGGATGACGTTTGGTCGAGATGGTCGAGTGCAGATAAGTCAGCGTTTCATCGTCTGAGAGCTTTGCGATTTCCGCGAGACAGGTGGAAAGGAGATCGAAGACGCGGTCCGCGTGTTGCTGGAAGGTCTCCAACCGGTGTCGCCAGGTCGCCGTATCTTCGGTTTCGGCACGCTGGATCAGGGCCTTTTCGGCCCGGCCCGTGGCATCAGCAGGCGGGAGCCAGAGAAGAGTCAGGAAGTAAGAGCTCTCGAAACGGGTGCCGCTTTCTTCAGCCTGTAGCGCGCGTTCCTGATCGACGAGCCAGGACAGGGCGTCAGGAAAGTCCGCTTCCGGATAGTCATGCACCTCATGGCGCTGCGCCTCAAAGAACAGCGCCCAACCCGAGCCGAACCGGCGCAGCACATTATTGACCCGCGCCATGACTGAGACGAGTTCTTCTTGTGTCGAGCTTTCTAGATCGGGCCCTCGATAGCGGAACGTGGTCTGGAAGCTTCCGTCCTTGTTCAGAACGACGCCCGGTGCGACGATGCAGGCCCAGGGCAGATAATCGGCAAGAAGCGTGGGCGTATCTGCGTATTCTTTGAGGTTCAGCATGTCAGATGCTCCTTGTGCCGGGTGGAGCGTGAGGCGACCGCCATGAAATCTGGATCGCTCCGCGCCATGAACACCGCTGCTGAGTGACCCAACACCCAGAGAAGGAGCCCAGGTATCCAGAGCCGAAGACCGAGCGCGAGGGCAGCGGCCAACGTCCCGATAGCGATGGCTGCACTTCGCGGTGCGCCTGCCATCAGGATCGGCTCAGTCAACGAGCGATGAAGGGGGATTTCATAGCCGTCAGCCATTAGATCAACGCGCCCCCGCCAAAGCTGAAGAAGGTCAGGAAGAAAGAGGTTGCGGCAAAGGCAATCGAAAGTCCGAAGACGATCTGGATCAGTTTGCGCATGCCGCCAGACGTTTCACCAAAAGCCAGCGTCAGACCCGTCAGGGTAATGATGATCACCGCGACAATTCGGGCAACCGGGCCTTCGATCGATTGCAGGATCTGATCAAGCGGGCCTTCCCAGGGCATGCCTGAGCCAGCTGCATGGGCGGGTCCAGCGATTAACAGTCCGATGCCGATAGCGGCAGCGACCTGAACCGTCCGGTTCACGGCGTGAGTTTGATTATAGACAATCATGAAGAGGTTCCTTCTGTGACGAGTGAAAGGCAGCGGGAGACGAGTGGGGCCGTGTCATAGCCCTCACCATTGAAACCGGTGACCCTGAGCGCCTCTTCGATACGGCGCTGACCGCCAGCGCGGCTCATGAAGACAACCACATCAATCGCCTCTGCGATCAGATCGAACGGTGCGCGCGGCGTTGCTTCCAGAGTCAGTTGCTCAAGACGGGTGAGTGCGCCGTGTGCAGAATTTGCATGCAATGTCGTGATGCCGCCGGGATGACCCGTGTTCCAGGCTTTCAGAAGATCGAGGGCTTCAGGTCCGCGTACTTCACCCACCACGATCCGGTCAGGTCTCAGGCGCAGCGTTGACCGGACGAGGTCCTGTAAACTGGTGCTGCCGCGATGGGTTCTGAGCTGCACTGTATTGGGCGCAGTGCATTTCAGCTCACGCGTATCTTCCAGAATGACGATACGGTCATCATTGAGGCTCTGCTCGGCAAGCAGCGCATTGGTGAAAGTCGTCTTGCCGGATGATGTCCCACCCGCAATCAGAATATTGGAATGGGTTCTGATGGAGTCTTTCAGCGCTTCGGCGAGCGCTGGCGCGAGCGCGCCCTGATCAACATAGTCACCAAGTTCAAATGGCGTGCTGGCGGGTTTGCGTATCGAGAAGCATGGCGCTGTCGAAACAGGCGGGAGAAGCCCTTCAAACCGCTCGCCGCTGCCGGGGAGTTCGGCAGAGACGATTGGGGAATTGCGGTCTGTCGCTTCTCCCACCCCGGAGGCCACAAGGCGGATGACGCGCTCGCGGTCGGAGGGTTGGAGAGTCTGTTCAGAAATTATGAGGCCGATTCCGGCTTTCTCAATCCAGACCGATCCATCCGGATTAGCCATGATCTCGATTGTTTCAGGCGCTTCAAGCGCTTCCCGCACCACCGGGCAGAAGGCCGTGCGCAGCATAGTGGTGCGCCGGGCATCTGTTTCTGAGTGGTGCGGGGTCTGGCCCATCGAATTTGCTCCTGTCACTTGGCGTTTGTGAGTGATTGAAGCTTGGCAGGTGGGTCTGGTTTTCGGGAGTTGGATTGGAGGCCAACATAGGCAAGACGCTGCGTAAAAATGCAGATCAATACAAAACCAGTTCTGTAGCGATCGCTGCAGAACAGAAATTCGGAGTTCTCGTTTTAAGCGATTTAAGTCAGTGAGCTTTCGCTCAAATTATTCAATCAAAGGACTGTAATGATTTCAGTCTTTTCAACTCTTTGTGATCGGCGGCTAAATATAGTCTGGCATTCTTCTTGCTCGATTTCCCCCATACGGGGAGGCGTATATGAAGACTTTTACCTTGAATTCCGATGGCGCATTGGCGCGTTATGACTATCTCTCACGGCTTTCGCCGGATCGATGGGCCTGGGAATTTCTGAGACGCAACCGGGAATTCAGACGCGACGCAGCAACACGATCACCCGATGATGTGTCGGAAATGCCTGCGCCATGTCCGGAAACCATTCGTATTATTCGACCGCGTGTCACACAAACCCTCGCTGAACGCTGGGGCCTCTTGTTCATGCCCGATCCTGAGCTGAACGGATTTGATGCAAACGCCGTCTGGAGCCATTACGTTTTTCCGGATCAGGTCGAGGTCAATTGCACACCGCGAAAGCCCGGCCAGAATTGCGATATCTGGGATCGCACGGTCCCGCATTGCCAGATCACGCACATCACCGATCGTTCAGCGCGAGAATATCTACTGGTGCGCGGCAAAGGATGCGTCGCGCAGATCCGCTGCACCGGCATGTCTCTACTCAGCCTGGAACCGGTGCGCATGAAGCTCCAAATCTCTGACATGGAAGCCTACGAGCAAAAGCTCAAAGTACAGAAAGAGGCCATGAAGCTTTACGGAGATGGTCCGGATACGTCGGAAGCCCTCTGGACAAAGAAAACGCAGATTCTTCGCAATGGTCTGATCGCGCTCGACTGCCAGTACCTTGGCATGAAACAGCGTGAAATCGCTGCCGTCATCTACGGTGAAGAGGCCGTCGCCTCAGACTGGGGCGATGATTGCAGCGCCCTCAGGAACCAGCTGCGCTATGTCATCCGCAAGGCAGAAGGTCTTCGCGACGGCGGATATCTTGTCGAACTTCTCGGCGCGAGGCTCGGACCGGATACGCAAGCCGCCTGAGCCAACAGGCGAAGACATCCGCCAAATTGGCAAAGCCCCATAAATCGCTGATATAACAGCGTCAGAACCTGAATCGCGCCACGATGGTGTATTCAATATCTGGAGGGACAACCGCCTGTTTGTATTTTACGACACCGAGACGAGCGGCACCAATACGGTGTTCGATCAGGTCCTGCAGTTCGCAGCCATTCTGACCAATGATCAACTGGAAGAAGTCGACCGCTTCGAAATCCGGTGTCGGTGTCTGCCCTGGATTGTTCCTGCCCCCATGGCCCTGAAGGTCACGGGCGTGACGCCAGACATGCTGGACGACCAGAGCCTTCCGAGCTTTTACGATATGATGTCGGCCATACGGACAAAGCTCGAATGCTGGGGACCGGCCATCTATGCAGGCTATAATTCCATGCGCTTCGACGAGCCGCTCATGCAGCGGGCTTTCTGGCAAGCGCTTCATCCTCCATACCTCACGGTCACGAACGATAATGCGCGCATGGATATTCTTCCGCTCGTGCAAGCCGCGTCACATCTCTACGAAGGTGTCTTTAACTATCCGACAACACCAAGAGGCCGGACCGGCTTCAAGCTTGATCAGCTCGCGCCTCTGAATGGCTTTGACCATCAAAACGCCCATGACGCGCTGGCCGATGTCGAAGCCACCATTTTTATTGCCCGTATCCTGGCGGAGAAATGTTCCGAACTATGGACATCCAATGTGGCTTCCACCCGGAAATCCGATTTGGCCTCAAGGCTCGTACCCGGTGAGCCATTCCTTTTTGTTGAATACTTTATCAGTGGTCCAAGTGTCTGGTGGGGGCAGCGCGTTGATCAACATGGCACGTCAACTAGTGCCGCGAGCTGCCTGCGCCTCGATGCTAACTGGAACGATATCTTCACCCTGGATGACGAGGCGCTTGAGAAACGGCTCACCGCGTCGCCAAAGCCGCTCAGAGACATCGCGCTCAATAAGGCACCGATCGTTCTCGATCAGACTACAGCAAGCCGTATCGGTTACGCGCCAGAAACCGACATCCTCTCACAGAGCGAGTTCCTGGCTTCAAGTGAGGAAGCGTGCGCGAAGCTTCTCCAGACGGCCGCAGCGCTGAAAGAACCCTGGCCGGAAGCAGAGCATCTTGAGCAGCGGATATTTGAAGGCTTTCCGTCTCGAGAAGATTCCGCACGCATGAAAGAGTTTCATCGTGCAGACTGGTCTGGAAAAGCCGCCTTGATCCGGTCTTTTGAAGACGAGCGATTGCAGCAATTAGCCCAGCGCATCGTCTTTGCGTCCGCGCCTGACGCACTCAGTGAAGTAGACCGAAAGCGCATGGCTGAGGCCATTGCAGGCAGGCTTCACGATGACGATGCCGATCCGGGTCTCTGGCGCACCATTCCACAGGCGATTGAGGAGCTCTCGGAAGTGCGGGGCCTTGAAGATGGCGAAGCGATTGCGGCGGATATTGAAACTTGGTTGAGCGCTCTCGGCTCTAAATACCAATCGATCTCATCTTAATCAGGCGAGTTCCACTTCCTGGGATCAAGCGGCGGCTAAAACACCGCTCGCTAAAAGTGCGTCAAAGATAGATGGCACGTAAGTTTCAGCTTGATCCTCCATGAAATAGACATTGAGGTCGTTCAACTCATCAATCGAGAGCCCCCAATTGAGCTTCGAATGCCGCGAAGGCGTTATAATGAAACTGTTGAGCGAGACATTCGGATTACCGAGACGCTGTTCGATGTCTTTTATCGTTTGATGGAAGGCAATTTTCTTATGCCCTGGACCTTCGTGTTGAAGCCCGTGCGGCTCAATGAATGCTAAGCTCTGAAGATCACCTTTAACCAGCCAAAGCAAAAAGTCCGGATAAAAATTACCAGCTTCAAAGAAACCCATGCCTCGACCGCGACTTTCATTGCGCAGCAGAAATGCCTCTATGCCATCTTGATTGAAATTGGCCTGCGAGAGATCGAGGTAAGAGACCAGATCTTCAACAAACTGAATTTCACTCTCGTTTAACGAGACAGGTGTGACCTGAACTTTTCCGCCTTTGCGCACATGCAAGACGGGTTCGTAGAGATGGTTCGAAAGAAGGCAGCCTTTAAGATCGCCCGCAGTCAGCACACCTTTTTTCTTGGCGGCGAGTTCTTTTGAAAGAGCCTCTATGTCTGAGATCAGTTTGCTCTCACTTGAATCGACAAGCAGCTGATAGAAGTCTGACGTAGGGATATTTTGATCATCATGGGCGAGCGGTCGCAATTCCAGCCGCGGTTCGATAAAGGCCGCTTTGCGATAATTGTAATATTCCTCAGCATACTTCTGCAGGAGCTCTGCCGCCATTTCATGCCACAGTGCAATGTTTGATGGATCGTCAAAAGTCATGCGCCCCGACGGCACGATGATCTTGTACCAAGAGCCATCGGCAAGAAGCGGCTTGAGCTGATCTTTTTGAATGTTGAAGTTGTGCCAGGTTCTCTCGCGTTTGAAGCGCTCTAAGCGGAAGAAAAGATCGTGTTCATCGAGGAATGCAGCATGCAAACTTGAGAATGTTTGCTCGTTCTTCAAGCCGATCGTGTCGCCGCGACGTGACTCCAATGATTGGATTCTTGGATACCAATCAATTGCGATTATCTTCTCCCGCAATTTATCTGGAACCTCGCCGAACATCGGCACAGCTGCATCGCGTTTGAAGTCGTACTCTTTGCCGTTTGCTTTCTTTCGACGAGGTCGGAGGACCATAAGGTTCTGGCCGAAATCATAGGTGACATTGAGAGGAATCTGGAAGACTTCCTTCTTGTCATTTGAAGGCAGCTCTTCCTCTTCCAGAAAGGCCCGAAAGCGCTCCATAAAATCTGCTTCAACGCCAAACACGTTCAGCGTTTCTGCATATTGGATAAAGTCTGGCTGATATGAGGGGGTAGAAAAACCGCTCCGCTGCAATGACCAATCATGGCCTTTCAGACGCACACCGCGACCAAAGAGTTGGATGATCTGTGAGCCTTCAGACTTCCCGACATGCATAAGGCCGAGCGTGCTAACGCGCCAGCAATCCCAACCTTCGACAAATCTTTTTGACCCGATCAGTAGATTGAGTGGCGACGATGATTCATTGATCTGACCGAAAAGAGTGTCTGAGAACTCACTGTCTAAGACGGTCACGTTATCGAAACCTCGATCCGCGATATGGCTGGACAGGCCTGAGGCGTCGCCAACATTTATAAGGCCAAAGGGCGTTTCTGACTGCCCGACTCGCAGCATAATCTCATTGTCATCGCCTTTGATGCGGGCGATCGCCAATTGTCCGCCTGCCGATGACTGAAAAACACGCTGGTGAATGTCTTTGAGAAAATCTCGCGCAGTCATTCCTTCCGATGTCATCTGTGTGTTCAGATAAGCGAAGCCTCCAGAAAAAATGTCGTTGCCGCCCGCATCGAGGAGGCCGGTTTTCTCGCCATTCCCCGAGATGATATTCTGAATTTCATTTTCGGCGGCTGAACTGTCACTCAAAAATCTCGCTAGAAAAGCGATGATTTTGCCGACATCAGAAATCGTACCTTCTTCGATTTTTGTCTTCTTACCGCCAGTAACGCTCGCGCCAACAAAGACCCATAGGGGCTTCTCCATATTGTAGTCTGCGAACTCTATTTTTTTGTCTTCATAAAGGCGCAGCTGTTGGTAATAGGCGAGCAGGCAGGCTGTCAGATAAGAAAATTGTAGCTCGTCGAATGTGCGCGGCAGGTTGAAAATCCGGTAATCCTTGCCGTAGCCGTCTTCATAAAAATAGCGGTACGAATAATCAAACAGGACCGATTTGGCATAGGCTTCGGTGATCGTGTCTCGCTTTGCCGCAGTCGTCGCTTCCTTAAAAGTAGCGGAATACTCAAACACAAAGCCGCGCTCAGCTAGCTTGGCGCGGTTAGCGAACCAGCCGCGTTCCTCCGTGCTCCCCATACCGCGATGTGCTTCGTCTACCAGTAACAGGTTCTGGTCACCTAAGTTCCGCACTGCGATGATGTTGGGACCATCTTGTTCGGCGAGTTTCGTAACCTCAGTAAAATCAACCTGCCGCAGACCGTTGCGACCCATTGAGAGAAGGTCTCCGCTGTCTGTTATAAGTCGCTCAGCGATGATGCCGCTCGCTTTCAATTCGCCCGCATGTTGCCGCGAAAGGCCTTCGTTCGGCGTGATTAGAATCGTCCGTGTCAGATCATCTTTTAGCGCTGACTTGCCTGCATAGTGCCTGAACTGCAGGAAATTGACGTGCATAAGAAGCGTCTTGCCCGAACCGGTGGCGTTCTGCAGGCAGACCTTGTTCAGCTCATCGAGGGTGAAAGGCGTGATACCGGTCTCATAGCCTTCGCCTTCCCAATAGGCGTTGAATGTCATCACATAGGTATTGAGATCACGGCGCAGGGCGTGGATGTCGGCGAAATAGCGGTCGAGGTAAATCTCCGCAAACAGCAGTGACAGCCACTGATAATACTTCCAGACAATCGGGCGCTGGCGTTTCTCATTGATCGCCAGCGTATGGCTGACAATGTTCTGCTCATAGCGCAGTAGGTCGCCCTTGGTGATCGCCGCGCCTTCCTGAAGCTCCAGGTCGAGATGCTTGTAGAAGCGGTGGAGATTGTCCGCATCGAGCCCGTCCGCTTTCGTCGAAAGCATATCTGCAAACGGCTTGAAGGGCTTGAGGCTTTTATGGCCGCGCTTGTGCTGTAGGAGCGGATCATAGCCGAACAGGCTCACGATCCATTGATTGAGGACGAGCTTGTGGCCGAAAGGGAGCTGTTTAGGTTTTTTCGCTTTGGCCACGATCTATCCCTCCACATCCCACATGGCCTGGTGGAAGGCCTCTTCGAGGAGGCGGACTTTCCAGCTTTCGCCTTCCTGGCGCAGGTTCGGCAGGTTGTTCGAGCCGTTGACATAGATGACGTCAAACTCGCTGTCCTGCGTCGAGAGGCGATATTTGCGGAACCACTCGTCGAGCATCAGATTGTCTTCTTCGAGATTGCCGGTGAGCGCGCGCCAGATGACCAGTGTCTTTTCGCGCGATGTGTCATCGCCGGGCGTGGTTAGCGTATAGCCCTCCACCTTGCGGAAGCGCCATTTACCGGCATCGCTTTCGGTCAGCTTGCCCTCGAGGATGAGGCGCGTGGTCTCATCCTTGGGCAGCTCGGGGTCAGGCTCGCGCTTGAACTTGGCGTCAAAGCTGCGCCAGCGGTCGAGATGCTCCACATGCAGGCCGATCAGCCAGTTAAAGGTTTCCACCAGATCAACCGCGCGATCCGTATATTCATCCGTACCCGGCGTCTTGATGTTGAGGCGATAATCGGTCGGATCGTCAAAGGTCTCGATATTGAGAAGCGACGGGCTGCCCTTGGTCTCAAAATCGAGCCAGTATTTCAGCATATAGTCCCGGCGGAAATCCTCGCCAGTGGCGCTTAGGTCGGGTGAGGTCCGCAGAGCGAGATTGTTCAGCGCGTCTTCATAGGATTCGAGGCGGAGATATTTGAAAGTATGGGAAAGGCCGTCGCGGGAGATGGGTTTGCCATCTTTCCAGTCTGAGGAGTTCATCGCCTTTTTTGTGCGTGGAAGTAAAACTGAATCAAAATGGGCGCCCATTTCGATAACGGTGAACCTTCTTTTCCCTCCATCTTTCCTATTCAAATTTATTACAGCATGTGCTGTGGTTCCCGAGCCAGCAAAGAAGTCCAAAATTTCAGCATCAAGATTATTGGCGCTTGTTTGGATGCAATCCTCAACCAATACCACTGCCTTTGGAAAATCGAATGGTTTGTCTGAGAATAATTCCTTAAGTTCGATTGCGCCATAATTTGCTGAAGCGTATTCAGATTTATCCCACCAAGTTGACGGTGTTGAATTTTCATCAATTCGTGTTTTAAAGTCTATTTGAGGCTCGTTGTCCTTGTTTCTGCGAACCCTGTACTCGGTTAAGTCGTCCAACACGCGTTCCCAGCCGCGATGCCAACGTTTCTCAATCCTTTCACCGTTTTTCTCCGAAATTGGATAAACTGAGACTTCCCCGTCACTAATTTCCTCTTCAATTTCATATTCCCCATGCTCACCTCGATCAGCATGCCATGACATTTTTGGGACCCGTAATCGGTCATCCAAGTCAACCACAATCGGATAGTGCATTTTCGGCCTATCCGACCGCAGCTCATTTGTCCCAGTACGAATGAAGCTCATCCACGAGTAATGTCCCCGTTCATCACGCAAAGGATAACGAGCCAAACGTTTATCAGTTAAGCCCAGACTGGCAGGTTTCGATAAGCTAGAGCGACCATAAAACAGCGCGTACTCGTGAGATGGTGATAGTGTGGTCTTCGATTTTCTGCTCTGAGGATTAGACCGCACTACTGCCTTCCCTAAGTCTGTGGAGAAGATACTTCCCATGACCTCAGAGAGTTGCGGCATCTGCTCATCATCGATAGCTGCGCAAATGATACCTTTGTTTGATAGAAGTGTAGAGGCTTCCAGGAGTCGTTCCTGTATCAGACTAAGCCACGACGAACTCTTGTAACCATTCTTGTAAATGATTGATGAGGCGTCAGTATTATAAGGAGGGTCGATGTATATAGCGTCTACAATATCCCTAGCCTTGCTGCGGATTGTTCGAAGCGCTTGACCGTTTTCCGCGCAGACGGCTACGCCTGCCAAGTCCTTGTCTAAGCCTTGAATGGTTGAAACGAGCTCGTCACGGAAACTCAGTTTAAAATGCGATGTGTCGACGGACAGTTTGTCATTGGCTTCAAGAAATTGGACCGACAGCGGCGTGGAATAGCCGTCCAGATCGTCAATCGCGAAGAGGCGGACCCATTCCTCGTGTTGAGCCTCATTGGCGGCTATTTCAGGATAGAAGCGTTCCGGGATACGATCGAGCGTGATGCAATATTGCGTGTCGGAAACGAATTTCTTCTTTAGCCAGAGCTTTTTTTGGAAGTCCTCCAGCTGGGCAAGGAAGTCGATCAAATGGCGCGCAATGCGGCGCAGCACTTTCACACGCGCCAGATAGCCTTCCACCTGCAGCGCGTCTGCCGCCTCGATATCGTCAAGGCGCATGATTTCATTCTTGATATAGAAATCGAGCTCGCGGCGCAGGAAGCCGCCAAGGTCCTTATGGATAAAATAATCCATCGTGTTGCGCGCCGTATATTGCGCGAGATATTTCTCCAGTAGGGCGCGATCTTTATGTTTTTCCGTCGGCGCGGGGGTCATCAGCGCGGCGGCGAAGCTCTCCGCGCCCGCGAGGTTGGGCAGCGTGGCCTTGATCAATTCGGCGGCTTCTTCCAGCCGCTTCTTCGCCCATGCGCCGGACTGACCGGACTTCTTTGGATCGGCGCGATATTCGAACTGCAGCACAAGCTCTGGCTCGCCGACTTCGCTGGTTTCGAGCTTTACTGGCTCGGCCTCATAGATCAGGAAGAAGCGCTCGGTCTGTTCGCTTGCTTTGACATTGTTGTGCTCGCCTTCGCTGGCCGACACGATGCGGCAATGCACTTTCATCGACCTGGCGGTGTCGAGCTTTGGGTGCTCCGGCGCCTTGGTCGGATCGAAAGTGAAATTGGTCAGATACTCTGACGTCTTGATGTAATATTGGTCGCGGTTCGCCCAGTGCATATAAACTTCGCGGCCATCGTAGGGCACGGCATAGGGCGCGGCCTTCCCATCGGTCTCGCGTGCGAAATAGCGGCGCGACATGAAATCCCCAGCGTCGTAATAGCGCTCGAAGAAGCGATAGAGATGGTCATAGACATCGCCCTCATGCGTCTCAGCATTGCGGACAGCATCGAGCGCCGCCTTGGCCTTCATGACCGGCGGGGTCATATCCGGGTCAGGCGCACCATAGTCGGCAGCCTGCTTCTTAGCAGCTTCATAGGCTGTCTGTGCTTCGTTTAGCTTGGCTTCATCGGCTTCGCCAAATGCGGCCTGAATGATCTCAAGTAGGTCTTCCTCAAGAAACTGCGTCACCTGACCGGCCTTGGCATGCATGATCCGATAAAGCCCAAAATCAAGATCGGGCTGATCAAGCTGGAACAGCTCTTTCAGGAGTTGAATTAGCCGCGCGCGTTGTGTTGCTGCTATCATTTCGTGGTCCATGTCTGCGTTTTCAGCCAGCTGCTTGCACCAATTGAAGCGCGAACAAATGATTGTGGAGGGTGAAAGCCGCTGTGATGAAAGAGGCTATTCAGCGAAAGCGGTTCTGCCGCCAATTCGATGTTTGCAATATCATAGCAACCGACAACTGGATCGTTCCCGAAATAAGAAGATAGCTCCTGTTTCGTGAGTTTGGCTGATTCTAATAGTGAAACTGCGCTATCAAAATCCAAAAGTTCGATTGAGTTTATTTCTGCACGACCAATTATCTCTGAATGCGGAGAGCCGACATAAATATACATAAGTCTGGGTTCAAATGACTTTGGTACGCGCTTTCGAAACACGTGCTTGATATCCGCGTTCAACAAACTTCCGCGCCAGTGAGCTGAAAATGAGACCACGATCTCATTAGAAGCATCTTCCTGGCCAGCTGCTTTAAATGCAAAACCGTCACTCATCTTATAGTCCAACTTATAGCGAATAGTACTTTTCGCCCCACTTCTTGTTGAAGGCGGGCTTCGATCTCAGCGATCATGGCGTCGCGTTTTTCGTAAATCTTGTCCTCGACCTCAAAAATATTCTGACGAAGTCGGCGTTTGGATTTTTCAATCTCATGAATTTCGGTTTGGATTTCATGCTGGCGCTGAGGATCGTTAGATGCGCGCATCTCGCGCTTCAGGTCTCGTTCGCGGCTCTTGGCATCGACCAGCTCTTTCTCGGCCTGCGCGACGAGGTCATCTGCCCAGCCATCGAGCTTTTTTGATTCCTCGATCATCCATTCAGATTTTCGTTTTTGCACATCTGCGAGGATAGCTTCCTCGGCTTCCGAAATTGCGGCTTGCATACTGTCTGGCGTCGCCACTGCCTTATCAGTTACGTCATCGACTGGTAGGTCGAACAGCCGCCGCGCGGCACTCTCGGGCAATTCTTGTCCGTCATCAGTGCGGGCGACGATAATGATGTGGTCCTGGTCATCTGAGCCACGTACTGACAATTTGTGTACGAGAGCCGTTCCGCTGGTGCCGACAAAAGGCTCTAGCGCGGCGGCCTTGGCGGGCCAGTTTGTGTAATCGAGAGTGAGCGATGCGCCAATGAGGGGGCGATCAGCCGCGCGCTCAAGTACGTGTTGGGCTAGGGGGTGTCCGAGCCGGTAGCGGTGGCCTTCCAGCCCTTCCTTGCGCAGGAAGTAGCCGCCGACAGGCGCTTCGACGCCATCAATCGCCTGCTTCAGCGTGAAGGTGTGGTGGCCATCGTCGAAGCTCGCCCGCTTGCCAAGCTCATGCTTGGTCAGCGCCCAGAGCAATGTCGTGTAGCGGTCGAGATAGGCGCTTGCCTTCTCCATATTCATCTTAAGACGGTCATGCACCTCAGCGTCGAAATGCTCGAGCAGTTTTTGGCGCGTATTGTCCATGGTTTCCGCGATCTGCTCATCCATTTCTGTGCGCAGCGTCTCAAAGGCGGTTTCGATTTCATCAGGCGTTCGACAGCTTTGATAGATCTTTGAAATGCGGCGCTCAAAATCGACGCCGGATTCGATTGATCCAAGCACCTCGTCGCTCGCGCCGAAGACACCATTGAACAGTTGGAACTTCTCTGAAAGGAGTTCGAACACACGCTGGTCTGCGGCATTGTTCCGGTTAAGGAAGTTGACCACCACCACATCATGCTTCTGACCATACCGGTGGCAGCGGCCTATGCGTTGTTCGATCCGTTGCGGGTTCCAAGGCAGGTCATAGTTCACAACCATGGAACAGAACTGCAAATTGATGCCTTCCGCTGCCGCCTCTGTTGCGATCATGATTTTTGCGTGGTTGCGGAAATGATCGACCAGCGCCGCACGCATATCTGCTGTGCGTGAGCCGGTGACCTTGTCGGTCCCGGCATGGGTTGCCTTCCATTGCTCGTAAATGGCTTTCGACTGCTCATCGGCGTTCGAGCCATTGAAGAGGACGATGTCGCCCGCATAGCCATTCTCTGACAACAGACGGAGGAGATAATCCTGAGTGCGCCGGGACTCAGTGAAGATGATCGTCTTCTGTGCGGCTCCCAGCTCGTCGGCTTTGTCAAAACCAGCCGCCAATGCTGTCAGAAGCGATTTGCCTTTGGCGTTTTCGGTAATCGAAACAGCTAGGTCTTTAAAGCGTCGAAGCTCTGCAATCTCTTCTTCAATAACGGCAATGTCATCCTCAGACAGCAATTCGGGCGGCGTCTCGTCATCCACCCATTCTTCTGCCGTTTCCTCAAACCCATCATAATCTTCTTCAATATCGTCAGGGATGAGGTCTTCGAGATTGTTCTTAAGCGCCGCATCATCTTTCAACTGACGCTCGAGCTTATTCGCTAGTGAATTCAACGCGCCCGCAATGGCGAAAGTCGATGACGCCAGCAGCTTGCGCAGAATAAGCGTCATGAGCGTGCGTTGGCTGGATGGCAGCGCCGCTAGGGTCGGTCTTTGTAGATACTCTGAGACGAAATCGTAGAGCTTTTGCTCTTCCGGGCCAGGGACGAATTCTTGGGTGATCGGGATACGGTTCGTGTAGCGAATATACTCCAGCACCTGGCGGCGGAGTGTCCGATGGCAGATCGGTTCGAGACGCGCTTTTAGTTCATCAAACTGACCATCGCCAAGCCGGGCATATTGCGCGCGAAAACTTTTGGCATCACCGAATGCATAATCATCAATGATGCTGACCAGTCCATAGAGCTCCATCAGAGAATTTTGGAGTGGTGTCGCTGTTAACAGGATCTTTGGAACATTGCCGAAAGCAGTCTTCAGCGCACGTCCCACTTTATTGTCAGGTCGATAGACATTTCTGAGGCGGTGAGCTTCGTCGATAACGACCAGGTCCCACGGCGTGACCATCAATTCGTCTGCATGGCGCGCGGCAAATTGGAACGAACAAATCACAATGGCGGGTTGTTCAAATGGTCGATGTCCGCCGTCCTTGATGATCTTCTTGTAATTACGCGACTCGATAATGAAGCTCGGCAGGAAGAACTTTTCTTCGATTTCCTGGGCCCATTGCTTGCGAAGGCTCGCAGGGCCCACAATCAGGATACGCCGTTTTCCCTCAGTCCACTTCTGAGAAAGCACCAAGCCCGCTTCGATCGTTTTGCCGAGACCAACCTCATCGGCAAGGATCGCGCCTTTCGAAAGCGGGGACTTAAAAGCGAATAGGGCGGCCTCAACCTGGTGCGGGTTTAAGTCGACTTGCGCATCGAACAATGTACCCGCCATTTTCTCAGCATCCGCAACCGAATGACGGCGCAGCAGCTCGTGAGCGAACAGTTTCGAGTGATAGTCGGTGATCATGCTCGCCCCCTTAATTATGGCTTCTCAGCCTTGTTTGAACCTGTCTTCTGGTCCTCTATCCATTCGTCGATCTCACCTTTGCGAAACCGCCACGATCCGCCAACTTTGAACCCCGGAATCTTGCGCTCGGAGGCCAACCGATAGGCGGTTTTCTCCGTTAATCGCAGATATTCCGCCACTTCCTTGATGGTCAGAATGTCAGTTTCCATGGCCGCTCCTTGAGCCGAAATCAGCCTATTTGAGAAAATTAGGCAGAATCGGGAAATGGCTCAACCGATATTTCTCGGCAGGGTCATCGTTGGCTTTCGGGCACATTTTGTCCGTTTTCTAATGGCCTCATGGGTTCTTCCAAACAGTCGGGATTGGACGGACGGTGCGTCTGCCAGAGCGCGGTCACCGCGCAAGGGAGCGGGACTGTTTCGGGATCAATCGTCTTTAGGTGTCCTACCTTCAGCGCCCCTTGCGCCGCGCCCTTGCACGCTCAGGCGGAGCACCTTTTCGCCGCCCACCCCCGCCTGATGCGGGAAAGAATGCGAGGCGGCGCAAAGGAGACTGACATGACCGAACACCACCCGGACCCCGCGCAGATAACATGCACCGCACCCGCGTATCCCGATAGACCGCGCATCTACGTGGCCTGCCTTGCAGCCTACAATAATGGCTGCCTGCATGGCCGATGGATCACGGCGACCACCCCGGATGAGATCAGAACGCAAGTGCGCGCCATGCTCGCCGCTTCGCCGATCCCGGACGCGGAAGAGTGGGCGATCCACGATTATGAAGGCTTTGAAGGGGCACACCTCTCCGAATATGCAAGCTTCGAGACCGTGTGCGAGCTCGCTGATTTTATCGAGGACCATGGCGAGCTGGGCGCTAAGCTCCTCAGTCATTTTGGCGATGATCTCGCTGACGCGCGTGCTGCCTTTGACGAATATGCTGGCGAGTATCGCAGCGCTGCAGACTTCGCGGAACAGTTTCGCGAGGACACCGGCACACAGATTCCGCAGAACCTTCGCTACTATATCGACTGGGAAGCGCTCGCCCGCGACATGGCGCTGAATGGTGAGATCATGGTCTTTCAGACCGGGTTCGATGAAGTCCATATTTTCTGGTCACGATAGGGAGGCTCAGACACATGTTTCTGGTCACGGCCCTTTATGGTGATGGAACAACCAGGAGCCATCTGGCGGCAAATGCCGACGATGCGCTCAAATGGAAGATGGCCCTCGCGCGCGATGCCTGGCAGGTCTTCATCAATCCACTGGCTATTCCGCTCGAATGATCAATGTGCTGATCAGTCGACATTCTGTGCGTTTATTGTCGTCGGAACTCTGATCCTCGCGGGGTTCGTTGAGTATCGAGACGCCAATTGTCGCATCGTATCTGGGCGCAAGGGACAAGCCGACCTGTCAGCCAGACGTGCTATTCCGTTTCCGGAAAGTACGCCTTGAGCCCCTTGTTCCCGTCTCATGCCTCATGACCTGGACGACGCCTGCCGGGCCTTGAAACCAGCCCTCTGAAAGAATTTTCCTCTGCGCTTTGCGCATTCACCGCGAAGCAAAATTCTTCGTCGGGCCGGTGCTCCACTCCGTTTCGCCCGTTCCGGTTCAGGCCCGTCTTGCGCCGCCCGATCGGTCCGGCGTCGACGGGGACAAGGGGTCTTCTTCGACACATGGAAACGAAAGGAAGAACACCATGGCTAACGCACTCGGATATGTCAGCGAAACCAAATCAGGCTTTGAAGGCGCCCTCGCAATGATGAACCTTACGAGCTCAATCCGCATCGAGAAGAACGCGGACAAAGCCGCCGAAGGACAGCCCGATTACCGCATCTATGCAGGCGAAACCTCAACCGAAATCGGCGGTGGATGGCTCAGGAAAGCCAAAGCATCAGGCCGCGAATATGTCTCTATCACACTCGCAGATCCACAAATTGGGCCGCGCAAGATCTACGCTAACCTTGCGCCCGTCAAAGGCAAGAAAGGTCGCCACGTGATCCTCTGGAATCCGCGCGATTAGATCAGAAACTAACGCAAGTAAAGACCGCCTCGGAGTTCATCTCCGGGGCGTTTTTTTGCGTGTATTCCTTGGTTAAAGGCCGGGGAGAAAATGCATCATGCGAATTTTAACCCTGCAAACGCCCGCACGTCTGGCCAATCCTTTCCCAGCACAAACAGGAGAAAGGAAGACTGTACAATGACAAGAAACCGCAAGAAAAATTCGTATGGAGACAATTGGCCAGAGCTTCTAAGCGTCGAAGAGGCCGCAAAGTTTCTGCGCCTCAAGCGCTCCACGCTCGATCATTATCGTTGTGAAGGGCGCGGTCCCATCTATCGCAAACATGGCGCGCGCGTCTTCTATCCAAAGCCCGATCTCATTCGTTGGTCAGAGCGAAATTCCTATGCCTCCACGTCTGAACGCTTGCGTGATCCCAAATGAAAAAGCTCAGTTTCTGGCTGACACTTTCGGGCATCTCTCTGGTGACTTTCGGATCGATTTTTGATCCGCTGGATCGCCTGATCTGGAACCGCACAGCAAGTGCGCCGACAGGAATTTACTGGCTGAGCGACGAGCCATTCATCCATGGCAGATGGGTCGTCGTCTCTAGCCAGAGCGCTGTAGTTGAATGGGCAGAAACACGCGGATATGTTGGAAAAGATTGGCCCTTTTTGAAGCAGATTGCAGGCATGCCAGGCGATGAAATTTGCCGCAATGGCCATGAGATTCGGATCAATAGTGAGCCTGTTGCAATCGCCAAAATCGTCGATTCATCGGGGCGAATGCTGCCGGTCTGGGAAGGCTGTAGCGTGCTCCAGAGCGATGAAGTCTTCGTGCTTACAGCGCATCCAGCATCGCTCGATGGCCGATATTTCGGCCCTATAAAACAATCAGACCTGGATGGCACCGCCATCCCCCTCATGACATCTCAGGACTGACAGGCTGCAAGCGTATGCAAAGCGATACAAGCATAGGCAAGGACAGAACAAGCGAACCCGGTAGGGCAAGATTGAAGCTATGGCACCACATGGCGCCTAACCCCTTGTCTGCACATCTGTTTTTTGGCGCCCTTTGCACAGCATTGTGGTGCATGTGTTTCTGGAAACGCGTTGAAATTACTACGAATTCCATGGTGTGCGGATTGAGCGGCCTGCAATGAGCGAGGAAAGACCTTTCACGCCGCGACTCGGACGCATACGCGATCAAGGCGCGCCTGCAGGCAAGCGTCTATCACGACAGTTGAACAAGACCGGAGCGAGACTTTCTAAAGTCTCTCGGAAGTCTGCCTTTACCGGCGCACGTTATGGCACGGGTGGCGCGGCCCGAACCGGCGGTTCTCGCTACAGGCATTTGTCCCGCCAGCAAATGCGCCGCGTCATTGTCAAAGTGCATATCGCAAGAGCGCGCGGCGCAGGTCCGGGCCTCTTTCGCGCCCATGTCAGCTATCTGCAGCGCGACGGTGTCGATCGCGAGGGAGAAGGCGGCGTGCTTTATGACCGCGACCAGGAGGGGATCAGCCCCCGCGACTTTCTGGAACGCAGCGAGCATGACCGCCACCAGTTCCGGATCATCGTTTCGCCGGAGGATGGTGCGCGTATGGGTGACCTCAAACAGTCAACCCGCGAGCTCATGGGCAAAATGGAACGCGATGTCGGGCGACGTCTCGATTGGGTCGCCGTCGATCATCACAATACAGGTCATCCGCATACCCATATTGTTGTGCGGGGTCGCGACGCCCGGATGAAGGATGTCGTCATCGCGCGGGACTATCTCACAAAGGGCCTTCGCGAAGCTGCCGAAGAGCTTGCCACCCAAAGGCTCGGACCAAGACGTACTCTGGAGATTGCGGGTGCGCGCCAGAAGCAGGTGGATCAGGACCGCTGGACCGGGCTCGATCATGAGATCGAAACGAGATTGGAGAACGGCGTATTCGGTCCAGGTGGTGCAAGCTCAAGTAAAGAGCGGTTTGATCGGTCCTTGCGACTCGCGCGCATCAGGCACCTTGAATCCCTTGGACTTGCTGAACGGGACAGAACGCTCTCCTGGCGAATGAAACAGGACTGGCAAGAACAGCTGAAACGCCGGGCGCGGCGCGGTGATATCATCCGCACACTTGCCGCTGAATTCGGGGAGCGTGAGCCCGACATTCGATTTGTTCAGGACCGCGCAAAAGATGCCGCTCCCATTCGTGGGATCGTGAAGGCTTATGGCCCGGAGGATGAACTTCGCGATACGCGCTATCTGCTCGTTGAAGATTTTGATGGCGGTATCTGGCATGTACCCGCTGCAACGGTCGATGTTCACGCCCGACCGCCGCAAGGCGCTGTGGTGGAGCTCTCCGAAGCAAGAGCCATGGCGCGTGCCTCGGACAAGGCTATTGCCAAGGTCGCAGAGCAAACCGGCGGTATCTGGTCGGAAGACTTGCACGCCCGCCATGATCCTGGATCAAAACCGGCCTATCATCTCAGCTTGAAGCGGCGGCTCGAAGCCTTGCGACGGGCAGGAATTGGGGAGCGCCTTGCGACCGGCGAGTGGCACGTCGGCGAAGAGTTTCTGGAGCGCGCAGCGGCATATGAGGCGCGCGGATCCGGCGGCGTCAAAATGAGTGTCCTGTCCTGGCTTTCACCGGAGATGCAGATCGACCGCTTTGGCGCAACCTGGATCGACGACCTGTCAGAGGGTGCAGCAGCGCAGCAGCAAACCTTGAAGGACTTGAAAGCACGTCGGGAGATCTGGCTCCGCGAACAAGGCTATCTGGGTTCCAACCAACCAGAACTCATGGAAGAGCAGAGAAGCCAGCTGCGCGCTCTGGAACTGCAGCGCGAGCGGGACGCGATCGGGGCGGCCTCAGGCCGAACCCCTGTTCAGCTAGCGAAAGGCGACCGTTTTGACGGAAAACTCGAAGGTCATGTCGATCTTGCAGCAGGGCGTATGGCGATCATTGGCAACGCAAAGGAATTCGCACTGGTGCCATGGCGTGGCAGTATTGGTCGGCAAATGGGGCGCGAGATGACCATCAAGCGCACCGCGTCAGGTATTGGTTGGAGCGTGGATATAGGGCGTTCCAGAGGGCTGTCCCGCTAGACGGTTTGGATGGCTTTGCAGAGCGATGCAGGAAATGGCGCAGAATCCCGCTGGTCCAGGACCAGTCTCAGCAATCATCCTTGGGAGAAGACAAATTGCTTTTTCAAGGAGGCGCGCCGTGACCGGCACAAAGATACTCATTGGCCAGATCATGGTGGTATTCGCACTGATCATTGGCGCGGTCTGGCTGGCCACACAAATTACCGCTGACGCGCTTGGCCATCAGGCTGCGCTCGGCGCGCCTTGGTTCATTGCAGGCGAGACACCAATCTATAAACCCTGGCGGCTGTTCCAATGGTGGTACGCCTATGAAGCCTATGCGCCGGAAGTGTTCGCACGTGGCGGCCTGATCGCGGTCTCCGGTTCGGCGCTCGGATTTCTGGCCGCGATCATTGGTTCTGTCTTGCGCAGTCGCCACGAGCGCCATGTCACCACTTACGGCTCGGCGCGGTGGGCCAGCGCACCCGATTTGAAACGCGCCGGACTGTTTGCGGACAAGGGCGTGTTCCTGGGACGTTGGCAAAAGCGCTATCTGCGTCATGATGGCCCTGAACATGTCATGGCGTTTGCGCCAACACGCTCAGGCAAGGGCGTGGGGCTTGTGGTGCCGACCTTGCTGTCCTGGACCGGCAGCGCCGTCATCCACGACATCAAAGGCGAAAACTGGGAACTCACTTCTGGCTGGCGCTCAAGTTTTTCGCGCTGCATTCGGTTTGATCCGACCGACAGGCGCTCGCCGAAATACAATCCGCTTATAGCTGTGCGCTGCGGCGAGCGCGAAGTGCGCGATGTTCAGAACATTGCAGACATTCTGGTTGATCCAGAAGGCTCACTCGAGCGCCGTAATCATTGGGAGAAAACCGGACATGCCTTGCTGGTCGGCATTATCCTGCACGTGCTTTATGCCGAAGAAGACAAGACGCTCAGCGGCTGCGTGCGGTTCCTATCCGATCCGAAACGCTCCTTTGCCGTCACACTCCGTATCATGATGACGACGCCGCATCTGGGAGATAGAGGCGTTCACCCGATTGTCGCGCAAGCCGCACGCGAGCTTTTGAACAAGTCTGAAAATGAGCGCTCCGGGGTTCTGTCCACGGCCATGAGTTTCCTGTCGCTTTATCGTGACCCAGTCATCGCGGAAGTCACCAGCCGATCAGACTGGCGCATCGAGGACCTGGTTGAAGGGGAGAGCCCGCTTTCGCTCTATCTGGTCGTCCCGCCATCCGACCTGTCTCGGACGAAGCCGCTGATCCGGCTGATCCTTAACCAGATTGGACGCAGGCTGACGGAAGATTTGCCCGAAAAGAACCGCCGGAAACTGCTCTTCATGCTGGATGAGTTTCCTGCGCTCGGGCGGCTGGACTTCTTTGAAAGTGCACTCGCCTTCATGGCAGGCTATGGCATCCGCGCCTATCTGATCGCTCAATCCCTGAACCAGATCGAAAAGGCTTACGGGCCCAATAATTCGATCCTGGATAATTGTCATGTGCGCATTGCTTTCGCGACCAATGATGAACGCACCGCCAAGCGCGTCTCTGATGCGCTCGGAACAACAACGGAACTCCGCTCGCAGAAGAACTATACCGGTCACCGGCTTGCGCCCTGGCTCTCTCACTTGATGGTTTCACGCCAGGAAACTCAGCGCGCGCTTATAACGCCCGGCGAGGTCATGCAACTTTCTGCCAGTGATGAAATTATCATGGTGTCCGGAGCGCCGCCCGTGCTCGCCAGGAAGCTTTGTTATTTCAAAGACGCAAATTTTACGAAACGAGTCTTGTCGCCAGCGCCCGTCGAATGGGACGACGCCGCGTGTGACGCAGAGTGGACATCCATTGTTGCAGCGCCGCCCTTCAAGGAGCCGGAGGCTGAGGATAGGGAACATCCTGATAGTGTGTCGCTGAAACGGACTCGAGAACCTGAGCACACGAATGATGATCTGCCGGAAAAACGCACTGCCGAGCCAAGCGTTGATGCCGACATCGACGATGAGGTTGATCCGACCAGCGATCAAAACCTCGAAGCCGTAAGACGCGCCGTTGCTGCGGATCGCGGCGACCCTGACGTCCTTCCGGGGTTCTGAGTGGATGGGAAAGCCGCGCGTCAACATACGGATTTCGACAAAGCTCTATGCGCAACTGTGTGAGGCAGCTGACAAGCCAGGGGTGACAAAAACGGCGATCGTTGAAGACGCACTGAGAGCATGGTTCGATCCAGAAGCGCGTTCAGTGCTGGAAGAGCGTTTGCTCGCCCGCATGGACGCCTTCGATCAGCATCAGGCGGATATGGAAAAGGACCTAGCCTACACTTACGCCACGCTGTCGCACTTTGTGTACTATTGGCTTACGCGGACCGAACCTATTCCTGAGGGGGAGCGTGATATCGCGCATGCGCTGGGGCAGAGGCGATTGGAGTATTTCAATGAGCAGGTGAGCAGCAAAATGTCTGCCGCGCCTGAGCCGGCCGCCTAGACGGGAGAAATGGACCCATCATAATTCTCGGTTCAGAAGTCTTGATTCGGAAGTATGGATACATTTCACACGAGCAGGCGCTGGCTCGATGGTTTCGTTGCGGTGCGAGTTCCGTACATGCCCACCAACCGAGACAACAATATTACCGTATACAGAACACCAATGACCGCCTCGAACGCGGCGGCGGCTTGAGGGTAATGCCCTTGAGGGGTGATATCGCCATATCCGAGTGACCTAGCCCCCTGAACTGCAGCCATGTTTTAGTTATAGAACTAGGCTGTTCAGGGGGCTAGGTCATCTGGTCGGACGATCGCGGATGTCGGGCATGGAAGGATTTGAGCAGGATAAGGCCCTCTCGTATCGCGGAATGACGATCTGTTGGCGTGAACTGGTATGACTCTAACAGAGCCATCTTTCACCAGAGTTCATAATCTACTTTCGCGTCCTTGTGCATCATAGCGGGAACGGAAACACGGAGCACAAAAGGGCTCTTGGGAGGATATATATGAACCAGAAGTTTAGACTCAATTTGAGCGGCGCAGCAATTTTGCCGATCGCCATTGCCCTTGCCACGCCGGCCTATGGGCAAGTGGCAGATGTCCCTGCCGAAACAGAAGCGGAGCGGGAAGCAAGACTGACAACAGTGACTGTTACGGCACGTAAACGGGACGAGACGCTGATCAATGCGCCGGTGGCCGTGACCGCCGTTTCCGGAGCAGAGCTGGAAGCGCAAGGGGTCACGAACCTTGAGCAGATTTCCGCGCGCGTGCCGGGCCTGCAGGTCGGTCGGGGAGCGCAAACCTCGAACATCTTTATCCGAGGTGTCGGATCTGGTATCAACAAGGGATTCGAGCAATCGGTTGGCCTTTATGTGGATGGCGTTTATCAGCCGCGCAGCCGCCAATTCTCACAGTCCCAGTTCGACCTGCAGCAAGTCGAGGTTCTGCGTGGGCCCCAAGGCGTTCTATTCGGTAAGAACACGGTTGCTGGCGCGATCAAGCTTGAAACGGCCTCGCCAGAAGTCGGAGAGGAACTCAATGGTTGGGTCGGTGTCACCTGGGAACCAGAATTCAATACGCAAAGCTACTCGGGCGTCTTTTCCGCGGGCTTGGCGGATAATTTGGCAGGCCGGTTGGCAATTCGTTATACGACAACTGACGGATATGTTGAGAACCGTGTCTTTGATCGCGACGAAGCCGAGCGCGAAGACATGTTCGCCCGGGCGACGCTCGCCTGGCAACCAACGGAGAGTTTAAACGTTGAGACGAAACTGAGCTATCTTGAAATGGACGGGGTCGGTAAGGAGCTTACCATTAATGCGATTGATGATCGCCTGCCGACGCCTAGCACGATAGCGCTCTCACAAATGCTTCATCCAGACTTTGGAGTTTCTACTGGCGATACCGCTTATGTCAGCTTCAGCGGCAATCCCGCATTCCGTGTCGGCGATCCTCCAATCTCCGACACGGAGACAACCGAATCATTGAGCGGATCTGTGAAGGCAGAATGGGAGTTCGATAACTTTACCCTCACTTCGATTACTGGCTACTCCTCTTTCGATTTCGCTCAACATCACGATGTGGATTTTCTGCCTGTCAGCTTCATTCACAATCTTGATGAAGAAGAACTGGACATGTTTAGCCAGGAACTTCGCATTGCCACAGACTGGGATGGGCGCATAAATTTCTTGGGCGGGCTGTATTATGAAAACCAGGATGCTTATATTGAAGAGACAACGGCGTTCAATGGCACATTTGGCGTTTTGCCAACATCGATTTTGCCCGGCGGTATTGTTAACGTTGCTCAACGCACTTTCTTCGATCAACAAGCCGAAACGATTGCGCTTTTTGGCGAGCTTGGCATTGACCTGACCGACAGCGTCACACTTGAACTAGGTTTGCGTTACTCCGAAGATGAGAAGAGCATCGATAAGAGTGTTGTTGTTGGAGCCGGCACACCCCGAGACTTCGTTGGCCTTGTCACACCCGCAGACACGATCGGGTCTGCCGATCTAACCGAATATCTAACCGCCGCCGCTACTGTTGGAGGTGCAGATGGATTGAACTCTGCAACGACTTTTGCCGCATTGCTCAACCGCTTTGCTGCTGACCTCAACGATACGCGAACAGAAGATCATTTTGATCCATCTGTAAAACTGCGCTGGCAGTATGCTGACAACGGGTCGGCCTATATTTCCTATTCCACTGGCTATAAATCTGGTGGTTACAATTTCAGTCCTGACACGGCGGAACCGGATGGGAGCCCGCGTCCGGGTCATGAATTTGATGATGAGAAAGTCACGGCTTGGGAAGCTGGTATCAAGCACCAGTTCATGGGTGACCGTGCTCGCATCGGGGCAGTCATTTTCCGAAGCGAGTTAGAAGACCTGCAGGTAACCTCGTGGAGTGGGACAAGCTTCGTGGTTGGGAACGCGGCTGAACTTCAAGTGCAGGGGCTGGAACTTGATGGCCAGTTCCTTCTCAGCGACGAAATCGAGATTGGCGGTGCGTTCGCCTATCTCGATCACGAATTCCAGTCCTTCCCAGGGGCAGGGTGTTCAGTCATCGAAACGGGCTTGGGCACATGCCCGGATTCTGCAGGTGTGGGTACCAAGGACCTTGCCGGCGAACGCGGGGCCTTTGCGCCCGAGTTCAGTGGTAACGTCTATCTCGCCTTCAATCGCAGTTTCGAGAATTTCGATCTGAATGCCCGGATTGGAGCCAACTTCAAGGACGAGATGTTCCTGGATGGCGACCTCGACCCGAACGCGTTTCAGGAAGGATATACGAAATTCGATGCTCATGTCGGGGTGGAGTTTGGCCGCTACGGATTCCGTGTATTCGGTCGCAACCTAACCGATGAAGCCACCTATACCGCCTCGGTCGACGCGCCACTCAGCCCGGGCGTGTATGTTGGCTGGATCGAAGAGCCGCGCGTGATTGGTGCCGAAGGCCGTATAAATTTCTGATCGTCTTGTAGCAGCCTCCTTTCCATCGAAGGGAGGCTGCTCCAGACTTGAGCAGTTGAAAGCTTACAATAACAGGTCAGGAGCTTGCGAACATGAAACTCGATGGAAAAGTCGCTGTGGTTACAGGTGGTGCCTCTGGACTAGGCGCTGCTGCGGCGCGCAGTTTTGTTGAGCAGGGCGCACGCGTCGCGCTCTTCGATCTGAGCGAAGTCGCAGGAAACGCGCTCTGTGGCGAACTTGGAAACAAGGTCTGCCAGTTCTTCAAGGTCGATGTGACCGATGATCAGTCAGTTGCTGAGGCAGTTGAGAAAACGAGAGATCAGTTCGGCGCAGTTCATATTGCCGTCAACGCGGCGGGCATTCCGGCCCCGACCAAAATTCTCGACAGGGAAGGCAACCCTTGCGAACTCTCCAAGTTCACAAAGGTGATAATGGTCAACCTGGTCGGCACGTTTAATGTCATGAGCAAATGCGTTGCCGAGATGGCAAAGAACACGCCAGATGATCAAGGCGAGCGCGGCGTTGTAATCAATGTGTCATCCGGTGCCGCCTATGAAGGGCAAGTCGGTCAGTCTGGCTATTCGGCGTCCAAAGCGGGTGTGATCGGCATGAACATGCCGGCGGCGAGGGAGCTCGGAGCCGTCGGCGTTCGGGTAAATGCGATCGCGCCGGGCTTGTTCCTTACACAGATGGTCAAAGGCCTGGGCGACAAAGTGGTTGCCTCATTGGTCGATACAATCGAGGCGCCACGCCGGGCTGGAGACCCGATGGAATTCGCGCACGCATGCCAGTTTATCGTCGAGAACGGTTACCTCAATGGCGAGACGATCCGGCTGGACGCGGCGACACGGCTGAGGGCGAGATAATGGGTGTTGAGAGCGGCATCACCGAGCTTGAGCGGGTTTTCGCCCTGCAGCGCAGCCTCACGCGTCAGCAGGTGTCGCGCAGTTATGAGGCGCGCATGGACCTGCTCGCCCGGCTCGGCAAGATGTTCGAGACGCATGAAGACGAACTGATCGACGCCGTCGCTGCCGATTTCGGTATGCGCAGCCGGTATGAAACCATACTGACGGACATCATGTTGGTCCTGTCGGACGTAAAATTCGCGCGGCGCCATTTGAAACAATGGATGAAGCCGCGCAGTGTCAAAACCGACACGTTTGGATTGCCGGGATCTTCGCGCCTAATTCCGCAACCCCTTGGGGTCGTCGGCATTCTCGGAACCTGGAACTATCCCTATGGCACAGTGTTCGCCGGTGCGGCGGGTGCGTTGGCGGCTGGCAACCGGATTATTGCCAAGCCGAGTGAAATTTCGGCTCATTCAGCTGAAATTTCGCAGAGTCTTGTTCGCAAGTATTTTTCAGAAGAAGAGATGGCAGTGGTAACCGGCGGCCCGGATGTCGCGCAGCAGATGACGTCTCTTCCATTCGATCATATTCTCTTCACCGGTTCGCCCAATACAGGTAAAAAAGTCGCCCAGTCGGCCGCAGCCAATTTGACACCAGTGACGCTTGAGCTTGGCGGCAAGTGCCCCATTATCATTGATAAAAGTGCTCATTTTCCAGAAGTCGCGCAGAGCCTTGTTTTCGGCAAGCTCCTCAACGCAGGACAAACGTGCATCGGTGTCGACTACGCATTCGTTCCAGAAGGGAGCGTAGAAGACTTTGTGTCAGCGCTCGCCAGGCAGGTGCACAAGTGTTTTGGCGAGATCGAAGCCAATCAGGACTATACAAGCATTATAAATCACCGGCAGTTTGACCGTTTGCGGGGACTGGTTGATGACGCCCGCGCAAAAGGTGCCGGAGTGACCAATCTCGCAGGCAGTGGTGATGGCATGTTCGAGGCTGCTCATCGAATAGCCCCGCTGGTTGTGACCAATGTTGCAAGCGATATGGGGCTGATGCAGGAAGAGATTTTCGGGCCGATTCTGCCGATCCTGACCTATCGTACGGAAGACGAAGTAATCGAGTACATCAATGCTGGCGAGCGGCCACTGGCACTTTACTATTTCGGTAAAGATAGTGCAGGTCGACGAAAAATCCTTGGCGAAACTCATGCTGGCGGCGTGACCCTGAACGGCACGGTGATGCACGTCTTCCAGCGCCGTCTTCCATTTGGCGGCATCGGGCAAAGCGGGATCGGATCCTATTTGGGGCCGGGAAGTTTCGAGCGGTTCAGTCATTTGAAGCCGGTGTTCTCACAATCGAAGATCAGTGTGCTTAGCCAATTGCTGCCTCCCTATTCTTCGAAGACGGGCCGGTTGCTGAATCTATTTAGAAAGCTGCTCTAAATCGATCCTGTACGCGGCAATCTTAGGGTGGTGTAGACAAAAGGGAGGACAGTCTCTGTGTTCGGAATTTTCTCAAAAAAGCGCAATGACCGTGAACTGGTGCCTGTTGACGTCGCTCCAAGTTCTGCTGCAGCATTGGTTTCGACAGAAGGCGGGCGACTAAATTACAGCCGTATCATGCAAGGGCTCGCGGAATCCTTCGGGGATCGTGAGGCGATTGTGAATCTTGAGCGTGGCCGCCGGCTGAGTTTTCGTGACTATCACATCATAACCAATCAGATTGCACATATTCTCAATGGAAACCTGAATCTCGGCGCGGGCGACCGATATGTCTGTATGCTGCAAAATGACAATCTCTCCCTGTTCCATTGGGGGTCAGCTGCAAAAGCTTATGCAACATGTTGTCATGCCAACTACCTCGACAGCCTGGAAACGCATCTCGGCCAGATCGACATCGTCAAGCCCAAAGTCGCGTTCATCGAGAATGACCTCCTGGCCTCCCATGCTGGCCCGCTTACCGAACGCGGCATTCAGATTGTTGTGATGGATGCTCTGGTCAAGCCATATTCAGGCGTGTTGGCCCTTCCCGATCTTTTGGCGAACGCGTCGACAGAGAACACAGATATTGAAATCGATGATCGAACGCACGTCGTGCTCATGCGCTTTACAGGAGGCACGACTGGTGACAGCAAGTGCGCGAAGTATTCAATCGACAACATTCTGGGGTGCCGCGATAGTTTCCTGACACTTCCAGACCCGGATTTCTTCGATGGCTGCCGCATGCTGCATATAGCTCCCATTAGCCATGGCAGCGGTATGATGCTTTTGCCGGTTCTGTTCAGCGGTGGTTGCACGGTCACAATGAACGCGCCCAGTCTGGAGAACTGGTGCCGCTATATCCAGCAAGAAAAGATTTCCCACGCCTTCATCGTACCGACTCTGGCGTACCGCCTTTTGGAAATGCCCGAAGCCCGAGAATATGACCTGTCCTCATTGCGCACGGTGTTGTATGGCGCGGCCCCCATGAGCCCGGCCAAGGCTAAGCTCCTGGTTGAGCGGTTCGGTTCAATATTCACACAAGTGTACGGCTCCACGGAACACCTGGCGGCAACCCTCTGCCTGAGCAAGAAAGATCATATCGTAGACTCCGAGACTGAAGGCCGACTCGCGTCCGCGGGTCGACGCTCAACCGGGATCGAACTGTCGGTTTGCGATGATGATGGCAATCCAGTTCCTGTAGGCGAACTCGGCGAGTTCTATTTGCGATCGCGCTCAACCTGTCTTGGCTATGAAGGCAATCCAGAGAAGACGAAGGAGGAATTCGTCAACGGATACTGGAAGTCAGGGGATATCGGATATACGGACGAAAACGGATATTGCTACCTGGTTGATCGGAAGAAGGACATGATCATCACGGGTGGTTTTAATGTCTATGCGACTGAAGTTGAGGCCGCAGTCAACTCCCATCCTGGCGTTTTGATGTCGGCGGTTGTCGGTGTTCCCCACGAAGAATGGGGCGAGGCTGTACATGCGGAAGTCATCCTTAATGACTCTGTTGAGGTGGCCGAATCTGACCTGATCGCCTATGTAAAAGAGCAGATCGGATCTTTCAAAACACCAAAATCCGTGTTGTTCGTGGAAGAACTGCCTCTGAGCGTCGTTGGTAAGGTGTTGCGAAAGGATGTACGTAAGAAATACTGGGGCGGCCAGGTCCGCAGTATTGGTTGAAGCGTGTACAATCCTGTTCAGAAATTGGACAAACCGTCATGAACCGATAAAGCTCGTCATCGAAGACGGTCGTACAGGACAATCGATATTTGAACAACACATCATCAGGTAAGGCGCAACCAGAATTGAGTGAGACGCGGTCAGTCATTGCATCCTGGCTCATACAGATTGTGGCCATATTGGACGAATTTGACTTTTCCATTGATGTGCCAGATCTACTCCGGCGTGCGGAAGTTGATCCTGATATTCTCCAGGACCCGAATGCCAGGGTGCGGTCTAGACGATTCAGTCGCTTCATTGAGCTCATCGTAGAGGCGACAGGTGATGAGACGATCGGGCTGAAGCTGGCCGAGCGAAATACGCCCGGCTCAATGCATGCGCTTGGGTATTCATTGTTCTCAAGCCGAACGCTGGAAACATTCTTCCACCGGTTTGATCGTTTTTTCAGGCTAATTTCTCATTCTGCTGAGACAAGGTCTGAAATCAGGAAGGGGTGCCTCATTCATTCCATTGAACTCAAGGAAGACGTGCCGCCGGTCCGCCAGGATGTTTTTTTGGCGACGGTGCTTCGCTTCGTCAGAATGGTTTACCGAGCGGACTATTCTCCTGTTTTGGTAAGAATGCGTCGTCCGAAACCTGGTAAGGTCGCGATGGATGAATTTGATGCCTTTTTCTGTTGTCCGATCGAATATGGTCACGACAGTCTAGAGCTGCATGTGGCCGAGAAGGACTATACGCGCGTGCTGCGCGGCGCGAATTCCGACATTGTTCGAAGGAATGACCAGATTGCGATGGAATACATTGCCCGGTTCGATGAACAACAAATTATTCCGCGGATCCGGGCGGCGATTGTCGAAATGCTACCGGATGGAGCTGTCTCCCTGGAGTCGGTTTCAAGAGAGCTAAATACAAGTAACCGAAGTCTTCAGCGCCAATTACAGGATGAGGGCACAACCTTCAACACCGTGCTCGACGATGTTCGCCAGCATCTCGCTATCGGCTATTTGCGGACAGGTCGTCGGTCCATCAAGGAGATATCGTATCTGTTGGGATACAAGGACCCCAGCAATTTCTCCCGTGCGTTTCGCCGGTTAACGGGGCAGTCCCCGCAGGAATTCCTCGAGAATGAGCGCCAGCTGGACGACAGCTGACATCGCTAGAGCTCTGCATTGCCTTGGGCGGCTCGACTGACGACGCTTTGGCGCACGGTGACATGCGTCTGATGTTCAATAAGTTTTCTGGCCCGATAAAGTGAAGCCTCATCTGGAACGGGCCAAGTTTTGGAGCGAACGCGGCCCAATGCTTGGAATTGGACAATTGTCGTTTGAAACCCTGAAATTTGAGGCGGAAGATTCGTGTGCACGAATTACCCTGACGCGTCCGGGCAGCATGAATGCACTGTCCGCTCTAATGGTGAATGAACTTGCGCAATGTGTGAAAGATGTTGCCGAGCGCGATGAGATTCGAGTGCTGACTATCACTGGGAGCGGGCGCGCCTTTTGCTGCGGTGCTGACCTGAAGGGCGTTTTGGGGGAAGTTCAGGCTGGTGACAATACCGGGTTTCTTGGCTTCCTTCGCGACATTCAGAACGTGTTTTTGGCTATTCGTGCTTTGCCGAAGCCGACAATTGCAGCGCTCAATGGATTGACTTTGGCCGGCGGACTGGAGCTAGCCATGACCTGCGATGTCGTGATGGCGGCGCGCAGTGCGCGGCTGGGCGACGCCCATTCCAATTTTGGTGTTCTGCCGGGCGGCGGGGGATCTCTCTTGCCGAGGTATGTTGGCGAAAAGAAAGCGAATTATCTCCTATTCTCCGGCGATCATTGGTCGGCGGAAGCGTTTCGTGAAGCCGGATTTGTAAGCCAAGTTGTTGAGGATGACGACTTGTCATCGGCTGCAGAGGCGCTTGCTGCAAAGCTGGCGGAGAAAAGCCCGCTTGTACTTCAGCGTATGAAGGAGATGGTTGCCGGAAGCGCACACTTGTCCGCGCGCGAAGCCATCGCGTTGGAAATGCGCCATCTCGAAGCGCATGCAAAATCCGCTGACTTCCTCGAAGGGCTTTCAGCCTTCAGTGAGAAACGAACACCGAAATATTCAGGCCAGTAGCGGCCATCTGTAGATGGGGAGAGAGTCTTGTCGGATAGTAAGATTTATATTGTAGGCGTCGGCATGACGCATTTCGGGCGGCATCTGGAAACAAGTATTTCTGAATTGCTGGACACCGCCATTTTGCGTGCGGCGGATGATGCAGGCTGCACCAAGGCCGCCGTGGAGGCAGTTTACCATTCCAGTGCGACCCAAGGTTTCTTGCAGGGACAAACCTTTGTTCCTGGCCAGGTTGCGCTCAGCAAGATCGGGCTGACAGGTATTCCCGCATTCAATATTGAAAACGCCTGTGCGTCCAGTTCATCCTCCTTTCACCTTGCTGTTCAGGCGCTTAAGGCTGGTATGCAGGACGTTGTCCTGGCGGCGGGTGTCGAGAAAATGAACGTGCCTGACAAGGCGAGGATGTTCGCTGTGTTCGATGGCGGTTGGGATGTTGAGACACCTGAGGAGAATGCCAAAAGGCTTCTCCAGTTGGGTGAAGGTGTTGCCGAACCGGAGGGATCGGAATCTGAACGCCCTTATAGCGTATTCATGAAAATCTACGCAGCGTTCGGCCGGAACCATATGAAGCGCTATGGCACGACTCAGCGCCAGATTGCTGCGATAGCCGCGAAAAATCATCAGCATTCAGAGCACAATGAGTATTCGCAATACCGTCAGCCTTACACGATTGATGAAATTCTTTCAGCACCTCCCATCACTTACCCTTTGACGCTGCCAATGTGCTCACCGATCTCGGATGGTGCTGCAGCGGTCATCCTTTGCAATGAGGAAGGCTTGAGGAAGATTGGTGCCACTACGTCACGAGCCGTCCAGGTTATGGCCAGCGCCGTTGCAAGTGGAAACCCCGCGCGCAGCGCCGATGCACCGGAACGCCATGTTGCGCGAATTGCCGCTGAGAGGGCGTATGAAATGGCCTGCCTTTCACCAGAAGACATGGACGTTGCCGAGGTGCACGATGCAACCGCGATTGGTGAGTTGATGCACGCCGAGAACTTGATGTTAGTTCCGATCGGTGAAGCAGGCCCGGCAGCGGAACGCGGGGACTTCACGATTGGCGGCTCAATCCCGATCAATCCGTCTGGCGGGCTGGAGTCCAAAGGCCACCCCATCGGCGCAACCGGGCTGGGGCAAATTCATGAGCTTGTCACCCAATTACGCGGCGAAGCTGGAAAGCGCCAGGTTGATGGTGCCCGACACGCTATCCACGAAAACAGCGGCGGCCTAATTGGCATTGAGGAGGGTGTTGCTGTGGTCAACATTTTCAAGAGGGCAAATGCATGATTGGGGGATTAGATATTTTCTTTGACAAGGCTGAGCTCGCCGCAATCGAAAGCCTGCGTCGCTATCTTGATGAGCAGCTGGAGCCGGAACTGGCTGCGCATGGGGAAGACTTCGTTCCAAAGGACAAAATGCAAAGCTGGACGCAAAAGCTGGCAGAATTTGGTCTCGTCAACGCCCCACAGCCGGAATCTGCCGGCGGGCTGGGGTTGTCCTGGAAGCTGCACGTTCAACTAATTGAAGAGCTTGCCTATAGTTCGGGAGACTTGGCGATAGCCGCACTTGTTAATGGCAGCGCAGCGTCGATGCTGGTCAAACTCGCGCCGGAGCACATCAAGACACGTTACCTGCCTAGATTGTTGGCGGGGGAACTTTTTGCGTCTGTCGGCATTTCCGAGCCGGATGTCGGTTCGGATGTCGCGGCGGCGAAAACCAGGGCTGTGCGAGATGGTGACCATTGGGTGATTTCTGGTGAGAAAACATGGATCACCAATGGTGAGTACTCAGATTTTTTCATCTGCACCTGCCGAACTGGCGAGAACGAACTGACCCATATCCTGCTCGATCGCAATGAGCATCCTTATGAAGTCCGCGGTATTCCAAAGATCGCGCTCAATCGACAATCAACATCACAGGTTTTTCTCGATGATGTGCGCGTTCCGGTCGAGAATACTATCGGTGAAATAGGCTCGGGTCTGAAGAACACGCTCACCCTGTTCGAACGCGCGCGAGTTCACGTCGGGTCGTGGGGCTATGGCATGGCGCGGCGCGCGCTTGATGAGTCAATAAAATATGCAATCGACCGTTCGCAGCATGGCAAACCAATTGCCGGCCACCAGCTCATTGCAGAAAAGTTAGCTGTAATGGCCACAGAGATCGATGCAGCGCGCCTGTTGTCTTTGCGCGCAGCGGGCATGATTGACGCCGGACAGCGCTGCGACAAGGAGTGCGCAATGGCAAAATGGTACGGTACCGAAATCGCTGTCAGTGCAACGCGCCAGGCAGTACAGATTCACGGCGGTAATGGCGTCACGAAGGAGTTCATTGTCGAGCGCCTCGCCCGCGAAGCGATGATCGCACCCATTCCGGATGGAACGACTGAGATCCAGAAACTCCTTATCGGGCGGAGCCTGACGGGCGTCTCGGCGTTCAGGTGACGTCCCGTGTCTAAAGGGCCTCTGCAGGGCATTCGGATTGTCGAAATCGAGGGCATTGGGCCGGCGCCCTTTTGTGGCATGCATCTGGCCGATCTGGGCGCGGATGTCGTTCTCATAGAGCGAAAGACCAAGGGCTCCGATCCGGGATCGACTTTGCCTGTCGGCATTCTGAAAAGAGGCAAGCGCTCGATCGCTCTGGACCTGAAAGACTCTGAAGACCGCGCGGTCGCGCTGGATCTGATTGCGACGGCGGACGCCCTGATCGAGGGCATGCGGCCGGGAGTGATGGAACGCCTGGGCCTTGGTCCGGAAGTTTGTCTGGGGCGGAACCCACAGCTTGTCTTTGGTCGCATGACGGGCTGGGGGCAGGCGGGACCGCTCGCCCAGGCGGCTGGACATGATATCAATTATGTATCCGTCAGTTCAGCTGCCTGGTTTGCAAGCCCAACTGGAACGCGATCACTGCCGCCACCAGGCTTGGTCGGGGACATTGGCGGCGGTGCGAACTATCTGACGATTGGCATTCTCGCGGGCATTCTAAAGGCCAGAGCCACCGGTGAGGGCGATGTGATTGATGCAGCGATTGTCGATGGGTCGGCGCATATGATGAACCTCATCTTCGATTTGCTGCCCAGCGGCATGATGCAAGCCGAGCGCGGGCGCGGCTTTCTGGATGATTCCCCTTGGTACAGTTCCTATCGCTGTGCAGACGGGCGTGACATCACGCTTGGCGCGCTAGAACCGAAATTTTACGCAGAACTTCTACAGCGCCTCGGTCTTACAGGCGATCCCGACTTCGAAGACCAGTATGATCGTGATAGCTGGTCGAAGCAGTCAGAGAAGTTTCGTGCTCTTTTCGCAACCGAACCATCTGCATACTGGCAAGACTTACTAGAGGGGACCGATGCATGCTTTGGCCTTGTGGAAAGTCCGATCAGTGCACCTTTGCACCCTCATAATCTGGCGCGCGGAATCTTTGAAAACAGCCAGGGTTATGTTCAGGCTGTTCCGGCCCCGCGTTTCCAATCGAACGTGCAGGCAATCCCCGGTCCAGCACCTGAGCATGGTCAGCACCAGCAAGAGCTGCTCAAGGAGTTGAAAACCCGCAACTAGATCCGTTGCAAGTAGGTGTCCCAGGCTTTGTCGCTGGCACAAAATGACGGAACATTGGCGTTGCGCGGGGCTTGAGAAACTTCGCCGTTCCAGTGCAATCTTGCTTGGTATGAGAAAAAATCCAGAACCTCATCCACTGGGGTGTCCGGGAGGACAAAATGAACGGCAAAAAAATGCCCGCTACAGCGCTGAAAGTCATTCTGACGGGCGCTACGATCGGTCTTCTGGCTGCCTGTGGAGGGGCGGTCGACTCTGGCGACGCTTCCACACAAGCCTCCCAGGGGATCAATGAGGAACGTTTGCTCAATGCCGCAGGCGAACCACATAACTGGCTTACTCATGGTGGCACGTTTTCAGAAACGCGGTTTAGCGCGCTTGACGCCATTAATCTGGAAACAATCGACCAGCTGGATCTTGCCTGGGCGGCACCGCTTGGCAGCTATCGTGGCGTAGAGGCAACCCCGATCATTGTTGATGGTGTCATGTACACTACGGGTTCGTGGAGCGAAGTGCTGGCGCTTAATGCTGCCACAGGAGAAATTCTTTGGCGCTACGATCCGGAGGTTCCCCGATCAAAGGGCGCACATGCTTGTTGCGATGTCGTCAATCGCGGCGTGGCTGTCTATAACGACAAGGTCATATTCGGGTCGCTGGATGGTCGTCTGATCGCTCTTGATTCAAAGTCAGGCGAACAGATCTGGGAGACCCGTACTGTACCGCTCGAAGAACCCTATACGATCACAGGGGCGCCTCGCATTGTGAAAGGCAAGGTCATCATCGGAAATGGCGGTGGTGAGTTCGGCGTTCGCGGATTTGTTGCAGCCTATGATGCTGAAACAGGTGAACAGGCCTGGAAGTTCTACACTGTGCCGGGAAATCCGGATAATGGATTCGAAAACGAAGCCATCGAGATGGCTGCTGAGACCTGGACAGGCGAATGGTGGAAGCTGGGCGGTGGCGGGACTGTCTGGGACAGCATGGCATTCGATCCTGAACTGGACCTCCTCTATATCGGCGTTGGAAACGGCTCGCCCTGGAATCAGAAAGTACGAAGCCCGGACGGCGGCGACAATCTGTTCCTGTCATCAATCGTCGCGTTACGTCCAGACACAGGAGAATATGTCTGGCACTATCAGACGACGCCGGGCGAAACTTGGGACTACACAGCTACGCAGAATATCATTCTAGCTGATCTTGAGATCGAGGGAGAGCTTCGTCAGGTGCTGATGCAAGCGCCGAAAAACGGCTTCTTTTATGTCATCGACCGAATAAGCGGCGAACTTATTTCCGCAGAGCCATTTGTTCCCATTAACTGGGCCACACATATCGATATGGAGACCGGGCGTCCTGTTGAAAACCCCGAGGCGCGCTATCTGTCTGGTGGACCTGCGCTCGTCAAACCCAGCCCATTTGGTGCCCACAACTGGCACCCCATGTCATTCAATCCGGAAACAGGGCTGGTATATATTCCCGCACAAGATGTTCCTTTCCTCTATTCCGATCAGATCGAGGGCGAGATTGCCCGCTTTGACCGAGACGCATTCAATATCGGTGTCAGCCTGACAGACGCATTACCGGAAACAGAAGAAGCACGTCGCACACTTCTGCGCCAACTTGTCCAAGCACATCTTGCTGCCTGGGATCCGGTAGCTCAGAAAGAAGTCTGGCGTGTTCAGCATGAGCGAATGTGGAATGGAGGTACGCTGACAACGTCTGGAGATCTGGTATTCCAAGGCACGACGAGCGGCGTTTTCAATGCTTACAACGCCAAAACAGGCGAAGAACTGTGGTCGTATCCGGTTGGTGTCGCAATGGTCGGTGGACCTGTGGCGTATGAGGTCAATGGCGAGCAGTATGTTGCTGTATCAGCTGGTTGGGGCAGTGGTGCCAATTTGCTCGCCGGCTTCTATGTCGGGCAGACAGGAGGCCCGGTTGAAGGCCATGTACTTGCCTTCAAACTTGGCGGAGAGGGCGAGCTAAACGTCGCCGCGCTTCCGCAGAAGGCAACGCCTGAGCCAGCGCGACAGCCGCATTCGGCTGAAGCGGTTGTACGGGGCACAGACCTCTACGGTCGATTCTGCGGTGTCTGCCATGGCGGCGCGGCCATTTCGTCCGGAACGCTCCCCGATCTGAGGCAGTCAGCGACTCTCGGGATAGACACTTTTGATGCTTTCCTCCTTCAAGGGGCCGGCGAAGCGATTGGCATGCCCAACTTCGCCGGCCGCCTAAGCCAACAGGAAGTCGATGATATTGAGGATTTCATCCTCTCTCGAGCCTGGATGGCGTTTCAAGACGAGCAACAGTCGACGTCTCAAGCTGAATAGTATTCTGACAATTCGCTAAACCAGTACAAATCTGTCACTCTGGGAGACAACAAATGAAACCTCATATCGCTGCTGCTGCAGTCGCAATCGTAGCCGTGCTTGGTGCATGCTCCACTATCCCAGTCTTTGATGCGTCGGGTCCGGAGTTTCCTCCAATGAACCCAAATCTGGTGGACAGCGAGCTTGCCACCACGCATTTTAATCCGGCTCAACAGGATTCCCTTCCGTTTGCTGGGCCGGTCGGTATTCACGAGATTGATGATGAGGGTATTCAAAGGGTCCCGGCAGGGTTGGTGAACCTCACGCTTATGCAATTACCAACTTATCCTTCAGGTGAGCAGGTGGCCATCTCCGCCAACAATAATCGTATCTCCAAAATCCTGATTAGCGATGGCAAGTTTCAACTGATCAATGCTCTGCCTGTGGAAGGTCAACCCTTCATGTCTGTCGAGGATGCTGAACGTATCGCCGTCGAAATGGATAGTACGGCCTCAGAAGCTGAACTGCTTGGCTATCTCAATCGGAACTATCCACGTTATGTTGAGCGGGTCGTCGCCAGAGCAGCAATCTATAATGTCGTCGACCGCAATGGTGACTTCTACACTGTCGTCAACAACGATGTCGTCGTTTATGGTGATGCCGAACCCGGCAATCCGCTGTCACCACTGGTGGAAAAGCGCCGCTTTCAGCTGCCGCGCGAATATTTCAATCCAACACTGGAAGACCCTGATGCTGTGTTCGGATTGAATCTGACTTATGATGGCATGCTGGCGCTGGTGACGATGGGCGGCGTTGTCGTCATCGTAGACCGAAATTTTGAACAGGCACCGATCATTCATGAGTTGGCTGACGATGAGCAGGTTACGAACTCGATCGCCATTGATGAGGGTGGTGGCATTTATGTTCTCTCAAATAGGAGGCTCCATAAACTGGTTTGGGACGGGGAAACACTTCACTCTAGAGGGTATGGCGCGTGGTCATCAGAATACGATTCCTTCACCGGCAAACTTGGCGGCGTGAGTCTCGGCAACGGATCAGGCTCTACGCCCTCACTTATGGGCTTCGGAGACGAGGAAGACAAACTTGTTGTCATCACGGACGGAGAGTTGATTATGAATGTCGTCGCCTTCTGGCGCGACGATATTCCAGAGGATTTCGTCCAGAAGCCAGGGACCAAATCGCGTCGAATTGCCGACCAGATTCAGGTTAGTTTCGGAAAGTCTGACCTTGAGCGCGCCCAGTCTGAGCAATCCGTTGCGGTATATGGCTACGGTGCCTTGGTGGTAAACAACACATTGCCATCGCCATTGCCAACAATGCTGGAGAATGTTGTCATGTCTGGTAGACTACGCAAAGGACCGACGGGTGCTGAAAAGTTTGAATGGGACGTTGAAGCTGACCGCTGGGTGCGTGCCTGGGCAAATCCCACTGTATCGAGCCCATCAACCGTCCCCATGATTTCTGGCGGCGCCCAACAGGTCTATGTCAATGGTTTCGTAGACGGAAAATGGGAGGTCACAGGTCTTGATTGGGAGACGGGTGAAGCCGTTACACGGCTTCGCCTTGGTGATAGCCACATTTACAATGGCGCTTACTCTGTCATTCACCTCCTGCCGGGCGGCGATATCGTTCTTGGAGGATTGCTGGGCATGATGCGGATATCGGTCGAGCGCTAGGTGTTGACTTTAGTATGATGTGTTGAGTTTCGGCGCTCTGTGCATTGTAGTTAGCGGTGAAATCTAGTTCTATAGATCAAGCTTGATTTGGCAGGGAGTACAATCCGCGTTAACTATGGCTATCGGTGCCGGTGAGCGGCGTCGAACTCAAGCGGTCTACAAAACTGTGGACCAAAATCAGACCGAGCTGAGGACCAAGAATCGATTACACTTCCCGTAAGTGATTGAAAAATATGGATAAAAAATATGGAATGTGGCACGTCACTCGCGCCATTTCTTTCAGGGTGACGCCTGACACATCCCTTGAAATCATTGAAAATACTGGAGAAGCCTGAGGGACTCCATATCTGTTCGCCGGTCGTGCACTACAATTTGCACCACAAAATGCAAACTTTTTGCACTACAAACGGCGATGAAGCATTTCTCACTTGGATCAAAATTCCTAAAGGATCGGAGCGGTTGGTGGCACTATGTCCGGCGTGTCCCGACCCGCTTCAAAGATCTCGACAGACGCGGCGTGATCCAGGTCGCCCTGCGTACCCGATCTCTGGAAGTTGCCATGATACCCCGCAACGGTCTGGCTGAAGCGGACGAGGCGTTGCGGAGCAGTCTCACGCTCCTGGCTGAAGATACTGATGAAACAGTCTAAGCTGAAGCCTCAAAGACGGGCCAGGAGTCCACAATTTCTCCGTCTTCGTAAACGGCGATATCCCCGAATTGCAGGAAGACTGCTTCGCTCTGGTGCGGACGAAGAAATACGAACTCGTCTGGCGCGATTTGCAGCTCCGGCCCACCATTCAGCATTTCCTGGTTGGAGGAGCGTCCGAACGTCGAATTGTATTCCAGGCCGGGCGGATCAACCGGGTCGGCGAGCCAGTGGCCTCCATAAATGAATATGGTCTTGCTGTAGTTCGGATCCCACGCCCGTTTGGTGTTGTCGGCGAACTCGAGGCCGGGCATTCGTGTTCTGGCAAAAGATTTGATGACCGGTGTTGCAATGAAGCTCGCGGGCGTATGGGGCTCCAACAATTCAGTGTCAAAATGCGTTGGCTTCATCAGGCACGACCCTGCAGAGACTTCATTCGCAATCGAAGTGTCCTCGTAGTAGCGATAGGTTGGACTGCCTGCTGCGTTTCGGGTGATTTGCTCTATGGCTTCCTTGCCAAACACCTCAGCGGCTTGATCAAGCGCCGCTCTGTATGAACGCCAAGCTCCTGCGAGCGCCTTGTCGCGCCAGCCCAAGCTTGTGGGCAGGCTGGGAATATGCGGTTCGTAACCCATGAAACCCGCAAATTCCAAATTCGGATCCAGTTCTATTTCGTGCAACACGCTCCCCAACTCGGAACCTGGTTCGAAGCCGCCCCTGTGGAGTCCCACATCCAGTTCCAGATTAATATTCAGGGTGCGACCAACATCCTTTGCGAGATCCTGGTACTGCTCAAGTCGCTTCGGAGTATCTATGAGCCATTGGACGCGGCCTGCCGCATCAGAACGCTCGGGCGGTAGTTTGTGAAAATATTGGCGCGCAGCCTGAACGGGCAGGGGCTTGCCAAGCAACTGGCTGGCTTCGGGCATTTCCGTGCTCAGTGCCAGCAGCATGGGTAAATTGAATGTCATCAACCGATCCGTGTCGGTTCGCTTGCAAATATGGTCAATCAATCGAAGCGATGGCAGGGACTTGGCGACAATACGATATCCCATGCCCTGCGGCAGGTGGTGTTTCAGCGTATCAATATTGGCGTTGAGCCGTGCGCGATCGATCACCAGGGTCGGTGTTGCGATCCCTGCATCGGTGAGAGCTTTTTGCATTTGCAAGAAATAAGGATCTCTTGGTCCGCTCTTGTCACTGGGTTTCGACATGAGAGTTGCTACTCCTGCTAAAGCTGTTCCTCCGATCAAGAGTGTCCTTCTGCTAAGTTCAGGCATTGAAGGGAACTCCAAACACATCGGCGAGATGGGGGTTCAGGAATTTTCCAGTCGGATCGAGCGAACGGCGCAAGTCTGCGAACTTGGTAAAGTCCGGATAGAGAGCTTCCAAATCTTTGCGTTGCAGGCTGTGGTGTTTGCCCCAATGGGGGCGGCCGCCATACATTCTGAAAACTGGTTCGAACTCGCTGAAGAAATAATCATAGGCTTCGTCGACTGCCGCATGGATCGCGATGGATATTCGGGGGCCACCAAGGAACGGGCTAAGCCAGGCATCGTCGGGAGCGGTAAACCGGACCTCCATGGGAAAGAAGACGTGCTTTCGCTGATCCATCATTTTGATGATCTGCCTCAAGGCCTTGAGACCATCGTCCCAAGGGAGGTGATACTCCATTTCGTTGAACTTTATCGGGCGGGTCGTGGCCAGGAGCTGGAGGGAGGCATCACTGACATCTTCAATCGTGCCGCTGGGAAGAGCAGATTGCGCAATGCGTTTTCGGAGCCAGGGCCACCACCCGAATTCATTCCGTAGCTGTTTAAGGCCCTCCAACATTTCATCGTCATCGTTGGAAGGTTCCAGGCCGGTCGTCTCTCCGTGATGCAGATCGTGAGTGATACTGGCAGCGAGTCCCGTACCTGGAAGATAATAAAATTCGAAATTTCGATATGAGCTGGCACGAGAAAAAGCGTCATCGAGTACGGCATCTATGGGCTCTGCACTGACGATACGCCTCAGATTGAAGGAGGGGATGGTCTCAACCGTGTACTCGCTGATCACGCCCAGCGCACCGAGAGAGACTTTGCCCGCAGAAAACAGATCGGGGTTGGAATCGGCCGTGACGTTCAACAGACTGCCGTCGGCAGTTACCAGTTTGAAGGAGTGGATGTAGTCATGAAGTGCGGTCAGGGTTTGGCCTGTGCCGTGGGTGGCGGTCGAGAAGGATCCCGCGAGTGTTTGGTCGACGATGTCGGGAAGGTTTGGAAAGGCCCGATCAATCTCATTCAATTGGGATGCTGCCTGGAACAGAACGGTTCCAGCGCCAAAGGTCGCGCGCTGAGTTACAGGGTCATAGGCTTTCAAGCCGGCGAGCTGCCCAACATCCAGAATAACTCCTTCACTGGGTACGAGCCCCGAAAAAGAATGGCCGCTGCCTCTTGGGCGGATGCGTCCTGGCGTAGTTCGGATGATTTCCGAAAGTTCGGCAGCTGACGCTGGAGACCGAAACTGTTTGGGCGTGGCAGTTTGCGCGCCTGACCAGTTTCTCCAACTCTCTTCGCCAATAGGTGGCTCAGGATGATCTGGAGCGTAGTCGTCGCGGACATAGTCTCTCGTGCCCCACGCTACGTGTTGAACTATTGGAACGGCAGATACTGCCGTGAGTCCAAGGCCAGCTTGAACCACTATCCGTCTGGATACTCCCATTGCGCCAACCTCCCCAAAATGGTAGCGATGACTATCGATAGGCAGCCGCCCTTGAACTGTCAATGAAGTACGTTTGAGTGATGACAACGAAAATCGAACCCAACACCACAAGACGATCCGCGCCTAACCAGCAGCGAAGTCGAGACACGCTTGAGCAGATTTTGATCGCCGCGGCTGACTTGATTGAGGAGGTCGGGTTCGAGAAGCTCTCGACAAACATGATCTGTAGACGAGCTGAACTCACGCCGCCGGCATTGTACCGCTACTTCCCGAACAAATATTCGGTCCTGAAAGAACTGGGCGAGCGACTGATGGCTCAGCAGAATATTTTGATGGAGAATTGGAGCCTTGACGCAGGTGACTTGAGCAATCTTGAGGCCGAAATCGAAACGCTACTCCTCGAGACAATACGGGTAACTCGACAGACCAAAGCAGGCGCGTGGATTATGCGGTCCATGCATGCCACGCCTGTATTGGCGGGTGTCAGGGTTGAGTCTCACCGACATGTTGCGCGATTGTTGGCGGAACGGATAATCAAAACACGACCTGATCTTGATCATGGACGTATCCTGCCATCAGCGAGGCTGAGTGTTGAGATCGGGTATGCAGTAGTCGAGATGGTGTTTGACGAACCGTCGATTGATGAAGGCGAGATCCTTCGGCAGACGGCTTCCATGTTGGCCTTCAGTTTGCGACAAGCGATGAGCCATCAAGCTTAGTGCGATAGCTGGCGGCGGACGTCGCCCTTGTGATGTGCTGTTGACCCAAGGTCGAACTCAAATCTCTCAAACGTTATTTGAAGGCGTTGCCGCTCCGTATGCCGATAGCCTTGAAGACCAGTGCGGCCGGACAAAAACCGGTAAAGGCGGCCTGAAACATGTTAAGCCCCGCAAAAGCAGTCAGCAGGAACCAATAGGGGTATACCCAGTATCCCAATGCGAGGCTGATCAGAACGACCAATCCGGCAAAGGCGAGTACGGCACGATCAAGATTCATATCTGTTTCCTTTCGTCAGATACTGTCAGGCGCTGGTTTTCAGAATATTCAGGCTATTCACCCACTGGATGATTGTGGGCGCAGTCATTACACCAGACCGCTGATCAATCACGCTGCCGTCCTGGAACAACAGGAGGGCAGGAATGCCGCGAACATTCAAAGCGGCTCCACCTTCCGGATGGGCTTCCGTGTTGAGTTTGAAGAAGCGAAGATTGCCATCAAAGTGCTTTGCGGCCTCAGCAAATGAAGGCGCCATCATCCGACACGGTCCACACCAAGGGGCCCATACATCCAGGAGAAAACTGCCTTCGTCACGGGACATGAGTCGGTTGAGAATCTTCGTGTTGATTTCGACGGGAGCATCGCTGGCAAGGTCACCCTTGCACGATCCACAATGGCCTCTCGCCAAACTACCCCCTATGGGCGTACGATTTACAGCGCCACATTTGGTGCAAACAATATGCTGGTGATCAGGCATCAGGAAGGGTCTTTCAATTTATGAGTCTTCAGTAGACCCAACGCTGCATTTTCATAGAAGGTTTCAGACCGGCCTGTACGCAGCTTGTGTAGGAAATACTTTTCGAATCCCGCCTTGGCCAAGTGTACCCATCCCCCGGAAGCCGACCAGTTAACATTGCGAGGGGGGATCTGGGGCTGCGCAACGAACGCCACGCCGCCATCGCCGAAGTCAGCGAGACAGATCGCATTCCAGCTCGCCTTGTGTGTTGGCTGGGTTCCTTCGATAAGCTGCGCGATGTTGCGGGCGGTTGCTTCCACCATGGATTCGATCATGAAGCCTGTTTTGGGTACGCCAACTGGCACGGGCGTTTTCCCCATGGGGGGAATCGCGATGCAGACGCCGATACCAAAGATATCCGGCCATTCTGGATTACGCTGGAAGTCGTCCGTAATCACGAAACCCTTGGAGTTTACCAAGCCCTCGACATCACGCACGGCTTCGACCCCCCTGAAAGGTGGCATGAGCATAGTGTACCGGGTCGGCAGTTCATGCGTTTGCTTGACAGAGCCATCTTCGTTCAACTCCTCAACACGTACCATGTCGGCTTCGGCGCCAAGAACTCTGGCGTTGGTTATCCATTTGATATGGCGATTGCGCATCTCGCTTTCGAGCAGACCTTTGGTATCGCCCACACCATCGAGGCCGAGGTGACCGATATAGGGTTCGGGGGTGATAAAGGTGATCGGCACTTGATCGCGAATCTTGCGTTTGCGCAGTTCGGTCTCAATGATCATCGCGGTTTCATAGGCTGGCCCGAAACAGGAAGCCCCTTGTGCCGCTCCAATCACGATTGGGCCCGGATTCTTGCAAAACGCCTCAAAGGCCGAGGCTCCTGCTTCGGCATGGTCGATGTGGCAGACCGATTGAGTGTGGCCGTTCGGGCCCAGGCCTTCGACATCATCGAAGGCGAGTTCCGGACCCGTGGCTATGACCAGATAGTCGTATTCTACCTGCGACCCATCCGGCATACGCACGCATTTGTGCGCGGGATCAACTTTCTCTGCCCTGCCGACAATCAAGTTGACGTTTCGCTTGCGGAGGGGTTTTGCCAAGTCGACCGTGATGTCCTTGCGATCCCGCCACCCCACCATCACCCAGGGATTGGAAGGTTGGAACTGGTAGTAGTCCGTTTCGCTGATGATCGAAACCTGATGGTCCCGCCCGAGGGTCTTTTTGATTTCATAGGCGGCGATCAATCCGCCTAGGCCCGCGCCGAGAATTACAATGTTCGCCATGACCAATCCTCCTTGCCGGAAACATGTTGTATATTAGCACTTTCGCAAATACGCAATATTACCTATATAGGTCACGATGGCAGTGAGCTAAATCAAAGACCGACTGCGCGAATGCGACCGGTGGCTTGGCAGAGGAAAAAATCATGGCTGATAAATATGACCTGACACCGCAAAGTGTCTTTACAGACCTCAAGGCTGGCAAGATCGTATTGGTCGACGTCCGCGAGCCTGCAGAATTCGCAAACCAACGCATTCATGGCGCATTGCTGCACCCCTTATCCACGTTTGAACCGAAAGCGATTCCTGCGGATGGAAGCAGGCGGATCGTGTTTCAGTGTGGATCTGGCAAACGGTCCAGAATGGCGCTCAACACTTTCATGAAGGAAACAGGCGCAGACGCGGCTCATCTGGCGGGAGGCATCGCGGCCTGGACGTCGGCAGGGCAGCCCTGCATTCGGCTGGACCCGTCGACGGGTGCGATCGTTGACAAGGGAGACTATTGAGATGATCGCCCGACATATCGGTGGTCTCATTGTTGGCTTGGCGCTGAGCATGACTGCCACCGCGCAGACACTGACCATTCAGGAGTCCATCATCACGGATTTTCGTCCGGTTGTGGGGCGTATTGAGGCGAGTGATACAGCTATGGCGCGGTCTCGCCTTCAGGGTGTCATCACACAGTTGAGCATCGATGAGGGCCAAACGGTCAAGGCTGGTGAGGTGCTCGCCTTCGTGGCTGACGACACGATAGCGCCGCAAATCAATGCACTCCAATCTCGCGTCGATGGATTGACGGCGCAAATGACACAGCAGGAAGAAGACCTCGCCCGCGCGAGCAAACTGTTAGCAGATGGATTTTATCCCAAAGCCCGGTTCGAGCAGGAAAAGGCCGCTCTGGATGTTGTGAAGGCCAATCGAGCCTCCGCAGAAGAAGAACGCCGCAGTCTGATCGCCCGTCGGGCGGAAGGGTATGTCCGCGCGCCAGTTGACTCACGAGTGACAGATGTACTCGTGGTTGAAGGCAGTGTGGTATCTCCGGGGCAGGTCGTTGCCAACCTCGCGACGCTCGACGGGCTGGTGCGATTGTCCTTGCCGGAGCGGCATTTGAACTTTCTGGCTGAAGGCGGAGAAGTTTCGTTACGCCTGCCCGCGCGCGACAATGACGTGCGCACAGCACGCATTGAGAAGATTTATCCAGCGCTGCGAGACGGTGCAGTGGTCGCGGACGCAGTTGTGGATGGCGGATTGAATGCGCTGGTGGGCGAACGGGCCGATGTGCTCGCCCCGGTGGGTGATCGCCGCGCGATCATTCTGCCACAGGAATACGTCACCACGCGCTATGGAGTAGACTTTGTGCGCGTAAAGGTGGGTGATCGCTTCGTTGAGGCCCCCGTCGTGCTGGCGGAGCCATTGGTTTCCAATGGGGTCTTTGAGGTGCTCTCCGGACTGAGACCGGGCGATGTGGTCACATTGCCGGGAGCGGAGAACTCATGAAGGCCGATGTTTCCGGCTCCATCACCCGAGCCACGATCCGTTCACCGCTAACGCCTCTGGTCCTTCTGGCAGCGCTGGCTGTTGGTCTGATCGCCCTGTTGACTATACCGCGCGAGGAAGAGCCGCAGATATCAGTGCCGATGGTGGACATTCTGGTCCAGTCGCCCGGGCTGCGAGCGGCTGATACGGTCGAGCAGGTCACTGAGCCGCTGGAAGAAATCATCAAGGCGATTCCCGACGTCGAACATGTCTACAGTCAGAGCCGCGATGACGGCGCTATCGTCACGGCGCGGTTCATGGTCGGTACTGATGCCGATGACGCAATTCTGAGAATTCACGAAAAGATTCGCGCCAATATCGACCGCATCCCACCTGAAGTTCAGATGCCGCAAGTCGTGGGGCGCGGCATTGACGATGTTCCCATCGTTACATTGACGCTGTCCCCGGAAACGTGGACCGGAAATGTCTGGAACGATACCAGCCTGCGCATGCTCGCCGATGAGGTTCTGAAAGAACTCCTGAAGGTGGAGGATGTCGGCCTGACTGACGTTATTGGGGGACGTAGTCTCGAGCTTCGCGTTGAACCCGACATCGAGGCGCTGTCTTCTTATGGCGTCTCTCTTCAGGCGTTGGTCGATGTGACGGCGCAGGCCGTTCAGGCGCGTCCCATTGGCACGGCTCGCGGCTCTGGCGACTCAATCATCATTCAGGCTGGCGACCGGATCGCCGCTGTGGGCGATCTCGAACGGCTGGAAATTCAAGCTCCTGATGGTCGCATGGTTTATCTTTCCGACGTCGCGCGGGTCCGTGTGGCCGGCATCGAGACAGAGGCACGAGCCTGGACGCTGGAGCGGAATGCTGAGCGTGCGGAATTCGAATCATTTCCTGCCGTTACGCTTTCCCTGGCGAAACGGCCAGGCGCCAACGCGGTGGTGGTTGCGGATCAGATCCTCGAGCGTCTTGAACTATTGAAGCGTGAAATGATACCGGAAGGGGTCCATATTGCTGTGACCCGCAATTATGGCGAAACGGCAAACCACAAGGCGAATGAGTTGCTCTTCCATCTGGGGCTGGCGACCGTTTCGATTGTGGTGCTGATCGCGTTTTCCATTGGTTGGCGTGAAGCCTTGGTGACCCTGATTGTCATCCCGACCACAATCCTGCTGACCTTGTTTGCGGCACTGATGATGGGATACACGATCAATCGAGTCAGCCTGTTTGCGCTGATCTTCTCGATCGGCATTCTGGTTGATGATGCGATCGTCATGATCGAAAATATCTCCCGGCATTGGGCGATGAAGGACGGTCGCCCACGTGCTCAGGCCGCCATCGATGCGGTATCGGAAGTAGGAAATCCGACCATTGTTGCCACACTTACCGTTATTGCGGCCCTCTTGCCCATGATGTTCGTCTCGGGGCTCATGGGCCCTTACATGGCGCCTATTCCCGCAAACGCATCGGCCGCCATGCTTTTCTCTTTCTTCGTCGCGGTGGGAATCGCGCCTTGGTTGCTGATGAAGATTGCCGGGAAGGCGCCTGTCAGTGGGCACTCAGAGCATGAGGAGACCCGTTTGGGTCGCTTCTACCGATCTGTTGCGGGACCGATTGTCGCGAGCCGGAAAAATGCCTGGATATTCTTGGGGCTTGTCGGCGTTGCGACGCTCGCATCGCTTACTTTGTTTGCCACCAAGGCTGTTACCGTCAAGCTGCTGCCCTTTGACAACAAATCGGAAATTCAGATCGTGCTGGACATGCCGGAAGGCACGACATTGGAAGAGACCGAACGCACCCTGTTTGCCCTCGCCGCGACGATGTACGATGTAGAGGAAGTTGAATCCGTTCAGGCTTATGCTGGCACAGCAGCGCCGTTCAATTTCAATGGGTTGGTGCGTCACTACTTCCTGCGTGCCGCACCGGAACTAGGGGATTTGCAGGTCAATCTTCTGGAAAAGAGTCATCGAGACCGGTCCAGCCATGACATCGCTCTTGCTTTGCGGGACCAGTTGCATGTCGTGCCATTGCCCGAAGGGGCGAGTGTGAAAGTGGTGGAAGTGCCGCCCGGTCCGCCAGTCCTTTCGACACTGCTGGCCGAGATATACGGCCCGGATGCCGAAACGCGGCGCAAGACGGCCGATGTGATTGAGCAATTGTTCCGGGACACGGAGTACATTGTCGATGTGGACAATTCCTTCGGAGGACCGCAACCGCGTCTCGTCCTTTCCGTGAATGAGACGATTGCGGCTGATCAGGGCGTCGCTGAGCAGGATATACTGGATTCGCTGGCGTTGATCTATTCGGGTCAGATTGTAGGTGTGGCACCCCGCGGCGATGGACGTGACCCACTCTCCGTATCGATCCGCCTACCGAAATCTGCGCAGGTCTGGTCCGAGCGCACGGCCAGTTTGCCAGTTCCCATACAGTCGGGCGCGCAAGCTGTCGAACTGGGCACGCTCGTGGACGCCCGGATGGAAGCGGGGTCATCGACGATTTTCCGGAGAGATGGCTACTTCGCTGACATGGTCATGGGCGAGCTTGCTGGCCGGTTCGAAGCGCCGATCTATGGGATGTTGGAAATTCAGGATCAGGTGGAATCGTATGATTGGAAAAGTGCGGGGCTGGAGCAGCCTGCCATCCGTCTCTATGGTCAGCCATCTGATGAATCAAAGCCCTCCTTGCTTTGGGACGGCGAGTGGGAAATCACCTATGTCACTTTCCGTGACATGGGTGTGGCGTTTGGGGTGGCTCTGGTCGCCATATACATTTTGGTGGTCGCCCAGTTTGGCACGTTCCGGACACCCCTCGTTATCCTGACACCTGTGCCGCTCACTCTGATCGGCATCATGATCGGGCATTGGCTGTTCGGCGCGGCCTTTACGGCGACCTCCATGATTGGCTTTATAGCCCTTGCCGGAATTATTGTTCGAAACTCGATCTTGCTGGTCGATTTCGTTCGGCATGGCCAATTTGCGGACAAGCCATTGAAAGAAGTTCTACTGGATGCGGGCGCGATCCGCTTCAAGCCAATCCTGTTGACGGCGCTGGCGGCGATGATTGGTGCGGCAGTGATTCTGACAGATCCGATCTTTCAGGGACTCGCAATTTCGCTCCTTTTCGGGCTTGCCTCTTCAACGGCTCTGACGGTGCTCGTGATTCCGGCGATCTATGTGGCGCTGAAGGGCCCAGATTGGGTGGCGCCAGCGGTTTCTGATGGCGATGACGATCTTGTCACAGAAGGTCAGACGGCATGAGCGAGCCTGCCGATCCACGTCCCGATCCTGATTCAGTTGATGCGCTGTCGGATCAAGTATCCGAAGTTTGCGCGACACTGCGGGCGATGGCCAATGAGACCCGTCTGCGCATTCTCTGCGAGTTGTTTGACGGTGAAATGCCGGTAAACCAGATTGCCGAGGCAGTGAACCAATCGCTATCAGCCGTGTCGCAACATTTGTCGAAATTGAAGGCCGAGGGGCTGGTTGCGTCGCGACGGGACGGTCAGGCGATATTCTACCGTTCGACCGGAGGTGTTGGCACGGCAGTCATAGAGACATTGTGCAAATTCTACGACCAGTAATTCCTGCAGAAGACGAGACGAACCTAATGGAGTTGCTTTGTCGCCTCTGACAATCGGTCCAGGATTTCCTGAGGAGCGGAAGACTTTTCGACAACAGCGGCATATCCAGCCTTGAGCGCGCGCTCCTTGAGCGTTGTGGAGTAAAAGCCAGTGATCAGGATTGCGGGTGTCGTGTCGCCAGCCAGCCTCATTTTCTCGAGAAGATCCACACCGTCAAACCGCGGTAGTTTGTAATCGATCAAAAGGCAATCGACTTGCAGACTTGGTTGGTTCATCAGGATTTCCATGCCGTTGCGATAGGAATCTACGGCAAACCCGCGTGATCGCAGGAGCATCATGAGGGAGTAGCGAACCTCCTCATCATCCTCGACAAGTGCAACCCTCAGCAGGTCGGGCTGTGAAACGGACTGATTCATTTAGGCGTGGTCTCGATAGTTTCGGAGTCACACATCTATGATCGCAGGAGTATGACGTCTCTAAGTAGACCTACTTAGCGCGCCTCTTTGCGGCCTCGTTCCGCCATGAATGCAACGCGCAGCGCTGCAGACAAACTGTCGGCTTCAAGTTTTTCCATCAGGTTTGCACGGTGAATTTCCACCGTTCGGGGGGAGATCGACAATTCGTCGGCGATGGCCTTGTTGGTCATGCCCTCAACCAGGCAATCGAGCACTTCGGATTCTCGGGTCGTTAGTCGGGTTAGTTTCGCAACCGCCTCATTCTTGAGCCCTTGTTGGGCCTCGTCGTCGGAAATGCGGCTGAAACCGGTTTCGATGGCTTCAAGCAGAGCCTTTTTCTCATAAGGTTTTTCCAGGAATTCGATGGCGCCATTCTTCATGGCCTGAACGGCGACCGATACATCTCCATGCCCGGTGAGCACAATGATGGGCATCTTGTTGCCGCGTTCGGACAAGGCCTGCTGTACAGTCAGGCCATCCATCACAGGCATGCGAACATCCAGAAGTATGCAGGCGGAGTCGTTCGGCTCATATGCGTCCAGGAAGCTCACGCCATCCGGATAGGTCTTCACCGTGTAGCCAGCATGCCGCAGCATGAAGCTGGCGGAATGCCGGATGGCATCATCGTCATCTACGAGGAAAATGGTCTTCGTCATCGCATGCTCACCCTGCCACGTTCGTGGCTACTCTTAAAGTAAACGTAAACGATGCTCCAGCGCCAGGTTCGGACGAAACCGCAATCGTGCTGCCATGCGCCTCGATTATGGTTTGGCAAATCGACAAGCCAAGCCCCATGCCACTGGCTTTGGTTGTTTGAAAAGCATCGAATGGGGAATGGAGCAACTCCTCTGAAAGCCCCGGGCCATTGTCCTTGACCTCGATCGTCACTTCCTCGCCGGAAGACTGCGTATAGATCCAGATCTGAGGTGTTTCTGTTCCCGAAAGCGCCTCAATGGCATTCCTGATGAGATTGGCGAACACTTGTCGCAACTGGAGCCTGTCCGCCATGACAATGATCCCGGGATCTTCCATTCGAAGAATTACTCGGGCGAGGGGGCCTTCGATGCCGACCTTGGCGATGGCCGCAGCGTCGTCAATCACACCCTTCAGGGGAGCGGGCCTGAGATCGAGTTCCCCGCGTGAGACGTAATCGCGCAACCGGCGAACAATCTGGCCAGCCCGGATTGATTGTTCTGCAGCGGCGGACACCGCTTCCTGAACCATGGCCAGGTCATTCTCGCTCGGTTCATCCAGCAGGTCACGTGCGGCTTCGAGATAGTTTGCGACGGCTGTGAGCGGCTGATTGAGTTCGTGAGCCATGGCGGAGGCCATCGTCCCGACCGCGCTCAGCCGCGAGAAGTTTCCGAGTTCCGCCTGGAGCTCCCCGATACGATGCATGTTGGCCTGTTTCTCAGTGATATCACGGATGAACCCCGTAAACAGCTTGCGGCCGCCGATACTGGCTTCGCCAATCTTCAATTCCACCGGTATGGAATCGCCATTTGCGAGGCGCGCTTCAACGATCCGACCGATACCAATGATCTGGCGCTCTCCGGTGGTTAGGTAGTTGCGGATATATTGGTCGTGATGCGTCTGGTCAGATTGGGTCATCAGGCATTTGATATTCGTCCCAACGACATCTTCCGACTTGTAGCCGAACAAGTTTTCGGCCGCCCGGCTGAACGCCATGATGATTCCCGTGTCATCAATCACGATCATGGCATCTGGGACCGACAGCAGGATGGATCTCAGAATCGACTGGAGCGAATCCGAATCCTGAAAGTCGGTATTCTCCAAGCGCCAGAGGTCAGACAGGGGATTCGGCATGATCCCAGCACTGTAGGTGCGGCTGGGCATTTAGGAAAGAACAGACCTCGTGCGGAGACGTGAATGCCGCAGGTCGTTCAACAGGAGCGCACCGAAAGCCAACAGCCCGAGCAGAAGCACGTAGCATCCCCAGCAATGCGTCAGTTGTGCGCCGGCGCTTTCAATCGAAATAGTCACAGACTTTCCAAGACAGGTCGGCAGGATGAGCGTGGATTGCGCAGAAGCCTGCAAGACCATCTTGGTGATGCCCGCAAACACCAGCGCGGCGGCGATGGCATAAGAATGAATTCGTTTCACAGGCAAGACCCTCCAATTTCCGCCCTCGTTTAAGAGAAGCGGACGAACTGTCCCATACGGGAAAGCCCCTATACGCGCCGCAAAGCGATCACCGTAATCAGGCCCCATACGACGCAACCGCAACGCTCTGCGGAAGGGGCTAAACAGAATGATGACATCACGAACCAATTCATCGAATGCCAGCGGGGGGAGTATCGCAAGTGTCTCCGCGCTGGTTGCGATCTTCGGGGTGCTCGCCCTGATCATCGCAGGACGCACGATTGATCACGCCATGGGCATCCAGGCGATGACGTTCATCGCGCTGGCCACGGCGTTTCTGGTGGGCACGGGTTTGTGGGCTGGCAATTTGCTCGACCGCAATCCATTCGATGAGTCGCGCTATGAAGACACGCTGGTAAAATATGGTGTGTTCGCGTCCATGTTCTGGGGTATTGCGGGACTATTGGTTGGCGTCATTATCGCGCTTCAACTGACCTTCCCGAACATCTTCTACTTCCCTGAACTGGGATGGACGAATTTTGGGCGATTGCGGCCGTTGCATACCAGCGCGGTGATCTTCGCCTTTGGTGGAAACGTGCTGCTAGCGACAAGCTTTTATGTAGTCCAGCGCACCTGCCGCACGCGCATAGCGGGCGGTATGTGGCCCTGGTTTGTTTTTTGGGGCTACCAGATATTCGTTGTGCTTGCGGCGACTGGCTACCTGATGGGGGTGACCCAGTCGAAAGAGTATGCAGAGCCTGAATGGTACGTAGATCTGTGGCTGACGATTGTGTGGGTTGCCTACCTGCTCGTGTTCCTCGGTACGCTGTGGAAGCGCAAAGAGCCGCATATCTATGTGGCGAACTGGTTCTACCTTTCCTTTATCGTGACCATCGCGATGCTTCACATCGTAAACAACTTGTCCATTCCCGTCTCATTGACGGGCACAAAGTCAGTGCAGGTATTTTCGGGTGTTCAGGATGCGATGACGCAATGGTGGTACGGTCACAATGCGGTCGGCTTTTTCCTGACCACAGGCTTCCTCGCCATCATGTATTATTTCATTCCGAAGCGAGTTAATCGACCAGTCTATTCCTACCGGCTGTCCATTGTTCACTTCTGGAGCCTTATCTTCATCTATATCTGGGCGGGGCCGCATCACCTCCATTACACGGCGCTGCCCCAATGGGCGCAAACGCTTGGGATGACCTTCTCGATCATGCTCTGGATGCCCAGCTGGGGCGGCATGATCAACGGCGTCATGACCCTGTCTGGTGCCTGGGATAAGCTGCGCACGGATCCAGTGGTTCGCATGATGGTCGTGTCATTGGCGTTCTACGGCATGGCGACGTTCGAAGGTCCGCTTATGTCAGTGCGTGCCGTCAACTCACTCAGTCACTATACGGAATGGGGAATCGGGCATGTTCACTCCGGGGCGCTCGGCTGGGTTGGGTATATCAGCTTCGGGGCGCTCTATTGCCTCGTGCCGTGGCTCTACAAGAAGAAGGCTCTGTTCTCGAAGTCTCTTGTCGAATGGCACTTCTGGATCTCCACGATCGGCATCCTGTTCTACATGATCTCCATGTGGTTTGCCGGAATCATGGAAGGCCTGATGTGGCGTGCCTATAACGAGTATGGCTTCCTGGAATACAGCTTCGTGGAAACCGTCGAAGCCAAGCACATCAGCTACATGATCCGTGCGCTGGGCGGCAGCCTTTACTTCAGCGGTGCCTTGATCATGGCCTACAACCTTGTGCGTACCGCAGTTGGCCATGGCGCTGCCGAGCCGGTCGAGGCCAAGCCCGACCCATACGCAACTCCCGAACCACGCACGACGCTGGTTCCGGCTGAATAGGAGCGAATCCATGAGTATTCTGAACAAACATGGATTGCTGGAGCGTCACTCGCTTCTGCTCACCATAGGTATCTTGGTTGTGGTCTCCATCGGCGGACTGATCCAGATGGCACCGCTTGCCTATATGGACAACACGATCGAGAAAGTGGACGGAATGCGTCCCTACACCCCGCTCGAACTGATGGGCCGGGACATCTACGTCCGAGAAGGCTGCTATGTTTGCCACAGCCAGATGGTGCGCCCTTTGCGGGATGAAGTGGAACGCTATGGCCACTACTCACTCGCGGCAGAAAGTATGTACGACCATCCTTTCCAGTGGGGGTCCAAGCGGACTGGTCCCGATTTGGCCCGTGTTGGTGGAAAGTATTCTGCTGAATGGCAAGTGGACCACCTCAAGGATCCGCGTGCGCTGGTACCGGAAAGTGTCATGCCGCCTTATGCCTTTCTTGCAGAGAAGAAGCTGAACTTCGACCGGATTGAGGATCGCCTTCGCACCGAGCGCATGCTTGGCGTGCCTTATACAGATGAAATGATCGAGAACGCGGAAGGGCACCTCTACGCTCAGGCCGATCCAGACGAAAAAGGATATGATTATCTAGATGGCTTACTTGAACAATATGATGGCGCATCCGGGCGCGAGGGTTCCGTTGAGTTTCGCGACTATGATGGTGACCCTCGGCGCGTCACGGAGATGGATGCCATTGTGGCCTATCTTCAAATGACCGGCACGCTCGTCGACTTCTCGACCTATGAAGCTGATGACCTCAGCAATCGGCGCTAGGAGGCAACTCGCATGTATGAAGCACTCTCAAGTTTCGCTCAGACCGGTGGCCTGGTCTATTTCGTCCTCATGTTTGCCGGGGCATTGATCTACGCCTTGTGGCCCAGCAACCAGGAAACTTTCGACCGCGCCGCCAATTCTCCGCTTGAAGACAAGGGGCCGTCAAATGACTGATGAATCCAAGGACATTGACCAACATTCCGGCGTTGAGACGACCGGACACTCGTGGGACGGAATCAAGGAGTTGAACAATCCGCTGCCGCGCTGGTGGTTGTATGTCTGGTACATGTCAATTGCTTGGGCGATTGTCTACATGATCCTGATGCCGGCCATACCTGCGTTGCCGGGACTCGGTACCAACACCAAAGGTCTTCGCGGACATTCAGATCGAGTTGAAGTCGCCAAGGCGGTGAGCGAACTCAAGACGGCGCGTGACGCACAATCCATCGTCCTTTTGGATGCTGGGCTCGAAAAGATCGAAACCGACCGCACCTTGCAGCAGTTTGCGTTGGCCATGGGTGAAAGTGCCTTCGGCGACAATTGCGCAACTTGCCATGGGGCAGGTGGGCGCGGCGCCATTGGGTATCCGGCGCTGGCAGATGACGTTTGGCTTTGGGATGGTTCCCTGGACGGTATCGAATACACGATCCGACACGGTATCCGTCACGATACCGATGATGGAACCCGCTTTTCCGCGATGCCGGCATTTGGACGAGATGGCCTGCTGAAGCGCAGCGAAGTGGATGATCTTGCGCAGTACGTTCTTGATCTGTCAGGGCGCAGTGATGATCCGGAAGCTGTATTGCGGGCCGCACCAATCTTTCAGCAGCAATGCGCTACTTGTCATGGGGCGGACGGGACCGGGGATCGCACCCAAGGGGCACCAAATTTGACGGATGCAGAGTGGCTGTATGGTGACCGCGAAGCGGACATCGAAGCCACTATCTACAATGCCCGCAATTCCCACATGCCAGCTTGGGACGACCGATTGGATGACGCAACTATCAAGGCGATTGCCGTTTACGTACATTCGCTCGGCGGCGGCGAGTAGGAGCCAGTATGGCCAGCACAACCTTGATCGACCACGCTTCGGAACTCCCTGCCCAATCAGGCGGGGAGCCACCGCGGCATGAAGACCTCTACGCCAAGCGCAAGCAGATCTACCCCAAGCTCGCGCATGGCAAGTTCCGGACGATCAAATGGATTGTGATGGCCGCCACTCTGGGTGTTTACTATGGCTTGCCATGGGTAAGATGGAATCGCGGTGAAGGCATTCCAGATCAGGCTGTGTTGGCAGACTTCTCCAGCGAAAAATTCTACTTTTTCTTTATCGAACTCTGGCCGCAGGACATCCACTACATGGCTGGCGGGCTGATACTCGCCTCCCTATTGTTGTTTCTTGTGACTTCCCTGCTTGGTCGGGTCTGGTGCGGATACACATGCCCACAAACCGTTTGGACCGATCTCTACATATGGGTCGAGCGCGCCTTTGAGGGTGACCGTGCGGCCCGCATGCGTCTCGACAAAGCACCTTGGACGGCAAACAAGATCGCGAGAAAACTGGGCAAACATGCTGTCTGGCTTGTTATCGCATTCTGGACCGGTGGCGCTTTCATTCTCTACTGGCATGACGCACCGACTGTCGCTGCTGGCTGGTTTACCGGTGATGCGCCTCTGACCGCCTATTGGTTCGCCGGAATCCTCACATTGACAACTTATTTCCTGGCAGGGACGATGCGCGAACAGGTGTGCACTTATATGTGCCCCTGGCCGCGCATTCAGGGCGCTTTGACAGATGAGCAGGCCCTCAATGTGACCTATCGCTATGACCGCGGTGAACCCCGAGGTCCGAAGCGTAAATCCGAGAACTGGGACGACCGTGGCGATTGCATTGATTGCAATCAATGTGTTCAGGTTTGTCCGATGGGCATCGATATCCGGGATGGTGAGCAACTCGAATGCATCCATTGCGCACTATGCATCGATGCGTGCGACGAGATCATGGCGAAGGTAGATCGGCCCAAGGGTCTTATTGCCTATGATACACAGATTGCCGTGGCTGTGCGAAATGAAGGGCTGATCCCGCCCAAGCACAAACTGATTCGAGCACGTACTGTCGTCTATGCTGTTGTCATGCTTGCCATCGGGAGTCTGATGGCGTGGGGGCTTGCCACCAAGTCGACCATTGAAGCAAACATACTCAAGGATCGCTCGCCCCCCTTTGTCACCCTTTCGGACGGACGTATTCAGAATGGTTACACACTCAAGCTCGTGAACAAGGCAAGTGAACCCCGTACAATGCTGCTTGATGTCAGTGGATTGGAAGGGGGGGCGTTCAAGGTGATCGGTATGGAGCATGAAGGCAGCGACACGCTCGAATTGCCTGTGGAGGCATTTGGGGTGGATCGCTACCGCATCCTCGTAGTGGCAAATGCGACCGTTCCTCGCCGACAAGTGACGTTCACGGTGCGCGACGCGGCCACGGGTGAGACCGATGTAAACATATCTTCGTTCAGAGGAGATGAACAATGACAGACCATGCGCTGAGCGCTGACCCGAGTTCCAAGAGTGGAAAATTGACCGGATGGCATGTGTTTTGGATCATGCTGGGCTTCTTCGGTCTCATGTTCACGGTGAACGGTATTTTCCTCTATCATGCGATTACCAGCTTTCCGGGTGAGGATGTGAAGAAGTCCTACCTGCAGGGTTTGGACTATAACAGCACGCTGGAAGCGAAGGCCTCGCAAGACCTGCTTGGATGGAGCGCTGCGGCTGGCCTGTATGACGAAAATCTTGTGTTCAATCTGGCTGACTCCGCTGGCGAGCCCATCTCGGCGCGTTTGGTATCTGTCGAGTTGCGCCATCCCGGCAGTACGACGCACGACGAGGTCGTAGTGCTCGAGTCTCATGGTTCAGGTGACTATGTCACGAGTGTTGCCGATTTACCGGCTGGTAGATGGGACGCTCAGTTCCAGGTCTTTGATGCTGAGGGAGACGAGGTGGTGTTCCGTGCGAACAAGCGGATCGTGATTCTGCCGTGACGACAGCGATTCCCTCCGTACCCGGATGCCCCTCTGGTCTTGCACCTGCAGCCACGCGAGATACCAAAAGGGGATATTCGGGCTTTGTTCGGATTGTCGGAGACGAGCGCGCGATTGATCTCGTTGTGCGGGGGGCGAAGTGCGGTGGCTGCCTCAGCAAGATTGAAAAATCCGTCTCGGCCCTGCCGGGTGTGACGCAGGCACGGTTGAACCTTTCGAGCGGACAGATGCGGGTGCGGTGGACCGGCCCTCTTGCCGCTGACCGGATTGCCCAGACGATATCCGATCTCGGTTATGGTGTTTCGGCGCAGGCAGCCGATACCGGCGCAGCCGACAAGGCGCGCGAAGAACGCTCCCTCCTCATCTCGATGGGCGTCGCAGGCTTTGCGGCCGCCAACATCATGTTGCTGTCGGTGTCTGTCTGGGCCGGACATGGCGAGATGGGCGAGGCGACACGCAAAACGCTGCATGCGCTCTCCGGGATAATTGCTCTTCCAGTCCTCCTGTTTTCCGGGCGCCACTTCTTTCGCTCGGCATGGGCCGCGCTCAGCAAGGGGCATGCGAACATGGATGTCCCAATCTCACTGGCGCTGAGCCTCGCGTTTGGGGTTAGCCTCTTTGAAACGATACGCGGCGGTGAACACGCCTATTTCGACGCCGTCGTGATGTTGTGCTTCTTCCTGTTGATCGGACGGTTCCTGGATGCGCGTCTCCGTCGGCAGGCGCATGCGGCAGCGAATGCCCTGGCGGCAATGCAGACAAGTGCTGTCACCCGCCTGAACGACAATGGAAGCGCCGTCTCTGTTGCGGCCAGCGACATTGCGGCAGGGGATCGCATCCTGCTCGCGCCAGGAGAGCGCGCAATGGTGGATATGCGTATTCTCACAGGCATCAGCGATGTCGATGAGAGCCTGGTGACGGGTGAATCTCTGCCTCGTACATTCTCTCCGGGAATGACGCTTCATGCGGGCGCGATCAACGTGACCGGACCTCTTCGTGGTGAGGCGTTGAAGGTCGCTGAAGAGTCGTTGCTGTCACAAATTGGCGAGATGCTGGAGGCTGGTGAGCAGCGCCGGTCTGCCTATCGCCGGATCGCCGACCGTGCCGTTTCCATCTACGTGCCGTTCGTTCATACGACAGCGGTGCTCGCCTGTGTCGGTTGGTTGCTGCTT
>Ga0105235_100022_pt1 | contig 79764 bp, 59 predicted proteins | sample Virmet3819_2500_FD_90059 | JGI IMG/M metagenome (GOLD analysis project Ga0105235, IMG submission 90059) | Marine viral communities from the Southern Atlantic ocean transect to study dissolved organic matter and carbon cycling - metaG 3819_2500 | ecosystem: Environmental > Aquatic > Marine >... | reverse complement strand
GACATCGCCATCATCGCCGTGCCTATCGTCAACCCCGCGGGGATGCTGCGCGACGCCCGCTGCAACGCCAACGCTGTTGATCTCAACCGCCATGCGCCGATAGATGCCGAGGACCGGGTTCCTTTTCTTGTTGGCGGGCAAAGGCTGTCGCGCCGTTTGCCGTGGTACCGCGGGCGCTGGGAGAAACAGGTAGAGCCGGAGTTTCAGGCACTGAGCGATATCATCGACCGGCATAGCCGAAGCGGCGACCGGATGATGATGGCGATAGACTTTCACTCAGGCTTCGGCTTTCGCGACCACATTTGGATTCCTCACGCCTACCGCAAACAACCCATCGATGATATCGGCAGCTATATGTCGCTAAAGCTGCTGTGGGAGCGCAACTTCCCCCACCACAACTACGTATTCGGCCCGCAGGCGATGCACTACCTCAGCCATGGCGACATGTGGGACTACTTTTATCTGCGTTGCCGCGAGCGCGGCTCCCGCCTGCTGCCACTCACCCTGGAAATGGGCAGTTGGCTGTGGGTGAAAAAACATCCCCGCCAGCTGTTTAGCTTCGCCGGTTTATTTAACCCGACCGTGCCGCACCGCCATGCACGCGTTTTACGGGGGCACTTATTGTTGATCGACTTCCTGCTGGCCGCCTGCCGAAATAGCGCAGAGTGGCTGACCCACGGCGAACAAGACCGGCAGATGCAGCAAATCGCGCAAACCCTTTGGTATCAGCACCTCAATGACTGAATCATCGCCAAAGCACTGGCTCTTTTTGCGAGGCCTGGCCAGAGAGACCGGCCACTGGCAACCGTTTATCACCCAGTGTCAGAACACCCTAGCCTGGCAGTGCCACAGCCTGGATCTGCCCGGCTTTGGCACAGAGCACAATGGCGTATCGCCGCTGTCGATCCGACAAATCCGCCAGAACCTGCAATCCCGGCTCACTCTGCCCGAAGGCGAAGCCATCGGCATTGTTGCGCTGTCACTTGGCGGCATGGTTGCCCTGGACTGGTTAGCCCACGACCCACAGCGTGTGCACCGCGCCATACTCATCAATTCCAGTAGCGCAAATTGCCCGCTCTGGTGGCGCATTCAGCCACGCGCCCTGCCACTGCTTGTACGCGGTGTTTTTGCGCCGTCGATCGACAGTCAGGAGCGCTGGGCGCTGCGCATGGTGAGCAACCAACACAGCGAGGATGCGTCGGTATTGAATCGGCACAAACAATTGCGCGCGCAGCACCCCGCCCAAAAAAGTAATGTACTGCGACAGCTCTGGGCCGCCTCGCGCTTTCGCGCACCCGCAAAACTGGCCCCGCATCAACGCCTGCACCTGCTTGCCAGCCACGGCGATCGCATGGTGTCGTGGCGCTGCAGCAACGCACTGGCTGAGCGTTTTAACTGTTCGCTGGATGTTCACCCCAACGCCGGACACGACCTTCCCCTGGATGCCCCGGACTGGGTAATTCAGCAGTTTGCCGCGCAGCAATAACCCACAGAGTTAAAAAAACCGCGCAAGCCTGTTTGGCCTGCGCGGCCTTCGCCATTACCTTGCTGTTTTTAACGCGCTCAGTAGCCCAAGTAGCGCTTGCGGCGTGCGGGTTTCATTTTCTCTATGTCGACGAGTACCAGGCCATCAATGCAGTCGGCAAAATCCGGGTCCACATTAAAATCGGCAAAGCTCACGCCACCCGGCTCACATAGCTCTGTATATTGCTTGTAGAGGGTGGGCACCGAACACCCCTGCTGGGCCAGCGATGCCTTGAGCTGCACAAATTCTTCCTTGTAGTCCTTGCCGTAACTCACCGATGTGTTTAGCTCGCTGCGATACGGCATCTTGGCGCTCGCCCACTGTCGCTCATCGGCAAAGTGGCTGCGATAAAAATGCAATAGTTCATCTTTTGCGGCCTTCGGCAACTCGTCACTCAAACTGACCGGGCCAAACAGATAACGCAGCTCGGGGTACTTTGCCAAATACTGCCCCACGCCCTGCCAGAGATAATCAAGCGCATTGCGGCCCCAATACTTCGGCTGAACGAAGGAGCGTCCTAGCTCGACACCTCGGGCAAAAATCTCACTGGCGGCGTCCGCGTTGTAGTCAAACAGGGTTTGGCTGTAGAGGGTTTGCTCGTCGGTTAAAGTGGCAACCTGTTTCAGCCGATACGCACCGACCAACTCCAGCTGCTCTTCATCCCACAATACAATGTGGTCGTAGTAAGCATCGTAACTATCGACATCGCGTCGGTGCCCAGTACCTTCGCCAACGGCGCGGAAACTCACTTCTCGCAGCCGGCCGATCTCGCGCATGATGGTGCAATCACCACTGTACTGATAGCGGTATATCTCCATGCCGTCGCGGCTGCTCCCCAGGCGCTCACAGCTTCGTATCGCCTTGCGCAGTTCCTGACGGTCCTCGGGGTGTGCCACCGGTTGCGCGTGAGGCATAAAACACGGCTCGCCCCGGCGTTTGCGCTTTCCCAGTTTATATAAATGCTTTTTAAATAAATGGACTTTTGCCGGGGTAGTAAGCGGCAGTTGCTGGTATACCGAGGGCTCAACTGCCGCCCCAATGCTCACTCTCACTGTGCGATTATTCTGCTTGAACATTTCGCGAATCAACCACAGTGTAGAAAGCGGTTTGGCAAGCAGAGACAGGGCGTAGAAAAACACCGAGTTGCGAGCGCTAATATGCACCGGCAGAATCGGCGCTTCGGCACGCTCGGCGAACTTTAAAAAACCGTTGCGCCAGCGGCCATCGCGAATGCCGGCGGGGCTAAAACGCGAGACCTCTCCAGCGGGGAAAATGATCACAGCTCCCTCGCCTTCAATATGCTCATGGATCGCCTTGAGATTTTCCTTGCGATTGCGATTGCGTTTGCCGCTCATATTATCCACGGGCAGTAACATTGAGCGCAGCGGTTTCAGGGCATACAGCAATTCATTGGCAACAACCTTAACATCGCCGCGCACTTCCGATACCAGTTTCAGCAGCGCGAGGCCGTCGAGGCTGCCAATGGGGTGATTGGATATGATGACCACCCTGCCTGACACAGGAATACGCTCCTTATCCAGCGCACTAACGGCATAGCCAAAGTCGAAGTAATGCAGCACCTGCTCAACAAAGTCCATGCCCTGTAGATGCGGGTAGTCCTTTTCAAACTGCTTAAACTCCGCCTCGTGAAACAGGTAGCGCAACAATGTGGTGAGCGTGCGTTTTATATGGGGATTGCCACTGGCAATACGCGGAAATCGCTCATTGATAACGGCATCAACGGAGATCATTATTCAGTACCTCTGGCTTAACTGGCGCGCCGCATTGGCAGCACATCTGCGCTTTTCGGTTCGCCGATCTTGTCGAGTAATTGCTGGGTTTCGGTCCACTGAAGCAGCTCAAGCTCGCCGTCATGGCTTTCCGACAGCAAGGTGCAGTTCTCAATCCAGTCGCCGTCATTGCAGTACAGCAGGCCATCAATTTCCTTCAGCGCGGGCTGATGAATGTGGCCGCAGATAACACCGTCCAGACCGCGCCTCTCCGCTTCCTTAACAGCAGCACGCTCGAAGACATCGATCACTTGGCGAGCATTGGGGATTCGTTGTTTGATATACGTGGCAAGCGACCAATAGTGGCGCCCAAAGCGACGGCGGAAAAAGTTGGCCCAGCGGTTGAGGAACAACAGCAAATCGTAGGCGGCGTCGCCGATAAGGCTCTCCCACTTTCGCAGTTGCATATGCTCATCGAGAATATCACCGTGAAACATCAACAGACGCTTACCCTTCACAGTGGTGTACACAGCTTCTTTGCGAATTTCGATGGGACCGAAAATATTCCCAACATAGTCCCGGAACGGTTCGTCGTGGTTGCCCGGTATGTAGACAACACGTGTGCCAGCATTCGCTTTATGGAACAGCGTGCGGAGCACTTCGTAGTGGCTGGGAGGCCAGTACAGGCTACGTTTCATGGCCCATAAATCGACAACATCACCAACCAAGTAAATCGTTTCACAGTCCACTCGGTTTAAGAAATCGAGCAGGTAATCTGCGCGACAATCTTTGAAGCCCAGGTGAATATCAGATAGCCATATGGTTTTGTAATGTGTCTGCGCTGTCACGCGTCGCGCTCCCGCTATGCATTTGTGGCAATGCTACGGCGCGTAAATGACAGCGTTCGGACAATTTAACGACAAAATTATGACAAACGGAGAGGCAATCTAGTGGGAGCGAACGGCAGATGGGTAGTATTTTTTTAGCACAGCTTCGAGCTTCTCGTCATCGAGCGGCTTCAGAGTAAACTCGGATACCAGGCCTCTCTCTTCAGCTTTCGAGCGATCGTCAGGGTTCTGCGACGTCGTCAGCATCACAACGACCACGCCGGCCTTCTGCTTAGAAGGGAGGTTTTCATAAGCCTCCAGGAATTCCCAACCGTTCATCACCGGCATATTGATATCGAGCAAAATAAGCTCTGGCTGGGGATATTTATCCACGCCGCTGCGCAGATAATCCAGCGCCTGCGCACCGTCGCGGCACTCCACAACAGTCTCAGCGCAGCCATAATTATCGATCACAAGGCGGTGGATGAAATTGGTTGCCTGACAGTCATCCACCAATAAGATCGTTTTAAGTTTTGCCATGCTGCTCTCCAAACAGAGTAAAACAGAAGCAGCTACCACCACCCCCGGCGCTTTCGATCCAGATATTGCCGCCATGCTGTTCGACAATTTTCTTGCACTGCGCCAAACCAATCCCCGTACCGGGGAAATCTTCCCGCCCGTGCAAGCGCTGGAAAATCAGAAATACACGCTCTCGGTGCGCCTCGTCAATACCAATACCGTTATCTTTCACGCAGAATTTCCAGCCACCATCACAGGCCTGAGCGTTAATTTCAACACAGGGAACCACATCGTCCTTAACGTACTTCAAACCGTTGCCAATCAGATTCTGAAACAGCATACGTAAGCTGGCGGCATGACCAACAATCGTCGGCAACCCGCGGAAGCGGACGTTAGCACCGCGTTCGCGAATCTGTACGGCTAAATCGTCGCAGACGTCAGCAACCAGCGACTGGCAATTCACTAGCTCCCAGGGAGCGTCTTGCCCCAGCCGGCTGTATTCAAGCAGACCATTAATCAACAACTCCATCCGCGAGACTGACTGGTTGATGAAGGCTAAAAATTGCTGCGATTGCTCATCAAAATTTTCGGCATTTTTTTGCTCAAACAAGCCGACAAAACTCTTAATCGTACGCAGTGGTTCCTGCAAGTCATGAGACGCAATGTAGGCAAACTGTTCCAGCTCTTTATTTGCTCTGGCCACTCGTCCCAGGTTCTGTTCAAGCTCCGTTTGCACCGCTCTACGCTGAACAACTTCGTTTTCAAGAGCGCGCTGCTGGGTGGTGAGTTCGTCGAGCAGTGCGCTGAACTCGCGGGCCAAGGCCCCGACCTCTGCATAGGCATCCACCGGCAAATCTTCAGCGCGCGTCGCCCTGCCTTTTTGCTGAATAACCGTGCGCATATGCTGAAGTGGCGCAACAATTTTCTGCGCGAGGATCGTGGCCAATGCTAGAAACACCAGCAAGGTGGTAACCACGAACACACTTTGTTTCTTTAGCAGCTCGCGACTAACGACCATGGCATCCCGGTAGGGCAAGCTCACAACAACGGCTAGCTGCTGTCCCGTACTACCCAGTTGATAACCCAGTTTTTTGAGTGCAAAAAGGCGGCGCTGGTCGCCTACATTTGTTTGCGTTTGCCAAACTTGACGATTTGCATCGGCGAGAAACTGGTCCGCCTCAGGTAAATCATCGACAAGGGTGCTGCGCTCGCCGTATTCAAAGCGGAAGGTTTTACTGCGATCTGGGTGAAGTAAATAGTCGCCGCCGCTCCGAACAATATAGTGGGCTAACTCGTCCTGGGCCGCCTCGCCGATACGCGAAAACATTTCTTCCAGGCGGTGATTCACAACAATCACGCCACGGCGCTGCCCCTGGCTATCGTAGACCGGCGTCACCGCACGAATAACGGCATGGGGCGGTTGCATTATTTGGTGGTTTTCACGGTTTAAGCCGATGTCAGACAACCAAACGACATCCTCTGGCAAGGCCAGGCCTGCCTGGACATAATCCCGGTGAGCCTTATTCTGCAAGTCGGCGTCTGCGACAATTCTGACCTGTCCACCGCTGCCATAGCGATCCACGCGCACCACTTCTTGGCCGCTGGCGTCGATAAGCCGAATCTGCACGCTCATGGGTTTGGCGGCCAACATTTGCAAAAATGCTTGTTGAAGATGATCGCGCCAGTGCGCCGAGGCCGCCGATTTTGCGTCGACAGCCCGGCTTTCCAGCAAGCCTGCAACAGCGGGAGCATGGCGCAGAAAAGCGACATCGCGAAGCAATTCGCCGATATAGGCATCAAATTGCAAGCTCAACCGCTCCGCCTCTGCACTCAACTGCTGCTGTCGCCGGTCGAGCAGCTGCTGTTCAAGAGTGGAAACGGTACTGAAAATCACCACCGCATTGCTGAGCACAACTGCGGCAAGCAATACCAGCAGGACGCGCCGAGCAATAGAGCTACCTTTGACGAGATTTAGGAATCGCTGCTTTTTCATCGAGCCTCTGAAAGCCGGCATGCAGAATCGCCCCCTCTCCCTGGAAGCCGTCGATACATACTAGTCTAGTCACCGTGGCCGCGACTTGCGTATTAACCCCTACTCACCCTCGGCAGCACTGGGCATAGTGGGGCGCCGAATAAGCTGCAGCATACTCTGCTGTACATCCGGCCCAAGGAGACTCACCCAACGCTGACTAAATACCGCCAGCCGCGGATTGCACCAAATACGCGGTTCTCCACCCTCTTCATCCTGCGCCAGTAACTCTTGCGAAATCAGGGTATCCAGGTAAACCCTGAACAGGTTTTTATCGAAGTACTCCGGCGCCTCCCGGCCACTGACAATTGCCAGGCGTTGCGCCATGTCGATAATAGTCTTCTCGATATCGCTGCGCGGCGACGGCGTCTCACCTGGGGCGTGCACCAGGAGCAAACTGGTCATGGTATAGCGCTCAAAGGTTTCCCGCAGAATCCGCCCCAGTCCGGTCAGTACGGCATAGGCTTCTGTGCCCACTTCAGGCCGCGATAACACGCCTTCACCACAGCGCTCTAACAAGCCAAGCGCAACGAGATTATCGATATGAGACTCAACGAGCGCCTCACCCTCCTGCTCGTCAACGCGCAAAAATAACTCGCGCTTGAGGAAGGGCAGGAGTTGCGCGCAAGACTCTTTCAATTCGGCCTCATTCACGCGTTCACTATGGCGGAAAAAGCGCGCGATCAAACTCGGTGTGGCCAAAACGTGCATGACCGAGTTGCGGTAGTAGGTCAGCATCACCGCCTCTTTGCCGGTAGCGGTGATAATTGGCCCCCAACTGTGATCTATGCGCGACAGACCCGCCGTGCGCGCCGCCGCATCGAGGATTTCTCGGGCGCTCCCCTCCGGCAGGATCACATCATCGCTGTAGGGCAGGCGCTGCAACAGCGCGATAAAATGGTCGATCTGCGCCAACAGCTCATCCTCAGCCATCGCACGCTGCGGACTGGACAGCAGGATCATGGCCACCAAGCCTATCGGATTAATCACTGCCGCGGCATTGATACGCTCCATATTCTCCTGGGCGATGTGGTCGACAACACCGGGTATAAAGCTCTTATCACCGGCCTGCAGCTTACTGCGCCACTCCGGCTCAACCCGGCTCAAACATTCATCCAGGCTAATCGGCTCACCGAAGGAGACATGAGGGCTGCCATACGATGACTTGAAAATTCGCGTGGCCTTCAACAAGCCACCGGCAGATTCACTCTGCTTGGCTGCGCCGCGCAATTCCTTCACATAGGACGCGCCCTCCACCAGTTTGTCATAGCCGACATACACCGGAACCAGGGCAGCCTTGCGCGCAGGTTGCGCCAAAAAGCTCTCCACCGTCATGCGCAACATGCCTTTCTTCGGGGGCAATAATCGCCCGGTTCGCGAGCGGCCGCCTTCGGGGAAAAATTCCACCGGGTAGCCGCGCCCGAGAATAACATCGAGGTAGTTGCGAAAAACGGCTGTATATAGCTGCTGGCCCGCAAAACTACGGCGGATATAAAAGGCACCACCGCGACGCAGCAAACCACCCACTGGCCAAAAATTAAGGTTTACCCCCGCCGCAATATGAGGCGGCACCAGACCCTGGGTATACAGGCCGTAAGAAATGAGCAGGTAATCCAAATGGCTGCGGTGACTGGGCATGTAAATTAGCTGGCGGTCGTTGGCGGCGCGATTAAGGCGGTCAATATGGTGCAGGCGGATGCCACTGAAGATCTTGCGAAATACCCAGCTCAGAATCAGGTCCAACACCCGCAGCATTCGAGAGTCGAAATTCGCGGCGACCTCGTCTGCCATTTTTCGCGCTTGTTTTATCACCTGCGCATCAGTTAGCTGCTTTTCCTGCTGGTGCTGGGCCATCGCCGCTTTAACTTCAGGGCGGCGCAATACCAGGCGAATAATCGCCGGGCGCGATAGCAGGCTTGGGCCAAGTGCAGCCGTTTTTCGGCGGCTATAGTAGAAACTCAGGGTGCGAGCCAGCAGCTCCGCCGCCGACGCCGGCTCTTGGGTGCGGGCAACCAGTGTCTGAAAGTTAATGGGCATGGCGAAGTGCAAAATCACATTCTTGCGCTGCGCAATGATCACCATTAGCTTGCGGAAGGCCCCGCCGCGTTCACCATCGCCGAGTAGCAGTTTCAGAAATGATGTTTCACTGCCGGGGTCGCGCCCCCAAAACATCGACACCGGTACAATCTGCATTTCCTTGGCCAGGGCACTGGCGGTGTCATCACCGAGGCGCGCGATAAGCGCCGACATGGTCGCCTTACCGCGGTCATTGCCGCGCTCGCCGCGTAATACCGGCAAATACAGACACGCGGCGCGGCTGCTATCGGGCAGCTTACCCGGTGTAGCGCGCAGCAGTGGCAGCCCCTCAGCTTTAAGAATCCGCTCGAGCAAAAACCGGTCAGTCCAGCTGTGCTGGCGCAGCACATAGCACACCGGTCGACCGTCAATGGCCTCGCGCAGCCCCTCGTCTACCTGCACAATATTCGGTCGAACAAGTGCGAACACGGGGGCCGAGACGAATCGACACAGCAAAAAAAACAGTTTGGTAAACCAGGGCATGGGTCTATGGCTTCCTGAAAGCATCGCCAAGCATCAGTGCAACTGTGCTCGGTCACTATGGTTATCAAATCGAGTTTGAAAAATGGTAATTTTACCGCGTTAATGCGCCGAGGTCGCGCCTCGCTAAAAGAAATCCACGCATTGGCGACCCGAGCGGGCAGTGAACGTCGCGGCCACGTACAATGGTTGCCCGCCAAACGTCAGACGAGAGCCCGAACACCATGCGCCCGATTCCCTTCGATAACAGCTACCAAACTCTGGCGGACAGCCTGTTTCATCGCCAGCAGGCAGAGCCGGTGTCCTCGCCCCAAGCCCTGCTGATTAACTCCGAGTTGGCTGAAGCACTGAATATAGACAGTAAGTGGCTGGCCTCGCCGGCAGGTATTGACGTTCTGTCCGGCAATGCGCTGGCCGCGGGCAGCCAGCCCATTGCCTGCGTGTACGCCGGTCATCAGTTTGGCAACTACAATCCGCAACTTGGCGACGGCCGCGCATTACTGCTCGGTGAAGTCATTGATCGCCAGGGCCAACGCAAAGATATTCAATTGAAGGGATCCGGGCACACGCCCTACTCTCGCGGTGGCGACGGCCGCTCACCACTGGGGCCGGTTATTCGCGAATACCTGCTCAGTGAGGCCATGCACCGCTTGGGCGTGCCGAGCACGCGGGCCCTGGCCGCGCTGGCTACCGGCGACTCGGTTTTTCGCGAGCACGGCCCTCTGCCCGGCGGTATTCTATGCCGCGTTGCCAGCAGCCACTTGCGCGTGGGTACGGTTCAGTTTGTCGCAGCGCAGCAGGACCCCGAACTACTGCAGCAACTAATGGATTACGTTATTGACCGTCACTACCCTGAGTGCAAGCAGAGCGAATCGCCCTATGAGGCGCTGTTTAACGCGATCCTCAATGCCCAGGCAACGGTTATCTCGCGCTGGCAGGCCCTGGGGTTTATCCACGGCGTGATGAACACCGACAATATGTTGCTGTGCGCGGAAACCATTGACTACGGCCCCTGTGCATTTATGGAGGCGTATCACCCCGGCACGGTGTTCAGTTCAATCGACCAGCAGGGGCGATACGCCTACGGCAATCAGCCAGCCATCGCCCAATGGAACCTCGTGCAACTTGCCCAAGCCATGCTGACGTTGATGCAGCGGCCGGGCGAGTCGGACCTAAAGCCGGCCGTGCAGCGCGCGCAGGACACCCTCAACACCTTCCCGGACACCTTCCTCCAGGCGTATCGGCAGCGCATGGCCGAAAAACTCGGCTTCTCCCATATCAACGATGACGACGAAGCCCTGTATCGCGATTTTCTGGCACTACTGGAAGAGCACGACAGCGACTTCACCCTGAGTTTCCGCAGTCTGAACGACCGCGCAGCGGTAATGGCCAACTGCGAAAGGGGGGGTGACAGCATCGCTGGGCTTTTCCAATTGCCGAATGCCTTCGCGCCTTGGTTAGAACGCTGGCAGCAGCGCTTCAATGCCGACGCCACACCAGCCGAGCAGCGCTACCTCACCATGCAAAAGGCCAACCCGGTATTTATTCCGCGCAACCACTTGGTGGAAAGCGCTATAGAGAAGGCCTATGAGGGTGATATGGGCGTATTCTTTGCCCTGCAGACGCGATTACAAGCCCCTTTTGAATACCAGTGCGATGCGGCCGAGTTCGCCGCACCCGCTACCGACGGCAACCGGGTAACGGCAACCTTTTGCGGAACCTAGTGCTGCCCGAGTAATTGGGCCCGCGAAGGCGGGCCTGTGCGGTTCGGCAATCAAAGGCCGAGTTTTGCCCGAACCTTCGGCGCAACGTTTGCCTGAGACAAGTCGCCGTTGTAGTGCGCCCTCACACGGCGGTCCATCACCCAGCGCCACAGCGGCGGGAAGTACGCCAGCGGCACCATCCCCGCATAACCACTGGGTAACTGGGGAACGTCCTCGTAGTGACGCAGGGCCTGATAACTGCGCGTGGGGTTGGCGTGGTGATCAGAATGACGCTGCAATTGATACAGCAGAATGTTCGTCACCAAGTGATTACTATTCCACGAATGCTCGGGCTGACAGCGCTCGTAGCGCCCAGAGGGCAGCTTTTTGCGACACAAGCCGTAGTGCTCCAGATAATTGATCACTTCGAACAGGGTCATGGAATAGAGGGATTGGGCCGCCATAAATGGCAGTACCGCCCAGCCAAAGACCGCAGCGATAATGGCGTATAGCACCACACTCATCGACCAGGCCTGAAGGTTGTGGTTCTGCCAATGCCACACTGACTTGCCCTGACGTTCAAGTCGCTTCTTCTCCAACGCCCAGGCACTGCGGAGACTGCCTGTCATGGTGCGCGGCAAAAACTGCCAAAAGCTTTCCCCATACCGGGCACTGGCTGGATCTTCTGGCGTTGCCACCCGCACGTGGTGACCGCGGTTGTGCTCAACGCAAAAGTGGCCATAAAAGGTCGGCGCCAACGACAACATGCCCAGGTACTTTTCAAGCTTGCTATTTTGGTGACCGAGCTCGTGGGCAGTATTGAACGCTACCCCGCTGACAATGCCGACCGATACCAACAGCCCGCTGATTCCCACCCAGCCCAGCTCGCCGCCGGCCAACACCGACATTGCCCAAAATAAGGTGGCAAATTGCAGGGGGAGGAACGCGTACACACAGTAGCGGTAGTAGCGGTCTTGCGACAACGCCGCAACCACCTCCTCGGGGGGATTGTGCGGATCGTTACCAATTAGGTAGTCCAACGCGGGGATCACGGTATACAGAAACAGGGGCGCAAACCACCACCCCCATTCCGACCCCGTCAGTGCTGCCATGCCCCCACTCATCAGCGGAAATAACGGCACGATCATGCCAAATAGCCACAAATACCGTTTGCCATCGACCCACTTTGCTGCGGACGACGGCGTGTTGATCTCAAGCTCACTAGCCATTTCACCACCTAATCTACTTATTGGATTTATTTACCTACTAATTTGTAGATTATTGGCGAAACAATGCCGTGTCAACATCTGGTAGACTTAATCCTACTATTTTGAAGATTATGGACTCACCATGGCGCGGCCTCGCACACAACCCAACGCTCCCAGTACCCGCAGTAAAATTCTCAATGCCGCGCGCATTGAATTCTCCACCCAGGGTATCGCCGCGCCGCTGGACGCTATCGCCAAGCGCTGCGGCATCCGGCGCCCCTCCCTGCTACACCACTTCCCCTCCAAGCAAGCACTGATTGCCGCGGTTACCGACGATATTTTGGGAAAAGCGCGAGAGCGACTCATTCAGGCAGTTGGCGCCAAAGGCGGCGACTATGCACAGACCATGCAGGCCATTATCCGTGTGCTGAGAGACCTGGAGGCCGAAGAACAGGGGGTAGCCGGTGTGCTGCTGCACGCACTGATGAGCAGTGACACCGACAACCCGGTGTCGGGCAAAATGACCGAGTTTATCGATATTATTTTTGCCACCGTATTAATGGCGGGAAACCCCTCGGGCAAGCCCAAGGTCGAACTGCGCGCCGCTATCGCCCACCTGGTGATGGGCGAGTTGACCCGCGTGGCGCTGGCTAGCAGCGCCGATGCTATTTGGGGAGAAGGCGACGGCGTCGACCAGTTGTTTCGCAGCTACTTCTTACCGTAAGCCGCTAGATACCTATTCAGGGCTGCTCAAACTGCCACTCAAAACCGCCGCTTAACGCGGATTTTGTGATGGTGATGCGCGATGGCACGCCGCTCATTCGCACATCGGTAAACGCCTTATCCTCAAGATAGAGGGTCAGGAATTGCCGCTGGCGAGCGCTCAGCGCTGCCTTTTGATTGCTCAGCGCTTCCGGTACCTCGATATTACCGCGAAAGCTCCTCGGCTCATCGTCCAAGCCCCTCGCGCGAGGCGTCTGCCGAATCACATCCACCACATGCAGCGTCAGATCCATGCTCTCTTCGGGGCCCGTGTAAACGCGCAAGGTGGTTGGCGAGCAATACAAATTGAAGTCGCTCAGCTCCGCTGCCCAGTCCATGTCGTCGCGCAGATCACGCTCAGGCGCCAGAGTCGCTACCGAGGCCATATTCCGTTGATAGTAGCGATCCTCAGACTCGCCGAGGTCGCGCTGGCTGGTATCCTTGGGGCTATTGTCTAACAGGGTGCCGCGCAAGTGCCCGCCCGTTGGGTAAAACTGCCAGTCAGCCACCGACTCTGCGGCTACCGCTTTCTCCCAGTATCCGACGTTACCCTTCGCATCGCGCCCCTCTACGCGAATAAGCCGCTGCGCCATATTAATGCCGAGCTTATGAATACTAATAAGGTGGGTAATTTCACCCGGCACCTTGGGCTGCTGCACCCAGGGAAACGATGGCAACTGTATCTTCGGGTTGGCTACGCCGCGCTGATCCTCGAAGGCGTATTGAAAAAACACCTCGTTGTCACCAGCCAGGTCAAAGTCGTAGTGACGGGTGTAGATATCACCAAAGCGGTTCACCGTGACCAAGGTGGAGCCGCTGCTATTCAAATTGACGCCTTTAAACCGGCCGCGTAAGGGGCCGCACGCCTCGTAACTCTCGTCCTTGGGCAGCCAGGGGTCGATGAACGTATAGCGCTGCCCGTTATCTCGAAGCATCCAAATATGGGAAACCTTGCCGTCGCCCACGCGGTGCAAATTGCCGGCGGGATCACGCCAGTTCTTATCTTCACTGTTGGAGATCACCGTCCAACTCCAGCTCAGATAATCCTCCTGAATGTAATAGCCGGTACCCAGCCAAATAGGCGCGCCCCAGCGCGACGTCCAGTTGAATAACAACGGATCTTTCAGGATGTTATCCAGCCCGTAGATATCGCCATTTTCACGAATAGCAACCAACTCATCATCGTCGGCCGAAATACCTATCAGGGTACCGGCCAAACACGCGGGCATCGGCACCGCCAACCAAGGTCCAGCCTCTTCGACCGCCGCATTTTTCTTATACCAAACACGCCCCTCGTGAAGGTAAAACTGGTACTTGCGGTTAAATGTTGCCGTATCGCTGCGCAGATGAACTCGCTCGGGGAAACCCTCTGGCACTTCCGGCGACACCACACCCAGTAGCCCGCTGCCAATATCGGGCAGCACATCCAGCGAGACGGGGTCAGGTATGCCCATTGTCCCCGCCAGCAATACACAGCTCGGCAAATCGGCGTGGTGATCCACCCGCTCGGTGAACGGCGCTTCCGGCCCCAACTCAAAGGGCGCAGCAGTTCGCGTAGCATTTGAGGTATTGCCACCTCCGCAGGACGCCAACAGCAACAATACACACAACCCTATCCCGGCTTTTCGCATCCCTGCCCCCTATAACCAGCCCAGCACGGGCACAAATAAAATTAACGACGCGGCGACAAACGTCCCCAGACCGGAGACAGCCACCACCTGCCGTCGGCGGCTCGGCATATCGTGCACCCAAGCGCCAACAAGATAAAAAGGCAGGTAGCCCAGCAGAAAAATAAGCCAGGGCGACGAGGCATTCCAGAACGGCCACTCCCACACCAGCGCGCCGATATGGTTCAAGTAAATTTCCACCAGTACCGACAGTGCCGCGTTGGTAGCGGCCCACACCACACGGTTATTAACGCCCAAAATTTTGGCCTTTGGGTCGCGAGGCAAAGTCAGCATTGCGGCCAAGCCCAACACCGCAAACATCAGGCTGATTTCAATATTCAGCCCCGCCAGTATCAGAAATGCCGAGTCACTGGGCGCACCCCAAACCGGCGCGTAACCGCTGAAATGCAGCACCAGGCCGTTCCATATCTCATTTACCCAATCCATTAACCAGAATGCTAAACCACCCAGGATCACCGACCAGCGGCGAGCGTGCCACTGCTCGGAATACAGGTAGATGACCACCACCATCAACGGGATGACATACCACTGAAACTGACTGCTATCGCGCAGAATTTGTTGCGCCGCAGCCGCCGAAGGTGCCAGAGTCGCGTCAACCATAATTGTTATCTGCCTATCTAAATAGCAGCAAGATTACGGTTGTTTAGCAGCCGCTGCTTGCCGACCGCGGCCATTTATTTTTGCAATTCGGCCAATCCCACAGCGGGCGGCAAGATGAGCTAGCTGAGGGATGCCGGTATACTCTTGCCCTACATTGTGGTGTTGGGTGGCGCACTCGCTACCCACTAAAACATGCCGGGCCCGAACAATAACCGTGAACAATAATAAATTACTTGCCGCCTATGATGCCTGCCATCACACCGTATCGGCATCGTATGCCCAGTGTCTTATCGACGTGGCCACCCGCCAGGGCGCCGACCGCTCCTCCCTGCTAGAGGCTGCCGCACTGACTAGTGAAGCGCTCGCCACGCCCAGTCAACGATTGCCACTGGGCAAAATGATCGCGCTATTCGAGAGCGCAATTGAGCAGTGCGCCGATCCACTGATAGGGCTGCATATGGGCCAGCAGGTGCAAGCGCGCACTTTCAGCGCACTGGGCTATGCCGCGATGAGCTGCGCAACACTCGGGGAAGCCATCGCGCTGATCCCGCGCTACGAGAGCCTGGTTTACGACGGCGGTAAAACGACCGTCAGCGCCAATCATCGGCAACTCACCGTCAGTTGGGACGCTGGCTTGCCAGCCTCACTGGAATACCAAGCGCTCAACGAGGTCATTGTCGCCGGTTGGTTAAGTTTTGGCCGCTGGATAACCGGAGAGCAGGGCTGGCTGAGCGAAGTGCGTTTTCGACACAGCGCGCCTCTGGATTGCAGTGACTACGATCGCTTCTTCGGCTGCCCGGTGCATTTCGACGCGGACGACAACGCCCTGTGTGGCCCCGACTATTTCACGGACCTCCCCTTACTTCAGCACGATGGTGAGCTGAATACGCTGATGGCCAGACAAGCCGACTCGCTGCTCACAAAAATACAGGCTAAACAAACACTTGCCGACCGTATTAGCCATCTTCTTGACGACATGCTCCCCAAGGGCAAGCCGCAACCGTCGCACGTTGCCAGTGCGCTACATATCAGCGAGCGCACGCTGCGAAGGCGCCTTCAACATGAGGGCGTTAGTTTCACACAGCTGCTGAATACCGCGCGGTTTGCCCGCGCTAAGCACTATTTGACCGAAACCCCACTAAGCCTGCTGGAGATCGCGTTGCTGCTGGGTTTCAGTGAACAGAGCTCCTTTACCAGCGCCTTTCAAAACTGGCAGGACTGCTCCCCCAGCCAATACCGCAAAGATCGCAGCTGACCGCGGCTATAGTCTTGCGCGGCAATCAGGTAAACTCTCTGACAAGATGAGTTTGCCGCAAACTCAAAGGAAGACCGACACCTACTGAGAATCCCCGAGGTCGTATCATGGACAATGCACAAGAGAAAACGGAACCCGCAGAGAATAACCAAAAACCTTTGAGCTTCTTCGAGGTTTTCAAGCAGGCCATTTCACTAATGTTCGCCCTGCAAAATCGCTCCGGGCAAAAGCGCTTAATGGACTTGGCAGAAACCAATCCCATGCCGCTGATCTTCGCCGGCGTGACGGCGATGGCGATCTTCTTCTTGTTCTGCTTTATCAGCTCGCAAATTGTGATCAGCCTGCTGACCTCGTAACCGTCACACAGGGCTGCGCTGCCAGTGCAGACCAGCCCTCTCGGCTATGCGTTGCCATCTGCCGCGCTCGTGACTTGCTGATGGGGCTTGGCGCCAAACAGCCACGCTAATGCGGGAAGAACCAGCAAGGCACCCACCATATTCCAGAAGAACATAAAGGTTAGCATTAGCCCCATATCGGCCTGGAATTTAATGGGCGAGTAGATCCACGTCCCTACCCCGACAGCCAGGGTTAAGCCCGTAAAGGCCACCGCGGTACCACTGGTTTTCAGTGCTGAAAAATACGCGCTGCGAAGGTCCTGACCCTCGCGCAAGAAATGCGCTAAAGCGGTATAAATATAGATGCCGTAGTCGACCCCAATTCCCACCCCAAGCGCGATCACAGGCAGTGTTGCGACCTTGACGCCGATGCCCAGCATCGCCATCAATGCCTGACCGAGTAAAGAGGTCAGCATCAGCGGCAGGATGATACAGGCAGTGATTTTTAGCGAGCGGAAATTGAGCAGGCACAGCACAATCACCACGCCATATACCCAGATCAGCATACGGTTCTGCGCGGTGCGAATCACAATATTCGTTGCCGCCTCAACACCGGCATTGCCAGCCGCTAAGCGGAAGCTTATGTGTTCGCTATTGTACTGCTCGGTAAAGCCCTCTGCGGCAGCAATCACTTGATCAAGGGTGTCCGCCTTGTGATCCTCAAGGAATAGAATCACCGGCACCATCGAACAATCGGTATTCAACAAGTTGCTGGGCACGCGACTCAGGGAGTTATTCAAAATATATTGATTGCGACTCAACGCATGCCACTGAGGGTTACCCTCGTTCATGCCCATGATCACCAGCTTGGAAATATCAACCAGCGACAGCGCCGATTGCACCCCCGGCACATTTTCCATAACCGCTTGAAAATGGTCTATTGCCGCCAGTGACTGGTAATTGCCACATTGCTGAGGCGGGGTATGCGCCATCACAACAAAGACATCGGTACTGGTCGAGTAATTATCGGTAAGAAAAGCGGTATCGAGATTGTAACGAGAGTGCGGACGCAGCTCGGGCGCGCCGGGGTCGAGATCGCCAATCTTTTGCTGCTGTGCCAACCACCAGCCACCAGCGAAAAGCACCGTGCAGGCCGCAACAATCAATTTGGCATTGCGCGGTAGACTCGCCGCCGACAGCTGGTGCCAATGACGATATTCGCTGTTGAGTTTGTCGTCGCGGTAGCGGTGACAGCGCTGACTGATTCCGGTGTAGGACAACACCAGCGGGAGTAAGATCAGGTTGGTTAACACCAGCACCGCGATGCCGGTACTGGCGATCAGAGCCAGCTCTTGAATAACCGGAATATCAATAACGCGAAGAGTAAGAAAGCCCACACCATCGCTAAGCAGGGCAATAAAGCCCGGCTTGCTCAACCGAACGAAGGTTAGCTTGGCGGCTTCCCGCGTGTCGACGGCGCTGTGGCTTAGGTGTGCAAAGCGGTTGATGATCTGCACCGAGTGGCTGATGCCCACCGCAAAGACCAAAAACGGCACCAGCATCGAATAGGGGTCTAAGCCGAGGCCCATAATGGGCAACAACCCTAGCTGCCAGACCACCGCAACCGTTGAACACAGCAACGCGGCAAACGTGCTCCAATGGCAGCGACTATACAAAAACAGCATCACCGCGGTGATCACAAAGGCAACCGCGAAGAAGGTCCCTACCAGTGACGCCCCGTCGATCAGGTCCCCCACCAGTTTGGCAAAACCGGTAATGTGGATACGCAGGTCTTCTGTCTGATATTTGTCGCGCACCAACGCTTCAAGGTCAGCCGATAGTTGCTGGTAGTCAAGGCGCTCGCCCGTCTTCGGGTCGCGCTCAACCAGCGGCGCCACAATAATGGTGGAGCGGAAATTGTTGGCCACCAAGCGACCGATCTGGCCCGACTTAAGTGTGTTAGCGCGAAGCTTTTCCAAAGCCTGAGGCGAACCGTCGTAATCGTCTGGAATAACTGCGCCGCCGACAAAGCCCTCTTCGGTCACCTCCAGCCAGCGCACGTTAGGCGTCCACAAAGACTGAAGGCCGGCGCGATCGACGCCGTTTATATAAAAAACCTCGTCGGTGATCTCTTGAAGGGTTTGTTGAAATTCCCGGCTAAATATATCGCCGTTTTTATTCTCAACGATGATGCGCACCGCATTACCGAGCCCGGACAGGTCTTCGCGGTTTTCCAGAAAATTAACAATATAGGGATGAGATACCGGGATCATTTTTTCGAAGCTGGCATCCGGTCGCAACCCCCGCAACTGCCAGCCAAAAAATGCCGTCAGGATCACAAATAGCAGTATTAGCGGCGCTCTGGCGCGCAGTAACAGCGCCCCCAAAAACGGGCGTAAACGGCCATCCTCTTCCGTTAGGGTCAAGCTTTCTTCGCTACTCACTGGCCTCTCCTTGGGGAAGCGCCGCGGCGCCATTCATACCCACTGCAACGACTCTGCCACTGCCGTCGCCGCTCACCGACGAGAAGCTGCTGCGACTGGGGTGTAGCTTTGACGTGAAGGGGGCGCCCTCTGGGCCAAGCAGATAGCCGCCTCCAGCGCCGACCAAAATCACCGTTCCATCGGCCAAGCGCGTACCGCCATACAGACTGAAAGGCGCAGCAGGCAGAGACTGCCAACGCGTGCCGCCATCCACACTTTTAAAAATATGGCCGCGCAAGCCGTAGGCCATTACCTCCTCGCCCCGCGTAACTACGCCGAATAGACTGCCATCATAAAACGGCCCCAGGCGCTGCCATTGGCGACCACCATCCAGCGAGCGATACATCAGTCCCGCCTCGCCGCTAAGGTAAAGGCGGCCACTGCGATCGGCATCGACATCGTAATAGTGATAGCGGTCAGGGTTCTCAATTCCCGCCGCAGCGATCACCCAGTTTTCGCCGCCGTCTTCGGTGCGATAAATCATGCCGTATGCGCCAACGGCGACGCCGTTTTTGGCATCACCAAACCAAATATCAAGAAAGGGGTCCACCGGGCCGGTCTGCAACGCGAGGGCGGCATCCTCCAGCGCGTACTCAGCGTCGTCCAGACGATATTCAAGGTCGTCGCGCTCAGCCTGCTGCGAGTCGTCCAGCTCCTCGATTGTCTCAGCCAGCGAGTCGCGACGTTGCTGAATAAAGTTCAACCACTGCCGGTTGGCCTGGTTACCATCGAACTGCTTGTGCCACGTTTGGCCGCCGTCACCGCTGTGCAGGATGATGCCACCATGGCCCGCCGCCCAACCGTTTTGGGCATCGATAAACGTGACCGAAGTCAGCGTATTGCTGTGCGGCACAACGGCTTGCTGCCATGTATCGCCGCCGGTGTCTGAGTACAGAACAACGCCGCGCTCACCCACCGCGACCAGTCGGCCACCCGCACGGGTGATATCAAGCAGAACACGCTTCCCCGCCTCGGCCACGGTCAACGCGGGAAGTGCCTCAAAGTCGTTGGCGTAAGCGCTGCTGCCAGTGACTACACAAGACGAAATCAAGGCAATGGCAGCGCAAACCTGGCGGACGATGCGCGGCCAATGCCGCGCAGTAACTTGTTTATTATTGTTTGTCATAAGCCGGACTTAACGTCGCCCAGCCCGGCGCAAAGCCGCCGGTGTGAAGTCTCTAAATTTACCTTGGTAATTAAAGTCGTACTGGTAGCCCTCTTCCTCATTATCGAGGCCAGTAACCAAATAGCGACCGGAGTTCAGGTCATACAGCGACTCGCACGCCAACCAGGGCACGGCCACTTGATAATGCATCACTTCATGGCCTTCTTTTACCTTCCACAACTCGCCGCGACCGTCGTAATGATCTGCGATGGCGATCTGCCAGGTGTCCTCGTCAACAAAGAAGGTGCGACGAGCATAAATATGTCGGGAGCCCTCTTTCAATGTGGCCTCAACCACCCACACTCGGTGCAACTCATAGCGCAAATGCTCGGGATTCATATGCCCTTTATTGAGAATATCTTTGTATGCCAGCTTGCCGTCTCTCAGGCGATAGCTGTTATAGGGGATATATAACTCGCGCTTGCCTTTTAATTCCCAGTTGTAGCGATCCAGGGCGCCATTGAACATATCGAGGTCGTCGGAGGTGCGCAAACCGTCCGAGGCTGTGCCCGGGCCGTCATAGGCAATGGTCGGAGCCAAGCGCACGCGACGCTGCCCGGCATTGTAGAGCCAGGCGGAACGCGGCTCCTTAATTTGGTCAATATTTTCATGCACCAGCAATACATCGCCCTCTAAGCGCGCTGGCGCCAAAATACGCTGCAAGAACACAAACAGGCGATTGGGATTGGGATTATCCGCGAAGCGGTTGGCAAACAATACCGACTCCTCGAATAACACTGGCGTAAAGCCGCCACTGGCCTGCACCGGAATCTGGGTATAGCGTCGCGACACACCCAATGGAGTGCGGTAGCGAGTGATATGATTCCAGATAACCTCCTGGCCACTTTGCGGAATAGGGAACGGTACACTGGCCGAGAAATTCACCAAGCCATTCCCGCCCTCTACCATATCGGTTTGGGTAGCCCCGGTTTTAATCCGCTGGTACTCGGTATCGGGCAGGCGAGCGCTACGGTGGCTGGGATAGACATTCATCTTAAAGCTATCGGGGTATCGATTGAGCAATGCCAGTTGCCCCGGCGATAGCTTGTCCTTGTGTTGATTGGCATTTGCTGCGGTGATCGCAAACAGTGGCGCTTCCCCGGCATAAGGGTCAACCAAACGTTCACCGGGCTTGTACGCGGCCGGCAATTTTTTTAAGCCGCCCGTCCAAGCCGGAATACTGCCATCGGCATTTGCCGCTCGCTCTGCGCCCATCGGCGTCAGCTGGGCACCGCCTAACTGCGCGGCTTTCTCAGGAGAAACCTTGGCAGAGGCGACGCTCGCCCCCAAGGCCGCAACGACGGTGGTGTAGAACAAGCCGGTCGTGATCGAGCGAATGCTGTGCTTGAAGCTCTGCATAGTAGCCCCCTCTTAAAATGCAACGGAAAAACTCAGCGAGATAAAATCCCTATCCTGCTGATCGTTATAATCGGCACCAAAGTAATTGGTGTATGAGATATCAGCCTGATAGGTGCTCAAGTAATCGGCACTCAGGCCAATACTCAATGCCTGACGGCCTTCAATAAAATTCGGTGGTGGCGAATAACCGCTCACATCGTGAGACCACGCCATATTTGGTGTTAGGTTCACACCCTTGAAAACATCGGAATAGGTCAGACGCGCTCGCACTCGGTAGCCCCAGGAGAAGTCCTCGACAAATCCGTCGTCGGTGCAGTTTTGCGGCTGTGAATTCGGCTGGACACCCGCTAACAGGCTCAACACAGGGTGCGAGTCACAACTCACCGGAATAATCCCCGGTAGCGGCGGTAATAGGTTCAGGATGGCCGGCGGTAGCGGCAGCCCACTGTTTATTGGCTCAAAGTCACCGATGCCAAAGGTTGCCGAACGACCATAGTTAATCGCCTCGTTCATCCCCCCTATCCACACCCCACCTACTTCGGCGGCGATCGCCAGTCGGTCTGCGCCCATCACCTGCTCAAAGAAGCGGATAAAGGTCATCTGCGCCTGGGTGTATTCAACATTATCGAAACCATGCACCACGCCGCCGGGACCAGCGGCAGCGCCACGATCAGCAATCCGCGACCACTCGTTAAGCGAACCCAGCGCCAGTGTCTGGCTGATTTCTACGGTATTAATCTGCAAGGGAAGCTCAGGCCGGTAACTGACCTCACCCGACACCGCCCACAGGCCGAGGTTCGTTGCGAAGGTCAGCGCGTAGACTTCGATATCTTCAGGAAACTCGAAAAAGTACTGCGGATTTTCAGGCTGGCCGGTCAGCGGGCTGAAGCTGGTCGCATTAATACCGCTCAATATCGGCGTGCGGCTGTGATAGTTGACGTAATAGGCGCCAATTTCCGTGCCGCCCAACCAGTCAAAGAAGTACCGACCCGCAATACCCCACTGCCCGGAATCGCCCGCCTCGTCATCGGCAGCGCGTGGCATAAAGCCCCCGGCAGCGACCTGATCAGCGTCGGGCGCCGCCGTCGACAAGGTCAGCTTGTCGCAACCCCCGCCATAGACATCCGCACTACTCCAGTAGGTGCCGCAGCCTTCAAGAACCGTTCGCTTCCATTCGTATTGATAAAAAGCCTCAATGCTTAATTCCGCCGTAACGCCAATATTGGCGTACAGCAACCCCACCGGCAGCAGCGCCTCTTTGATCTCAGAGCCAGGGCGGTGCAGCGCGGTCACATCGAAGGGACTAATAATATTCACGCCGTTTTGAATAAACGTGCTTTCCCCCCAGCTCAACACCATATTGCCGGCCCGCAGTTCTACGGGGGCGGAGCCAAGCTCAAAGTTGCCGTAGAGGTAGTAATCCAAAAACTCAGCACCCTGGCTTTGGGCCAGGTCATCAAAGCCCTCCGTTTCCAGAGTGCCGTCAACACGGTAATTGTTTGGCACATGGCCGTGAGCGACTTCGCCCTCAGCCAAGGCATAGTCATACCAATATTTGAAACGCGTGAACAAACCGATGTTGTCCAGGCTCAACTCAAGGTCGTGCACCCCCTTGAATAAAAGGGAATACATATCACCTTTTTCGTAATTTAAATTCCCATCATCGGTGGTACTCACCGACGCGCGCCCCTTACCGTCGGTGTTACCCGGACTGAGATAGTTCTCATCCGGATCCTCCGCACGCCAACTGGCACCGAGAGAAAGGGTCGAATTGAAACTGCCTTCAACCTCCCCCCAGTTAAACGTCAACGCCTGACTCTGGATGGGAACACCCAAGGTCAACGCACTCATACACACTGCTAGATAACGACGGGAACCAACTGCTGAAGTGTTCGCCATGCTTATTCTCCTCGCTTTTTGGAGAGCAAAGTCTCTGCTTATTGCAGTCAGGCTAATGCCCAAGACGAGGCCAGCACTTGTCCTAGATCAAGGAATGCGGCATCGCGTCCGCAGAAGTGAATACACAGGCGCACTAAGACACAGGATCGCCAAATGCCTAAACAGTGTCGGCTTAGCGTGGGGTTACTATGGAAGACAAGCGCATGAATGAAGAGGGATTTATACGTAGAAGAGATAGTCTAAGACCTGTTCACACCACTACATCCGTCAAAGTTGGATTCGTAGCAATACCTTATGCTGGGCTACATTAGCATTGACTTTGCGCGAGTATTATCTCGATATAAAACTATATGTCGTAAAACACTAGCCGAGCAGCTAGCCCGGCAACGAGAAAGACTAACTCCCCAGGATTTCCGCTGTCATGTCCTTGCCGTTGACCATTAGCCTGCCCTTGGTCAGCACAGCCTTTGAGGTCACAACATCGCCTTCAACGGTAATAACCCCTTGGCGCCTCATTCCTGAAAGCACATCACCGGCCTGTAAACCAAAAATCGCTTGGGCGATCTCAAAGAGCAAAGCCTTGGGCACCTTGGCGCTCGCATCCATTGCAAAGTCTGCCGGAGAGGACAGTTCAAAAAAGCTGTGGTCATCCAGTGTTGAATCATCATCGCCCACATACGCGGCACCGCCCGCCAAGGTAAAGCGATTATCGCCTTTGCGGATCTCAAAGTTGTCCAGTCGCACTACCGGCTTGTGCTTCAATAGCACGCGGATCTGATGCAGACCTTGCTGCTCAATCATCGGGTTACCTGGGTTAAGATCGTTCTGGTACCCCAGCTCCGTGAGCGTGCGATAGGCCTTGGCATCAAGGTTTTCGATGGTGGATTCAAAAGTGATTCCGTCGAGCTCCACCGGGGCACCGAGTTGGCGAACCGCGACACTGATTTTGCCGACGGCCGCTTGGGTGTGGGCATCTACCAAGCCGGTTTGCTTACCTGGCATTGACTCAAAATCAAACCCAATGTCCGACACTGACATGTGTTCGCCGTTTTCTTGCATCGCGACCTGGCCAATATGCGTACTCGCTGTGCCCGTCCACACCCAGGATTCCCAATCTTCGTAGACCACATCGGATTGAGCGCGCAGATCCTTCATCGAGAGATTCGTGCCCGCGAAGAAGCCCGTGATGGAGGGGAGGGTAAAGTCACCGACCATGCGATGACCATTCACCGTGACAACACCTTCGCCCTTACTGACTTGCAGGCTATTACGGCCTTCAGTGTGATCAATGGCGAGCGTTGAATAGGTGTGAGTATCCCTACCAAAGATTGAAATAGCCGAAATAACTGTAAGCGGGCTTTGACCACGGAGAATATCGGTCTTCATTTTCTCGGGCATCGTGTCGAACTCAAAAGTCGTCTCGATTGCCCCAAGCGAACCTTTCAGCGACGGTAGTGATGAGATGCTGTGGTGCATTGTCACCGGGAGTAGGAGCCCTTCCAGATCCAACACGGTTTTCGTCGTAGCTGCAGAAGAAAGGTAACCGCGCTCGTAGTCCAGTACCGTCATACTGATACTGGGATCGACCCCATTAAGGTGTTGAACGGCTGCGTTAAGCCGGTTCTCGATGACATACGATGATCCAAGTGGGACAAGTGCGGCGGCGCCAGCAACGGCAACTAGGGTGGGTATTAGCTTCATAGAGTGAATTCCTTATCACGTAAACAGTATTTGGGTCAGTATAAAACTCATACAGACGACCTAGCTATTCGATGTAGCTTAGAATTATACGTATCGTAGATAGTGCCCCACCTTTCGCTAAAGAGCTTAACTGAGCGAAATTCCAAAGGCAGGCTTAAACACGTTCGTTATGGTGCCACTTGGCAATTTGCACAGCTGGATCGGCATCATTTTCGTTAGGGCTGTTATAGCAGCCAGTTGATCCCTGCATAGACGGTTGCTCAGCCGGCGCATCCAAACTACTGAAGAAGCTACTTTTTAAGTACCAGCAGCACCAGGCAGCGACGCCATAGAATAAAACAACCACCGTCCGAAATGCCCGGTAGGCCACGTGCCCATCGAACTTCGCCATGCAAACCTCATCGAAGGCGCGGCCAATGCCAGTAGCGGATTTGCCCGCGTAGGTGCAAATGCCGATAAGCGAGGGTATGGTCACAAAAATAAACACAATAACCGCCTCAAAATGGTACAAATAGACGGTGTAGCCAGTCAAAAGGCTAATAAATATTAAAGTGTCAATTTTCGTTTTTCGATCAATGCTGGGCACCCAGCCCTTCCAATTTTCATTGCTCATATCTTACGTCCCGTCCAGCCTTCTATCACGATCCACCTGAAGTGGTTTAAACGCCATCACATCCAGAACAGCCTCGCTAAGTTTTCTGTAGCCACATAAATGCATTAGGAGACGTATTTTTCGTAGATAGTGCGCGGATGATTTTCTCTTCTTCGCTGCGATGCAAAATAAGGGACTCATTACATAGAGGTTGGCGATAAACATTGTGCCCTAATTTTTTCGCAAATAGCGCAGTACTACGGTCAACACCATGCGTTTACCAATTTGGGTTAGAGCAATAGAACATGAATGAAGAAATACTTATCGGCTATTCGCCCATACAATTATTGTCTTGAGATTACGTATCCTTTTAAAGATACCACCCACTATTCCGCAACAGCGTACGAATTCGCCACTCAGGATGTGCCGTTTTGTGGTATTTGATTCGTTGGAATTGAGCCAAGGTATAATATGAAATTGCATGAGCCGCCCTAAACAGAACACTGTGCATACAACCAGCATATGAGGCATGACCATGATTGTATCGCTGTTTGGCCGAAGCGCACGATTTAAACGCTTTCGTATTCCCTTCTTCTTTGAGTACGTCTCAACAGGGTTTACCACGCCTGCTCAGGGTTATGTTGAGCAGACACTCGGCCTCAATGAGCTATGGGTTAAGCATCCAGTTGCCACCTTCTTCGTGCTTGCAGAAGGGGACTCGATGGTTGAGGCCGGTATTTTTGCGAACAACGCGCTCTCCGTTGAGAGCTCACATAAAGCCGAGCACAACGGACATAGCAAGGGAGGTTGGTCTGCACCGGAATACGGTTACTCTTCTTTACAAGGAAACGGCCACTCGCGTAGACCTCGAAGCTATCGATAAGCGATGTGACTTGATTATGGTGTGAAGGACCTTTTCGAAAGGGTTTAGGAAAAGCTGGTGATCGACCTCTTAGTTCATATTAAAAGGTAGGAAGATATGGAACAGCTAAGAGGTCAAACTTCGTAGCGATTTTCACAACGTGTCACAGAACCTGTCACATCGCTTAATTACAGATGAAAAAACCCAGCACAATGGCTGGGTTTCCCGTTGTCACCCAACAACTTAATAGTGGCGCGCTCGGGAGGATAAATCGCAGCAGCCTAAGGGCTGCTTCGACCCTGCGGGCTTCGGCGCGGCGCGCCTCGTTGCACCCTGCGCCGTGGGTGCAAGGTGTCGAACCTCTTCTAAATCCAGCGGAGCTTCTCACCCCCGTCGCGCGGGACGCCTTTGCTTCACGCATAAAAAAACCCGGTGCTGCTTTCGCAATACCGGGTTCTTAAATAGTGGCGCGCTCGGGAGGATTCGAACCTCCGACCGCCTGGTTCGTAGCCAGGTACTCTATCCAGCTGAGCTACGAGCGCGTCGAGGTGGCGTACTATATTCAAGGTGGTTTTAGCTGTCAACGGGATTTTGTAAAAAAGCTTAAAAATCCTCGCGTTGAACGACTTTTAACCAACTCAACCGCGCTATTGCGCGGAATACGGCAGGCGCAGGATCCGGTCGCCAATAAAAGAGCCCACGTACACAGCATCGCCCACCCGCTGGGCAACGGTGCCTGCGCCCATAGGCGGCCCGGACACACTGACCACAACTCGGCTTTGCAGAGTGTCTGGGTCGAGCTCCACAATATCGAATGCCGCGGGACAGGCTCCTTCCTCAATACTGGGGCACACAATGAAATCCCCCAGCGTGAAGTTGTGACTGGCGATTAGCAGCTTGCCGCGACCATCCCACTGGCTGTTGTCCGGATGGCTAATATCCACTTCCGCAAGCAGCTTGCCTGTGCGGCGATCCAGTTTTTGCAGCGTTGAACCCGCCCAAAGGTTTACAAACAGGGTTTCGCCATCTGCCGAGATTTGAATGCCATTGGGGTAGTCACCGCTAAACCCTGGCAGTTTGCTAAATTGTTCACCGTCCCACACCCAGATGTGGCCAGGGTTAAAGCCCGCCAGAGCGGTAATTTCCTGCCAACCCAGTGTACCGACCGGCGCGTCGCCGCGGGTATACATGTGAGTGGCCATAAAGCCGCCCTCAGGCAAGGCCACAATATCATTCAAGAAGCTGCCTTCAGGTGGAATAACGCAGCCGCGCCAAAAGGGTTTAACCGCGCCGCCTTGGTCGCGCAACTCGAAAAATTCCACCGACTCACGGCCACCGTGGTTGACCACCAGCAGTTGCAGTGTGCCGCTCTCGTGGCGCGAGAGGTGAATGCCGTGTGGCGCGAAGACGCTTGGGTTAGGCGCGGCACAATCGGCATCCCCCCAACCATCGGAAACCGCCACCTCGGCCATCGGCCATACCTGCTTGCTGCCATCCCGGGTATCCAGCAGGGCCAAAGACCCCGCAACGCTGCCGTGACCCGCTGCCATTTGACTGACGACCAAATGGCGGCCGTCGGGCATGAGCTCCATATCTTCGGGCTTCTGCCAACCACACAAAACCTCTCGCTCTGCCACGCCCTGGCAGTCACTAATTACCTGAGGGCGCTCAACGCAGCCAGCCAGCAAGAATGCTGTTATCAATAACGTTTTTTTCACCGTGTTGTCCTTATCGTTATTCACCGCAGACCACCCTGCCGCAAGCGGTGTAGAAAAACCAGTTGTGTTGCGGTCAGTGTTTTTTCTTGACCCTGTAGCAATGAATAGGCTTTAGCGTAGACAATATTGAACACTCTCGACCCCGGCACCTGGCAGCACAATACCCTGCCTAACCAGAGCTTGTTACACTGTGGCCATGACACGACGATTGCACATTGCCGTATGGATTTTATTGGTGCTTAGCCAACCACTGCTGGCGCTGGAGAGTAGTGCTTTCAGTTTGGCCAGTGAATCCCAGACAAGCCCTACGGCAGTAGCAATGCAGCACTTGGCAAATGCCAACTGCTGCACTCACCCCAATCAGCAAATGGATTGCGAAGGTCACCAACATTGCCAATCCACCGAAGAAGCGTCGGCCCACCACTCTGGCGATCATACTGGACTCGATCACAGCCGTTGCTGCGAACAACACTGCGACTGCGCCAATAGTAGCTGCGGGCCAAGCCTGCTCAGCCAACTGGCATTGGCGGTTGCAACATCACGCGACAGTATGATCAACAGCGCCGCCGCTGCTTCAGCAAAACGTTACAACGAGCGCCTGTTACGTCCGCCTATTGCTGCGTAATCACTCCCTGTGGCGCGGCAGAATGTACTTTGCCGCAAGTGATTATCGACTTTATAGGACGTTTCCAATGACACTTCGCACAACTATTTTGGCGGGCTTTGCAGCAGCGAGCCTAAGCATTTTAGGCAGCCCCTTACACGCGCAATCAACAAAGGCTGAGCTCACGGTTTATAAATCCCCTCAGTGCGGCTGCTGCACAAAGTGGGCTGACCACATGGATGAAAACGGCTTTGACAGCACCGCGATAAATCGTCACGACATGGCCACACTAAAGGCCAGCCTCGGCGTTCCCAGCGGGCTCCAGTCCTGCCATACCGGTCAAGTGAAGGACTATGTGTTCGAGGGGCATATACCCGCCGACGTAGTAAATCGCTTTCTTGAAAATCCCCCAGAGGATGCCTACGGCCTCGCCGTGCCCGGTATGCCAATCGGCAGCCCCGGCATGGAAATGGGCACGCGCCACCAAGACTACGATGTCATTTTGCTAAAACGCAGCGGCGAGCACGAGGTGTATACCCGCGTTAGTCAGCACAGCGCGCCGTAGGAGAACAACAATGAAACGTGAATATCCACCGGCCAACATCCCGCGCCGGCGCTTTGTCACGGGTGCAGCTAGCGTTATTGCCCTGACAGGCCTCGCAGGCTGCGCGAGTCAGGCACCCCATCAGCAGGCGGAACAACGCCCTAGCGCAGAATTACGCGGCAATCGCTTTGACCTGCACATCGACTATCTACCGGTAAACATCACGGGACTCGACAGTCTGGCAACGGCGGTCAATGGCAGCGTGCCCGCCCCGACCCTGCGCTGGAAGGAAGGCGAAGAAGTGCATATCCGCGTGCACAATCACCTGCCCCATACCAGCTCAATACACTGGCATGGCTTGATTTTGCCAACGGATATGGACGGCGTTCCCGGGCTGAGTTTTGCCGGTATTCCGCCCGGCGGTTACTACGATTACCGATTCCAGGTAAAGCAGAGCGGCACCTACTGGTACCACAGCCACTCCGGGTTTCAGGAACAGACGGGGCTCTATGGCGCCATTATTATTGACCCTGCAGACGACGACCCGGTCGCCTATGATCGCGAGCACGTCATTGTACTTTCCGACTGGAGTGACGAAGCCCCCGAGGCGCTCTATGCCCGCCTGAAAAAGCAGAGCCATTACTATAATCGGCGCGAACGAACGGCCGTCGATTTGTGGCAAGACATTCGCAGACAAGGCATTGCCGCCACTTGGCGCGACCGCGCCATGTGGAACCGTATGCGCATGAGCGACAGCGACATTGCGGATATCAACGGCATCGCCTACACATTTTTAGTGAATGGGCTCAGCCCAGATGCAAACTGGCTTGGCCAATTCTCCGCCGGCGAACGCCTGCGCTTACGGGTGATTAATGCCGCGGCCATGACCCTGTTCGACGTTCGTATTCCCGGCTTGACGATGACAGTGGTTGCCGCCGATGGGCAAAATATCCAGCCGGTCAGTGTTGATGAATTTCGCATCGCACCGGCAGAGACCTACGATGTGATCATTCAGCCCAGCGCCGACCGTGCTTACACACTGTTTGCGCAGAGCATTGATCGCAGCGGCTATGCGCGGGCAACGCTCAGCCCCAATAAGCAGTGGCAGGCCGAAATACCTGCGATGGACCACATTGTGAGGCTCGACCACCGAGATATGGGGATGGCTCACGACAACAGCGCGCACACCTCGATGGCGGGCGACACCATGCCAGCGATGCAGCACAAGCGGCCTTCCCACGAGGCGCATGCTCACCACGGCCATCACGCGATGATGTCTGAGCCGCTGCCAGATACCCCAGCACCTGCTGGCCAGGGCAGCAAGCAAACAATCCAGCATGCCGCCACTGAATTTGGTGTAGGTGTGGACATGCGCGTAGGTATGCCTGCCAACGGCCTTTCCGACCCAGGCATTGGCCTGCGCGAGCACGCCCAGCGCTATGGCAGAAGGGTTCTGCGCTACAGTGACCTGTTCGGCCTTCACCCCACCCGCGACCCACGCGACCCGGAGCGAGAGCTGGCAATCCACCTTACCGGCAATATGTCTCGGTACATGTGGTCGATGAACGGCGTCATGTTCGACGACGCCGAGCCGATCATTCTGCGCCACAACGAGCGCCTGCGCTTTGTCGTCGTCAACGACACCATGATGACCCACCCCATTCACCTGCACGGCCTGTGGAGTGAGCTGGAGACCGGCGACAGTGGCCACATCCCGCGCAAACACACCGTCATTGTGCAACCAGGGTCGCGTATCAGCTACCTCGTTAGCGCCGATGCCATTGGCCGCTGGGCCTATCACTGCCACCTGATGTTTCACATGCCTGGTATGTTTCGCGAGGTTCGCGTAGTAGGAGGCAAGGTATGAAGAAATTCTATGTACTGTGCGCCGCGCTACTGGCGGGCCCCGCGTTGGCCGGGGGCAAAGCCGACCCCGTGCTGGCAAAGTTTATGGTCGACGAAGTTGAGCAACGCAGCGACCATCAGCAGGCGTTTAGCCTCCAGGGGTGGCTAGGGACTGACTTCAACAAACTGTGGCTAAAGGCTGAACGCGAAGCGCACGACGGCTCCACAGAGAGCGCGGAACTTCAGCTTCTGTACAGTCGCGCCATCGCGCCCTATTGGGATCTTCAAGGGGGACTGCAACGAAGCTTCAGTGAGGATGGTAGCGACGACAGCGTGGTTATCGGCATACAGGGCCTTGCCCCCTACCACTTTGAAGTCGATGCCGCGGTGTTTATCAACGACCAAGCCGAGCTCTCGGCCGAGCTAGAGCTTAGCTACGAACTGAGGCTGACCCAGCGTTGGATTCTGGAACCGGAAATCACACTTGAAGCAGCCGCTCAGGGCGACTCGGAAAATGGGGCCGGCCTGCGCCGGGAGGAGCACGCCTTGCGGCTCTACTACTATCCAGAGCGGGAATGGGCACCCTATATCGGCGCAGTGTGGCAGCAGCTGTATGGCGACACCGCCGACATTGCGCAACGCCGTGGCAACCCCCGCCAGCAGGAACAGTTTGTGGTGGGAGTGCGCGCCTGGTTCTAAGTGGCGAGCGACTATTCCGTAAACCTATAGCCCATAAAAAAGGCCCGCATTACGCGGGCCAACATAACCTGGAGAGGTTATTCGGTTGCCGAAGCACGCAGCCGTGCTGGCGCTTGGCTTAAAACGCTGTGATCACTTCCTAGAAGCGCACCATTAACTCTGCACCGTAGCTGCGCGGCTCACCCGCGAGATACTGGTCGAAACCAAAGCCAGCCTGCAGGTTGATCGCATAGCTATCGTATTCCTCATCGGCCAGGTTTTTGCCCCACACAGAAATACTGTAGCTGTCGTCATTGGCATACCAACTGATGCGACCGTTGTATAACCAGTAGGCATCCTGGCGAATTTCACCGTAGCCATAATCGTCGTTGTAGGCGCTGTACCACTGGTCATCCTGGAAGTTGGCATTCACATTGACGCTGAGGTAGCCGTGCTGAGTAACGAGCACATCGTAGTCGGCCGAAATACTAAAGTTGAACTTGGGCGCCGAGATCAACTCATTGCCCGACAGGTCAACCGTATCGTCCTGATTGGCGATGGTCTCGGTATTCGCCAAGGTCAGCTCGGTATACTCCGTATCTAGATAACCGGCTCCCAGTTGCAGGGTAAGACGCTCCGTCACCCGCGCCCACAGCTCGGCTTCCAAACCCTGAATAGTCGAACCACCGGCATTCTCCAAGAAGTTGGAGATGCCCACCACGTTAATGAACTGCTGATTGGTGTAGTCATAATGGAAGGCCGCGGCATTCAAGCGCATGCTGTTATCAAATAAATCGGCTTTAAAGCCCACTTCGAAGGCGTCGATATATTCTGGCGACGCATAGGCAGTTTCCAGCGGTCGCTCAATGTAATAAGCACCGCCGTTAAAGCTGCCGCTGCGATAGCCTCGGCTAGCACTGGCATAGACCATCAACTCGTCGCTGAGCCGGTAATCCAGCCCCACTTTGCCCGTCCACTCTTTCTCAGTGGTATCCAGCTCGGGTGCCGAATCCAGGGTGTAAGGGCCATGGGTATAGCCGGTCTGAGTGATCTGCAGCAATTCCAATGGGTTTTGTAACAGACTCTGAATATCACTCACGGTGAGCGGCAGAGTGATCCACGCATTATCAACACCGGTGGTGTTGCCGGGTACATAGCTACCGCGCGGCGTGCCGTCGTTGGCCAGGCGCGAGATATTCAAATAACTCAGCGTGTTTTTGTCCTGGGTGTAACGCAGACCGACATCCATGCCAAAGTTCGCACTAAAGTCGAAACGCATTTGGCTGTATACCGCGGCGCTGCTCTTTTCGGTTGCCAAGCGTTGGTCCAGCTTACCGAAGTCGATCAAGTAGGGAAAAATGGGAATGGTATCTGGCTTCGCCAAGCCCACCCGCAGATCGGGGATCTGATTGAAAATATCGTAGATATTGTTCATGTACAGGTCTTCCTGACCATAGAAGACCCCGGCAATGATGTTAAACATGCCGTCAAAATTCGAGGTAAAACGCAAATCCTGGCTGTAGCTAATGGAGTCAGAGGCCCAGGTTATTTCCAGCAGGCCATTGGGGCTGCCGTCGGTGTCGGCCTTTTGATAATAATCGGCATCCAAGTAGGAGCTGACCGACGTCAGGCTGTAGTTTTCGGCGTTGTAGTTAACCGTAAGCACGGCCAGGTCCGTGTTAGTGACCAGCGCGCCGGCGTTGTTCACCTCACTCTCATGGAAGTCCAGGCCACGGCTGGGGCGTGAATAACCGGTGTAGTCAATAAAGCCGTTGGAGTCGCCTTCTAGACCCGTACCTCGCAGGTCGGTGCGTGGTTCATTGCGCGGCGGTGTGCTGATCGCATCGTTATTCGAGGTGGTGTATTTCAGTACCGCGTCCCAGGCATCGCTAATGCGCCAGTTTAAGGCCAAGCGCGCGCCTTTAAAGTCGGTTTGTGCCGCATTCTCATCTTTGCCACGCACGTCAACGTAGCCGTCATTTTTCTTAATGCTGCCGGCCAAGCGGCCAGCCAACACACCGGGAATCAGCTCAGACTCGGCAGCGGCTTCGACGGTGGTCGCGTTATAACTGCCCGCGCCAAGTTTCAGGAAGCCACTCGCTGGCTCATCAAACCCAGGTGTGCGGGTAATAATATTGATGGCACCACCAGTGGTGTTCTTCCCGTAAAGCGTGCCCTGCGGGCCACGCAAAACCTCCAGGCGCTCAACATCAAAAAAGTTCGCCCCGTGGCTGTATACCGGGCCGAGATAGGCCTCATCAACATAGACGCCAATCGGGCTCGCCTGATTGGAGCTGTAGTCAGACATACTGACCCCGCGAATGGAGAAGATCGGCTGAACGTCACCATAGGGACCGCTGACCTGCATATTCGGCACCTGGGCCGAGACGTCATTGGCGTTTTCAAAGCCCAGTTTATCCAACTGATCCCCACCCAGACCGGTGACCGCCACGGGAATATCTTGTGCACTCTGAGAACGTTTTTGCGCCGTGACCAGCACTTCTTCTAGTGCCGGTGCGCTGTGGGCGGTTAACGATACCGTCAGCGCGGCGATCACTGCGCTGCGCATCGCCACTGCCGAACCACGGTGGGCGAGCCTTTTCTTCTGATCGCGGGACATGAACCACTCCTTACTCATCCGGCTGTGCGCCGGTTATTGCTTATTATCAAATGCCGTCATTGGCGATGCTTGTTAAGGACATCGCCCAGCGGCAGTGACGAAAGTCTACAGCACAAATAATTGATATTTTCGGACATTTATCCCAATCCTCGGACATATTTATCAAATTGAGAGCCAGGTTCTGCACCTCTGTGGGGCAATGCCGTTGCACAAACGAGAACGATTAGCGATACTCGATTTATAATTTCGGACATAACAACAGATGGGTTAAGTGATGCAAAACTGGGACTTCTGCCGCAGTGTAATGAGCGCGCAAATTCTGGTGTCGTTGGGAGAAGAGCTAGGCGCCCCCATACACGCCCTGCTTCACAATAGCGGTCTGAGCCAAACCCACCTCAACAATCCTGAAACAGTGGTTGAAGCCCAGAGTGAACTTGCCGTTATCCGCAACCTGCTTGGAGCACTGCCGCCCATCGAAGGCTTGGGCCTGACCGCTGGGCAGCGCTACCAACTGTCTGCCTACGGCATATGGGGCTTTGCCATCGCCAGCAGCCCCACACCGAGAAAAGCCATTGAATTGGCGCGTAACTATCAGGAACTTACCTTCGTTTTTGCAGGCTTTACCATTGCAACGCGCGGCGATAAAACGTGCATTATCTTTGACGACAGCGATGTGCCAGAAGATGTTCGCCTGTTCTGCCTGGAGCGCGAAATGGCCGCCGCCGCGGTGATTATGCGCGAGCTGCTGGGCAGTGATTTTCAACCCGACAGGGTGTGCTTCCGTCACCCGCGCCCGTCATATGCCGAGCGCTACCACGACAGCTTCGGTGGTCCGGTTGAATTTAATGCCGAATACAATGCCCTGGAATTTCCCAATTCCTTATTGGATATCCCGCGCACCGTCGGCAATGAAAACACCGCGAATCTACTGGCAAAACAATGTGGCGAACTGCTCGCCAGCCGCAGTGCCCGCCGCGGCCTTTCGGGAAAAGTGAGGGAATTGCTGTTGCGTCAGCGACCCATGGAGATGGATATGGAGGCGGTCGCAAGCAGCCTGCACATGACCTCCCGCACCCTGCGCCGCAAACTGGATGCCGAAGGCAGTTCATTTCGCCAACTCAGCGACGAGATCCGTCTCACACTGGCGGAAGAGCTACTGCGCAGCACGCCCTTGAGTATTGAACAGATCGCCGAGCGATTATCCTACGCTGATGCCTCTAGCTTCTCACAGGCTTTCAAACGCATGACCGGCAATACCCCCGGCGCCTTTCGCAAGACTCACCAACGCCGCTAGGCCAGTGAGGAGAGAAACTGCCGGTAGCACTTAGCACTGGCGGCGGGGCGCTCCAGCATCGGCAAGTGACCCGTCTGTTCCATAATGGTAACGCTCGCGTGGGGCAACATGGGTCGCATCACCTCCACGCTACTGACGTCGAGCACCCTGTCCTGACGCCCCCAGATTACCAGTGCGGGCAAAGACAAGGCAGGCAGTACAGCATCTAGCCCACCGTATATTTCCTGTTGGTACTGACGGAAAATAGCGGCGATACATTCTCGGCGCGCCATCGCCGCTCTGGCCATATAGTTGCGAACCAACCTGGGGAGAAAAGGCTGTTTCTCACACACGAGGGCTAAGAGTCGATCAAAGTCTGACTCTGACGACACCAGCAAGGGGTTTACCCCTTTCTCCAGGTCACGCTCCATATCGCAGCGTTCAGGCGCTTTAATACCGCCATTATTAAACAAGCAAATACTGCGCAACTGCTGTGGATAGCGCTGGGCATATACCGCCGTTAAGTGGCCGCCCATTGAGCTGCCTGCCATGTGGCAGCGACCGACGCCGAGCGCTGACAATAGCCCTCTCAATCGCTCGGCCTGGGCAGCCATACTGTAGTCCAAGCCCTGTCGGCAGGGGTTTTCACCAAAGCCCGGCAGGTCCACGGCAATTACGTGGTAATTTGCGCGCAGCCGACCGGCGAAACGCGTCCAGTTGTCTTTGTCGGCGCCAAAGCCATGCAGCAATACAATCGTCTCGCGCTTCCCCACGCCACCTTCAAGATAGTGCCAAGGCTGTTCGCCCACCATGCAAAACTTTGCTCGCAGGCCACAGCGCCAGCGGTCAGCAGCCAGCGCTGCACGCGCCAAGTGATCACTTAACATCGCATGCTCCCCGGCTAATTGATCGATGGCGACGCATGGCTTTCTGCCATATGCGCTGCGCTGGCGGGGCTGAACTGGTAGTCATCAGGCGTAAAACGCCGGTGCATCGCCCGAAAACGAAAGGTGAAATCCGGCCATAGCTGAGTGATTTTGCCGCTGCGGTGCTTGTACCAACTGTCGCAGCCCGTGGCCCATATTGAGGTATCAAGCCGTTTGTGCAGCGCGCGGTTAAACTGCTTCTGCACCGCCTCACGCACTTCAACTTCCACGCAGTGGCGCTGCTCGCATTCGTCTAGCAGCCGGCTGATCGCCTGTATTTGCGTTTCGATCATATACACCATGGAGCTATGCCCCAGGGTTACGTTCGGGCCAACGATCAACATCAGGTTGGGAAAGCCGTTAACCGTTGTGCCCAAATACGCTTCTTCGCCATCGCGCCATGCCTCTGCCAGAGACTGGCCACCGCGACCGTGAATGATCTGGGCAATGGGGTTTTCGGTGGCATAGAAGCCCGTGCCGAAAATAATACAGTCCACCTCGCGCTCGGTGCCGTTGGCATCGACGATACTGTGCTCGCGAATCTCTTGTATGCCATCGCTCAACAAGCTGACGTTCGGCCGCTGCAGGGCAGGGTACCAGTCATTGGAAATCAGCACACGCTTACAACCCACCGGATAGCTTGGCGTGACTCGCTCGCGCAGCGCCGGGCTTTTTACCTGACTACGTATGTGCTGCAGTGCCATGCGCTCATACAGTTTCATTAGCGAGGGGTGCAGCACCATTCCCAGTATGCGGGTTTCATTGTGGCAGTAAATCTTGCTGCGCAGCGCCAGGCGTACGCCCGGCAAGTAGCGAAAGGCTGCCTTTTCCAACTCACTGTATGGCCGGTCTTTGCGGGGAATAATCCAGTTCGGTGTACGTTGGTAAACATCGAGTTGCGCGGGCTGGTCGGCAATTTCAGGTACAAATTGGATGGCCGACGCGCCGGTGCCAATCACCGCCACGCGTTTACCGCGCAGGTCGTAGCTGTGATCCCAGTTGGCTGAGTGAAAGCACTTTCCGGCAAAGCGCTCCACCCCCGGAATATCCGGCAGGCGCGGCTCGGCCAATCCACCGTTGCCGCTGATCAGCATGCCGACATTGTAATTTCCGCCCGTAGTCTCCAGCTGCCAGCGCTGGCTGTGCTCACAGTAATGGGCAGCGTTGAGTTGGTGGCCAAAGCGAATATGAGGCAGCAAATCCCACTTTTCCGCCACCTCGCGCAGGTAGCGCTTTAACTCTGGCTGGGTGGGGTATACCCGCGACCAGTCACAGTTGGGTTCGAATGAAAAAGAGTACAGATGAGAAGGCACATCGCAGGCGGCGCCGGGGTAGTGGTTATCTCGCCAGGTACCACCGACATCCTCGGCACGCTCAAGGATGATGAAGTCTTCCCGCCCCTTTTTTTTCAACTCTATCGCCATACCCAGGCCGGCAAATCCGGTGCCGACGATGGCATAACTGTGACGTGTTGCAGAGGAACCGCTCGATGGCGCGAGCGACGGTGCAGCAGATGGCATAGGCGTTACCTGTTATTTCTTTTATGAACTACCGCCAAGCTTAGGGGCCGCTAGTCCTTCACCCAATGTCTGCGAAGGACACATCATTTAGTTATTCGGACAGGCACAGACCGGGCTGCCACTACCGCAATTGCGCGATAAACCCTTCCGACTCGGCGATAGCAGCCTCCATGGTTGCAATTAATGCGGTGACATCGCGGTCGATGGTGGCCAATTCACCCTTGATGGCAGAGATCGCCGAAGCATTGAGGTTGTGCTTCAAATACAGCACATTGTCTTGCAGGTTATCCAATACGGGCGCCAAGCTTTTCTCTGAGCGCCGCAGACTTTTGCGCAGGCGGTTGTAGCGATTTTTTGTGTCGCGGAGTTTGGCCGCACTGTCATCGCGCAGGCGCGCATTACTGTACAGCGAGAGCTCGTCCTCCCACTCCTCAAACAGGGCCTCAGCCACGCTTTCCACTGCGTCGATACGGTCGCGGATGTCGTCCGCTGCCGCGCGACTGTCTTCAAAGCTGGCATTGAGACGATCGTAAAGTTTTTCTAAGTCGCCGCCGTCAAAACTCACCACCGAGCGAAACTCACCCAAGGCATCGCGGAATTGTTCCTGCGCCTCGCGCTGCGATTCCGTTGCCTCTTCCACGCGATCAACCAAAATGTCTCGCTTGTGGATACCCACCTTTTCCATGGCGTTGTAATAGGTGGATTCACAGGCGACAAGAACCAGTGCAGCAATGACAAGAAATAAGCGCTTAGCGACCATAGGGCATTCCAGTTAGTGGGCGGAGAACAGACCTTGTGTTGTGTAGAGTAGTGTTCTGTGCAAAAGCATAGCGCCCCGCCGCGCTGCGCACAAATCGCATTGCGCACAACTCCACAACAGCGACTATAGTTAGACGCAAAGCGATAAAGCCTTGTCTTATTTATGCATTGGAGGGCGCGAATGCCAACAGAACTCGCCAAACAAGATATCACCATCCTGCGTATTCTTCAGCGCGACGCCAGCAAGACATCCAGCGAGATTGCCGAAACCCTCAACATGTCTCAGTCGCCCTGCTGGCGGCGGATCAACCGGATTGAGCAAGCCGGTATCGTGCGCAAAAAAGTCGCCATCCTCGACCGCGAAAAACTGGGTATGGAACTAGTGGTTTTTACCACCGTAAACCTGAGCATTACCGGGCGGCAGCAACTTGAAGAATTTGAGTCGTCGGTGAGCGACTTTCCCGAAGTCGTCGAATGCTACACGATGACGGGCGTGTGGGATTATATGTTGAAGATTATCACCCGCGATATTCGACACTACGAAAGCTTTGTACGCGAGCGCCTGCTGAGCCTGCCAATGATCGGCGAAACGCACTCACACATCGCGGTAACCGAAATCAAAAACACGACCGAGCTCCCGCTGGAAACCCAGCTGTGAGCCCCTGGCCGTGTGTTCCCCCCCGGCGTTAACGACCGTCGTCGCGCAGGAAATCCGCCACGCAAAAGGCAAGTTCCAGCACTTGGTCGGCGTTTAAACGCGGATCACACTGAGTTTGGTAACACTTGTCCAGGTCCGACTCGGACAGCCGGTACGCCCCGCCAGTGCACTCGGTCACATGCTGGCCAGTCATCTCCAAATGAATGCCGCCGGGGTGCTGCTGCTCGCTGCGCAACACGGCAAAGAAGTGGCGAATTTCCTCCAGAATGCGACCAAAAGAGCGTGTTTTGTAGCCATTACCCGCCTTCACGGTATTGCCGTGCATGGGGTCACAGGACCACACCACGCTGCGTCCCTCCTGCTGCACTCGTCGCGCCAGCGCCGGTAGGCGCTCAGCCAGCACGTCGGCGCCCATGCGGGTAATTAGGGTTAGACGACCGGGAATATTGTCTGGGTTCAAGGCGTCAATTAAGGCGATCAACTCGTCGCCTGTCATCGACGGGCCAACCTTTACGCCAACCGGGTTTTTAAGGCCGCGAAAGAATTCGATATGAGCACCATCGAGCTGACGAGTGCGCTCACCGATCCACAACATATGTGCCGAGCAATCGTAGAAATCGCCGGTTAAATGGTCCTGGCGAGTCAGGGCCTCCTCATAATTAAGGAGCAACGCTTCATGGGAAGTATACAGCTGCGTTTCACGTAGCGTGGGGGTGTTGTCGCTATTGATGCCACACACCTCCATGAACGCCAGTGCATCTTGAATGCTGTGCGCCAAGGCCTGATAGCGTTCGCGCAGAGGGTTGCCATCCAAGAAACTGAGGTTCCACTGGTTAACCTGGTGCAAATCAGCCAAGCCGCCGGTGGCAAAAGCCCGCAGCAAATTCAACGTGGAGGTGGACTGGTGATAGGCTTGCAACATGCGCTGCGGGTCCGGCGCACGGGCCGCTGCATCAAACTCGGGGGAGTTGATGATGTCACCGCGATAACTGGGAAGCACCACGGCGTCGCGCTCTTCTGTTTCTGCCGAGCGCGGTTTGGCAAACTGCCCCGCCATGCGGCCCACTTTTACCACGGGTAAACGCCCCGCATAGGTAAGCACGATGGCCATCTGCATCAACACTTTGAAGGTATCGCGTATATTGTTCGCCGAAAAGTCGCCAAAACTTTCGGCGCAGTCGCCGCCCTGAAGTAAAAACGCTCGCCCCTCGGCAACCTCGGCCAACTGGCTGTGTAAGGCGCGGGCCTCAGCGGCAAAAACCAATGGCGGCATTGCGGCCAGACTTTGCTCCACTGCGCTTAGCGCCGCAGCGTCGCCATACCTCGGCTGTTGCAAGGCGGTTTTATTTCTCCAGCTATCTCGGCTCCACGTTGTCACGTATTCCCTCCTTCAGTTTTCTGTTGCGGCTTGCCTACCCTGTGCCAACAATACCTCTTCAGCCATCGCTTCGGCCACCACATGGGGCGGGCACAATTGCTGGGCTGCGCGCTTGAAGATCAGCCCCAGCTTGTCGCCAATGCCCTCGACATGCTGCAACAGTGTCGACTCGGCATCAGCTGACAGCGCCCCGCCGTGCTGGCGCTGATGATAGACCGCAATAATACCCCCGGCATTAATAACAAAGTCCGGCACGTATAAGACACCGCGATCGGCAAGCTGCTGCGCCTGAGCCGGTGTTGCCAGCTGGTTATTGGCGGCACCGGCAATGATCGACGCCCTTACCTGTTGCACTGTTTCCGCATTTAGCACGGCCCCCATTGCGCAGGGCGCCAAAACATCCACTGGCTGACTCAATATGCTCGCTGGCTCGACCACCTCAGCCCCAAGTGCCTGCAGGGGTGTCAGTAATGTCGGGTTCACATCGGCAACCAGTACGGTTGCACCGTCTTCGATTAACCGCCTCGCGAGGTGGCTGCCAACGGCCCCCGCTCCCTGAATTGCCACCCTCACACCATCGAGATTATCGCTGCCGCGTTGCTGGCGCAGGGCCGCGCGCAAACCGCAGTAAACACCGTAAGCGGTGTATGGCGACGGGTCACCGCCGCCGTGGCTGTCGAGCCCGGAAACATAGCAGGTGTGTTTGGCAATTTGCGCCATGTCGGCCACCGTGGTGCCGGAGTCTTCAGCCGTAACATAGCGGCCGCCCAAGCTGTCGATAAATCCGGCCATTGCCTTAAATAGCGCCGCATTCTTGTCGCGCGAGGGGTCGCCAATAATCACAGCTTTGCCACCACCCACTGGCAGTCCGGCAAGCGCAGACTTATAGGTCATGCCACGCGACAGCCGCAGCACATCGTCAAGCGCCGCCGCATCGTCCGCGTAGGGGTACATTCGCAAACCGCCCACCGCCGGCCCAAGCTGGCTGCTGTGCACAGCAATAATTGCCCGCAAGCCCGTGGAGCGGTCTTCGCAGAACGCGACAAGCTCGTGTTGATCAAAAGAGGGGGCGCTAAACACTGCCATAAACGACACCTTTTTATGTTTGGTTCGTGGCGCTAGCCAGTTCGACAAAGGGCAACGCATCGCCATGAAATTTTGCCAACAGGCTGCGGCGAGCGGCTGCATAGCGTTGAGCGTTCGCCTGCTTCACATGACCAAAGCCCCGCACCTTATCCAGGCTGCTTACCAGCTCTAGCGCGTAGCCTCTGTTTTCGAACGTTAACTGCGCGGCGATGTCGGCGAGATCTGCGAGAAATTGCTCGCATAATTCTCGCTCCATGCGCCGCTCCGCCGTGTAGGAAAAAATATCCCAGCGACTTCCTCGCAGGCCCTTGGCCGCGGCGAGTAGTTTAAACGCCGGCAGACACCAGCCGGGCAAGCGGCGCTTTTTGTGCTCGCCAGTATTCGGGTCTACACGACTTAGCAGGGGCGGCGCCATATGAAACTGCAAAGTGAAATCCCCTTCGAACTGCTCGCGCAGTTGCCGCATAAATTCCCCGTTAGTAAATAAGCGGGCAACCTCGTATTCATCTTTATATGCCATGACATGGTAGAGCGTGCGGGCCGCCGCGATACTCAGCGACAACGTCTGGCCACCCACCACCGCGCGTTCACTATCGGCAAGCTGCGTTATTGCGTCGCGGTAACGCTGGGCATAGCACGCGTTTTGATAATCACACAGCTGGCCGTAACGGTGCTCGACAATCTCGTCCAGGCCGGACAGTGGTTGCCAGTGCTCGGCGGCAAGGCCACTGGCCCGTCGCACAGCCAACTCGTCGATTGCCGCTCTGCGCCCCCAACGGAATGCTCGCTGGTTAAATTCCACAGCAACATCGTTCAACTCTATCGCCGCGTCTACCGCCTCGCTGGAAACGGGAATTAAACCGCGTTGAAAGGCGTAGCCGAGCATAAAGAAATTACTGGCGACGGCGTCTCCCATCAGGTGAGTAGCCATGACCGTTGATTCAATAAAGTGAACCTTGCCGGCGCCGACCTCCTCTTCAATAATTTGCTTCATTTCACGGGCAGGAAAGGCCGCATCGGGGTCGAATATCGAGGCCGATGTTGGCGCCTCGCTGTCATTAATCACCGCATGCGAGCGCTCTATATTCACCTTCGCCATCGCCTCGTCGCTGGCACTCACTACCAAATCACAGCCCAACAAAAGATCGGCGTCACCGGCGGGAATACGCACCGCATTGATATCTTCCTGACGGCGGGCAATGCGCAAATGGCTTACTACCGGACCAAACTTTTGCGCTAGCCCGGTCTGGTTCATCGTCGCGCAGCCCTTGCCTTCAATATGCGCCGCCATCGCCAATACCGCGGTAACGGTAAGCACACCCGTACCGCCAATGCCTGTAACGACAATATTCCAAGGTTGCTCAAGACTGTGCGCTGCTGGCTCCGGTAGCGCGGCAAAGTCATCCTCTGCTGTTGCCGTGCTCTGCCTTAAACGGCCGCCGATCACCGAGACAAAACTGGGGCAAAACCCCTTCACGCAGGAGTAGTCTTTGTTGCAGGCGCTTTGATCAATCTCGCGCTTACGACCCAGCTCCGTTTCTACCGGCACCACCGATAGGCAGTTGGACTTTTTCGCGCAGTCACCACAGCCTTCGCATACCGCCTGGTTGATGACCACGCGGCGATTGGGGTCATCCATCAACCCACGTTTACGCCGCCGGCGCTTTTCCGCCGCGCAGGTTTGCTCGTAGATCAATACGCTGCAACCTTTTACCCGGCGCAGCATTTCTTGCACCGGGAGCACGGCATCGCGATGGTGAATACTCAGCCCTTCGGTCTCGGCGAGGGTGTGCTTTTCAGGTTGGTCAGAAACGAGCGCTATGCGCTCAACGCCTTCTCCGCGCAGCTGCAAAATAATTTGTTCCACACTGAGCTGACCGTCTACCGGCTGGCCGCCGGTCATTGCCACGGCATCGTTATAGAGCAGTTTATAAGTGATATTCACGCCGGCAGCGATGGCCTGCCGGATCGCTAATATTCCCGAGTGGAAATACGTGCCATCACCGAGGTTCTGGAAAACATGCTCAGTGTCGGTGAAGGCAGCCTGTCCGATCCATGTCACACCCTCGCCGCCCATTTGCGTAAACGTTTGCGCGGGGCGGCTTTCCATAAACGTGCTCATGTAGTGGCAGCCAATACCCCCCATGGCAATGCTGCCCTCCGGCACTTGTGTAGAGGTATTGTGGGGGCAGCCTGAGCAGTAATGGGGTTTGCGATCAATCTTGTTGCGTTTGCTCGCCAGCGACTGCTCCTTCTGCTGGTAAAAGCTCAGGCGTTTTTCAATGTCTTCACTCTGATAAAAACGGCGGATTCTCGCCGCAATTGCCCGGGCCACCATTGCCGGGGTGAGTTCGGACACATTGGGCAGCAGGTCTGCGCCGTGCTCGTCAAATTCACCGATCACCCGCGGCCGCTTGTCGACGGCCCAGTTGTAGAGCTGACCAGTGAGTTGGTCTTCGATGATTGAGCGCTTCTCCTCGACGACCAGAATCTCTTCCAGGCCACTGGCAAACTCGTGGGTAAGCACTGGCTCCAGTGGCCACGGCATCCCCACTTTGTATACACGCAAACCGATAGCGGCGGCGCTGTCGTGATCGATACCCAAATCCTCCAGCGCCTGCATAACATCGAGGTAGGCTTTGCCGCTGGTGATAATGCCCAAACGCGGCTTGGGACTATCAATAACGATGCGGTTGATATGATTTGCCAGGGCAAAGGCGCGGGCCGCATAAATTTTGTATTTATTCAGCCGGCGTTCCTGATCCAGGGGAGTGTCGGGCCAACGCAGGTGGACACCATCAGCGGGCAAAACAAAGTCCTCGGGCAACACGATATTGATGCGATGGGGATCTATCTCGGCTGAGATCGCCGAATCCATATTCTCGGTGATCGCTTTTAAAGCCACCCAGCTACCGCAGTAACGCGACAACTCCCAACCAAAGACGCCGAGATCTAACACTTCCTGTACATTTGCCGGGGCCAGTACCGGAATCGAGGCACCGATAAACATATGCTCTGACTGATGGGGCAGCGTAGACGACTTGGCTGCGTGATCATCCCCCGCCACCGCGAGTACACCGCCGTATTGGCTGGTGCCGGCAGCATTGGCATGTTTGATGACATCCATGCTGCGGTCGACACCCGGCCCCTTGCCGTACCACATGCCGAACACGCCATCGTACTTCGCATGGCCGTTTAACCCGAGCTGCTGGCTGCCCCAAACGGCGGTTGCCGCTAAGTCCTCATTGATACCAGGTACAAACTTAATATGGTGGCGGTCCAGGTAATCCTGAGCCTGCCACAGCGTTTGATCAAGCGTGCCCAGTGGCGAACCACGATAGCCCGAAATGAAGCCAGCGGTATTCAGGCCTCGCTCTTGGTCGCGCTGATGCTGAAGAATGGGTAAGCGCACCAAGGCCTCTATCCCGGTGAGATAGGCCCTTGTCGTGTCCAATGCGTATTTGTCTGCCAGCGATACCTTGCGCAGTGCCATGCTGCTACCTGCCTGTTATTGTTTTGACATGGACTAATAATAGGCAGCGGAACGCGAATTTTTTATGTTATTCAGACAGACTAAACGCAGATAACAGTCTAATTTAGACCCAAAAATAAGCGACGCAAAAAAAAGCCCGCTTACGCGGGCTGAGTGATTAGGGCCTGTTATTGTTTACTTCACAATATTGCCCAAGTTCAATAGCTGGGTTTCGCCACTGTTGTCATCGACGCCGTCGTTGTCATTGATGATCAGCACGTCGCCATTGGCCATCAGGGCGGCCCCTTCAATTTTTTCGGGCACCAGTCCGCCTGGCATCTGCAAGTCATCCATCAGGTCACGCACCAATGTTTTGGTCACAGTATCGCCAGTTAACAAGCCACTAAGGTCGAACGCATAAAGGCGCTTAATTGCCGCATCAGGGCCGCCTTGATTATCGCGCTCGATGACCATAAAGCGCTCGCCACCCAGTGCGGTAATCTCAGACAAACCAACCCAACCACCGTTTTGGGAAAGCGCAGCATCCAGGGGGTAGAAGAAGAAATTCCAGGTACTGGTGGCCGGATCGTAAACACCGATGCGCGGTTCGGTGTCACCTTGCCAGGCGCGCTGGAAAGCCACGTAGACTTTACCGCCCTGCTCCGCCACGCCTTCAAAACCGAAGCGCTGCTGCGTGGCGTTAACGCTGCCAGGCAGGGTGATTACCTGCTCGATCACCGCCTCAGCCGATAGCTTGATAAGCATATTCAAACTGTTGATCGGCCGATTGTCATCGCCGATGGTTCCGCTACCCTCTGAGACCAACCAAAAGCCCCCGTCGCTGGCTTGCGCCAAACCTTCCGGGTCGAGGTTGACCGTTTTATCATCGTTCACCAGCGCCGCGCGGTCTGCGACATCAAAGACGCCAACGCGGCTGGGGTGGTCGTCATCAACACTGCTATCCGCGAGCGCGATGGCAGGCAATGACGCGAGTACATCGCTGCTGTCGAGAATGCGCATTTCTTTATTCAAACGCGCCGGTTGCTCGGCGGTGTCGATGGTAAAGATGCGGCTGCGCTGATAGAAACTGTCTTCAACGGCATATACCGTGGTGGCATGGTGGCGGTCAGCGGCGAGCGCCGACATCGCCGAGAAGGGAATCGGGCTGCCATCTTCACGGTCAGTGGAGAGCACAGTGGGGTACTGCGCAGCAGCGGAGTCGTAGCGATAGATATTGAGCGCCGCGCGGAATTTGTCATCGCGGGCATCTTCTTCACTGGCCACCACCAACAAATTTCTCGAGGGGATCGCAAGCGCTCCCTCGGGCCCCAGTGCCGTGGGTAATACCTGCTTTAATACCGGCTTGCGCAGATCCGCCACATCGTAAACGAAGGCAACACTTGAACGCTCCGAATTCACGAACAAATAGCGCTCACTGCCAAACACAGCAAATTCCGCATTCTCTGGTTCGTTACCTTTATTGCCGGAACGCCCGTCAGGGTAATGCCCCAGTCGCGCCACCCAGTGATCGAGCTGCTCAGCACTGTCGAAATGCAGTTCGCCCTCTTTATCGAAAACGCTGAACCCGCGGCTACCGCCATTAAGGTCACCCTCGTTGGCCGTGGCGAAATACTGGCTCGACAACCACGTCACCCCATCGGGCTCACGGGGAACTGCACTGAGTGCGTCGACCTGACTGATTAACGCCGGCTCCTCTTCCTGGGTATCAACGCCGTTTAGATCGACGGTGCCAGCACTAAAATGATTAACGATGCTGCCATCTGTCAGGTCGATTAATACCAAGTGGTTGTTTTCCTGCAGGGTAACCACCGCGATGTTGTCAGCGTTGATGTCCACATACTCTGGCTCGGGGTCTTCGGGGAACAGCGTGGCAAGGCCCGTCAGGACGACATTGCGCACCGCCCACGACGTCGGATCAGCGGCGGCAATATCGACAATATCGACACTGCCCGCCGGTAATTGGGGAGGCTCGCCATTTCCAAGGTCCTCGTCGCGCTCATTCTCAATGGCCACGGCGGCGTAGCGACCGTCGGGGCTTACTGCGACTGAATCGGGCTGCCCAGCGAGATCAAGCTGTTGAACGATGCTGCGGCTAGCGATATCCACCACCGCCAGTTTGCCGGATACGTTGACAAAATCCGCGGAGGTATTCACGCCCACTAGCGCATAACCGCCCTTCACCGCCACCGAGGTTGGCTCGCCGCCAAGCGGCAGTGCGCCCAGGCCGGTGGGTTGGTCTGGCGTGGTGATATCCACAAAACCAATACTGTCGCTGGGACTGTCGGTGTAAATCAGCACATTGCCATCTTCGCTGGCGGCAACAATCTCTGCCGCCGTTTCGGTGTCGGTATCGCAGCTGGCATCCAGCTGCTGACAAACGGCGTAGGTGGCGATGCGATTGAAATTTTTGTCGTCATTGAGCTGAGTTGGATCGCACAGGGTGGTCGACTGATCAACCTCTGCGGTATCTAATACGCCGTCGCCGTTATCGTCCAAACCTGAATCAATGCGCAAACCGCCGTCGAAACACTGGAGGTCGCCCACGGGCAGCCGGTGTTGGCTAATTAGGCTGTTTATGCCGTCGCTGCCATTGCTACCATTTTGACCGTCACTGCCGGCAATACCCTGCGGACCCTGAGCACCGTTTCGGCCATCGTCACCACCGCAGGCCACCAACATCAGCGATGACGCAATCAGCACCCCACTGGCGATCGCATTCTTTGTAAAACGCATTATTGTTCTCTCCAACTCGGAATAAGGTTGGGGAGCAGGCTAATAGAGCAGAACTACATTTTGACGACGGTTTTGTTGCAGGAAAGAGACAGCGGCGAGGATTGCCCTCGCCGCAGGTATTTTAGTCTTGGTAACCGCTGATGTGCTTGGCGGCCTGGTAGGCGAAGGTCATTGCAGGCCCCAATGTTGAGCCCGGGCCCGGATAGGTTGGCAGCACCGCCGCGCTACAGTTGCCCACCGCGTAAAGGCCATCGATTGCCTGGCCATCCTCTTTCATCACCTGTGCGTTGGGGTTCGTGGCCAGCCCGCCCTGTGTGCCAAAGTCACCGGCGTCGACACGAATCGCATAAAACGGCGCTTCGTCAATGGCGCCCAAACAGGGGTTGGGCTCAAAGCGCTGATCGCCATAGTAGCGGTCATAGGCCGAGTCGCCGCGCTGGAACTCAGGATCTTTACCGGTTTTCGCATAGCCGTTCATTTTTTCAACGGTCTTTTCGAGGTTGTCGGCATTAATGCCCAGCTGCCCGGCCAACTCGCGAATACTGTCAGCCTTGCCGACCAACTTGGTGTCAAACCAATTCTTGGGAATCGTCCAGTCCGGTTTGAGTTGGGCCGTCATTAATGGGCCAACAATGTAGTCGCGGCGAAAACGCGCGTCGAACACCTGGTACATCGGTGAGCAGGGGTTCTCTTCGCTGTGCACTTGGTAGAGGTCTTTCTGGAAGGCCATATAGTTTTGCGACTCATTGGCAAAACGCTCGCCATTCATATTCACCACACAGGAGCCAGGGAAGGATTTCTCCATAATGCTCAAACGCGGTGCCGGCTCTCCTGGCACAGAGATCGTGGTACACCACCAGGCGCCATCCATCAGTCGGGTAGCCGCTCCCAGGCGCATACCTTCGTTGATCGCGTCGCCAGTGTTGCCGTCCACCCCACCGCTCCACTGAGTACTGGTGGGCGCGGGCAAATATTTTTCGCGCATGGCTTGATTCTTCTCAAAGCCGCCAGCCGCCAGCACCACGCCCTTGCGAGCCTGAATGCGCATACGCTTGCCTTGCTTGCTAACTTCGGCACCCACCACGCGACCATTCTCTTCGATCAGCGATAGCATGGGGCTTTCGGTCCACAACGGAATGTCGCGCTTCTTCAGCGAGTACCACAAGCGCGCCACTCCCGCAGCCCCGGTACACACCTTGCGGCTTGTTTTACGGCCGCGCAGCAGCCAGGCGAAATCCAGGAAATAGCTGGCCATCAGTTTCAGCGTCAGCTTTACCCAACCCGGCCCCTGAACGGTTAGCAACGCCGCCTCAACCTGAGTGAAATAAATACGATCAAACAGGCGCATCATGTGATGCGAGGGGCGCAGGCGTTTGACATCGTCGCCCAATAGCGAAGAATCAAAACGCTCCGGCTCCATTGAGCGGTGGCCCGTGCGCGAGCCTTCGACATTGGTGTAGTAATCAGGATAGTGTTCCAGAGTTTCGTAGCGCACATCGCTGCGCTGGTGCAGAAACTCGACCATCTTCGGGCCGTTCTCCAGGTAGGCATCGACCATTTCTTCAGGCACCGCGCCCTCGGGCGTGGTATTCAGCAAGTATTGTTTTGCATCCGCGATGCTGTCCTGCGCGCCCGCCGCCTTGGCATAGCGATTATTGGGAATCCAAACACCGCCACCCGACGTTGCGCTGGTACCACCAACAAGCTCGGATTTTTCAAGCAATAGGACGTCGGTAACACCCATTTCGTAGCAGCTGAGAGCGGCGGTCATGGCGCCATTACCACTGCCGACCACCAAGACGTCGACGCTGTGATCCCAGTTTTGTTCTGTCATAGTTCTTATTCCGGCGTGCTGGCCCAGTTATCGCGGTCGAACTGCGTCCATCGGGCGTATTTAAAGTGTATGATCGGCCATCATGGTAGCCCCACGCCCCGCAGCACCCAATCATCCGTCTGCATGAGGCTGGCCCGCACTCGGAGAAATCACATGTCGACGCTCTATGACCGTTATTTATCGCGCGCTATTGATCAACACGGCAGCATCGCTGCCATAGAAGCGCAATTGCCCAGCCATAAGAGCCCCGCTGAACTGATCGGCACACCGGACGACCGCTACCTCGCTGAAATGGCGGCCTGTATTTTTCGTGCGGGCTTTGTGTGGCGCGTTGTCGGCCAAAAGTGGCCTGGCTTTGAGGAGGTTTTCAATCGCTTTCTGCCCATCTGGGTGGCGATGCGCTCCCCCGAGCAGATAGAGGAGATGGCCAGCGATACGCGAATTATTCGCAACCTGAGCAAGGTGCGCGCGGTACAGGAAAACGCCCATTTCGTTTTAGAGCTGCAGGAGAAGCATGGTGGCGTGGGCCAATTCCTCGCCGATTGGCCCAGTGATGACACCATCGGTCTTTGGGCATATCTGAAAAAGCATGGCTGCCGACTCGGCGGCAATAGCGGCCAATACTTCCTGCGCTTTGTCGGCAAGGATACGTTCGTATTGAGCCGTGACGTGGCCACCGCCTTGATGGCCGAGGGAATTGTTGACCGCACCCAGATCACTGCCAAACGCGACCTGATCAAGGTGCAGGATGCCTTCAATACGCTGCAGGCCCAGAGCGGCCGACCACTGTGCGAGATCAGTATGATTCTCGCACTTTCTCTGGGCCCGCGCTGAACCTTCGCTTAGTGCAGGTCGGCGACCACACCGACTTGCGGCAGGTTGGCTAAGCCGATGTCCCGGGCGTGTTCCTCGAAGTCTTTGTTCTTCCAGAAAAATGCGCCGGGCATCGTGGTCGGTACAACCAACACATAAAACAGCGCCCGCCCAATTACCGCATAGGCCAACACACACAGGCTCAGCGCCGCCGCGATCAAACCTGTGGCGATGCCACCCTGCGTCAGGGTAAGACTCAGGGCAATCACCGCGCTAAGCAACAACAGCGTATTGCGCAGCAGATAGCTTTTGGCAAACACCGTTGTTTGAATGTAATGGGAAACGCTGCCCTCGTTGTTGGCAACGTTCATTGCTCGGGCGTGTTGCCACAGACCCAGCCCCTCGATTAGCGCAGCGACCACAATCAGCCCGGCCCCCAGGGTAAGCATAGCGACGGTGTTTTCAGCTGCGCCGCTGGCCGGCGCGCTAAGCAACATAAACCACAAACAAACAATACCGCCGAGAGCCAGGGCAGAGCCAACAAAGCTGCTGCCTGTTTGCCAGTGATTCCAAAAGGGCCGCGCAGGAATTCGATAGCAGCGATACATGTAATACAGGCCAACGGCGCCAGACACCAGTGCGAGTGTACTCAACACAGCGGCAGCTACCGGGTAGTGCCCCCAATCGCCAAACCAACGCTGAAATACCGCATTATCGGGCAGCACGCTCAGTAAATGCAGGCCGGCAAACACCATGTATAGCAGCATGCCCAAGCCCTCGCGGCACACTGGGGAATGGCGAAGATTATTGAAGCCGCGGTAAAAGCGCAGCGGCTTGCCCAAGTGGGTTGCCGACATCAGCATACCGACACCTGCCAGGGCGACAACCAGCGCAACAAACGGCACATACAGCGCCGATGAGCGCAGCGCGAGTATCGGCTCAAGGGCGAATGCCGAACCCAGCGTACTGATAGCAAAGGCCCCCAAGGACGCCTGACTAACCAGTGTAAAAATCACCAAGGGGTTTTCGCGAGAGCTAAGCTTGTCCAGCCCCCAACGCTTTTCAACGCCCTTTTTCTGGTCCACAACCGGGCGGTACTCACCCTGCTCATCTTTGTGATATTTCACCGCCATACCATCGGTGCGTGTCACCTCATCCGGCATGCGTTTAGTTTGCTGGAAGCGAATATTCGGATGCGTAATTTCCGGGCTGGGAAAACCGGGAATACTGAGCTTCGCCTGCTCGCGATTCTCCGGCAGATCTTCCACGACACCAAAATTAAGCGCGTTACCCAGGCAGGCAGAAACACAGGCCGGCTTTAAATTTACTTCCAGGCGATCAACGCACATATTGCATTTGCTCACCTGGCCTTTTATTGGGTCTAACTGCGGCGCATTGTAGGGGCACACCCACGTGCAATAACCGCAGCCAAAACAGGTTTCCGGGTCTTGCAATACCGCGCCATACTCAACATGTTTGGTATAGGCGCGCGTTGGGCACCCTTTCAGACACACTGGATCGTCGCAGTGATTACAGGCCATTGAGATATTCATGCGCTTGAAATCGGGGTAACTGCCTCCCTCGACATAGCCCACTGAGCGAAAGCTGATATGCGCGGGGTTATCATTTTTTTCACTGCACGCAGCCTCACAGGCGTGGCAGCCAATGCAGTTGTCGGCGGTAAAGTGAAAGGCGTGTTGCTTGTTGCGATTCGGGTTGCTGCCCACGCCTGGCTCTTCATTGATAAACATTTCGCGCCCGGCAGGCACGGCGCCGCCGCTGCGGGCGATCAGATCAATGGGCGCCTCATAGTAATTCACCTCAGGCGCGCCAGACTCTTTCAGGAAAGCGTACTGCGGCTCATCGTCTCGAACCTTCCACATAAACTAAGCCCTTCTTGGTGTAATGGGGGATGTCACGGCTAACACGGCCAACTAGAAAGCCCGGCGCTCAACGTTGAGTCGCGCCGCCTCCTTTTGATCAATATGTTCAATGCGCACGGCACACTGCTTGAACGCTGGCTGGCGGGAATAGGGGTCAAGTAATCCCAGCGACAGCCGGTTAACGCAGTCGTGATAATGCATGGGGATAAACAGCATATTGCGGGGAACCCGCTGCGTGAGCTGCACCATAACGACAGCGTCGCCGCGACGCGACACCAAACGCACATAGCTCTGGTGGCTCACCCCGGCCGCGCGCGCGGAGTCTGGATTCATTTCCATGTAAGGCGTTGGACTGAACTTATTGAGGTTTCCAATTTTTCCGGTTTTAGTGCGGGTGTGGAAATGCTCCACGACACGGCCGCTGTTCATCCAGAAAGGATAGTGCTCATCCGGTACCTCATTGTCCTCGATGTAGTCCATGGCCAGCAGGTTGGCGCGCCCGTTTGCAGTGGGAAATACGCCGTCGCTGTACAACCGTGGGCTACCCGTTTCATCACCCTCGCGCATCGGCCATTGGATGCCGCGCTGCGCTTCAATCAGATCATGGCTCATGCCGGAGATATCCAAATTCCGGCCGCGACCTTTTGACAACTGCTTCATTTCATCGAAAATTTCAGAGGTCGTCTCGGGAAAAGCGATCTCCCTACCCCGCTCAAAACGTTTGGCCAGCTGCGAGAAAATCCAATGATCGGGCTTGGCGTCGCCCGGCGGCGAGGTAAACTTGCGCACCAAATTTACCCGCCGCTCAGTATTCGTTTGTACCCCTTCTTTTTCCCCCCACACGGCAGCGGGAAGATAAACATGGGCATAGTCGACCGTTTCACAGTCGCGGTAGCCGTCCTGCACCACCATAAATTCGAGCTTCTCCAAGGCCTTTTTAATTCGCGGTTGGTTCGGCATGGAGGTCAACGGGTTGGTGGCAACAATCCACAAGGCCTTAATGTCGCCCGACTCTATTGCCGGAAAAATATCGGTCTGTTGCAAGCCGCGCTTTGCTGGAAAGAAGGATTCATCAACCCCCCAAAACTGGGCCACCTCCTTGCGGTGCTCCGGCTTCTCAAGCATACGATAGCCCGGCAGGCCAGAGCAGGATGACCACTCCCGGGTGCCCATGGCGTTGCACTGCCCGGTAATAGACAGACTGGTCCCGCCGGGCACGCCGATATTGCCGGTAATCAGGTTGAGGTTATTAATGCCGCACACGCCGTCGGTGCCGTGGGTACTCTGATTAATACCCATCGTCCAGATACTCATTGCCGACGGTGCCTTTGCGTAAATGCGGGCCACATGCTTGATGGTGTCTGGGTCGATACCACATATCCGCGAGGCGGTGATGGGGTCATATTTTTCTACTGTCGCAGCAAGCTCATCAAAGCCGTTGCAGTGGGCGTCTATATAAGACTGATCCTGCAAGCCCTCCTTCAAAATGACATGAGCTAAGGCGTTTAGCAGAACCAGGTCAGTACCCGGTGTTATCGGTAAGTGGATATCGGCAAATTGCGCCAGCATGGTCACGCGCGGGTCGACAACAATCAGTGGAAACTTGCGCTTCTCCAACGCCTCTTTTAGTCGCCAATAAATAATGGGGTGTTGCTCAGGGAGGTTTGAGCCAAAGGCCATCAGGCAGTGAGTATTTTCGAAGTCCTCGTAGCAGCCGGGCGGCCCATCAGCGCCGAAGGAGCGTTTATAACCGGACACTGCCGATGCCATACACAGTGTGGTGTTGCCATCGTAGTTGTTGCTACCAATTACCCCGCGAACCAACTTTCCCAGGGTATAAAACTCTTCTGTCAGCAGTTGGCCGGTGGACACAATCGCCACGCTATCGCGACCGTACTTCTGCTGGATTCGCATAAACTCCTCAGCCGTGCGATCGAGCGCGCTATCCCAACTGGCTGGAGAAAACGCGTCGTATATCCGGTCGCGCATCAGCGGCTGCGTACCACGACCAGCGGTGCCACTCAGTTCATGCTCGAAGATACCCTTTATGCACAGCTTGCCCTGATTAACCGGCGCATTGCCCTTGCCGCGACTCGCCACCGGCTTTCCGTCGGCATTCAAACCGACCTCAATTGAGCACCCCGTGGAGCAATAACCACAGACGGCGTACTTCCAGTCCACTACCTGCTTGTCAGCAATCGTAATGGGCTTGCGTTTTCTGCGACCGAATATCATGAAATCCCTCATTGTTGCGCACTGTTTGTGTGCTAAACCGAGCCCGCGGGGGCTAAAAAAGCGCACCAACTTGGTGAATTGCCAAGCAAATCACCGCATCTACTCTGGATTTAACAAGAACTATGCCAACTAACTAAATCAGGCTGAAAGCCAGTAAATACGGCGGGCTATTCGGCAACACAGAACAACTCGCCCTCAATTGGGGCATGACAAGTTGGGGAGTATTTAACAGGAGGGGGTCGAAATTCAGGCAAAAAAAAGGGGCCCTCAGGGGCCCCTTCCGGTATGCACTAGTCGCGATTTATTTAGCGACTTCTGCTTCCATTACTGCAACAACGCGGCGGTTAGCCTGACGGCCTGCCTTGGTGCTGTTGTCAGCGATAGGACGCTCCTCACCGTAACCAATCGCACTCAGGCGGCTGGCATCAATGCCGAACTCTTTAATCAGAGCACTGCGAACGGCGTCGGCGCGACGCTGAGACAGCTGCTTGTTGTAGGCCGCAGCACCAGTGCTGTCAGAGTGACCTTCAACAACGGCTTTAACACCACCGAAGCGCTTCATGAACTCAGCGACTTTCTTCAGCTCGCTGATTTGCGATGCAGGAATCGCATCGGAGTTCAGTGGGAATTTCACGTCCATTTTGATCGACTCGGTGTGCTTGAGTACAAACTTACAACCGAATTTATCAACCTGGCGGCCCGCTGGTGTGTTAGGGCACTTGTCGCGGTAGTTAGGTACACCGTCACCGTCTTTGTCCAAGGCACAGCCTTTGGCGTCAACGGCAACACCTGCTGGTGTGCCTGGGCACTGGTCAGCACCATCTTCAACACCGTCAGCATCGCTGTCATTGCTTTGAACAGGCGCTGGAGCAGGAGCCGGCTTAGACTCGCCGCCGAACGCGTAGCTCAGACCCAGAGAGACGATACCGTCGTTAGTTTCATGATCGAAACCGTAGAAGTAACGAGCATCAGCACGCAGAGACAGAGGACCAGACAGTGCGTAACGGAAACCACCACCCAAGTTGGCCTGAGTAATTTCTTCTTCGCGTACCACGTCAAAGTTCACCACACCCATGCCAAGACCAATGGCCGCGTAGGGCTCGATCTTAGACTCAGTGTTGTAGTAGCGAATCGCGTTAGCAGAAATGAACGTTACTTCAGCGTCAGCAGCACTGTTGTTGTAACGGTTGTCAGCGTCAGCGTAGCTAACACCCACTTCCACACCCCAGTCCTTGCTGAGCTTTTGTTCAACGCTGAACAACGCCGCAGCAGTTTCTTCCAGGTCCCAAGCAGAATCGAAAACTTGATAACCTACGCCGGCATTTAAGTACCACTTGTTGCTGTGGTCATCTGCCATCGCTGGTGCGGCAATTACCGCAGCAATCGCAGCACCCATTAATTGTTTACGCATTTTGTAGCTCCCCTGATTATCACTTAGGTCTTCCGTCGCCCTACCTTAATGGTGGGTCTTGGCTCAAGAATAACACGCAAGTATGCCCTTGCACGCCTGCTTTTCAGTAATTTTACCGCGACGGCGTTGCAAAGAGTTATAGAAGCTCCGCAAGAAAGAAGCAACCACTATTCGCAACGCCACGCCCGCATCGAGAGTCTGGATTGAGTGAAAAGTTCACTCACCAAGACATTATTTCTTTTACAAACGGGATCGTCAGTCGCCGTTGTCGCGCCAGGCTGTGACGGTCTAAGTCGCTTAGTACGCCAAATAGCGCTTTTAGATCACGCTGGCAACGGCGATAGATAAACTCTGCGAGGGCCTCATTAATATCCAGGCCCATAATTTGAGCACGGTGACAAAGCGCGGCGATTCGCTCCTCCTCGCTAAGTTCAGAGAGTCGATAAACACTAAAGCTCTGCAGGCGAGACGCCAGGTCAGGCAGCTCAATCGCCAACTGATCAGGGACGTCGGTAGACGCAAAAAGCAGCGAGCAACCCCCGCCAAGCGCGCGATTGTAAAGACTAAACAGCGCCACTTCCCAGTCGCTGCGGCCGGCAATGGCTGACAAACCGTCAATGCACACGAGGTCAGCCAAATCGGCATCTTCCAGTACCATTTCAGCGGGATAGTCCAGCAATTCTGCAGCGGGGATATAGCGCACCGAACGCCCCTGCGCGTCGGCCAACTGGCAACAAGCCTGCAACAGGTGCCGCCGACCACTGCGCCCAGCGAGGTAAACCAGCTTCTCGCCCTGTCCCGTTGCCACCCCCTTTAAGACTGCTACCGGAAGCTGCTGCGACGGGGCGACATAGTAATTATCAAAGGTCGCTTCCGTATCGAGGCTAAGCGCGAGGGGCAACTGCGTTGACGCCATCAGTCCTCGTCCTCGTCTTCAAGCACCAGGGGAATTTCTCCACCTTCTTGATACCACTCGCTGCGCAAATAGGCGTCGTGAAGATAGCCGGCCATCACCTTCATTACCGAGGCAACCGGCAGCGCTAATAAAATGCCAAGAAAGCCGAACAACTGCCCCCCTGCCAATATGGCAAATATCACCATTACCGGGTGCAGGCCAATCTTGTCACCCACCAGCGACGGGGTTAAATACAAACTTTCTAACAGTTGGCCAATACCAAACACCACTGCAACGCCCAGCAATTGCCAGGACAGGTCAAACTGAAAATACGCCGCCAAACCCGACGCGGCGATACCTACGATAAATCCTAAGTAGGGGACAATACTGGCCAGGCCTGCAGCTAGGCCCAACACCAATGCCAGATCGAGCCCGAGGATAAACAAACCGACGGTATATATCGCACCGAGCGATAACATCACCAAAAATTGCCCGCGCGCGAACGCGCCTAATATCTCGTCGCATTGGCGCGCGATATCAACATACAGCGCTTCGTGGGAGCGCGGCAGCAGCTTGCGAATTGCCGCCATCATCACATCCCAATCGCGCAACAGATAGAACGTAACAACAGGGATGAGCGTGATGTTCGCCACCCACGTCATCACCGCGACACTGGAGCCACTTATTTTTTGCCACACATAGACAAAAATGCCGCCTGCCGCATCCCAGTGTTTGCTGATCGCTTCTTTAGCCGTATCGATTGGCTGGGCCTGCTCAGGCAAATCCAAAAATCCACGCAACCCGGGCAGTGCCGTCTCTTGCAGCCATCCAACCAGCGCGTATAAACGCTGCACCAGCAGCTGCATTTGATCCAGCAACAACGGCAAGGTGATTAAAAACATCAGCAGCGAGAACAGCGACAAGCCGCTGAAGACCAACACCACCGACATGGTTCGGCCCACGCCTCTGGCCTCTAAGCGGTCGGCGAGCGGATCCCCCATATACGCCAGCACTGAGGCAATGGCGAAAGGCATTAATATTGGGCTGAGGGCATTGAGCAACCACGCCAGCAGTAAAAGTCCCCCCAGCCACCATAACCAGCGAACATTCACTGTCATGGCTGTCCCTGCCAGATATAGTTGCCTTGCGTCGCCAGTGGTGACCGGCTGCGGCCTGCGCCCTCAGCGGCGCGGCGCAGGCGGCCGTCCAGCTGCAGATAGCGCTCGACTTTATCCATATCGTCTTTCAACACCAATTCCAGCACCAACTCCTCGCCAAACGCCCACGCCGCATTCGCGTGCTCTATGACCGCAAGAGATTCCAGATAACTCACCATCTGCGCGTAGTCGTCAAAGCGCGTGAGGCCACTCACATGGATCAGCGTGCGCCCACCGGCACCGGCAACACTGTTGACCGCGTAGCGACGCGCTTGAACATCGGCGACCCGATCGACCGCTGCCGCCAGAAAGCCACTGTCTTGCTGACTCTGGGTATCAAAGCGTTCGCCACTCTGCTCATCGAGCAAGGCCCAGCTCGCCAACCACTGGCCAGTGGATAACTGGGAAGCCCGCCCCATAAGAATGAAAGGCGGCGCATAGCGTTGCGAGGCTTCGCGAACTCGGGCCTCGGGCATTTGCCACAAAGCCTGCGCACTCAGATTACCCGCATCAATCAAGTCGAATAGCGGCAGCTGCAATGCCAGGCCACGGCGTGCCACAGCATCCTGGAGCGCCTCTTCTAAGTCTGGGTGGCTACCGCTGCCGAGGAAGCTTCGCCCCTCGGGGGTGTCGACAACCAGCCACAGTAATACCGTGGGACGATTTGCCGACCACACCGGCAAACCGGCTGATTGAAGCACCGCATTGACCTGCCGAGGAGAGAACTTCATGTCCAGCCAAAGACGCTCTTCGCCATCGGTGTTTTCACGGCGATAACTGTAGCGAGTCAAAAATGGTTCGGGGGAAGCCAGTGCTTCAGAGAGTGCGGAGGACTGTGGCAGCTGGCCCTGGCCGGACACACGCACAAAGACTTGCTCCAGCGCACTGGCCGCGCCGCGGCGGAGGGTCGCAGAGGACTGTTCAGCAACTGCCTCGCGCCCCTTGTAGAGGTCATCGACACGGCCTGCGACAGCGGCCGAGCACAGGCAGGCAGCTAACAACAATAGCAGCGGCCGCTTTAGCGCATTAATCACAGTATTAAAATCCCTCTACCTGAAACTGGCGCCACAGTTTAGCAAGGCGCGCCTACCAAGTCCTGAAGCAGCGCAAAATTCCCGATTTAGCTGCTGAATTGCGCGACCAACCAAGCTAGAATAGCGCCCTCAAAGAGGACAGCCAAGCACTATGACTGATACCAACAAGCCCAGCCTGAGTTACAAAGATGCCGGTGTAGACATTGACGCCGGAGATGCACTCGTCGAGCGCATCAAAGATGTTGCCAAACGCACGCGTCGCCCAGAAGTCATGAGCGGCCTCGGTGGTTTTGGCGCCCTGTGCCAACTGCCGACCGGCTATAAAGAACCCGTCCTGGTGTCGGGCACAGACGGTGTCGGCACCAAGCTAAAACTGGCGATGGACACAGGCATTCACGACAGCATTGGTATCGACCTCGTCGCAATGTGTGTCAACGACCTGCTAGTGACAGGCGCTGAACCGCTGTTCTTCCTCGATTATTACGCCACGGGCAAGCTCAACGTCGATATTGCCAGCAGTGTCGTTACCGGCATCGGCGCCGGTTGCGAACAATCGGGCTGCGCACTGGTCGGCGGTGAAACCGCAGAAATGCCCGGCATGTATGAAGGTGAAGACTACGACCTGGCCGGCTTCTGTGTTGGCGTTGTGGAGAAGTCCGGCATTATTGACGGCAGCTCTGTTCGCATCGGCGATGCACTGGTTGGCATCGGCTCCTCTGGCCCTCACTCCAACGGCTATTCGCTGATTCGCAAAATCATCGACCACAGTGGTCAGGCGCTCGACAGCGAGTTTGGCGACAGCACACTGGGTGAAACCCTGCTCGCGCCCACGCGCATCTACGTGAAGCCGGTACTGAATATCATCAAACAGTTCCAGGTTAATGCACTCGCCCACATCACTGGCGGTGGCTTACTGGAAAATATCCCTCGCGTACTGCCGCGCAATACCCGCGCAGTTATCGACAGCGACAGCTGGCAGCGCCCCGCCATCTTCGACTGGCTGCAAGAGCAAGGCAATGTCGAAGCACGCGAAATGTACCGCACCTTCAACTGTGGTATCGGCATGGTCATGGCCGTATCAGCAGAGCAAGCCGATAGCATTGTCGACATGCTTCACCAGCACGGTGAGACAGCCATGGTCATTGGCCGCATTGAGGCCGGCGATGACGACGCAGACCGAGTGGTTATCAGCGACCTGTAAATGATGGGCTGTCGTATAGTAGTTCTGATCTCCGGTGGCGGCTCGAACCTGCAGTCCATTATTGATGCCGCCCAAGCGCAGCAGCTGGGCGGTGGCGACGTCGTCGCCGTTATCAGCAACAAGGCTGACGCTGGCGGCCTGCAGCGGGCCGAACGCGCCGGAATAGCCACGAACTGCTTGCCACACACCGACTTCAGCAGCCGCGAGGCGTTTGATGCCGCCCTGCAGGAAACCATCGACCAACACCGGCCCGACCTCGTGATCCTCGCTGGTTTTATGCGCATTCTCACAGGCGGCTTCGTGCGCCACTACCTGGGGCGCCTGCTGAATATTCACCCCTCACTGCTGCCGAAGTACCCCGGCCTCAACACCCACCAGCGCGCGCTGGATGCCGGTGACCGCGAAGCCGGCGCCACGGTGCACTTTGTTACCGAAGAGCTGGATGGCGGCCCGGCGATAATTCAGGCAAAAATACCGATAAACGCCGGCGATGATGCTGCAACTCTTGCCAACAAGGTCTTGTCCAAAGAGCATCAAATTTATCCTTTGGCGGCTCGCTGGTTTGCCGAAGGGCGATTGTCTCTCGTGGCTTCAAAGGCGGTACTCGATGAACAGGAACTTCCTCAGCACGGCGTTATCTTTAACGAGCATTAAGGCCCTGGCGAGCGCTCTGCTGCTTGCCTGCGGTGCCGGCCTTGTCCACGCCGACGCCGATGCCCTCACCCCCTATCGCGCGCACTACCAAATCAGCCACGACGGCCTCAGCACCAAGGCTGAACGTATTCTGGAGCGCGACGGCGACCACTGGCGGCTCAGCCAGCACGCGAAATTGTTTTTCTTTAAAGTCGACGAAGAAAGCAAACTGGAAGTGCACAAGGGCACGTTGCGCCCCCTGTCTTACCGCTACGAAAACAATGTCAGCAGCAAGAAAAACCTCGAACTGACCTTCGACTGGGCCAAGCAAACCGTTTCCGACAAGCAGGCCAAAAAGCCCTGGCAGAAAGCCCTCAAGCCTCACTTCAGCGACCAACTGAGCGCCCAACTGCAGTTACGTGAAATGTTGATCAAAGGTCAGCTGGACTCACAGCAGAATCAAACGGTAGTAAAAAGAAAGGGCAAGCTCAAAACCTATGGCATCAGCCGCATCGGTGAAGAGCGTATTGAGACGGCAATGGGCACACTGCAAACCGTGAAGCTGCGCAAGCATCGCGACGGCAGCAGCAGCGAAACGTTTATCTGGCTGGCGCCAGCATTGAACTACTTGATAGTGAAACTAGAACAACGCGAAGACGACGAACTTTATTCGATGAACCTGCTCAGCGCGGAGTTCGATACATCCCCGCGCTGAGCCAAGCACGCACTATCAGGTTTTTGGCAGCGTCACGCCGCGCTGTCCCTGATACTTGCCGCCCCGGTCGCGGTAACTCACCTCGCACACCTCATCAGATTCAAAAAACAGCATCTGCGCGACACCTTCATTGGCGTATATCTTCGCCGGCAGCGTGGTGGTGTTGGAAAATTCCAAAGTCACGTGACCTTCCCACTCGGGCTCCAGTGGCGTGACATTCACGATGATGCCACAGCGCGCATAGGTGGACTTACCCAAACACACCGTCAATACACTGCGCGGAATCCGGAAGTACTCAACGGTGCGCGCCAGCGCGAACGAGTTGGGCGGAATAATGCAGGAATCGCCCGTAATGTTTACGAAACTGCGGTCGTCAAAGGCTTTGGGGTCAACCGTTGCCGAGTAAGTATTGGTAAACACCTTAAACTCATTGGCACAGCGCACATCGTAGCCGTAGCTGGAAGTACCGTAGCTGATGATTCGATTGCCATCCTGCTCGCGCACCTGCCCCGGCTCGAAGGGCTCGATCATCCCTTCTGACTCGGCCATTCGACGAATCCACTTGTCTGATTTAATCGCCATTGCTATCCCCTGAGCCGCCGCATTGGCAGCAAATAGTATTAATCGTCGCTAATAGAAATCTGTGGTGCCGCCGCACTGCTGCGCTGGCGTCGGGCCAACTCGACCGCAGTGGCCGTGGCCATGTCGCGATACAATTGCGCCGCTTCACTGTCAGGCGCCTGCGTCACCACCGGGGCGCCGCGATCCGCTTGTTCGCGAATCTGCATCGACAACGGCAAGGCGCCCAGCATCGGCACAGCGTAGTCACGAGCGATATGCTCACCACCGCCCTCACCGAATATATGTTCGGCATGACCGCACTGACTGCACACATGCACCGCCATATTCTCGACCACGCCCAGCACCGGCACCGACACTTTGGCGAACATCTCAATGCCCTTCTTGGCATCGAGCAAGGCGATGTCCTGTGGCGTCGTGACCACAACAGCACCTGCAACAGGTACCTTCTGTGACAGCGTCAACTGAATATCACCGGTTCCCGGCGGCATATCGATAATCAGGTAATCCAGATCCTGCCAATAGGTTTGGTATAACAACTGCTGCAGCGCACCGGTTGCCATGGGGCCGCGCCATACCATCGGTGTTTTCTCGGTCACCAAATACGCCATCGACATTGACTGAATACCCTGCGCCTCAATGGGCAACAGATACTGTGTACCGTATTGCTTGGGACGCACACCCGACTCAACGCCCAGCATCATCTGTACGCTTGGGCCGTATATATCGGCATCCAACAGGCCAACTCTCGCGCCCTCTGCGGCCAGTGCCAAGGCAAGATTCACCGACGTGGTTGATTTACCCACGCCTCCCTTACCCGATGCCACCGCAATAATATTGCGGACATTTTCCATGTTTTTAATGCCCTGAGACGCTTGGTGAGAGGCGATTTCCCAACTCACGCTCACCTCACAAGACAGCCCCTGCGCCGCCAAACTGTCGCGCAAAAATGCCTCGTACTGCTGTTGGTGGCTGCGCGCCGGAAAGCCCAGCACCACCTCGCAAACACCCTCGGCAGGCATGCGAATGTTGGCAATACTTGCCAGCGGCTGACTGAGCCCCGGCAGGGTTACGGCTGACAAGCACTCTTGAATGGCGTGTTCAGATGGCAAAACAGGCTCCTATATGGGCGGCCTCGGCGAGGCGTCACTACAGCGGCTAAGCGGGCGAGTATACGCCGCAGCAGGCGCCCTCACAACGGCCGCATAGATGCGTCGGCAACGTAAAAACGCTATAGTATCGCCCCCCGACGGCAACGCCGCCGGACAGTCTACACCGCGGTATACGCCGCTACGTCTCTGACTCATTGTTTTATGAAGGATTAGCATGTCGCGCAAGATTCTGGTTACCAGTGCCCTGCCCTACGCCAATGGCCCACTGCACCTGGGGCACCTCCTCGAATCGATACAAACCGATATCTGGGTGCGCTTTCAAAAATTGCGCGGCAACGACTGCGCCTACCTCTGCGCTGATGATGCCCACGGCACCGCGATTATGCTGACGGCGGAAAAACTCGGCATCACCCCGGAGGAGCAAATCGCTCGCGTCAAGGCTGAGCACGAGCGCGACCTCGGCGGCTTCCTGATCGAGTTCGACAACTACTACAGTACCCACTCCCCCGAGTGCCAACATTATTCGGAAGAAATATACCGCCGCCTCGAGGCCAATGGGCATATCGAGAAACGCGAAATCACCCAACTATTCGACCCCGAAAAGCAGCTCTTCTTGGCTGACCGCTATATCAAAGGCAGCTGCCCGAAGTGTAAAACCGAGGACCAATACGGCGACAATTGCGAAGCCTGTGGTGCCACCTACACCCCCGCCGAGCTGATCAATCCGCGTTCGGCCATCTCCGGTGCCACTCCCGTCGAGAAAGCCTCCACCCATTACTTCTTCAAACTGGGCGACTTCGAGCAACTGCTCCGCGACTGGACCAGCAGCGAGGCCCTGCAACCACAGATCGCCAACAAGCTTCGCGAATGGCTCGATGCCGGCTTGCAAAGCTGGGATATTTCCCGCGATGCGCCGTACTTTGGTTTTGAAATTCCCGGCGCACCCGGCAAGTACTTCTACGTTTGGCTGGACGCGCCCATCGGCTACATGGCCAGCTGCGCCAACTGGTGCGAGCGCGAGGGCCGGAGTTTCGATGACTACTGGGCAAAAGGCTCAACGGCCGAGCTCTACCACTTCATCGGCAAAGACATCATCAATTTCCACGGCTTGTTCTGGCCAGCCATGCTCGACTCTGCGGGCTTCCGCCAGCCCACGGCCATCTACGCCCACGGCTTCCTTACCGTCAACGGCAAGAAGATGTCCAAAAGTCGCGGCACCTTTATTAAGGCAGAAACCTATCTCAAACACCTGCCCGCCGAGTACCTGCGCTATTACTTTGCCGCCAAACTCTCCGGCGCGGTCGACGACATCGACCTGAATCTGGAAGATTTCACGAAACGGGTGAACGCCGATTTGATCGGCAAGCTGGTCAACATTGCCAGCCGCAGCGCCAAATTCGTTCACAAAGGCAATGAAGGCCGCCTGAGCAGCGAACTTCACAAGCCGGAACTGTGGCAACAGGTAACCGGCGCCGCCGACGACATCGCCACGCACCTCGAGCGCCGCGATTACGGCAAAGCCGTGCGCGAAATTATGGCTCTGGCCGACGCGACCAATGAATACTTCGACGCCTGTGAGCCCTGGAAGCTGGCAAAACAGGAAGACGGCAAGCAAGAAGCGGCGGCGGTCGCCTCGCAGTGCATCAACGTGTTCCGCGTACTGGTTACCTACCTCGCTCCGGTGCTGCCGAAGCTTGCCGAGCAGGTTGAGCAATTCCTGAATATTCGCCTGAGCTGGTCAGAGGAATTCACCCCACTACTCGACCATAAAATTGAAAACTTCAAAGCCATGATGGCTCGCGTCGACAGCGACAAGGTGCAAGCCATGGTCGACGACAGTCGGCAATCCATCGAGGCGGCGAAGACCGTACAAAAAGCCAGCAAAAAGCCAGAGAAAAAGGCGGCCCAGATCAATGACGATGCCATTGCGGACACGATAGAGTTTCCAGACTTTGCCAAAATAGATCTGCGCCTGGCCAAGATTGTCGATGCCCAGGCCGTTGAAGGGGCCGACAAACTGCTGCAACTGACGCTAGATCTCGGCGAGCACGGTCAAAAACAAGTGTTCTCCGGGATCAAAGCCGCCTACAGCCCTGAGCAACTGATCGGCAAACTCACGGTGATGGTGGCCAATCTGGCGCCGCGCAAGATGCGCTTCGGTGTGTCTGAGGGCATGGTGCTGGCCGCAGGCCCCGGTGGCGACGAACTGTGGCTGCTGGAACCCCACGAGGGCGCCAAACCCGGCATGAGAGTCCAGTAAGCATTATCGATTTTGCCGATAATGCATTGTGGATTAAAAGATTTTAAATTGAACACTTGATCGAAATAAAATAGCATCTCGATCACAATAAATAGCGGGCGGTCATTTGTAGCCGCCCTGCTCCACGGCAATAGAGGCAAGCGCTTTGCTAGCGGATTACACAATACTTTTGCTCGGCGCCATTTTAGTGAACAACTTCGTGTTGGTTCAGTTCCTTGGCCTGTGCCCCTTTATGGGCGTGTCCAGCAAGCTGGAAACCGCTATTGGCATGTCGAGTGCCACTACCTTCGTACTGACACTCGCCTCTATCTGCAGCTGGATGACCTACGAATGGCTGCTGCAGCCGCTCGGTTTGGAATACCTGCGCACCATTACCTTTATCCTGGTGATCGCCGTGGTTGTGCAATTCACCGAAATGGTCGTGCGCAAAACCAGCCCCCTGCTCTACAAAGTACTGGGCGTTTTTCTCCCGCTCATCACCACCAACTGCGCGGTACTCGGTGTCGCCCTGCTGAACATTAATAAAGAGCACAACTTCGTCGAATCCGCGCTCTACGGTTTTGGCGCCGCGGCGGGCTTCTCCATGGTGTTAGTGCTGTTTGCCGCCATGCGCGAGCGAATCGCCGTTGCCGATGTACCGGTGCCCTTCAAAGGTGCCGCGGTTGGCATGGTAACCGCCGGGCTGATGTCTCTCGCCTTTATGGGCTTTGCCGGACTGGTATAGCGGAGCCTTTATGATCGAGCTAATTACTCAACATCCCTTCGCTGCAGCGCTACTGGCACTGGTTAGTCTGGGCCTGGTATTCGGCGCGCTACTGGGTTTTGCCTCGGTAAAATTTAAGACCGAAGGCGACCCCATTGCCGATCAGGTAGAAGCGCTGCTGCCGCAAACCCAGTGTGGTCAATGCGGCTACCCTGGCTGCCGCCCCTATGCCGAAGCCATTGCCAATGGCGACGACATTAACAAATGCCCGCCCGGCGGCGAGGCGACCATCGCCGCACTAGCCGACCTGCTGGGTGTGGAGGCCAAACCCCTCGACGCCGCCGAAGAAGCCGTGCCTTCTGTGGCCTATATTCGCGAGGACGAATGCATCGGCTGTACCAAGTGCATTCAAGCCTGCCCCGTCGACGCCATACTCGGCGCCGCCAAGCATATGCACACCGTTATCGCGAGCGAGTGCACTGGCTGCGACCTCTGTGTTGAGCCCTGCCCGGTGGATTGCATAGAAATGCGGCCCATCGAGACCACATTGCAGACCTGGCACTGGGACAAACCGCAGCCGACAGAAGACCTAATCGCCAGCGACCGCGGCGGCAACTCGCCGATTGAAGCGGCCTGAACGCACGCCCGAGGATAGTCACGAAGCATGAGAAAGATTTGGGACATTCACGGCGGCATTCACCCGCCCGAGAATAAAACACAATCACTGCAAGACAATATCCGCGCCGCCGGTATTCCGGCCCAATTGATTGTGCCGCTGTCACAGCACATCGGCGCACCCGCCGCGCCCATTGTTAATGTCGGCGACCGCGTACTAAAAGGTCAGATGATCGGCGAGGCCAAGGGCTTTGTCAGTGCCCCCGTGCACGCGCCTAGCTCTGGCACAGTGGCCGCCATTGAACCGCGTGTCATCCCCCACCCGTCGGGCATGAGTGCGCCGTGCGTGGTAATTAACTGCGACGGCAAAGACGAATGGATCAGCCACCAGGGCATTAGCGACTACCGCAGCCTCGACAAAAACACCCTGGTCGACACCATCCGCAACGCCGGTATTGCCGGGATGGGCGGCGCCGGTTTTCCAAGCTCGGTAAAACTCAGTGGCGGCAAAGACAAACCCATCGACACACTGATCCTCAACGGCACTGAGTGTGAGCCCTATATCACCGCCGACGATATTTTAATGCAGGAACGCGCCGCCGAAATTATCGCCGGCGCAGAAATCCTGCGGCATATTGTCGAGCCAAACGAAACCCTGATCGGCGTTGAAGACAACAAGCCAGAAGCGCTGGCAGCCATGCGCGCTGCCGCCGAAGGCACCGGCATTGAAGTGGTTAGCTTCCCCACCAAGTACCCGTCAGGCGGCGAAAAGCAGCTGATTCAAATTCTCACCGGCAAGGAAGTCCCCTCCGGCGGCCTGCCCGCCGATATCGGTATTGTCTGTCAGAATATCGGCAGCGCTCGCGCCATCTATCGCGCCGTTTGCCACGGTGAACCGCTGATCTCCCGCGTAACTACCGTCACCGGTGAGGCCTGCAGCACACCGCGCAACTACGACGTGTTGATCGGCACCCCGGTGCAATATCTACTCGACCTCAGCCACTTCGACGCCAGTCGCTGCATTCGCCTGATTATGGGTGGACCGATGATGGGCTACACCCTGCAAGATACCGCGGTGCCCATCGTCAAAACCAGCAACTGCGTGCTGGCACCCACCGTTGAGGAACTGCCGCCACCGCCACCTGCACAAGCCTGTATTCGCTGCGGCATGTGCGCCGAAGCCTGTCCGGTATCGCTGCTGCCTCAGCAAATGTACTGGTTCTCACGCGCGCAAGAGCACGACAAACTCGAGGAACACAACCTCGCCGACTGCATTGAATGCGGCGCCTGCTCCTACGTCTGCCCCAGCAATATCCCGCTGGTGCAGTACTACCGCGCCTCCAAGGCAGAAATTCGCCAGGCCCAGCAAGACAAGATAAAGGCCGAGCGTTCAAAAGAGCGCTTCGAGGCACGGCAGGCACGTATCGAACGCGAGGCCGCCGAGAAAGAAGCCAAGCGCAAGGCGCGCCTGGAAGCGGCTAAAGCCAAGCAACAATCCGCCACCAAAGACGGCAGTAAAGACGACATTATCCAGGCTGCGATCGCCCGCAGTAAGGCGAAAAAGTCCGGTGGCGCCGACAACCCGCCACAAGACCCAGCTCAAGCGGCCATTGCCCGCGCCCAAGCCGCGCGAAGTGGCGACGCCGTTAGCGAAACTGCCGAAGAAAAAACCGCCCGTCTGGAAAAACAGCTGGCCAGCACTGAAAAACGCCTGGCAGCGGCCCAGCAAAAATTACAGCTGGCCATCGACAACAATGATGACAATGTTGAGGCCTTCCGCAGCGGCGTAGAAAAAACCGAGGGCAAGTTGCAAGCACTGCGCAAGGAGCTCGACGCCCACCGCGCCAGCCAGGCACCTGCGCCCGCCGAAAGTGTTAGCGACGACCCGGCAGCCGCGGCGATCGCCCGCGCCCAGGCCAAGCGTGCAGGCGGGGCTGAAGCGGAAAGCCCGGATGCCGCCCGCGAGCGCCTGACGACGCAAATTGCCAGCACCGAAAAACGCCTCGACGCTGCCCAGCAAAAACACGCTGATGCGCAGGCCCAGGGCGATGCCAATGCTGCCGCCTTTGCCACCGCCGTAGAGAAAACTCAGGCGAAGCTGGACAAACTGCGCGCTGAACTAGCGGCGCTTCCCGCCGCCGAGCCTGAACCGGCCGCCGAGGCAAACAATGCCGACGACCCCGCCGCTCAGGCCATTGCCCGGGCACTGGCCGCACGCAACGCCAATGCCGAGTTGAGCGAGGCGGACAAGGCGCGCAACGCGGTCAGCTCGCTGGAAAAACGCATTGCCAAAACCCAGCAAAAACTCGACCAAGCCCAGGCCGACGGCGACGACAACGCCGCGATTCTGTCCGACACCCTGGCCAAATTACAGGGCAAGCTGGACGAGGCTCGTCAGGCCTTGGACGCCCTTAGCCAGGAAGAGAACTGATCATGGCGTTTTTGAAAGTAAGTTCCCCCCACGCCCACGGCCCGATGAGCACCGGCCGCGTCATGCGTCTGGTGTTAATGGCGACCATTCCAGGCTTGGTGGCACTCACCTGGTTTTTTGGTTTTGGCACCCTCACCAATGTGTTGTGGGCCAGCCTGAGCGCCCTCGCTTTTGAAGCATTGGCCCTGAAGCTGCGCAAACGCCCCATCGCGTTTTATTTAAACGATTGCAGTGCACTGGTCACCGCGTTCTTACTCGGTATCGCTCTGCCACCCGGCTCGCCCCTATGGCTGATTCTGGTGGGCACCGGTTTCGCCATCTTACTGTGCAAGCACATGTACGGCGGCATGGGCTACAACCCGTTTAATCCGGCAATGGCAGCCTATGTATTGCTGCTGATCTCCTTCCCGGTTGAAATGACTAACTGGCTGGCACCGCGCGGCGCCGTGCCAGCATCCGAGCTTCTCGGCCCCATCGACGCACTGTTGCGCAGCCTCGGCATTGGCAGTGCCCCCATAGACGGTGTGAGCATGGCCACACCGCTGGATATCCTCAAGCAAAACGACGCGCTACTGGTGGACGACCTGTGGGCACAAACCCCGCAATTCGGCACCGTAGCGGGCATCGGTTGGGAATGGGTCAACCTGGCCTTTTTGCTCGGCGGCCTGTATCTACTCTATCGCCGCGTCTTCACTTGGCACGCGCCCCTGAGCATGCTGCTGGCGATTGCCATTATGGCTCTGTTGTTTAACGACGGCGGCAGCTCTGCCTCCGGCGGTGGCGCACTGTTCAATCTGTTCAGCGGCGCCACCATGTTCGGTGCGTTCTTCATTATCACCGACCCGGTAAGCTCGGCAGTGTCCAATCGCGGGCGGGTGATCTACGGCGCGTTGATCGGCGTGCTGGTCTACATTATTCGCGCATGGGGTAATTACCCTGATGCCGTCGCCTTTGCGGTGCTGTTAATGAACTTTGCCGCGCCCTTCATCGACCACTACACTCAGCCGCGCACTTACGGGCATAAAAAACCCAACGCGCAGGAGAAAGCGTAATGCTCGGCCAATCCATTACGAAAAACGGTTTGCTGCTGGGACTATTCGCCGTGGTGACCACCGGCGTAATCGCCGGCACCTATCTCTCTACCCGCGGCTTGGTGCAAGACAATATTCGCGCCGCCGAGGAACGCGCCCTGCTGGAAATTATCCCCCGCGATCACCACGACAATAGTATGCTCGACGACGCCGTTGCGCTTGGCGACGATGCCCTCCTCGGCCTTCGAGAGCCGCGCAATGCCTACCGCGCCAAACAAAACGGCGAGGTAGTGGCGGTGATTCTCCCGGCGACCGCCCGCGATGGCTACACCGGCGATATCGACCTGATCATCGGCGTCAATCGCGACGGCAGCGTAGCCGGTGTGCGGGTACTGAGCCACCGCGAAACACCGGGCCTGGGTGACCAGATTGACTACAAGAAAAGCCAGTGGGTAGACGGCTTTATCGGCCGCAGCCTGCTTAACCCCAAAGCAGAAAAGTGGACAGTAAAGAAAGATGGCGGCGTCTTCGACCAGTTCACCGGCGCCACTATCACGCCGCGCGCCGTTACCGCTGCCGTGAAACGCAGCCTGGAATTCTATGCGCAGCAGCAACCCATGTTGCTAGACGAAGTGAAGCAGGAGAAAGGCGATGAGTGATGTGAACTACCGCGAGATCTCCCTGAATGGCTTGTGGAAAAACAACCCCGCCATCGTGCAGCTGCTGGGCCTGTGCCCACTGCTGGCCGTTACCGGCTCGGTGATCAACGCCATCGGCATGGGGCTGGCCACCATCTTCGTACTCACAGTGTCAAATACCTGCGTGTCGCTGATTCGCAACATCACCTCCGATGCCGTGCGACTGCCGGCCTTTGTAATGATTATTGCCGCGGCTGTGACCTGCATAGAACTGTTGATGCAGGCCTTCGCCTATGAACTGTTTCAGATCCTCGGCATCTTCCTGCCGCTGATTACCACCAATTGCGTGATTCTCGGCCGCGCCGACGCCTTCGCCAGCAAGAACCGCCTGCTGCCGTCTATGTACGACGGTTTCATTATGGGGCTGGGCTTTTCAGCGGTGCTAATTCTGCTCGGCGCTATCCGCGAAGTGGTTGGCACGGGCCATATCTTCGCCAATATGGAGCTGTTGTTCGGCGAGTCCGCAAAGGCCTGGAAGATTGTTTTAGTTGACGACTACAAGGCCTTCCTGGTGGCGATATTGCCCCCCGGCGCCTTCATCTTCACTGGCCTGATTATCGCCCTGAAAAACGTGATCGACGGCGAGATACAAAAGCGCGAAGCCGCCAAAGCGGAAAACACTGCGCCGACCAGTCGCCGCGTACGGGTCACCGGCAATATTAGCTAAGCCAGCGCTAAGGCGGGCTTAGCTCCGCCTTACAGCTCAAATAACAGGTGCTGGCTGAGATCGCCCACCAAATCCACATGCATTTCACGGCGGGCAAAGCCCCACACGCCCTCCCGCTTGCACAGTTCATCCCGGTATCGACCGCTGATAATAGGCTGTAAGGCCAGTGCATCGGTGGCCTGCAGCACGGTATAGCAGGAACGCGCCGTCGCGCTGACCGCGCCCGGCGAATGCTCGATAATCACATTACTGATCAGGTGGCGGGTTTTCGGCGTGTTGCTATCGGCATAGAGGCGCGTCGACTGCTGGTACATCGCCAGTACGGCCTCCTCGCCACTCACCACGCTGTTGTGCGCTGGCGCGACAATATCGGCGTCGCGAAACAAGGCCGCGACGCCTGCAAAGTCACCGGCATCAATTTTTTCAGCGTAGAGATACAGTAAGTTTTCAATCTGGCGCGCGTCGTCCACGGCGACCTCACTCAAGCATTAGCGAGGGAGTACTACACGCAATTTTGCTGCACCGGTCAAGCCGCCCACCACGGCGCAGCGATTCGCGCCAAGCACTACGCAGATTGCAGCATCATCCGATAGCGGCCGGGCGCCTGCCCATACCAGCGCTTAAACGCTTTTTGGAAAGCACTTTGGTCGCTAAAGCCAAGCTCTGCGGAAATCTCCAACAAGCCGAGTTCACGGCGCGATATCAGCCCCAGTGAGCGCTCCTTGCGGGCATCGTCCACCAAGCTTTTATAGCTGGTTTCGGTGTTATTCAACCGCCGCTGTAAGGTACGCGGCGCAATGCCAAGCTGCGCCGAAATATCCTCCAGCCGGGGCACACCGTCGGCCAGTTGACTCACGATGCAGTCGCGCACATCTTTGATCAAACGGTCTTCAAATTGCAGGTTCGACAACTCAATCAGCGCCGCCTGCTCCAGCGATTTGTGAATACCGGGATGAGGGTAAAGCGTTGGCTGGTCGAGCAGTTCACGACCGAAGTGCACCGCATTTAATTTTTTACCGAAGGACACCGGCGCTTCAAACAAGGCTTCCATTTCCGCCTCACGCCCCTGCGCACCATGAGCGAAATGAACTTCTCGGCGCGTGGCACCGCGGTCCAGCATCGGCTTGTTGACGCGATACCAATTGGCAAAGAAAAATTCGACAACGTGCACCGACGCCTGCTGCCGGGGCGGCTGTTGCCAGCTCAGGCAAGCCGTGCTGCTATTTACCTCGCTTAGCGCCATATCGCCGTGGTCGATCAACAGACGTGAAAAGCGCTGCATCGCATCCACGGCCTCGCGGGTATTGGAAGCGCTCATCCCCAGATAATTCACCATTCCCCAGGGCGTGCGCGAACAATGCGTGCCCGCTTTCGCGCCAAGGCAGGGATCACCCAGCAAGTTCGCACCGGCGTCTAAGGTCATTTCAAACAAGCGCAGGGGAACGCGCCCTTGCTCACTAATGTGAGAAAGGGGATTCAAACGCAATACCGATTGCAGCTGCCGGCTGCTGAGCCCCTGGCCCTCAAGGTACTCTAAAAGGTTGTCGAGATATTCTTTGCAGACTGTTGGTGTTCGCATTTCACCCTCCCTACAAAACGCCCAGACAATGCACTGCGGGCGAATCTGTCACTGTTATTGTTGTGGGCGGCACGCCGCCGGTATGACCTAAACTGCGTAACAGACTAGCAATTTCGCAGCGAGACTTGTCCCCCTCCGCCACTAAAAGTATTATCATTAGTGACCGTCAATTTGTATCATTTATGGTCATAGTCGATTATTCATTGTGCAATTAATAGAAATGGAGCAGCTGGGTGCCCGTTTGCTGCGGGTACTTTGGCGCCTACTGCAACAACACTATCCCGACATAGACTGCGCGGCGCTCGGTCGGCGCTGCGAGCTGGGCGAGACCTGGTGGCAGGCAACCGGCAACGATACGCTGGTAAATGTAATGGTGTTGTTAAACGCCCTGCGTGACGATGGCGCGCCTGCCATTGCACTTGAACTGGGCGACCTTGCGCAATTGAGCGACCTCGGCCTGCTCGGCTATGCCATGCTTACCGCCGCCAACTGTGAGCAAGCCACGAATATCAGTTGTCACGCCTTCAGCGAAGCGAGCTTTTTAGTGCGGGTACACCTTGAGCGCGGCGAGCAACACGCGCTCATTCGCTTTGAACTCACCGACAACGCCCTGCCCATCGAGCAGCTGTTAATGGAGCTGTGCAGCGTCGCTGCCTGGCGCTATGTGCAAGGGATACTGCCCGAGGGCCGCGCCGCCGTGCCCGACTATGTAGAACTGACCAGCAGTCCACCTGACCACGCCGAGCGCTACCGCGAATTGCTGGGTTGCGAGGTGGTGTTCGATGCCCCGCGCAACACCATCGCCCTGCCCCTGCACTGGCTGAGCCGACCTATCCCCAGCGGCAATGAACAGGCGCTGATCGCCTGCTCTCACCACGTGCAGCAAATCGTCAGCGAGAGCTATCGCACAGCCGGCATTGCCCCGCAGGTTAAACGCCTGTTGATGTCGCGCCCCCAAGACTGCGAATTCAATTTGGCAAAAACGGCAAAGCTACTGCGTTTAAGCCCGCGCAGCCTGCGCCGACATTTGGAACAGAGCGGACACAGTTTTCGCCAAATTTGTCTGAGCGTGCGCATGGAATTAGCGCGGGAGTACCTGTTTAATACGCACATGAGTTTGAAGGAGGTGGCCTACCAACTCGGTTATAAACACCCGAGCAACTTCAACCGCGCCTTCAGCGATTACTATGGTCAGTCCCCGCAGACGATGCGACGGCAGCACTACCAAGCCTTTCAGCGCGCAGAGCCGCCTGGCGCAGGCTGACAACTCTGGCGTCGAAAACCCTACTGATGTAGAGCCACTGGCCCCACAATAGCGGGCTAGCTGGCAACCGCCATACTTTAACTTGCTAAGAAGAAAAAAGGTTTACCTATGATTGCAGCCGACAACACCCCGATTCTGGTCGGAGTCAGCCAGCAGACCTACCGCGACACCGGCAACCCCGAGCGCACCCCTACCGATGCGCTGCAGGAAGCCCTGCAAGGCGCCCTGGACAACACCGGCAAAGGCGATGCACTGCGCGGTGCCATTGACGCCCTGTGTACCGAGCCCAGCCTGTTGGAAGTCTCGGAAGAACTGGCCGCATTACTTAACCGCTTCCCCGGGCCGGAATTAGCCAAGCGTTTGGGCTTTGATAATGCCCAGTGCCTGAAAGCCCCCGACGGCGGCAACGGCCCGCAAATGTTGATCAACCACTTCGCCGATGAGCTCAACCGCGGCAAGCGTCGCGCCGTGGCGATCTGCGGCGGCGAACTGACCGCGAGCTTTCGCACTCTGCTCGGCGGTGGCGGCGATATCGGCCACTGGCAGCAAGGCGCCAGTGGCGACACTGAACAGCCCTGGGCAGAACGCGACGGCGCCCACGCCCAGGAACACAAACACAATTTGTGGTTGCCCACCCATATGTACGCGCTGTTTGAAAATGCGCTGCGCCACCGCTATGGCCACAGCCTTGAACAACACCAGCAGCATATCGGCAAGATCATGCAGGGTTTGAGCGACACTGCTGCCGCTAACCCCGACGCCTGGTCCTACCAACGGCCACGCAGCGCCGAGCAACTCACCGGCTTTAACGAGCGCAGCCCCTGCCTCGCGCTGCCCTATAACAAATACCTGTGCGCCCAGATGAATATCGACATGGCCGCCGCGGTGATTATGACCACCGTCGGCACCGCACGCGAACTCGGCATTGACGAAGACCGCTGGGTCTACCTCAATGGTTGCGCCGAAGTGAATGATGTGTGGTTTGTTGGCGAGCGCGCTGACCTTTCCCGCTCCAACGCCGTCGCCCTGGCTGGTAAAACGGCACTGGCGCGCGCCAATTGCGAGATTGACGACATCGCCCTGATGGATATTTACAGCTGCTTCCCCTGCGCCGTGGAACTGGCCTGCGATGCGCTGGGTATCGACCCCTTCGGTGAGCGGGCACTGAGCCTCACCGGCGGCCTACCCTACTTCGGTGGCCCCGGCCACGGCTACAGCCTGCACGCTGTCGTCACTATGGCCGAGCAACTGCGCCAGCAACCCGGCGCCAATGGCATGATTACCGCCAACGGCTGGTATATGACCAAGCAGGCCATTGGTATTTACAGCACGCGCCCTGCTCACCAAAACTGGCAGCGCGGCGACGATGCGCCCCTGCAACAGCAGATCGACAGCCAAGACCACCCCCGCATTGATGACGCCCCGGAAGGCCCCGGTGTTGTGGACAGCTTTACCGTTGTCTGCGACGGCGATGGCCCCCAGCAGGGCATTATCGTTGGCAGCCTGGACAATGGCCGACGCTTCATTGCCCACACAGAGAAAGACGACGCCCTGCTCGCACAAATGATGCATGAGGATATGATCGGACGGCGCGGCGTGGTGTCCACCGGCGAGGAACACAATCTGTTTAGGTTCGACTAAGTTCATCCGTACGCGCGGCGGCTGAAAACGCCGCCCATAAAAAAACCGGCAAATGCCGGTTTTTTTATGGCTTATCACCAGTGTGTGGCACGTGTTACTTACGCCATCGCGCGCGCATCACCGGTTTGCTTTAACAGCGTACGCAAAATCGCCTGACACTCTTTGCGGCTCATCAGAACCGGCACCGGATAGCCCGCCCCTTCCTTCACCGCATCTGCGGCAATGGCAGCAATATCCTCTTCACGCAGCGTATCCAGTACATCGGGCACACCCAGGCGCGTATTCAAATCCGCCACCGCATCGATGAACTTCTCTGCCGCTTGGGCATCGCCAGTGCTGGTATCGGCCACACCAATCAGGCGCCCCAACTCAGCCAGCGGTTTTTCGGATGCCTTGACCATGAAGCGCAATACCTCAGGCATCACCAATGCGTTTGCCAAGCCGTGTGGTGTGCCGTAGTGGCGCCCTAACTGGTGAGCGATCGCGTGAACATTACCCACCCCGGCGTCGTTAATTGCCATGCCAGCGTAGTAGGCCGCTAACGCCATTTGCTCGCGCGCCTCGGCGTCGTTGCCGTCGCGGTAGGCGCGTGGCAGGTAGTCGAAAATCATTTTTACCGCCGCATAGCCGTAGCCATTGCTGCTCTCGGTGCCCCACAGGCTTATGTAGGTTTCCACCGCGTGGGTCAGCGCATCCATTCCCGTGGCGGCGGTAATCGGTGCGGGCATTCCCAGCAGCAGATCCGCGTCCAACGCCACCGCTTTGGGCAGCATTTTCGGGTCGGCCAAAAAGCACTTTTCATGACTCGCCGGGTCGGAAACCACCGCAGCAATCGTCGCCTCTGAACCGGTGCCCGAGGTGGTGGGCAATGCAAACAGGGGCAGCGGCATGGTCTTCACTTTGAAGTAGCCTTCCAACTTGCGACCGTCGCGGCCATTGGTCGCCGCCGAGGCAATGGTCTTGGCGCAATCAATTGACGAGCCGCCACCAATGGCTAACACCGCATCGCATTTGTGCTGCTGTTGCAGTGCCAGGCCCTCATCAACCATTGCAAAGGTTGGGTCGGGAAGAATGCCATCATAAATTACGCACTCGACACCCTCTTCCTTCAACACATCAACGGCCTTACCGACAATGCCCAGCTCCACCAAAATTTTATCGCTGACAATTAACACGCGCTGCGCGCCTTGGCGGGCGATATGTCGACACAGCTGCGCCGTGCTTCCCTGACCGTTGAAGGCCATATACGCGAGCGACGGCATCAACTTGAAGGGAATAGCGATCAACGCCAGATACGTGCGCTGTAGCAGGGTTCTAAAAAATTTACTCATCCTTAACTCCATAGCAGGACAGTGATTCTGTAATAGCCAGTTCGGTATACGTAGTGGCTACCGACCAGTGGATCATGCCTTATCAGACAGTTTCGCCCTGATACTTAGGCACGATACTCGCGCGCAGTTCTTTTTTCAGTATTTTGCCGCTGGGGTTACGTGGCAGCGCCGCCACATATTCGATCAGCTTCGGCGTTTTAAACCCGGCCAGTGAACTGCGACAGTGTTCAACCATCTCATCGACGGTGATCTCACCGTCTTCAGCTGCCACCAGCACGGCCAGGGGAACCTCGCCCCATTTTTCGTCCGGCACACCAATCACCGCTGCATCGGCAATTTTCGGGTGAGACATCAATACATTTTCAACTTCCGCGGGATAAATGTTTTCGCCCCCGGAAATAATCAAATCCTTCACGCGGTCTTTAATAAACAGATAGCCGTCTTCGTCCAAATACCCGGCGTCGCCGGTGTGCAACCAGCCGTCCACCACCGTTTTCGCAGTGGCCTCTTCGCGCTTCCAATATCCCTTCATCACCTGTGGGCCACGGCCGAGAATTTCGCCCACCTCGCCGGTAGGCAGCGTATTGCCCTTGTCATCGACAATACGCAACTCGGTGCCAAATACCGCGCGACCGCAGGAGCGCAGTAATTCAGGCTTGCCCTCCAGAGCACGCATATGGTCGTCATGGGTGAGGAAGGTCAGTGCTGTGGTCGACTCCGTCTGACCATAGCCCTGATAAAACTCGCAGTCGAAAACCTCCAAACAGCGCTTTAACAGGTCCACAGAAATCGGCGACGCACCGTAGTTAATCCAGCGCAGATTCGGGAATTCGTATTTCTCAATATCGGGAATGCAGGCCAGCGAGAACTGCAGCATCACCGGCACCACGGAAACATAAGTGATGTTTTCATTGGCCATGGTCTCGATCATGCCAATGGGGTCGTAGTCGCGGTGCAACACCAACTCGCAGCCGTAATATACCGCCATCAAGGCACCCACCAAGCCAAGGGCATGGAAGGTAGGCGCGATAATTAAGGCGCGGTCACCAGCGCGCGGCGCACGGCCGGTGGTCATCGGCGCTTGAATGCTGTTACAGATCAAATTGCGGTGGGTCAGCAAAGTGCCCTTAGGCAAACCAGTGGTGCCGCTGGTGTACATTTGAAACAGCACGTCATCGCCGCTCAGGGTCACTGTGTCCGGCGTCAACGGTTCACCCAGCCACTCATTCAGTGCCACGGCGCCGTCAACATCGCCCACAATCGACACCTGCTCCAAATCGGCCAGATACGAGCCGATCAACGGCGCAAATTCACCATCGACAAACAGCATGCGCACGTCGGCGTCTTCAGCAATAAAGCCAACCTCATCGGCGGTAAGGCGATAGTTAATGCCTACCGGCACCACACCG